>Ga0170475_101935389_pt1 | contig 75898 bp, 96 predicted proteins | sample Soicark_Litter_5_FD_111474 | JGI IMG/M metagenome (GOLD analysis project Ga0170475, IMG submission 111474) | Avena fatua rhizosphere microbial communities from Hopland, California, USA. Combined Assembly of 48 SPs
CCTACGTTCTTCCGTGGCGTCTTTTCCCATCTGCGAGAACCGGCACATTTTCAACAAGTGATGGTAGTTGATGGCGTTGTGACTTGGCCCGGCGAACTTGATCTAGCGCCTGATGCCATGCACCACGAAATTAAAAAGAATGGCGAATGGCTATTGGCTTAAAAGGAAAATGACAGTATGACCGCACGTACCGCAATGACTGAGGACGAAATCATCTCGGCGCTGAAAGCTGCTGGATTCGAGTATGAGCTGTCTACAAAGAAGTCGGACCTGAAGTATCCGATGACATTGAACATATACCAAGCAACGTTTGGTCATTTCAGTGGCACCTTGATTGGAACAAATGGGCTCGTTTTTTCGGTACAGAATGTTGATGCGCCGGATGGTGTAGTCAAAGCCGTTGTGGCAGCGGGTTATTCACTCTGCTACGTAATCAGGGTTCATCCATCTGTTGAAGGAAAGCGGCGCGCTGCGCTGTAATCGAGGAAAAATCGTGGAGTTGAGTGAAAAAACATCATTTCAACGTTTTGGTTCGGAGTCGAACGCACAGGTCGGCAGTGATTTCGAAAAAGCGGCCAAGTCTTGTTTTGAAGAACTGGGACTTCACCTCCACTCCTCGCATAAACTTCTCATCGGCGTTGGTCAGGCAAAAAAAATGCCACTCGTTCGACCTCGGTTGCAGCGAGAAAAAGGTGATCGTTGAATGCAAATCACATCGTTGGACAACCGGCTCCAACATACCCAGCGCAAAACTGACTGTCTGGAATGAAGCGATGTATTACTTTCATCTGGCACCGTCTGAGTATCGCAAAATTATGTTCGTGCTGAGGGACGTATGTGCGCGAAGAGAATTAAGTCTTGGCTATTACTACCTGAAAAACTATGCACATCTCGTTCCACCTGATGTCGAGTTTTGGGAATTTGATGAGGATACCAAAGCCGCAACGAGGATTCACGGAGCACAGGTGCCAAAATAACGAAAGGAAAATTTCGCGGACGCGAAAAAAGGAAACCATGGTCGAACGAGATCAGACAGAACAAGAGCAGGAATTGCTTGAAATTCTCAATCAAATGTCGAACGTTAATCGAGGTAAATTTATTCGTCTCATTGAACGGTTAGCCAAAAAGCCAGATGATTTGCACCTGAGTTTCGACTTGATAGAAGCCATGCTCGACACTGATTCTGATATACCTTTGCATTGATAGGAAAGTATGCAAAAAAAGACGCCAGCTGCAAAGCCAACAGCGGTACCGAACGGGTTCATTAACGTGCCAGTTTCTAATGTCACACGGGATGGCCTGTATTTACTCAAGGACGCGATGGGAGTTAATAGCCAAGCAGAAGTGATCGAAAAGCTGGTTGCGATCGGCGTAGCTATTCATCACGCGACAAGAAATTAGGCCGAGGAAAAGCTCGTAATGAACATTCAATCACTGAAACAGAGCTTGACGGACGTGATGCCGATTCTCGATGCGAATCTAGAGGCAGCTCTTGAGGAATGGATGGCAGGTGACATCCCGCGTGGCACATTCGAGTACGTCCGCTCTCGACATCTGACCGCGCAAGCTGTCGTGGCTCGCGACGACATCATGCCGGAGGATGCCTTTAAAGCATGCTCGTTGCTGGCAATCGACTTGCGAAGCGGCATCAAGAGGGTTCCCGTCGCACCGGATGCGTCTGCAAAATGCGAGGCTTGTGGCAGTGCTATCGCGATGCTGGCTTTACTGAAGTGAATCCGCTTTTTGCCGCACCGATGATGCCGGACGGTGCTGTTCAAATTTGAGAGGAAAATTTCGCGGACGCGAAAATAGTAGGACTTATCCACGGCGCCAGCTTGGTCAATTTATAGACCATGAATGCTGGCGCGGTGGGTAAGTTCGGAGCAAAACCAATCCAAGGAAAACAACATGCCTAAGAAATTGACCACTGCGCAGATAAAGGAGCAGCTAGTAGCGGCAGGCTATTCCTACGTAGTGGAAGCCAAGAAGACGAAATACCCAAACACCATCAAAATATTCCAACACAAACGCGGTGAAAACAATGCGTTTGGCTGCATCATTTCCGGGGAGCAGGGTGAAATCTTCGCGATGCGCGGCGAGAAGCTGCTGGCGTCACCGGCAGAAGTAATGGATGCAGTTAAAGCAGCCGGATTGGACTTTTGTGGTGTCCTTCGGATTGGGGTATGAACGCGCAAAGGAAAAGGAATGATTTCGGTACGGCGTCAAGCGGACGGTAGCTACACAATCGTGAACGGGCATGCTCGACTTCAGGGCCAGTTGCAGGTGCAAGGCAAGGCGGAAGTGGTCGATGTGGAGACCATGACGACATTACATGTGTACGAAATCGATGGGCGCTTGGTGGCACTGTCGGACGATGACAGCGCCAATCTGGAAGATCAGGCGAATGCTTCGGTCAACCGAGCTCGGATTTGAAGGAAAACATAGTGCGATATCGCTTCATTGGCTCAACTGAAATTGCCTGCTGGCGGTGCGGCAAGTCTGCGGTTTGCAGTCCAAGCAAGGGCGTATGGTGCGTTCATTGCGCCATGAAATAAAGGAAAATATGCCAAAAAAGACGCAAGCTACAAAGCCTACAGCGGTACCGGACAAGTTCATTAACGTGCCAGTTTCTAATGTCACACGGGATGGCCTGTATTTACTCAAGGAGGCGATGGGAGTTAGTAGCCAAGCCGAAGTGATCGAAAAGCTGGTTGCGATCGGCGTAGCTATTCATCACGCGACAAGAAATTAGGCCGAGGAAAAAATGAAGTTGAAGACGTTTGCCTTTCTTTTTGCCGTCACTTTTGGAAATTCCGCTTTTGCGGCAGCTTGCCTTCCTGCACCGCTTCTCGGCGAAGATGTGCAATTGTTAGACAAAAGTGGTTCGGTAAGGCTCGTCGAACAAGACAATGTCGACAATCCGGTACAATCGACGCTCATGCAGGCATATGCATTTGTTGACGTCAAGCCAGCGCCGAGTGAAGAGCAAGTTCGTGGAGCATTGAGTCAGCTCTTTTCAAACGCACGAGGGATGTGCCGGCGCAACGCCCTATCAGCGATGCGCATATTTTTGTACACATCGCCTGCCACCGCCATCAGCTCTTCGTGGGTCGCCCGGCTCAACACTGAGAAGATGAAGCCGACTATCGACATCCATGACAATATGCTCCGCGCAACCACGAAAGCCGATGCACAAGCGTGCGTCTCAGGAAAAGCACCAGGAAAATCCTTGCATTTATATCCGAAACTTCCTCCTGTCGCGAAGAGAAAAATTCTTGGGACGTGGGCCGACGACCCCGGTCTTACTGTAAGTCTGGAAGATGTATCGGGAACTGTTTGCAAAGTCTACCGAGACAAATACTGCACCAGTGGCAATGAGGGAGAGCCACTACAGCGCGGAAAACAAGACCGGTTCTATCGCAAAGATAGCCGTTCAGGTGACTACTACGTGATTCTACCTGGAGGCGAATTAGGCGTTTTCGATAACGACGGCAAAATCGACGCACGCCCTGCGCACGCGGGTCTTTTCCCGAGACAGTGATATCGTTATTTTGGGGCGGCTTGACATGGAATCTTTGGGCATATGCTAAATGTACCGACGGGCTTGGACGGAGTGATTCGAGAAATTCAGGATCACGAAATGAACAGCCATCATCGAGGAAAAGCGAATCATGATCGAGCGCTGCACTATCCTATCTACTTGTCGCACCTATCGCTATTCGCTGTGGCGCGACTTTGGCGGCCTGGTTGGCGATGGATATGCGATGTTCATCGGACTGAACCCGAGCACGGCGGACGAGGTGAGCGATGATCGGACAATCAGCCGCTGCATTGCTTTCGCAAAGTCATGGGGATACGGTGCGCTGTGCATGACGAACCTGTTTGCGTTCCGTGCCACTAACCCGGCCGACATGCTCGCTGCCGTCGATCCAGTCGGGCCAGACAACAATGCTCATCTGGTGAAACTGGCGCAAGGCGCCGGGGTGATAGTCGCAGCATGGTGCACAGATGGTACGCATATGGGACGCGATAATGCTGTGCGCGCGATGGTGCCGAATCTGCACTATCTGCGAAAAACCAAAGACGGGCATCCTGGGCATCCGTTGTATCTGCCCGGTGAATTGAAACCGCAACCCTTTTGATACTGCAAAAGCGCAAGACCTTTTCGAGAACATCTGAGATACCACGAGGGAGATAGGCAGTGCCTGACACGAAGGAAGCGGCTACAGAGGTTGATGAGCGCCCGAAAACCGCTCCATTGCAGTTTCAAATCTGCTCCAGCGGGTTCGCGACCGAAGATCACGCAGTGCGACTGGCCCAACTGGTCGGTCAATACATTCATGAGCTGAGCCGCCATATCGACCTCAGTCAGCTCGACGGTGTTACTTTGGCGTTCGACTATGTTCAGGCGCTGTCGAATCTGGACAGGGGATATGAGAGTTCATATCAGTTAGCCCCCTCCGATAGACTGGTTGTTGGCGTGGCTATGACTCCGAATGTCATGCGCGAAGGAGTAATCAAGAGCCATATCGTGCTAAACGCGAACCTAATCCAGCCGCTGGAGAACCCGGACAACGAAAATTACGCGCTTGCATTCCATATCCTTGCGCACGAATGCGCGCATGTGGAGGTGACGCATAGGTTCAACACCGCTTTTCCATGCGTGCTGCTTCAACGTTCCCATCCAAATCTCCTTGATGCCTATCGTTGGCAGATAATCATGGCTTGCTGGGAGGAGTTTGCTGCGACGTATCTAAGCGCGGGCTTCGGTCAGGACCCGACCGAAGGGTATGAAGATACATTTGTCCAATCTTTGCAGGAATCACGCGATCGCGCAAACACTGCCATCCGGGCCTATCGTGTTCATGGGGATCATGCTCGGGTACTGGGTGAAGTGTTCGGTGCCTATGGCGAACTCATGAAGTATACCTCCTACCATCTCGGCAACTTGGCGGGGCGGGGGGGTTCGATCGATGGGATGCCACGTTCCAGCGCAGCGCTTGAGGGACACTGGTTTTCGCCGTACTTTCGCCGATTGCAAGCTGCACTCTACGCGATCGTTGAGAACCACGGCCACTGGGCCGATCTTTCGGGCTTCGAATTGATCGGCGACCTGGCGCAGGAGATCGTCATTGCCGGCGGGGTGCAAGTAATCGCAAACGAGGACGGCCGCACCCGGATCGTCGTTCCGTACACCCGGGCAACGATGCCGCTCGGTTAATCCAAGGAAAAATCCCGGTGCGCAAGTGTGCACCGGGCAAAAAAGAAAGCCGTCAGGGAGTAACCAGCTTGCCGGCCGAGAGTATATCAAAGGAAAGCCATGCAAATTATTTTCATCACAGGTGCAACCGGTTCAGGAAAGTCTAAGCTGCTGGTTAACGCGCAGCAGTATTCACGCATCGCGCTTTTTGACTGTCTTTCTGACGGTGGAGCAAGTTGGGCTGCGCCAGATGTACAGGACTGCGATGCAGTTGCGGTCGATCACGTTCACTTTCGCGGAGACAGCAGAATCATTCAAGATGCTGTCGATTGGTGTAGCGCCAACTGCAAACCGTTGCTTCTCGCGGAGGTATCGCGTTCCGATTTGCATTCTCTCGCTGGCGAGTTCGACGATATTGCTGAGTTGAATTTGTGCGCAGGAACGGCAGTGCTCCGGGAAAGCCTGACTACTGTACCGGTAGCGCATTGGTGGGCCGCTATTCAGCGAGCAGAGATTGCGCAAGCTGCGCAATCCGTCCCAGCGCGTCCCGAGGAGCGAAAATTGAACGACGCAGCACCTTCGCGCAAGGAGCGTGATGGCCGAACAAAGGAAGGCCGCGCTGCGCGTCTTGCTGCGCAAATCGACTCTGCGTAAAAAAAGCATTGAGATCAAGGAAAACAGGAGGATGCGGTGGGTGATTCCAAAGAAGAAATGAACACGATGATCTTTGTGCCACCTGGCCAGCCCAAGTCTATGCTGGGTGATTTGACAGCCGAGGAGCAAACATCACTGTCGGCCTGGTCTATACAGCAAGAGGGCGACCCGGAGCGCGGAGGCGTCGTAGACCTGGGTGCGTGGCCGGGGTGGGAGGCTGTATTGGCCCGGCGATTCAAGGAGCGCTTCGGCGTTGATATGCCTCCTGCGACCGGAACAAGTAAATAGGAAAACTTTTGTGGCGGGATATGTACTATTCCACATGTGGGAGCAAGCGAGGCAACTTCTGATCGAACGTCATCAATTCTATGTCGATCAATCGCGTACACGTCTGCTCGCGCAGTTCAGCGACATGGAACGCGACGCAGAGAAAGCGGCAGCTGATTGGATGGAACGCGCCAGCCAACGTTTTGATCCGGACCGACACGATGAAAGCTCAATATACGAAGCAGCGCATGATGAGAAAATTGCATACCACCAACTACTCGAAGATATGCGTGACAACATCCGCCTGAGCGTGGTAGCCGGTATGTACCACGAATGGGACAAACAGTTACGGGACTGGATGGTGCACGAAATATTGCATTGGCATATTGGCGACGAAGTTCGAAGCAAGATTTGGTCGCAAGACTTTGGCGGATTAATTGACCTGTTTGCCTGTCTGGGCTGGAATATCCGGCAAACGCCTTACTACAGTACGCTTGACGCTTGTCGGTTGGTGGTTAGCGTCTACAAGCATGGCGAGGGGCTTTCGTTCCAAGATCTGAAACGGCGCTATCCAGAATATGTTAAGACTCCATTCCAAGGGTTCGATAACGATGTACAAGGTATTGATTTTACGGATCACACGGACCTCAAAGTGACCGAGAAGCAGATTCAAGGATTCTCGAATGCAATTGTAGCGTTCTGGAACGATGTTCCTAAATACGTTTACGATGATCCATTTAGTGAATCGCCGAAGTGGTTTAAGAATGCCTGGTTGAAGGATCACGCTGCAGCCACGAGTCAATGCGAGCAAACGAAAAATTCTTAAAGGAAAACATTTTGGTTGAGGGAGTTATAACTCGCCCATTACACGTTCAGCATAAAAGGAGCCCATGTACCACTCTCTACTCGCCGCCGCTCTGATGATCTTTGCCGCATCATCCAGCGCCGTTGCGCAGATGGGTGACGTTTATGTATGCCCGAACCCGAGCGCACCTGGCGGCAAGGAGTACAAGAACCAGGGCGACGTCGCCGGCTGCAAGAAGGTCGAGCTGCCGGCCATCCCTCCCCAGAGCGATACGATGCGCATCAAGCGTGGGCGCGACGGACATTTCGAAGTCTATGGAAAGGTCAACGGCGTCCCGGTACACTTTCTGGTAGATACCGGTGCGTCATCGGTCGCTGTGTCGGACCAAGTGGCCGATGAAGGCAATCTCCCAGCAGGCAGGCCTGTGACAGTGCAGACTGCCAACGGAACTCGTCAAGCCCGCAAGATTGACGATGTCAAGGTCTCGATCGGACTCATGGCGCCGGTTGAGGCCACGGTCACTTCCGGCCTGATCGGACATGAACCTGGCGCGGCTCTACTGGGGCAGTCATTCCTAAAGCACTACGACATCCAGATCAGCGGTCACGAAATGGTGTTGACGCGTCGCTCTAACCTAGTGCCGGGATCATCTTCAGGGAAAAGCCTTGCCTCACATACTTATGGGATTGACCGACAAATCAGACATCGGAATACAAAATGATTTCCCGTATTAGGGCATTACATTTGGCGGCGCAGGCCTCGATTGTTATGGGGCTCGTTCTTCCCATCATTGCCGCTAAGCTCCCTCCTGCGTCCGCCCAAAATCTCTTGTTCATTAGTCGAATGGCATGGTTGCTTGCTCCTGTATGTTGGCCTTCTTACTGGCTGCTAAGTGGGGAAATCCGAAGCAGATCAGGTGTATCAATCAGGAGTAAGGAGCCGAACCGTTATTGGACAGGGGTAATAGCACTAACACTTATGCTGCTGATTCTTTCTGCGATCATGCAGATCGGACTTAGAGTAACGCACTGACAGAGAGGGCTGCACCCGCTACCTATGATAATTATTTCCAACGCTTCCCTGACAACTCCTGATCAGATAGGAAAAGGCTGATGAGTCGAAAAGGTGAAATATTCGCAATTGTTGGACTTGCGTTTGCATCAGGATGTAGCGCTGTTGGGTCACTAGTAGTCTTGCTTGGAAACCTTCCGAACATGAATGCTGGCGATCAATTTCCACTGCTGACCCTCGGGCTAATGCTTGTATCCGCGTTGTTGGTAAACGTTTCTTATCGCAAAGCAGAGAAATTGCTCGGATTGGCCTGACGGTCAAGGAAAAGCCTTGCCTCACATACTTATGGGATTGACCGACAAATCAGGCAACGGAAAACTATGGCAGCGGAACGAATGATCCTCGACCACCTAGACAACATTGGATTCTCAAATCCGACTGGGATCGATGGTGCTCTGAATGTAAGGGGCGCGCTACATTTGAGGGATGGAATGCAGTTTCTTGCTAAGACCATGCGAGATTTTGAACTAGATGCATGCCAGTGCTTTGGGATAGATAAATACAGGCAAATAGAATTTGTTGGGAAAGGATTTGCTGGGAAAACTTTCGATCCGCTTATATCCTGTGTTTTTCACTGGTATTCGGTATCGTTGGTCAACTATTTGCGCTTCATTGCGATGATTCAGACAACTGAACAATCGGGTCTTTCTATTAAGGATCTCATAGAAATTGTAAGTGGACCTGATGTAAAAAAATCTTGCAATGCGTACCTTAAGCATGTCGCACCTGAAGTAAAAAAATGGCGCAATAAGGTGAGCGCACATTTTTCGGCCACTGACGCTCGGAGTATTGATGACGTCTCTATGTTAAGTGCATCGCTACATGGATACCCTCAATTTGATCGTGGATATTTCAAGATGGGACCGCCCGGTGGACTTACTACAACTTTACCAACTTGGTCGGTGACTCAAGTGCATGAAAAACTGGCTTCGCGATTATGGCCTGAAATGATATTGCAGCCATTGCCGTAACCGATCAAAGGAAAAGTCGGATATGGATGAAAGACTGCATAGTCTATTGGCAGCGTTACCACAATTGCCTGAGCGATCGGACGGGACATTTGAGCAAATAACGGATCTTGTCCAGATTGCTGAAAAGCTTGGAATGTCAGGTGCCGCTGAGCTCCTCAATGAAAAGCTCGATTTTTCTCGTAAATGTGGACTGACAAAATTTACTGACACAACCCATAAATTGCTAACACAAGACAAAAGTTAAAGACACAACTTCCCTTCCAAAATGGAGGCTTTGCGAAAGCTGCTTGCCACGCACCGAATTCGCGTCAACATATTAGACAATAATTTGTGTCATTAATTTTTGTCGCAAAGTTGGCGCCGAATTTGAGAGAAGCGTTGGTTGTGTCAGTATTTGGCAGAGATACTGGTGATGGCTGAACCAGGTAAGTGGCTGATTTTTAAGGAGCGCTTGTGCCACTAAATTTTGTCGGTTCACAGTAAATGGTATGGACCTAAGCCGCTGCATCCAGAACAACTCTCGGGCGAGATTCATCTTCTGAATTCTGAACCTGAAACGGTCCGTTACATCGGGTGGAAGAGCAAAAGGGCTGGCGAAGTCGCTTACGATGTGGATGGGAACGTGGTGCCAGGAAATGTGCCTGTGTTTGTACAGGCCGAAGAGTTCGCCAAGTCAGGCCAGCTCACTGATCGGTACACAATTGCTCCGTAATTTACCGCAAAGCAAAGCGAGGAAAACGTTATGAAAATCAACATGGAAGAACAAGGTACTACGAGTCAACTTCCAAAAATCCAAATCATTGATGTTGGTCCCGCTCATCACGGGCTCATCGACTTGGTCAAAAGCGCTCCCGGTGCTGGTTCGTCTTTCCCGACGACCGAGCAGGAAAAGGAAAGCGGCTTAGCTCCGCTTGCTAAAGGACTCTTCAAACGTGCGGGTCTTTAACCCTCGGAAAAGCCATGAATCAGATGACGGGAAATTTGCTCTACCTGGTCTTGTCTCTCACTGCGGCCATTGGCGCAAATTATGCGTTTTTGGTGGCCGGCACAAATGCTATCGAGACTGGTAGTTTGGCAATGAGTGGCTGCGCCATGCTTAGCTACTTAAGCGCGCTCGTTGGCGCACCTGTAATGGCTAAGTGGCTGGTGAGCCGTCTGGCTGCAGGTGTCAGCCGTGTATCTTGCACACGGTAACGGAAAAGAAAAATTTCGCCATGCGACATTTCAAAACCAGGTGGCTCAGGCTAATTTTCAACGCATTATTGTTACTGTGTTTATCGTTGAACTTGGCAGGTTGCGAATCAATTTTGCGAGTGATTTTTAACGACGGCCATGGTCTTCGGTCAAAAAACGAACAAGAAGAAAATACATCGGTTGCATCACACGATGCATACCTACGTTTTGCAACGGCGAAGCACAAGCTGTCCGATCAGATTGAATAGGAAAACAGATGCTGCTTTTCGCTCTTGGACTGGTGTTTTTCGTTGTCATCATCGGGATATGGATTTCTAATGGCTGTCGTGGAGAACGGCGACGGCATTCCTCGGAAGGCTTAATGTCAAATGGCTCCGTATCTTTGCCTCGGGCGGTCCGGCCAAAAAAGGAGGGGCGATCGGAAGCACAAATTGAAAGGGACGAAAATGATTACATTAGAGCACTTCGCCATTACTCGTCTGCCTCTTTCCGCCGTGATATGGCAAATGCGCTTCGAGTGGGGTCTAAGCAATACATTGCCAATGACGACATTCAATGTCATTCGTGAAAATAGATTTTTACCGGTGCCAGCTTAAGTGTTAAACGAGAAATCGCGCTTGACGATGGTTGTAAGCAAAGTCACTGGAACGCTATTCTGTTCATATCATCAGGGTCATGCAAACGCAGATACGGGCGAATTTTTGATTCGTAACAGAACCAAAAAATGGATGTGCGAACAGTGCTTGAAAATTCGCGGAATTGTAAAGGCAGCGTAGCAAAGAAAAGATGCGAGATTATCTTCCACCAGAACTGCGCTTAATGCGATTGCGGGAAATGCAAGAAGCGGCTGCGGCACGTGGTGGCCGTTGTCTTGCAACGACGTATGAACATTGCAATGCTCGCCTTCCGTTTGAATGCGCCGTTCACGGCAAATTCGAAGCACAGCCGAGGCACATATCTGCCGGCGGTTGGTGCGACGGATGTCGTCGTGATGCGCGCAAGCCATCTGTGAAAAGAAGGCTCACAGAGTATGTTCAAAAGCGCGGTGGAGAACTCCTTTCAGATTATTTAAATGCACGGACCCATGTGAGACTCAAATGCCCTTTCCACGGTGAGTGGCGGGCAACGCCGGACAATCTGCTCGGCAAAGAATCCTGGTGCCCACGATGCGCGAAATCGCAGCCCAGGCCAGGCCGCCGACGCAAGGCGACAATCAAGATTCCTCTGTTTGTTTAAAGCACAAGGAAAAATCCCGGTGCGCAAGTGTGCACCGGGTAAAAAAGCCAGCCGTCAGGGAGTAACCAGCTTGCCGGCCAAGACTATATCAAAGGAAAGTTTCAGGATGAAAGGAATGACCGCTGACCTGTTTCGCGAGTATCAAGCGGAAGTGGTTGGACAAGAAGATGGGATGCACGGACGCCTGGCGGCACTTCTCGGCACGTCCGAAATTGGCGTCAAGCGTTTTGCCACAAGTGCGCGTCCGATCCCGGATTACATCGCGCAATCCTTACGGGCAATGGTGCTTCTCCACCGCAAAAAAGAATTGAAGAAGCTCGCCGAAATGCCTTGATATAGTATCCATTGGATACTATAATAATCATGTTCAATAGATTCATCGAGGCAAACATGAGAACCGCAATATCGGCGAATGGAATGATTGAGAGCAACAACACATTGGAACTCAATAAAATTTCTGATCTACATAAAACATTGACGGAGTTGAACAGGGACGTGCGTTCACGTCAGGGCATGAATGGGCTTTCAAGAATTCATTTTCAGGATGGCACCGACTCGTATTGGATGTTGTTGCAAGAAAACAATCTCGGATTTAACGTGTCCGGCACGCTCAATGGGGCAATTTCATATCAACTCAACAAAACTATTTTCGGTCGTAATGCCGAAATTGGCGAAGTCGTTTTAAAGATCGCAGCCGCTACACCTGGCACGACTGTCGAACAGTTCTTTGTTTGAGCACGGTTCGACAGCAATGAAAATCCCGACAAGCGTCGAGGACAATTCGGCTACGGAATAGAAAGTTCTTATGATCATCGTGAGCGGTAAAGTTACCGATGCCGGCCGCGCATATGCTCTGATCATTCCAGAGATATCCGGCGAATGTCCCGAGTCTATAAAGTTTGGATTTCTGCCCGATCTTGCAAAAGCGTTACTCTCGCTAAAGGGCTGGCTGATGCCTGGACGAGATATGCCGGCTTGGGTTGACACCAAGCCAAAGTTCGCCACCCCTGATGAAATTCATGCAATGTGTGAAGCGCTGCTTGATCCTCGTATCGACTGTTGGGGTTGCAAGATCGTCAGTGCGGAAACGCGAATCGCGCACGAATACGCTTATGTCTGCGATCTCGAAGACGTGGAGATTTACTACGACGGTATCGACACAAACGACTACGGCATCCGCGAAGCCGTCTCGCGCATCACTGATCAGTCGATCCGGCATGCGATGCTCGATTGCCTTGTCGAGTACGACAGGAATCTAGATGCTCCAGGTCTTGTAAGGCAGATTCACAAACAAATTGACGAATAATCGGATAATCAAGATATGGGTTGCTACAAAATCTTTTTGAATGAGCAGTTGGTGTGTGAAACAGACTGGCCTCCAATGGCGCAAACGGCATGGAATCGCGCCGCTCGTGATCGGGACGCCGCGCAGCATGGTGGCATTGCAAAGCTCGAAAAAAATGGCAGGACCATCTCTAGTGTAAAACCGGAAATGGGGCGCGGTCACCCATGGCCCGATTCGGAGAATCCTGAAAGCAATATGAGGGACGTGCTGAAAGCCCTGCTGCAGCTCCTGCGCGACGATGGATGGGACGCGAAAGAAATTGCACAAGCAATGACGGACCGCGGATTACCGACAACACGTGCACGGATCGATGCCCTGCGCGGTAGCTCCGAAGGCAAGCGGACGGAAGTGACGGCAGCGGAAGTCGTCACATTGATTAATTCTGTACTTACGGTCTACAAGTCTAAGAAAACAGATTAAACAGCGAGGAAAATTCTGTGATGACGCTTTTCGCTGTGCCGATCTTTGATGCCACTGTTACGGTAGACGGTCACGAACTGTTTAAGGGTAAAGGTTCTGCAGTCGCTTGGGCTGAAAAACTCGCTGCCGAGATTGGAAGCGAAGTGGTTGTGAAAAAGCTCGGTGCTGGCTGGGCGCTTTATGGCACGTCGGACGGAATTGATTGTGTTTGGGGGCTCCACGGCCACCGGCTTTGTAGAATCAATTGAAGGAAAATTCATGTACACATCGAAGCAGGCGATCCTAGCCATGTTGGCGACGGAAGGGGCGCAAGACCTGAGTACACTCGTGCTTGAGTGTCGCATTCAGGCGACGGATAAGCCCAGCGAACAATCAGCTCGGCTTCTGCTTGCAGATATGCTTGATGCAGGCGAATTGTTCACGGATGGCAATGAGTACTCGGCCAACCAGCGCGATTTTGTCAATACGAAAATGATCCATTGTTTCGATTTTCTAAGAAAAGCATTCGATTAGGAAAGACCTGAGGAAGTGCGAATTGTCCACTACGATCATAGCAACATGACGGAACAAACCAATAACGCCACTCCGATAGACACGCCACTTCTAGAGATTCTTAAACGATTCTAAGCGCGACTCGCTCGGCACGCTTCCAACCCGGATCTCAAATTCGTTCCGCTTCAAATAGACGTGAATGGCTTCCGCGCTCATTTGGCTAGACTGCTTGGCAAAGAACATTCCGGACGCGCGAAAAACTGAGTTGAAATCTTTACCCTCGCGATTGTGTCAACTTTGCTTTCCACTACGAATGCGTCGGAATCCGTTGCCAGTGCTTGCTCTTCGCCATCTCGAACGCCAAAGCGAACAGATTTTAGCGTAGTTCATGACGAGGACCGCAATCGTAGATGGGCTGCGGGTTCCAGACAAATTCAGTGCCCAAAAGAACCCGCAATCAGTTGTATGAAAGCTCCTTCCATTCCGCAATGTTTTTCGTCTTTCTCTGCAACCTTTGAGAGGTATAAGATGCGTAAAGATTCCTGCCCTCTACCTGCATTTGCGAACGCCTAGCATCACTGATATCACACAGCTCGACCCAGTTTTTACGGAAATGTTCGATCCCACCTGGTATTTCCATTCCATCTGGGCGACTTACTCCCACTTCCTCTTTCAGCAAACCTTGAAGGGTTCTGACGCGGATTTTTTTGTCCTTGTGCATAACCGTCACGACATCTTCATTGCCGGCTATGATCGCTCGGACAACCTTTCCATACAAATTGGATTGCGAATACTTCAATACTTGTGGCGATGGCAAGTGAAAATAATGCATTTGTCCGTTCTTGAGCTTCAAATCCAGCAAAAGTGTGTTGTCTTTGAGTTGTTCTGCGTTACATTTCAGATATTGCTTGAGGTATGAGAGGCTCATGGTTCCGCACTCAGCATTTCCCCCCTGAGGGAGAATCAGATCTTCTGAATCGACTAAGAACGGTGTTACATCGGCACTATACTGCCCTTTAAGCTCTGGCCTCGCACCGAGTCTATCCCAGTAGGGGATAATGTTGATGACTTTTCCTGTCGAGGAAATTACATAGCTTTCTATATGTCCTTTAGATGGAATGACATGCATATCATGTCCTGGCGCGAAAATCGATTTCTGCACCGTTGGAAATATATAGCCATGGGCAACACCCCCGGTATTGTTCGCAAGCGTCGCCAATTCCTCGGCAGCTCTTTCTGCTCCATACCCAATATGCTTCGATATGTTAGAAATTTCTTCCCGCTCTTTCTTGACACGTGCAAGCAGTCTGTCGCGAATGCCATCCGTGTTTGCATCGATGACTGCTGCCAGCTTAGCTTTGATCGTCTGGCCAAGCCGCGCTGGGTCAAGGTCAGATGGAGTCATCCAGGATATATAGTGGAATTCTTTTGCTTTTAGCGCCTTGTCTTTGCGGAAGTCGTCAATGTATCTGTGCAACATCCGAACACCCGCATCCGGACTTGCAACCCAATCATCAAGAAATTCCTCCTGCCGGGCACGCCACGCTTCTCTGAGTTCTTCCGTAACTGGGATCACATTGCCACTGACGTGGATCGGACTTCCGATCTCTTGGCTATAAGCCTTCGCAAGCCTGGATATATCCGCTGTGGATAGATACACAGATTCGTACGATTCTGGCATCTGGCCCGACTGGAGGTCCTTGCCAGAATCCAGAAATTTCTGTTTGTTTGCTGAGAGATGGAGGGCGTCGTCTGACGGGAGGGTGGCTGGGCCAGGATTTTTACCTTGAAGGTCAGTAATGGCAGAATTCCTCAGTATGTTTGCAAAACTAGCCTTTCCCCTATTGTCGGCCTGCCTCAGCTGACTCGATCCCTCCTCCGTAATCGTTAATGCTCCTGGCTTGGCGTTTACTCCTGACTCACTCAATTTAAGCAGACGGGTTTTGAGTTCATTGCTGACACCTTGCTTTTCCATGGCGTTGCGTGCCATAGAGCCAATGTTCTCCCACGCATCACGATCCAACTGGGGAAGGTGTTGCTCGATAAGCTCTATCACTTTTTGTTGTGCAGCTTCCGTACGCAGCTCATGAAATTCTTGCAGAAATTTACTGAACGCTCCCTCAATGCGCCGTTGAAATTCATTACTGACATGACGACCTGACAGATTATTTTTCAGTACATTATCCAGACGTGTCAGCGACCGCAGCACACGCGCATCATTACCTGAGCGCGTAGCCACCATTGCTAAAGCAGTCGGTGCGTCGAAATCTTGAATGCAGGATGACGAAGAACAGAATGATGATTTTTTGCGGAAACTATTGGAATTTCTTATTCCAAGAAAGTCACGCAACGCTTTACTGCCATCGATAATGGCCTTTTGCTGCTCTGCAGGTTGCTGCTCTACATGAATGTAGAGCTTGGCCATGTCGCCGCTGAAGTGCCGCTCCATTTCTTTGGCATAGCGATCGGGATTGTTGCCGCAGGAGGCCAGTGTTGGCGCAACCGACGACATGCCGGAGATTTGGCTAAAGGGGTACAGACAAGCGAAAAAGTCAGGAGTTTTCATGTCACATAAGCAGAATTTACGCAATGCAGCAGGGCCCACCGGGTGCAACCACTACATGTAGTTGCCAACCACCGCAAATCGCCACAACATATAGCGGCTCTGCGTAACATCACTTCTTAAAAATAAGCCAATAAATATCCGGCGGGGAATGAGAATTGGTCTCGGTAGGGGGACCACTCTTATGCAAAATTCAGGCTGTCGAATCCGGGAGATGCGGGCTTGGCATTGCGGAACACTTTGCCGAGTTCATAGCCCTGAATTGCGTAATTTGTCAACGGAATTGGAATCGAAATTTTCATAAAAAAAAATATTTTGTTATTGGCATAAATGAAATATATCGGCTTGCTAGGCCCGCAGGTCATTGAGGGACTTCATTTCAACAATAGTTCCATCGCGACTCGATAATTTCGGTTCTGTCGCCTTAAGCGTTGTCGCCCAAGTAATCAAGTAAAGTGCGGCCTTTGAAAAGTGGGGGAGCCGACATGCTCAATACCAAGGGAAGGCGATTTCCGATCGACGTAATAGGGGTGTAGGGAGTAACGGAACAGAGAGTGCAGTTAAGCCTACAAGTAATAAAGGAACCGTCATAAAGCCGTTGTCTCGCCCCCTTCGGGCGTCAATCCCCCGCGTCGCTTTTCCCAACGTCAAAATCAAGTCGGACGCTCGCATCTAATGCAAGCGTGGAATAAGAGATTGGCTATCAGCCCAATGACGGCTGCTACTTCCCGAAATACCGTTAAGCGCTACTGCTACGCAATCGCATAGCGATGCAATACGCGATGCAGCGGAAAATGTTGCATCCCATTTGCATATAGACTAAGCTAGACTAAGCTAAATACAGAGGGCTATATATGCATACCGTCAATATTCATGAGGCAAAAACCAATTTCTCAAAATTGATCGATGCTGTTGGGAAAGGCGAAGAAATTGTGATCGCAAAAGCTGGCAAGCCAGCGGCGCGACTTGTTCCCATGCGAACGCAAAAGGTTGTTCGCAAGCCTGGGGCATTGAAGGGGAAAATCCGCATAGCCGATGACTTTGATGCCCCGTTACCGGATGATCTTCAAGCTGCATTTGAGGGCACATAATGCGTTTGCTACTCGACACTCATGTTTATCTGTGGTGGTTGCAGGATCATCCGAAACTGTCAAAAGAAGCTAGAAGCAAGATTGTCGCTGCAACTGAAGTCTATGTGAGCAGCGCATCGATATGGGAAGCGTCAATCAAGGCAGCAATCGGGAAACTGGATGTAAACGTGGAAGAACTTGTTACAGAAATCGAATGCAGTGGGTTCCAAGAACTTCCAATCTCTGCAAAGCATGCGGCAGCAGTGCGGGCGCTACCTGACATTCACCAAGATCCATTCGACCGGCTGCTTGTGGCCCAGGCCATGTGTGAACCTCTCAAGTTTTTGACGCACGATAGCAAGCTAAAAGGCTATTCGGAACTTGTTGAAGTTATCTAGGAAAAGGACGGAAAGCCATATCCATGACTCAGAGGTTGATCCATCACGTTGCGGGCCGAAAAGTTAATCCGTTGCGCCATATCGTACGTATGGATAACGAAGACACTCGCACTCACGCATGGAGGGTGCAGATACAGCGCAACAATAAAATGGCCTACAAATGCTTTAGTGATAGGCTCTACGGCGGCAAGCAAAAGGCACTGCAAGCAGCAAAAACGCATCTCAAGGAACTACTTAAAGATTTTCCCAATGTCGATTGGAAGATGTGGCGACGTACACTTAAACGACCAAATAACACTTCAGGAATTACTGGAATAGGTCGCTACAGTACACAAAAAGTCCAGTCGAATGGACAAGTCAAAACACACTATTCATGGCAAGCTTTTTGGAAGGATGCTGATGGAAAAAGGCGCGCCAGATCATTCTCGGTAAACGTCTATGGCGACGAAGGCGCTCGACGATTCGCTCTACAGGCGCGGAAAGACGGATTAAAGGAAGTAAAAAAGGTTTTAATGGGCCGAAAACCTGTACCGTCAACAGAGCCTAAAACAATAGGATAAACGTGATTGAATTTGCTACCAAGCTTCTGGAGCTTCTTCCCAAGGCGATAGCGTGGGCAGAAGCGCAGTCGAGAATAGTCTTGGAACAAGGTATGCCGCTTCCCGCGCCCGGTATCAGCGATGCACGCATAGTTGGAGTCGCCAATCCTGAATTGATTCGTGTCGCTTTAGTGCCTAGTTTGCCACTGCCAGATGATGAAGACTTGCGCGCGTTCGCCATGCAAACAGGGCTACTAGGTCCGGGTCAGATCCCCGCGCATTGGCCGATGCGATCATGACTTGGTCGATATCGTCGTTGTGGCATTGTGCGCCGTGCTGTGTGGCGCGGATGGCTGGGACGATATAGAAGAATGGGGCAAGGATAAGCAAGCATGGATTTGAAGCTGCGTAACGGCATTGCCGGGCATGACACGATCCGGCGGGTATTTGAAGCGATTTCGCCACAAGAGCTGGAAACACGCTTTGTGGCATGGGCAGAACAGATGTGCGGCACGCCAGTGGCACGGATCATTGCGATCGATGGCAAATCGTTGAGAGGATCGGGCTCGGTCACACGAGGAACACGCCCCATTCATATGGTATCGGCCTATGCGGCAGAGTATGGATTGACCTTGGGGCAGCGTACCTGCCAGGAGAAGTCGAACGAAATCACAGCGATCAAGGAATTACTGCCGACGCTGAAGTTGGAGGGCTCGGTCGTGACGATTGATGCGATCGGTTGTCAGACGACGATTGCGCAGCCAATTATTGATGGCAAAGGGGATTACGTGTTGGCGGTGAAAGAGAATCAACCCACGCTGGCAGAGGCGATCCGTCAATTCAAAAAAGAAGAGAAGTCAGCCAGCGCACAACGTCAGTGGAATGGCCGTCACGGCAAGGTGGACAACTGCAAGGTTGGCGTGTTTGGCGCGATTGCCAGAGGCGACATCGCCGCCCTTGTGGATGTGCGACTTCACTTCGCCCCTTATTTTTTAGCCTTGCTGCGGCGAGTAAATGCTGCACCAAGCAACCCCAAGCCGATGAGTGCAATGGATCCCGGTTCAGGAATCGAATTGCCATCAAAATTTCCTGTTCCTGTGGCAAAGAAAAGACTTTTTGGATGTCCAGGTAAGGTTGGAAAGGTCGAAAAAGAAGAGGTAAATGCGAGATCAGCGCCATCTTCTTGCTCATTGGTATTTAGATGCTGAAATGCGGCACCACCGATGATATCCAAAGTGCCACCGTCCTTCAGGCGCGGCTTTGCTACCGTCCCTTCAACATTTCCTGTAAGAGTCACTCCGGAAATAGCGTGGCCGATCAGATCCGCCCACAAAATGCCATCCCCAGTATTGGCAGCAGTGAGCAGCAATGGATTGGTTGCACTTGCATCAGGAGTGTTATCCACAAAAAGTTTCATCCAGCCGCCTGCGTAACTAATAGCAAGACCAGGCGTCGCTGTTGGAACAGCGACAGCTCCAATCGGATGAAAACCACCATATTGGAGGGTCAATTCACAGCCAGGGCAAAATGTACTTGCATTTTCTCCACTCAACGCGGTTATGACGCCATAACCAGACAAAACTCCAGTTAATGGATTAATTGACTGAGTAAGAGTGGCTGAAGTACCAGAAAAATCCAGCAAGGAATCGGGATCAAACATCACGCCGCCAACATTAATCATGCTAGCCTGCGCTGAACCCACAAAAGCTGCGGCAGTAGCTAGACTTAACACTATTTTTTTAAATGATTTCATAAAATTATTCCATTTGCAGTTAACAAAAGGCAATTGATTGCCATGCGAGCTGCAAAGCATATACCGTGCCAAATTTTTGGATTTTTCAAATAGTTGATTTTAATGACTTTTTTTAGAGATTCGATGCCATCTCAATAATGACAATAAAATATGTAAAGAATATCGACAAATCCGGAACGGGTCATTCCGTTCTTCGACTATCCGGCTGAAATCCGCAAGGTGGTCTACACGACCAATGCCATCGAGTCGGTCAACATGAGTCTGCGCAAGGCCACGAAAAGCCGGGGCGCATTTCCCAATGACGACACCTTGATCAAGCTGTATTATCTGGCACTGCGCAACATCAGCAAGAAATGGGGCGTGGCTCAAACCAGGGTTACACGTAAAGCGCCAAACGGCACGGATGAGCGATACTGTTGCCCCTCTAATTGAATCGTGGTGCCTGCATGACTCCATCGGCTTTTCCGGCCGGCAGACTGTCCGAGGATGAACGAAAGAACCTGGCTATGCAGGCGTTGGCTGGATCGGCAACGATCAGTGACCTGGCCGCTCAACATGGCGTCAGCCGTAAGTTCGTCTACCAGCAGACGCGCGAGGCCGGCATCGCGTTGGACGAGGTCTTTGCATCGGCGGCGTTTGACGATGCCGTGCTGTTTGAGTTGGCGGTGACCAAGACGTGGCTACGGCAATTGATGTTGTCCCTAACGCTGATCTGTCACAGCTCCTACCGCGGTGTCGTGGAATGGATGCGTGACTTGCTGGGCGTGACCGTCAGCGAAGGCACCGTGCACAACGTGCATCAAGGTGCGGCGCGGCAGGCCGGCGCGATCAACCACGAGCAGGATCTGTCAGACATTCGTGTGGGCCTGCATGACGAAATATTCCAGGGCTCCCAACCCGTGCTCGCCGGCGTCGATGCCAAGTCGACCTACTGTTACCTCCTGGCGGCGGTGGAACATCGCGACGCCGATACGTGGGACATCCACCTCCTCGACGCTTCACGGCAGGGCTTGAATCCGGACTACACCGTTGCCGATGCGGGCCAAGGGCTACGCGCCGGACAGCAGGCCGCCTGGGGCAGCAAGCCTTGTCATGGCGATGTGTTTCACATCTCGCACCAGTGCGAAGTCCTGGCCAACACGTTGACCCGCATCGCCAAGGGCGCCCACTCGCGGCGCCTGAAGCTGCAAGCCAGAACGGGCAAAGCGCGCCAGCCGGCCCCTGCCCTGGCCGACCGGATCGATCTTGCGCTGCAGAGCGAGGCACAAACGCAAGCGCTGGCCCGCGATATTCGCACGCTCACTGCGTGGCTGCGTCATGACTTGCTGGCATTGGCCGGCCCGAGCTTGGCCATTCGGCGAGACCTGTTCGATTTCATCGTGGCCGAGCTGGGCCGGCGCGAGCACGAGGATCTGCGCCGTATCCGCCCCGTGCGGATTGCGCTGCAAAACCAGCGTGACGATTTACTCGCGTTCGCCGGCGTGCTCGATGACAAACTGAGCGCCATCGCGCAAGCCCATGCACTGCCGGAGCATCTTGTCCGCGCAGCATGCGTGCTGCACCGCAAGCCGTGCACATCGCCCGCATATTGGCAAGGATGGAATCGGCTGCGTGCCAAGATGAAGAGCCAGTTCCACGCCGTCTTTGACGCGGTGGCGCAGGCCATGGCGCAAACGCCGCGCAGCAGCGCGCTGGTGGAAAACCTCAACTCACGGCTTCGTAACTACTTCACGCTGCGCCGCCAACTGGGCGCAGCGTATCTGAGTTTGCTGCAGTTCTTCCTGAACCATCGGCGCTTCCTGCGCAGTCGGCGCCCCGAGCGCGTCGGCAAAAGCCCCAGGCAATTGATGACGGGACAGGACCATCCCCACTGGCTCACGCTGCTGGGCTTAGGCACGCTTCAGCCGCAGCGAACCTGATTTGGCGGAGGTGGAGCCACCTCCCCGAACACTCACCTCAACACGGTAATCCCGTCTTCGACCTGGGAGGGATCGGCTCGCCTGTGCTACCTAAAAAACGCCCTTTTTGAACCACGCCCTATACAGGCAGACAACAGAGACATCGAGAGTATATCTGTCGGTTAGTTTATAGACCTTGTGAAAACTTCTTGCTTCGCCGGAATCCGTGCTGAGATGGTGAATAAGTAAGTTGTGTCAAACTTTTTTGTTTCACATTTGCCGCAGCAATCTACAGAAGTGCCGGTTGTGTCAAACTTTAATCGGGTAGGACGTGTGGCGAATTTCGGCTTGTTCAGAGGAGAGGCTGTGTCAAACTTTTTTGTCGGTTCACATCGCCGTGCCATCTTCGAACACGCCGCCGGTCGGCCCGCCGGCAGGCAAGCGCACTCCCCAAAGGACGCTCGCTGCACCTTGTTCCACGGAACGTGGCGCGTTGGACCCACCCATGTCGGTGCGAGCCCAGCCTGGACTGATCGCGTTGACGAGTATTCCCCGTGGCCTCAGCTCTTCTGCGAAGAGGCGGGCCATCGCATTGAGCTCGGCTTTGCTCGCACCGTAACGTCAGGGGCTTCCCGGGCAAGACGCTCGATGTCGGCGAGCGACAGCCGGGGATCTGACAACTGCTTGATCAGGCGCGGCGCCTGGGCCGAAAGCCGGCCGCGCCCGCTCGTCACCATCAGCGCGCGCATTCGGCGCGAGGAGCGGCTCCAGTGCACGAGTGAGCTGCAACGGACCAAGCACGTTGACCGCCCAGATCCGGCGCGCGGGTTCGTCATAGACGCCGGCGTTGTTGACGAGCGCGCCCAGCCGCTGATTCCGCGCCCGAAGCCGACTGACCAATGCTTAGATCGATTCTGGTTCTTCCATGTCGACGACCTCTGCCTGAGTTCCTGGAGGCGCAGAAGTCGGATCCCGCACGCCCGACAGCACCTGCCACCTTTCGGAGTCAAGCGTACGCGCGACTTTGCGTCCGATGCCGCGGCTTGCTCCCGTAACCAGCCCCGTGCTCATCGCCTTCAATCCTCCCTCATGCGCGAAACCAATGCGCGCAAACGAGCATTCATCTCGGCAGCGGGCAAATGCACAGGCCAACCGTGGCCAGGCAACAGCCACTCGAAGCGACAAGAAGCAAGCCGGTCGAGCGACGCGGCGAGCTCCGTCCAGGAGTACCAGCATGCGTCCTTGAAGGCGACGAGGTCCTGTTCGCGATTGCTCCACGCAAGCGTGTCACCGGCAAAGAGCACGTGATCGTCGAGCAGGTAGACCACGCTGCCGAGGGTGTGTCCGGGTACCGGGATCGCACAGACGCCGGGCGCTATCGTGCGCGGGAACAGCCCTTCAAGTAGATCGGTCGCATAGGGCGCGGCCGATTGCTCGTCCCGATGAATCCAGACGCGTGCGCCGAAGGCGTGAGCATATTTGTCCGCATCTGCGACATCATCACGGTGTGACAGGAGGATATGAGCGATGCCGCCGGCGTCGCGAAACCATTCTGCGAGGTCCGACGCATACCGTGGCGAATCGACCAGGAAATTGCCATCCGGACGAGCGACGAAATACGAGTGCGCCCCGAATGACGACCGCGCGTTGAAGCCGCACCGCCAAACGCCGGGGGTGATCTCCTGCGGAAAGATCGTCGTGTCCGGGCGGCGCTGTTTCATTTCGCTGCGTACAGAGGCGGTAGGGCAGACGAGTACTGCGCGCCAGGCAGCGAGCTGTTCGTCCGCCGTGACCGGCTGGCGGGCGAAGACACTCTTCTCGTTTCGTTCGACAATGAGACCGGGCGCAACGTGTCGCGCTGCGCCGCAATCGATGCACGCCGTATCGATGTACCAATCCCCCTTCGCGGAGTCCGGATTGCGAATCGGTTTCATTCTACTGTTCATCATCTTAGCCTTTCCTTTCTTCATGGCCTTTTCATCGAGTGCGCTTCGAACTTTCCTCCGACGGGCAGTCGCCTCCATTTGAGATTTTGTTCTGATTGCATTGCTCCCGTAAGTTTTTGCGACTTCAAGTTTGATCTCGTTTAGTGCGCAGAAATTCCCCATATCTCTGGGGTAATGCCTGATTTCCGAATTCCCATCACACCGGTTGGCGCGTTGACCGGAAAAGTTTGAGTATGTGATTTAATATGTATAAACACGTTGACACTTATTGGATTGACGTGTATACTTGTTTCTACATTAGGAGGTAATCATGAGCAAGGTTGCAAAACTTACAATTCAGCAGTGGGGGAATAGCTTGGCGGTGCGAATCCCCTCGGCGGTCGCGCGATCCGCACGATTTGCTGTTGGCCAGCCGGTCGAAGTGACTGTGGAAGATTCTAGCGTTGTGGTGAAGCCCGTAGGCGCACCCAAGCTCACGCTCGCGCAAAAGCTGGCGATGTTTGACCCAGCCAAGCACGGCGGCGAGGCGATGGTGACGGGCCGGGTTGGCGCGGAGGCATTTTAATGGCGGCTGGCAAGCTCTGGTCGCCAGATCGACGTGATGTGATTTGGATTGATTGCAATCCACAAGTCGGTAAAGAAATGAAAGACGTGCATCCGTTGCTGGTGCTTTCCCCAAAGGCATTCAATGAGCGTACTGGCATCGTCATCGGCTTGCCAATGACAACGGCAGAATTCAATGAAACGAATCCGTTTGCCATCAAGTTCAGCGGAACAAAGGGTGTGATGAGCTACATCCTCACGCATCAGCCGAAGTCTTTCGACTGGAAGATGCGCGGCGCGAAAGCGCACCCCATGAAACAGGTACCGGAGAACGTCTTCTCATTGGCGTGTGAATCACTTAATCAGATCATTGCGATCTGCGAGTAGGAAAAACCGTGAGTAGAAGAATGCAAGTGTTCTATCTGGTCGTTGCCCTGATACTTGGCACGATACATTTTTACAGAAGTTTGACGCAAAATCCGGTAAAGGCAACCGAAGAGGTAGTGTCTATCTCTTGCGTAGAGTCCAATTCGGACGAAGATGCTGCCCGGTTCCATCAGTCTGGAGTGATACCGGCAGGCTCGAAGAAATCGAACAAATCCGGCAGCGAGTGTACAGGGGTAGGCATAGCTGCGAAATAGAGCGAAAAACTGGAAGGACTATGAAATGATCTGGCCATTTAAGAAAAAACCAGCGCCGCATCCTGACGCCGTAGCACTGCTGAATGAGCTGAACAAGCTCCTTGAAGGAGCACCTGCTGACACTCGCAAATTTGTCGAAAGGATCGGTCCTTACGCTAAGCCAGAGCGGCCTACAGACCCACTTTCCGAAGCGAGCGTTTATTTGGCGTATGGCCGTATCAGCGGTGCGGTCTGCGCGTTGCGAGTCGCCTTGTCGCAGCCAGAACGAATCGCTGAACTTGAGTGGTTGCCAAACGGTGAAGAATATGTGAGGAGTGCCTTAGAACGGTTAGAGCGTCTCCAGGCAGCTGTATAGGAAAACGCCGCTATGTCACTCCTATCGCAAATCTTTTCATTTGGCTGTGTAGCTGCCGTGCTTGGATGCACTAGTGCGGACGATACAGCCTATACCCTGTATCGCAGTAGTGTGGTTCTTAAAAATGCCAGAATGCATGTTGCGAGTTTTGATGCCGCAGATGGCGATACATATAATGGCGAAAACTGCCATCAGGCTCAAGCGCTATTTCAATCGCAACCCAGTGTAGAAACGAAATTTTGGTGCGAAAAAGGCCGCTTCAAAAAATAAGGAAAAAATTCTATGGCAACCTATAAACAGATTCGTGCTGATGTCAGAGCGAATTATGGGAAGACCCGATACATCCAGAACTGCTTTATAGCGCACGTCAAGGAGCTGAATGGCCTAGCGCCACGACCAGCGCATAATCGGCAGTCACTGGATGTACGTATGAAACCATGCCCGGACGATGTGCGGCCGTTGATCGAAGCGGCCATGCGCCGCTTCCAGATGTTCTAGTCCAAGGAAAAGCGATGATTACGCTATATCACGGATCGCACGAAGAAAAGCTTGAAATTACCGATAGCAGTATTTTCGGCGGTATCTTTGCTGCGCCTAGTGAGCATAGCGCACTGTCACATGCGCCGGTATTGCATGTAATCGAGATCGATGATTCCGAGATTTTGACACAGCAAGAATTGAGCTATCACGTTGATTACAGCGTAGCAAAACAAATCATCGCGGCGGAATTGGAATGCACCGGTGATGACCTTGACCGAGCTTGCGAGTTAGTAATCGAAGACGGCATGGCAACCGATGACGACGCCAGGATTTTTAAGACGGAAGATGCGGGCTATGCTTCTTGGGAAGCGCAACGTGTTCGCGGTGTGCTGGCGCGCAAACTCGGCTATAAAGCAGTTGAAATGAATGACGAGCATGGCACGACTTATCTTGTGTTGTCGGGATCGTTAATTCGACCCGCATCCCGCCCGGCCGCATCACCGGCACTGTAAAGAGGAAAAGAGAATGCTTCATTTCACATCAATCAGTGTTCACCGCACGAGCAAGGTTTTACCGCGACGTTGAATAACCAATTCCTGCTGGATGCAGAAGGCGAGAAACGAGTGTTCGAGAGCGCGCAAGAAGCTGGAGAGGCAGCAGAAAAAATCGCTAATGATCCGCAATTCCAAGCAAAGCAAATGCGATAGAAAAGCATGATGAAGCAACACGTTGGCGCCCTCCATTTAGTTGCACAAGCGTCACTCATCATTGGTTTTTTTGTGCCAGCTATAGCAATAATAGCGTCGCCTGCTTTAAAGCCTGCTCTCCTTTTTATCGCACGTATGGCGTGGCTACTCGCTCCAATTTGTTGGCCGGTCTATTGGCTCGCAAGTGGCAGAATTCGTAGCAAATCTGGCATATCCATTAGAAGCGAGGAGCCGGGACGTTATTGGACTGGCGTTATAGCACTCACAATTTTGCTGTGTACGCTATCAGTAATCATGCAGGTCGGACTTAGAGTATCGAATTGAAAGATCGAGGAAAAACTGTGGTTGAGCTGGTTCCGGACAACAACGCGCAAATGATGCGCTTATATGCCGCAGCAAAGGCTTTGCGAGGTGCGGAGACAAAAGCTGATGTAGCGAGATTGCTCAACGTGTCGCCTCAGAATATCTACGCATGGGAAGAGCGCGGCATATCTTCGGAAGGACTGCTGCTCGCTCAAGAGCACATCGGGTGCAATGCCATTTGGTTGCGTGATGGCACGGGGGAAATGGTTAGTTGTGCTGAAGATGTTGGCACGTTTCTGCAAGGCTTTGGAGAGTTGACGACGCTGTTTGCGAAGGCAAAAGGCAAGTTTAGGACAATGATCCTTGACGCGGCGCGTGCAGCAATTGATGTTCAAGAATCGAACAAGGGGCGCGATTAAGCCTGAATGAATAGGAAAAATTGACGATGTTGAATTGTGCCAAGTGCGGTTCATATGATTGTGCAAAAGCGTGCAAATACCCGATTGCATGCGGTTCGCCTGCTGACAAGATCATGCGCCGAGAAGCAATCCGCCATGAGAATCATATGTTACAAGCAAAACTGATTAGTCAGCGGATTATCAACAAGGCACGCAAGTAAACAGTCGAGAGGAAAACAAAGCGATGATGGAGGTTAAAGCATGGTCAAATGGTAAAGGTACATTCGGCATTCGTGTTGGTACTGACAACAGGAACCGATATTTCAAGCCGTATTGGACAGAGATCGAAGTCGAAATCGAAGGCAAAGCGCATAGTTTTCGCTTAACGCCTGGATTTTGGAAGAAATGCCCCGAGTTTCGAGACTCCGGTGTGATGATAATTCGAGATTGGCTTCAACGTCATTACACGCTTGACTGGCCAAGTCGCCAACCACCGCATTTTCAATTGCTTCCCCTCGGTGGCGCTCATTTCCGCCTCGTAGAGTAAGACTCGTCTTCAAAAGAAAAAGTGGCAATATTTTGGGTACCAATTATTCACCATGAACGAATCACACAAATTCAGCTTCATTTCCTTTGAGGACCTCTCCGACGACGTTCAGCGCGCATGCGCCTGGCTGTCATCGATCGGCTGCACGGTTTCGCCAACCCGTATTGGCACCTACCAACGCGACATTCGCGCTCTGGCGGACGACTATAAATCCGACAAGGCGATGCAACTGACGGAACCAAAACGCTTCGAGCAGTTGCTGTTCTCGATTTACGAAGTGACCGAATTCGTATCTATCTTCCGCGGACTGGAATCGCACAAGCATGATTCGCTCATTCCCAAGTTGAAGGAGATGGCCAGCGGACCGATCAGAGGTACTGACGAAAAGCCGACCTCTTCAAGTAACCGTGCCCGCAATACCAGCTTCGAATTGCTGACGGCCGCTCGCCTTGCGTCGGCCGGATATGAGATTGATCTTTCGACGGACGCAGATATCATCGCCCGCCGGGACAGCTTTGAGTTTTATGTGGAGTGCAAGCGCCCCCAGTCTCCTGACGCGCTCAACAGCAACCTGCAGGGCGCCCTGCGCCAGCTTCGAAACCGCTATGAGGGTGCCCAGCATCCTGCAGGCGCGCGTGGTATGGTTGTGCTGTCAATCAACAAAGCCGTGCCGGTTGCTTCGAAGCTGCTTAAGACGAAAAATCACCTGACGGCCAGAGCGGAGTTTCATCGTGTCGTGAAGCGGTTTCAGGATGAGCACGCGCATCGTTGGAAAAATGTGCCGGAAATGCGCACTGTCGGGCTGATGCTCGATTTCCGTACGCTGGCAATCCTCGATCATGAGAACATGATCACGACCGGCCATCAGAGTCACTGTCACATTTTTGACCGGGGAATGACAGACGACGCGCATATGACCGCCTTGGCGCACCGCCTGCGTGAGGTTGGCCAGCTCGTTTGAGCGACCGCCCTATCAGGTTTTCTTCAGCGCCGACAAGGTGCGTAGCACTTTCAGCCAACAGTAAGGAAAACCGTATGGCTATCCCTGATGCACAACTGAGTACGAATACAAAAGGTCTCTGTGGCGTTGCTTATGCAACCTTAATTGGAAGCATTGCTTTATATGTGTTTTCGCTCTTTTTAGGAAGCTTTTGTGTCGGCGGAGATTGCAACGGATGGCCTGGCTGGGGCGTGTTACTTATGGGTTGGCTACACGTGTCCGTATTAGCTGATGTTGGCCTGTTATCTGCGTTCGCTTGGTTCGCTAACCCGCTCCTGTTCTGCTCATGGCTGTTTGTTGTTTGCAAAAAGAAGAGAATGGCGATTACGTTAAGCACTGGTGCTGTTGTATTGAGCACCGGATTTCTATTTGCCAAACAGGTTATGACATCGACAAGCGGAACTCCTACGGCTATTACGGGCTACGCGGCTGGATACTGGCTTTGGCTTTCAAGTGCGTACGCGGCGCTTGTATGCGCCCTGCATCTTGACACCCCGGAAAGTTGCCAATGACGGCATTCAATGTCATTCGTGAAAATAGATTTTTACCGGCGCCAGCTGAAGCGTTAAACGAGAAATCGCGTTTGACGCTGGTTGCGAGCAAAGTCACTGGAACGCTATCCTGTTCATACCATCAGGGTCATGCAAACGTAGATACGGGCGAATTTTTGATTCGTAACAGAACCAAAAAATGGATGTGCGAAAGGTGTCTGAAGATTCGCGGAATTGTAAAGGCAGCGTAGCAAAGGAAAAGCCTTGCCTCACATACTTATGGGATTGACCGACAAATCAGACATCGGAAAACTATTACACTCTTTCGCAAGGTTTTGATCGCATAAGGAGATGAAACGGCATGCTTCAAGAGGGAAAACAAACAAAGCCCTATTCGCCAGGGCATATAAATTACCTTCCTCCCGGCTACGATCCCTCAAAATCAGGAGTAAGTCCATTTTATATACCCAATAGAATTCCGTTAAGCGAGCGAATTCTGAACATTGTTTTCGCCGTATTTTTACTCGCCTACGGTACATATGGCATTTATGTGAACGATCTATACATTCCTGGAAAACGGTCCAAGGGTGTCCATTTACATGATGTTCCAGCTTGGATTATGTATGGAGCCATTATATGTGCTTGTCTGGTATTGATCTCTGAAGTGATTGATCATTACGACACTAGAAATAATGAGCATGTATACCATCGGTTCGCCAATATTTTTAAATACCTTGGCTGGGGATTTTTTGGGCTCTCGATGTTCGCAGCTATTGGGATTAGCCTCGCTGCAGTATCTCCTAAATAGCAAATACCTAGGAAAAGCGATGGCTGGCGAAAAAATACGTTGCAATATATGCCAGCGCGAGCTGGACAATCCCAACGATGCGTTGAGCATGGATTGTGGCGGTGACTGCCTCCAATGCATGGCCGACGCAGGAGATCCAGACTGTATGGCAGCCGTTCAGGCAATCAAGAATTTGAATCAGTAAAAACTAACGGAAAATAACAAATGGGTAGATTAGTCCTATCGGTAGCAATGCTATTTTTTTTGGGTTCTGGGCCAGCCTATGCGGGCTCATACAAAGACGGCTTTTCCGCATATACACAAGGGAACTATTCAGAAGCTTTGAAAATACTTCTGCCACTTGCAAAAAATGGTGACATGTTCGCTCAACATAGTCTTGGTGTGATGTATGAAAAAGGCCATGGTGTTAAACAGGATTATGCAGTGGCGTTTAAATGGTATTACTTGGCTGCCGATCAAAAGCTAATGGCCGCTCAAAACAACATTGGTTCAATGTATGAAAAAGGTCGCGGGGTTAAGAAAAATTACGTTGAGGCTGCAAAGTGGTATCAATTCGCCGCAGAGCATGGGCTTGCGATTGCACAATTTAACTTAGCAGTTGCCTTTGAAAAGGGCCATGGCGTTGAACAAAATAATGCACAAGCGCACCAATGGCACCTTTTGGCGGCAAAACAAAACTGGGCTGATTCTCAGAATAACTTGGGTTGGATTTATGAGAACGGACTAGGCGTAGCCAAGGATTATGTTGAAGCTGTTCGATGGTACAGATTGGCGGCCGAACAAGGAAACGCAACGGCTCAAGTTAACCTTGGGTCAAAGTACGACAGTGGGCAAGGTGTAATGCAGAACTACCGCGAAGCAGCGAAATGGTATCGCTTAGCTGCTAAACAGTCAGACGCAAAAGGGCAATATAACCTTGGAACGATGTACGCCCAGGGGCAGGGTGTTCAGGAAGACGTTGCGCGCGCGTATATGTGGTTATATCTCAGCGCTCAGTCCGGCATGTCAGAAGCGATAATCAACAGAGATGCGGTCGGACAGGTAATTACGTCAAGTCAAATACAAGCAGCCATAAAACTGGCCCATGAATGCACAAAAACTCAATTTAAGAATTGTGACTGAGAACAGCAAGGAAAAGATTGACGTGGCTGTCTTGCATTTGAATCTCAAGGGCGAATACTTTGATCAGATCAAGTCTGGCGCAAAGCTGCATGAATATCGGCTTGCGTCGAAGTGGCTCAAACGGCTTGATGACAAGGCGTTCGACAGAATTTTCGTAAAGCGCGGTTATTCCAAAGCTGGCGACATGGAACGGATTATTGAGCGCCCGTGGCGTGGTTATGAACTGCAAACCATCAAGCATCCGCACTTCGGGGATGAGCCTGTCCAGGTGTGCGCCATTCGTGTGAATTAAGGGAAGGAAAAATGTTTCATCTAACTTTGTTCTGTATAGGCTCCGCCGCAATCATCTGGATCATGTACTTTTCAAATAAGGGACGTCGGTCCTTCGAGTCTGGGTTGGAACCACTGAAGCGGGGATCGTTCCTTTGGCTGATTCGAAACATCGGTTTGCTGATGGCAACTTCAGGAGGGATATTCGCCCTTGGAAATCGTACAGGAGTGTTCCCAACGTTTCCCTTTGCTGGCGCAATTTTTCTGGCACTCGGACTTGGTGTCTATGTTGGATCTCTTGCGGCCCAAGATAAGCGATAAGGGAAAATTCGCGGACGCGAAAAATTAGGACTTATCCACGCCGCCAGGCTTGGTCAATTTATAGACCATGAATGCCTGACGCGGTGGGTAAGTTCGGAGCAAAGCAATCAAAGGAAAAGAAAAATTTCGCCATGCGACATTTCAAAACCAGATGGCTCAGGCTAATTTTCAACGCATTATTGTTACTGTGTTTATCGTTGAACTTGGCAGCTTGCGAATCAATTTTGCGAGTGATTTTCAACGACGGCCATGGTCTTCGGTCAAAAAACGAATACCTACGTTTTGCAACGGCGAAGCACAAGCTCCGATCAGATTGAATAGGAAAAGAACGACATGCATGAACTAGTGAACAGGGCCGATCTTCTTTCTGCCGCGCTCAATTGCGGCGGGCTATACGCGCTGTGGCGCGTGGCATTGACGGTTTTCTTCCCGTTCATCAGTGGGACGGTTTGGCAGAACATTGTCGGCCCTCTGGTAATCCAGCGGCATCCAGCATTAGGGCAAAGCGAAGATTTTTCGCGCCCGTCATACCTGCCTACCGAGGATAGCCAGCCGCTCGTCATGTCTTGGGGATTCTTGGCTGTGTCGATTGATGACCTGACCCAAGGTGTTCGCGATGGGCTGCTACTCGGGGTGTTGTACTCGCTACTTCCCGAATTCGTTCAACCGGGCTTTCTGACGGTTCTTCTCGCGTTTGTGATTGGGAAGAATATTTGGCGAATTTCCATCTCGACCGGCGCAGCCAAGACCGATCAGGTAATTTGGGCGACTCGCGAGTTCTTGATGTACATCGGGGCAATTCTCGCATTGCAGTCGGTTCACTTTCTTAGGTAGGAAAATTTCGCGGACGCGAATATTAGGACTTATCCACGGCGCCAAGCTTGGTCAATTTATAGACCATGAATGCCTGGCGCGGTGGGTAAGTTCGGAGCAAAGCAATCAAAGGGAAAACATGGTCGAACGAGATCAGACAGAACAGGAGCAGGAATTGCTTGAAATTCTCAATCAAATGTCCAAAGTGAATCGAGATAAGTTTATTCGTCTCATTGAACGGTTAGCCAAAAAGCCAGATGATTTGCACCTGAGTTTCGACTTGATAGAAGCCATGCTCGACACTGATTCTGATATCCCTTTGCATTGATAGGAAAGTATGCCAAAAAAGACGCAAGCTACAAAGCCAAAAGCGGTACCGGACGGGTTCATTAACGTGCCAGTTTCTAATGTCACACGAGATGGCTTGTATTTACTAAAGAACGCGATGGGAGTTAGTAGCCAAGCCGAAGTGATCGAAAAGCTGGTTGCGATCGGCGTAGCTATTCATCACGCGACAAGAAATTAGGCCGAGGAAAATTGTGAATACGCCGTTGACGGCCACAGCCGCATTGCTTGATGCGCGACGACGCGCCGCAGAAACGGTTAACAGCAGTATCGATCTGCGTGTGAAATGGCACGTTGTTCGTCGTCCCGGTCGCGCAAAAGGTGTTGGACACATTCAGCTCGGTGAGGCTCTCCAATCCGGAAATTTTCGGCGTCGAGTCGGTGATTTGCTCTGTGGTGCGAGGTCGGCATCGGTTGAAGTAGCAGAGGAGCGCGACAGTGCTGGCCAAGTGTATTCGATGGAAGTGACTTGCAAAGCGTGTCTCGCTCGGGCTCGGTCGTTGAGTAATTGGGTCGAACTGTCGAAATTGAAATAGAACGGAAACCAAGCGTATGCGTGTCATGAATAGCATACGCCACCGAACAAAAGGAACACCTTGAAAACAGATTTCCATCATGGTTGATCCAGCCGACACGGCAACCCGCGCACTTCCTCAGCCAACGCGCATGCAGTTTGCATCAGAGACGCGCGTCTACACCACCTTGCTTGATCAGGATTTGCTGGGAGACTGGACAGTGATGCAGTCATGGGGCGGCAAGGGCAATCAACGTGGAGGCGGGAAAGTCACGCATGTGGAAAGCTTTGAAGCAGGATTGCGATTGCTTCAAGTCATTGCGAAACGTAGAAAACAACATGGCTACAACCTTATTAAATAACGATGGCGAACTCAAGGCAGTGAGTAAAGGAACATCACGATGAAGCCACTCTCAATGTTTGGAATTGCCACACTGTTGCTGGCTTCCGGTTGCAGCGCCAAACCGCCGTCCTGCGCAAACCACTTCCAGAAAGGACAGCCTCCCGTCATCACCAGCACCAGTCTGGCGAAGAAAACCACGATGATGTGCTTCGAGGGCTACGCTGTGACCTATAGCGGGGTCTCGCGTACGCCCCTATGGTCAGCCGAGCATTTGACCGCACAGCGGATTGATGATGCCGGGCGACTGAAGCGCATAAACAGATTCCATGCAGAGGAGCAATTACCGCCTGCCGATCGTTCGGAACTGGCAGACTTTGTACGCACGGGATATGATCGCGGCCACATGAGTCCATCCGGCGACATGCCGACTGAAAGTGCCCAATATGAAAGTTTCTCACTAGCGAACATGATTCCGCAGGCGCCGAAGAACAACCAGATCCTCTGGGAAGGTATTGAAGAAACCACCCGAGAACTGACGCGCGAAGACAGGGAAATCTATGTCGTGACGGGGCCGATCTTCGAAGGAAGCAATGTGGAACGGCTCAATGGCCGGGTATTGGTGCCCACCTCTATCTACAAGGCCATCTATGATCCCGCGAGGAAGCAGGCTGGCGCGTATGTGACACCGAATGCGCCAGGCATGGAATACCAAACGCTGTCGATTGCCGACCTGGAAAAGCGCATCAACATCAATCTCTTCCCAACGCTTTCGCCGTCGATCAAGGCAGCGAAAATGGCCATGCCCGTTCCGACACCGCATGGCCAGCGCGGCGGAAAGAACAAGCCAGTCGAAGTTAATTCATTTGAAAGGCAATGATCATGGCCATTAAACCGTATCAAAATGAAGAAGAGTCACTCGTCATTGGCGATCTGACCGTAGAAAACCAGCTGGACCGGGTATCGGTCTACGGCTCCATTGAGCTGACCAGGGACAAGGCAGGATTGCAGCAGGCAAAGGCTCTGAAGGAAATCGTCGACGCTGTGGTGACGGCGTTGGAGCAGGAGAAAGAACTGCCCGAGCAGGTGCAGGTAAAACCGACTGAAACGGTCAAAAATCCTTTCGACTAACAATCGAAAACTGACTTGATATCGGTTTGCTCCCTTAACTCTTTTGTTCAGTTAAACAGAGGAAAAGCTGCGAGTTACCTGTAAAGGCTCACCAAAGAGGAAAACAGTGCGGAATAGTTATACCCGGAAATTGTGGTTAAGCCTGTTGATAACTCTGCAGGAAGCCAACCATGTCTTTGATATTTAACAAACTTATTTCCTTGGCGAAAAATCAGACAATTACCTCTGCATGAGGGAAAACAGGGTCGAACGAGGCCAAGAATGCCAGAAGAGCTGCCGTTCGCGATGGAGGTCGTCCAGTCGTCGACTGGAACAGTTGGGTTGCCAAATCTAATTTATCACGTCGCATTTACGTCTGACACGCAAACAGTCTTGCTCACTACACGCTGCCGGCAGAGCACCTCGACATGCGTCTTTTTCCGGTATGCTTCTATTTCCTTCTCACCGGACTCAACGCATCCAATACTTCGGCCGGCGATGCACATGTCAGATCGATCATTGTCTGGCCTTCGATCTTCAGCACCGTGCTCCCGTCACCCTCTTTTCCTGCCGAACGAATCTGCTCAAGCAGGAGCTGTACGCGCGCCTTGAGCTTCGCCCGCTCAGCGAGATCGAGCGCCGCCACCAGCCCTCCTGGTACCGACAACGCCAGTGTGATCCACTCGATCAGTTCGCCGCCCCGAGTCTGGTCCCCGTTTTGGAGACGTATTCCGCGTTCTGCTTTCGCGTCGAACTGCCTTGATGAAATCATTCAGCGCCGCTTCGATTACCTCCCGGTTCGGCCCGGAAATTTCCGCCTTCATCTGCAAGTGCTCGTTCATTCACGATCTCCTTTAGCTTTGGTGATCATGGCTTCAATGTCCTGGGCTTGATCTTGCCGGCCGAGAACACGCAAGGCGCGGGCGGCTTCACTCAGAATTTCGATCACATGTTCGGCCTGGCCGTTTTGCAAGAGCAGACTGCCCAAGCGTTCGCCGATGGCGGCGACGGCATCAGCTCGCCCAATTTCCATTGATATGGCATAGGCCTCATGCAGCTCATCCAGAATGGTGTCGAGGGTGCTTGTGTCTTTCACGCCTTTCTGAAGACGAATGACGGCACACGAAAAGCGGATATGTGCAATGGCGTCGATGTCGCGCAAGCGCTGAGCAAGCAGCAAGCGCTCTTCAAGGTGAATGCGCAACGCCTCGTCCAGTTCGCCACGGGCGGACAATATATCGGCGATCTTGCCCATCGTTATCGCACGCGAACGGATGTCGCCCAGCCGCTCATAGACGGGCAACTCTTCCTCCCGCCAGATGCGCAACGCCTCGTCCAGTTCGCCGCGGGCGGACAAAATGTCGGCGATCTTGCCCATCGTTACGGCACGCGAACGGATGTCGCCCAGTCGCTCGTAGACGGGCAACTGTTCCTCCCGCCGGATGCGCAACGCCTCGTCCAGTTCGCCGCGGGCGGACAAAATGTCGGCGATCTGGCCCATCGTTACGGCATGCTCGCGGATGTCGCCCAGCCGCTCAAAGACGGGCAACTGTTCCTCCCGCCGGATGCGCAACGCCTCGTCCAGTTCGCCACGGTCGAACAAAATGTCGGCGATCTTGCCCATCGTTACGGCATGCTCGCGGATGTCGCCCAGCCGCTCGTAGACGGGCAACTCTTCCTCCCGCCGGATGCGCAACGCCTCGTCCAGTTCGCCGCGGGCGGACAAAATGTCGGCGATCTTGCCCATCGTTACGGCATGCTCGCGGATGTCGCCCAGCCGCTCGTAGACGGGCAACTGTTCCTCCCGCCGGATGCGCAACGCCTCGTCCAGTTCGCCACGGGTGAACAAAATGTCGGCGATCTTGCCCATCGTTACGGCATGCTCGCGGATGTCGCCCAGCCGCTCATAGACAGGCAACTCTTCCTCCCGCCGGATGCGCAACGCCTCGTCCAGTTCGCCACGGGCGGACAATATATCGGCGATCTGGCCCATCGTTATCGCACGCGAACGGATGTCGCCCAGCCGCTCGTAGACGGGCAACTCTTCCTCCCGCCGGATGCGCAACGCCTCGTCCAGTTCGCCGCGGGTGAACAAAATGTCGGCGATCTTGCCCATCGTTACGGCACGCGAACGGATGTCGCCCAGCCGCTCGTAGACGGGCAACTCTTCCTCCCGCCGGATGCGCAACGCCTCGTCCAGTTCACCGCGGGTGAACAAAATGTCGGCGATCTTGCCCATCGTTACGGCATGCTCGCGGATGTCGCCCAGCCGCTCGTAGACGGGCAACTCTTCCTCCCGCCGGATGCGCAACGCCTCTTCCAGCTCGCCGCGCCGCTCCAATTTATCGGCGAGGGTTCCACGCAGCATCGCAAACGCCCGCGCGTCGTCTCCAGGCGTTGCAAGCCCTTGCGCCAGCAACCTTTCCGCTCGTTCGATTTCGCCAAGCCGATTAGCATACTCAACCCCGTACCGTATTAGATGCAGGTCCGCAGCCGCTTGCTCCTCGTCCAGTAACAGCAGGGCAGCCTCGACTTTCGCCAATGCGGTCGCGGCGTCGTGCCGAATGTTCCAGAAGTAAAGGCTCGCCGCCTTTGCACTGTTGTTGACAACCTGGCTGCGTGCCTTGGTCTCGATAGCCAAGGAGAGGAGCAGATTCGCACGCTCATCGACGGCCAGCCCTCCACCGGCATCTGCCCAGGCAGCATACAAGGGATCAACCACAGCTTGCGCCAGGCGCCGGTGTTCAGCCCCCGTCAACATCTCGTAGAGCGGCCTTGCCAACGCGTTCACGGCGAGTTCCGGCTGCGCGTCGCACGCAGCCTGGCCAGGCAGGTGAAACGCATCCATGCACCCCAGCCCGAGCAGGCGCTCGATTGCCTTGGACGGTTGGTCGACGCCGGCGGCACGCCCCGCAACCTCCATCACGTGCCAAGGCACGGCGAACGAATCGAATACCAGTGCAGCTCGCATTTGCGCGGTTTCATCATCGGTCAGTGCATTCCGATAGGTATCGAGCGCGAGTTGTACGAAGAACTGCCCGAGGTCGCCTTGTGTGGGCCGTTCGTGCTCGTGATGATAGCGTTCGACAGCCGCAATCGCAGCATCGGCCGCGTCCAAGGCAGACACCTCCAGCGCTGCCCGGCTGAGCAGCGCCTGAAGCCCTGGATTGCCGCCTGAGGCGACGGCTGCGCGCGCCAGCAGGCTATCAATGCAATCAGCTTGTTCTTTCGTCAGTGTCGCGTTCGGAACGCGGAGGCGCGCTTCGGTTTCTAACAGTTTTTCGCGCTGCTTCTCGTTCATCGACGACAACTGCAGTTCGAACAGACGATCGGCCAGATCGGCGTCGTCTCCGCCCGGAAGCGTAAACATGTAGCGGCTCGTCAAGATCAGCCGCGACGCGGTTTGCCCGCGCACGGAGTCGAAGGCGCGGATCACAGCGCGCAGCGTGTCGCGAAGCGCATCTTGCACTTGCGTGCGCTGTTGGCCCGGCGCAGGGGGCTCGAGAATACGCTCCAGATCATCGATTACCAGCAGGATCGGGGCCTTGTTTCCACCGGGGTCATGCGCCGCAGCCGGGCCGATGAGAATCGCCTGGAGCGCATCCTTCAGGAGACTGGGATCGGTGCGAATGTCTCCTCCCCAACTCTGTCGAAGCTCTTTGCGCTGCGCGGGCGGCAGGGCCTCGACGACTTTGTTGAAGATGGACGTGGCATCGTATTGCCCGGGCTGCTTTCCAAACACAACTGCCGACTGATGCTGCGGCAGCCGCTGGCTCACGCGCGCAGCCAGGCTGGACTTGCCCAGCCGTCCCATACCATGGATCACAACGCCGGCATAACCCGGAACTCCGGCAAGCTCGCGCAGGATGCGTTGCGTTTCGCGCCGCCGCCCGACAAATTCCTCAGGCGACGCTACCTTGACTGTCGAGTTTTTGTCCAGGAAAGCCTGATGGCTGCCGGCACGCGGACGAGGGGATTTCGATGGATCCGAAAGCGCTCCACAGCCGCTCGCGCCTACATAGACGCGCGCCAGATGCCAGTGGCAGCCGACGGATTTGTCGGCTTTGAGGTCTTTGAGGTTCAACAAGTGGCGGCGCGCGATGGCGGCGGCACTGGGCACAGTACGGCGTTTGGCGAGTTCACCGTAGAAGCTTTTAGCAAATTCAATCGCATCCTGGTCGTAGACGGAACCGTCCCAGCCGGTGACATTGGGTACGCGCGCGCGTACGAGATCGAGCACGAAAGGCATGGCGCCTGCTGTATGTTCAGCGGTACGGCAGGCGGACAGGAATACCAACAAGGGCCGGATGTCGCCCAGGCCTTCGGCTAATCGACCGGCGGTGACAAGATCGCAATCGCCAAATGCGTTTTCGAACGCCAGCACGGCGCCATCTTTCCGGGAAACGCCGCCATGGCAGGACAGATGCAGCGATTCGTATGGCGCGCTGAGGACGAGCTTCTCCGACATTGGTTGCAGCTCTCCGCTTTCCTCTACGACGACTTGCACCGGCAAGGTTCTGGTGGCGGCCAGGATGCCTGCCTCTTCAGCCTCGAAATTCAATTCGACCTCGCCAATCGGAGCTGCCGCCATAAACAGCACAAAAAGATCGCCGTGTGCGGGAATGGCGGGTTGCGCGGCATAACCCAGCAAACGCGCCGGCTGGTAGGCGACTATTGCGTCCTGGGCCCAATAGCCGTCGCGATCGGCCAACAATTCCCAAGGCACGTCAAGAAAGGCTTGCTGCTCAGAGTCAGGGCGCACGGACGTGGCAAAGCGAATGTCGCGGTCATCGCCGTGTAGCAGCTCCAAACCACGTGTGTCGAGCCAACCGTGTATGTCCTGCCCAATTGCGAGCAACGCTTCATCATTGTTTCGCTGGACCGCCTGGTCATAGCGACGTTCCCAGTCGCGGAATGTGTCCCCGTCGCTCGTCTGAAACGGTTGGCGCTGCTCGCTTCCATCGGCGCCGAGCAGTTGGAACACGCCGTTTTCAAGGCGCAGATCAACAGTCATAGCCCCTCCGTTTCCTTAGCAATGACATGGGCGTTCAGTGACGCCATATTGCAGATTTGCTTCGGACTAAGCACGCATGCTATGGATGTTTTTCCGTAATTTTCCATGATGGAATGAACTTCATCCCGTATGCTGTCGCCCACCAAGTAAAGAAATCAACGCCCAGAGGACTTGTCTTGTTTCCACAGGATCTCGAATCGGTTCAATTCCTGGCTGTACGGTGGCAGGTAATACCGTACATGCCCGTTTGCTCCCATTGCTACCGAAGAAAGAATATGGCTTCGCACGAACAGCTGTTTTCACGAGATGTCGCTTTCTTCTTTGGCTCGGGTACCGCCCTTCAAGTTCCGTATTTCCGCCTGTTCAGTGCGGGTACCAGCAAAAAAGGCGGCAATCCATCTCCGCCATTCACCACATCGAACTAATCGATCAAAAAAACCATTTCAAGCGGTCAAGACCTATCAAACTGGATGCGCACAATCGACCGGAATATGCACCTGCCGCGCTTCGCTTGGACTCCTGGCTTTCACCTGCGATCGGACCGAACAAGGTCTGGGTCCCGCAGCATTTATTTAAATTGGTGTACGACCCATCGACAAGACGGGCATGGGCGCATTGGTTGGACAATACCGATGTGGCGCGTGTCGGAAAGCCGATCAGTTACGCGGAGCTGGTGCGCCGTACCGGCATACATTTCATCCCGGCGCTGCCGTCCATGAGAGAAGCAGCATGATCTACTTTTACAAAATGTGCCGATTGACCTGGAGGGCGTGCTTCTCAAGATTCAGGACGCCGAAAAGCAAAATCGCGGCTCATTGAACTAACTCCAGGGAAAACGCCATGCAAACAGAAGACCAACCTGACTTGCCTTTAACTGATCTCATTGTGACTTCCCGCAGCCATTCATTGACGTTTTAGCGCATAAAGCTTATCCCACCGCCTTTGCTCTTTGAGATCTTTGATCTTGCATGTATAAATGGGCAGCTGCAACGCCGCAATCAGGACCAAGATACCTGTAGCCAGTAATGCTCGCTAGCTCTTCATAATCACAGCGTTTTCAAGAATTCCAGCAACGCGTCTGATGCCCGGTATCGTGGAAGCTTTTCCTCAGGCTCTCGCAATCGAGCAAGTGCCCGCTCCTTCATCGCCAAGTCTGCCTCCACGTAATGGTGTGTGGTTGCCGGGCTTTCGTGGTCGAGCCATAATGCAATCACACTGATATCCACCCCTGAATGCAGCAGGCTCATGGCGGTTGAATGTCGAACCGTGTGGGGTGTAATGCGGCGATTGGCTAACGCCACATTAGTCTTGGCGGCGGTCGCCACAGCCAATGTCAGCCGTTTCGTTACGTTGTCCCAAGTCATTGCTTCACCGTCCCGGTTGGGCAGCAGCGCAGAGGTCGGCAACAATTTTTCTTGATAAAGAGGTTAGAAGGAATTGCTATGACTAGCCCATTTGACGAATTCATCTCCCTCGACCGATCCTTCCATGAACTAACACTCGATGCAGGAGCGGATGACGATGCCGATCTGACTCGACTTTCAGGGCAGCGCAAGGCGATTCATTGGCCAGATCTTCTGAATGAATACCGCGTCGTCTTGCTATCTGAAGCCGGTTCTGGCAAAACGACGGAAATCCGAAATATTGCGCATAAGCTCCGACAGGATGGCAAGCCTTCTTTCTTCGTACGCATCGAGCATGTCAGCCAAAGTTTCGAGGATTCTTTCGAAGAAGGGAGCTTCGAGGAGTTTAGTGCCTGGACAGCGTCCGGTGAGGAGGGGTGGTTACTACTCGACTCAGTCGACGAGGCACGGCTGCGGGATCCAAAGGATTTTGAGCGCGCGATTAGGAAGCTAGGGCGATTGCTCGCATCGGTGCACCAGCAGGCGCACATTGTCATCACGGGCCGGACGACCGCCTGGCGAGCAAAAACCGACCTGCTACTGTGCCGGACAGCGCTCCCCTACCGCCCCACCGAGAAGTTGGTCGACGAGGAATCATCAGCGGACGAAACGCAGGACATCGCCACCAAGAAGGCAGAGGCCCCTACGAGCTCAACCGCCCCATTCAGGATCGTTGCGCTAGATGACCTTCATGGTGAACAGATCGACGCTTTCTTGCGTGGCAAGAAGGTCCAAGATCCTAAGGCCTTTCGCGACGCGGTTGATCGCAAGGATGCTTTGTCGCTAACTACGCGCCCGCAAGATTTGGCCGAGCTGGTCGAGTTCTGGAACGCACACCAGCGGATCGGATCGCGCCTCGAACTTTTGCAGAGCAGCATCGCCCGCCGCTTGGAGGAGCGTGACCAAGATCGCTCAGAGGCACGTCCGATCTCTATCGAGAGGCTGCGTCAGGGTGCGCGCTTAGTCGCGGCAGCAACCACGCTCATTCAGGAATCGGCCATTCGTGTGCCCGATGGGGCCGACAACGCGAAGGGCATCGCGATCAGGGAAGTGCTCACTGACTGGGACGATGTCGATTGCGCGACCCTGCTCAGTCGGCCGATTTTTGACGAGGGTATCTATGGCACGGTCCGCTTTCATCACAGATCGGTGCGCGAATATCTGACTGCCGAATGGCTACATGCGCTGATTGTCGACGAAGGCTCGCGTGCACGTATAGAGAGCCTGTTCTTCCGAACCCAATATGGCATCGATGTGATCGTCCCGACGATGCGGCCGGTGCTGCCCTGGCTAACTATCCTTGATGAGCGCATCCTCGCCCGCGTTTGCCGCTATGCGCCTGAGATCATCTTCGAGGGCGGTGACCCGAGTCAATTGCCGCACGAGACGCGAAGCAATATTCTGCGCCAAGTCTGCGAGCAGCTAGCGCAGCCCGCGCATGGCCGGTCACTTACCGATTACTCAGCTGTCCAGCGCTTCGCGAATGTTGATCTAACTAATGACATTAAAGCGTTGCTCACCCAATATGGTCATGACAATGACATTGCGCAGTACCTGCTCCGTATGATCTGGCAGGGTGAGATCGTGGGCGCCGCCGCTGAGGCAAAGCGCTTTGCGCTCGCCTCACGTACTAAATATACACGGATCGCAGCGTTTCGCGCACTGGCAACTGTTGGCTCGATCATGGATCAGGCGGAGGTGCGGCTGGCCTTCCTCGCCGAGGGCGGAGAGATCAACCGGGACTGGCTCGCTGAGTTGATTTCCGATCTCCCATCGGACGACGAGTCCGTCTCATGGTTACTTGAAGCGATCGAGCGCACGCCGGCCAAGGAACAGTTCGATGTTGACAGCCTATCGGAGGCCTTATCACAACTGGTCTCCAGCTGGCCACTGTCGCTGATACCTAGATTGGTCGCCGGGTTCCATGCACTGCTGGAGACGCGTCCAATCATTGAGCGGCGCTATTGCGAGATTTCGAGACACTACAGTTGGCTAGCGCAAGCCGCAGCCCAGTCGGTTCTTCTGCTCATTGATGCGCGAGATCTGAGCGCCCTAGAGCCGGCGGCGCTATCGTTCCTGCGCAAACTCCCCATTGCCATGCAACATGGCGAACACGAACTTCGCAACATAAAGGACGACTTACCGAAGCGCGTCGCTGAGTGGCCTGTAATTAACCATGCGCTGTTCTGGCAAAGTGTGACAGAGACACGAGCCGGTCTTGACCTTGCAAAAGGCGAGCGCCTCATCGAATTTTGGCAAATTGCCAGCTTTAACCATTTCTGGAAGTTTAGCGCCAACAACTTCGATACCATCTGCGAAGACATCGTCACCCGGCCACTGCTCGATGACAAGCTCGTTGCGCTTACCTTGGCCTTCGGGATATATCGGGAGAATGGCCGTCCTGCAATGTGGCGAACGCGGCTGAAACACCTGTCCAAAGCTGTGCCAGAACTTAAATCAGCGCTTGATACCCTATTTCGTCCGCCGGCTCAGGGACTGCAAGGCAGGCGGCAGCAAGAGGCTCGCTGGAAAAAGCGGGCAGCGCGAGAGGCCACGCGCCAAGAAGCGAATAAGCGCAAGTGGAAAGAGCATCTTGATGCGAACCTGGAGACGCTACGTGATCCGGGCAAACCGGATATTGTCACTAAGGCCCAGTACTATTTGCAGGGGCGAATGCGTGAGAACACCGAAAGTTCGAACAAGTGGAGCGAAGGGAACTGGTACTCTTTGATCCCAGAGTTCGGCGAACCGATCGCGCGTGCGTTCCGGGACGGTGCGGTCCGCTTCTGGCGCGGTCATAGGCCACGTTTGCTGTCTGAGGGCGCAAAGGCCAACACCACTCCATTCAGTGTCATTTTCGGATTGACGGGCCTGTCGATTGAATCGCGAGAGAATCCCAACTGGCCGAAAGGACTGTCGCAAGCAGACGTGACGAACGCGACCCGCTTCGCGCTCCTTGAGCTCAATGGTTTTCCTGGCTGGTTGCCTGGACTTTACGCCGCCTTTCCCGACACCGTCATCGAGGTCGTGCTCACCGAGATCGACCATGAGCTCGAAACCGAGAATCCCGAACGCGACAGCCACGACGTGCTCTATGACGTAAGCTGGAGCGGTGATTGGATGTGGGATCGGCTTGCACCATTTGTTGTGGCGAGACTGCGCAAGCCGCCAATTGGAGTTGGCAATCTGCGCTACATGTTCAGCATTGTCCAAGGCGCATCACTCGACGATTCAACTATAGCGAAGATCGCCGCACAAAAGGCAAAAGCGACCAAGAATCTCAAAACAGCACCGATGTGGTTCGCAATGTGGGTGGGTGTCGATCCTGCGGTAGCAATTCCGGCGCTTGCGGCGCGGCTTGCTGAGATCAAGGAGGACAGCAACAAGACCATATTCGCGATGCGTTTCATCACCGCGCTCGTTGGCGGTCGCCGAGAAAGCCGCAGCGCACGACAAGCCTATCGCGAGGTCGAGTATATGAAGCAGCTCTACCTGCTTATGCACGGCTATGTGCGCCAGGAGGACGATATTGACCGCACCGGCAAGGGCGTCTATTCGCCGGGGCTGCGCGACGATGCGCAAAATGCGCGCAATGCGCTAGTCTCCTTTATTCGTGAGACGCCCGGTAAGGAGGCCTTCCTCGCACTGATCGACATTTCACGCGCGCATCCCGACGAAACGGCGCGACCGTGGATGGCGTTTCACGCCAAGGAAAAGGCGACACTTGATGCGGACGCGCCCGCCTGGTCACCGCGCCAGGTACGCGATTTCCATGAGCAGCTTGACCGCACGCCGACCAATCATCGCGATCTCTGGTATCTCGCAGTAGACCGGATACTCGATCTCAAGCATGATCTCGAGGAAGGTGATGCGAGCATCGCATCGATCTTGCAGCCGATGGATAAGGAAACTGAGATCCGCAAATATATCGGCAACTGGTGCCGCGAGCGATCTGGCGGCCGCTATGTAATTCCGCAGGAGGAAGAACTTGCCGACGCTAAACGGCCCGATTTGCGCTTTCATGGCGTCGGCTTTGATGGGCCGGTGCCGACCGAACTTAAGCTCGCTGACAAATGGACTGGACCACATCTTTTCGAACGGCTCGAGATACAACTTTGCGGCGACTATCTGCGCGATAAGCGATCGAGTAGAGGCATCTTCGCGCTCGTCTATCATGGGAACAAGACTAGTTGGGAACTGCCGAATGGCAAACGCGCCGAGGGCTTCGCCGCCCTGATCGAAGCGCTTCAAAATCATTGGACTATCCTCTCGCCACAATTCCCCGGTGTTGAGGACATTAAGGTAATCGGAATTGACCTCACAAAGCGTGGGCTGGATGCCAAAGCGGCGAGCCGGAAAAGCGGCAAGAAGAAGCAATAATTGGCGAGTTTTGCATGAGAGCCACGTTAAGGTAAATCAGATTAAAGTTGAGATATGCCCTCTGAATGTCCGCTAAAGATAAGTATCCGCAGGGCACTCGCGATAGCTGAACGACCGCGCTCAGTCTGAACCCGTCGACGACGCGTCCCTGCGACACCCGCCTCAGATGATGACCGCTTAGCAACTATAGAATTTCGCCAGATAATGGAATACGCACCTGCTGGAAAGCGATCTATCAACATTCGAACTGAGGTCTATGCAGTAACCTCAGTTCGGAAGTGCGACATGAAGTCGCGTAATTGATTGTTTCACTCAATATGATATTTTGTCATGACCAATAGTGGTTCGTCTCTTTATCGTGCAAGGAGCATTCAGCCGTGCAATTTCGCATGTCTGCAGCACGGTGAATTTCAACGAGTAACGCATCGATTTGCTGGTCCAAGCTGGCGGCGGCTTCGTACGGCATCGCCAATGCATATTCCCGCTCGCTGATTCTTGTCGGGCGATAGTCGCTGAGACACCAGGATTCGATGTCTTCGCGCGCCTTCTTTTTCCCGCGCGTGAACGGGCTGTTGTTTTCAACGGCCAGCCACAGCGTCAGCTGCGCGACCGGCGCCGCGGTCGATCGCTGGAAGGGGCCGGTCGCGCCGGTACCGGAAGTCCGCTGCCCTTGCCGCCTTTTCTCGCCCGCTTCCCAGAATGTCGCCATCGCCTGCATTCTGCGCCGCGCCTCCGCCGTCACATACATCGTCGTCGTATCAAGCGATGCGTGTCCCATGTTTTTTTGAACGATTTCGACCGGCATGCCGGCCGCGGTGGCGTGCGAACCATGGGTATGGCGCAACCAATGCGCGCTGGCGTCATAAAAGCGTTGCGCGCTGCGCGGATCCGTTCGCGCCATCGCTGTCCCGCAGTCGGTGAAGAACGCCTTGAATTGCGCGGACAGCACATCCTTTGTGATGCCTTCATGCGGATTCACCTGGTGCCATTGCCAAGGCGACCAGGGCGCGCGCTCGGCCACATCGGTGACCTTGCCCAGCAAAAACACTCCGGCATTGGACAACGCTTGCGGATCGCGATCCAAGCCGCGCGACGCCAGGTAGTGCGACAATTCCCCGACGACCGCATACGACACCGGCACGAACCGCTCCATGCCGCCCTTACCGATCACCTTGAGTTGCCAGCCATCGACGGCGCCCCCCTGTATACCCTTCTTTGTGTGGGCATTAGCAATGGGAAGCGGCTGGGTCACGGTATCCACGGGATCAATCATTCTTCACCTTTCTCTAGCGACGCTGCCCGCGTTGGCCTGTTCCCACGCGGCGATCAGATCCTGTGCCTCCTGCTGCGTGTAGCGCATTGTCGTCGCCATGTCCGCATGTCCCAATGCGCCAGCCACGCCACGCATGCTGTGCCCGGCCACCAGCGCCGCTTTCGCGAACGTGTGCCGCAGCCAGTGCGTCGATGCCCGGCGCAGTTCTGCGGCCGCCCCCGGATCGCCCTGCGCCAGCAGCACGTCGGCCGCATGCGCGAAGCGCTGCTTGACGATCGCATACAACCCCTGCCGGGTCCCCACTTCGCGCCACGCGCCGAAGAAGCGGCGCGAGCCGGTGTGGCCAATGTCGGCGCCGGCGATCGTCACCGCGCGCGTGCGCGGCGACAGGATCAGGCGCGTCGTTTCCCCCGCCTGCGGCAAGTCCGGCAGGCCGAACGCCGCGCGGTAGACCGTGAACGCCTCCCACACCGGCGGCGGCACCGGCACCGGGCGCGCCTTGCCGCCCTTCCCTGTCTCCTTCGACACCATGAAAATCCAGTAGCGCTTGCCGGTGGCTTGCAGCGTCACTTGCATAAATGCCGACATGCGGGCGCCGACCAGCTCGGAAGAGCGCAAGCCCATGCCGCGCAATGCCTCCAGCAGGAAGCGGTCGCGCACATACATCTGGCGCTCGGTGAACGTGGTCTTTTCCGCTCGGCCCATCACCGCCAGCACCTGGTCGAACACGGTGACATTGAGCGCGCGGTCCGTATCGACGTCGCGCACATTGCCGGCGCCGATCAGCGCCATCGGGTTGATGCGAATATAACCGGCCGCATGCCACTTGGCGAACATCGCATGCGCGCAGCGCCGGATATCTGCCTGGCTGCCGGCAGACGGCTGGCGCTGGAACGGCGTCCAACCGGGCTCGCCCTGCGCGACAAAGGCGGTGGGGCCCGGCGCGCCATCGGCCCGGTGCGCACTGGAGGCGCGCCGCGTGCAAAGCGCATCGTCCGGCAGCGCGGCCAGGAACGCAATGAAATGCCGTACCTCCTGCAGGCTCCAGCGCGACGGCGTCACGCGCCCGACATGTTCGCAATACCAGCGCAATTTTGCCAGGTGATGGCGGTACGTCTTCTCGGTTTCCCGGGACCCGTTGCGGCTTTTCAGGCGCACTGTCGACAGCCAGACTTCGGCCGCTTCCCAGTCGTCGGCGACCGGCCCGAGCACGTGATCCGCCTCGGCCCGGGCCACCATCGCGTCTTCGTGCGTCAGTACGCGCAACGCTTGCGCACGTGGGTTCATTTGCGATCCTCCGGCAGCAAGTCCGGCGGAATTGGCGCGCCGCGCCGATACGCGATTTGCCGGAACGCTTCCAGATGCTTTCGTTCCTGCTTCAGTTGCGCGTCGAGGCTCGCGCACCGGTCTTGCCACGCGCGCGTCTCGCCGCGCACCGCGTCGACCGCGTTCAGTGCAAAGGTGCGCATGCCGGCCAGTTCGCCGGCCAGCTGTTCGATGCGTTGCGATTGCGAAGCCGCCACCGTATTGGCGGCATTGAGCTGCGCCTGCAACGCATCGCGCACTGCATGCGCCGCCTGCAAGTCCCCGGCCAGGCGCGCGGCCTGCGCGCGCGCCTCGTTGAGCTGCCGCTCGGCGTCGGCCAGGCGCGACTGCAAAAAATCGCGTTGCGCGTCCGTATACCGGTCGTGCGATGTGGCGCCGGCGTGGTTTCGCGCTTGTCTGGCCAGCGCACCGTCGACCGCGCGCTGCACGACTTGTGCCAATGCTTCGCCGGTGTCGGCATCGAGCTGGCGGCCGGCATGCGCTTCTTCGCTGAGCGCCTCAACCAGCGCGTTCTTTTCTTGCGCTAGCGTATCGGTCGATGGCCGCCGGTCGGGCGCGTATGCGTCGAGCAGGCGCCGGTAGATGGCGGGACTGTAAGTGCGGCCGGTGGCCGTGTGGACCGCGCGCACAAAGTCGCGCACGAATGGACGATTCGAGCCGGCGCCGACCGGGTTGCGCGCCAGGATTGGCGTGAGCTGCTGCAATAGTGCGCGCGCCTGGTCATCGGTTAATTGGAACGGGGGGCGGCTCATCGTGGGAAACGGCTAATGCTTCTCGCAAAGGATATGCTTCATGACCTCAACGGCAGCGTGACCGAAAAATGCGTTTCCATTGAGGGGGAAATCAGGGGACTGATTGGCCAGGAACGGCATTGTGTTTGGCATTGTGAACGCAAGCACCGTCGACCCTTCCATGACTCGCGCCCCGCGATCCGATCGATGACGCACCATCGCACCATAGAGCGACATCTGCCAGATCGTGAGCGAAGGGTAATCCTTCGACTGCACGGCCCGGTAAGTGAAGGTGCCATTGCCCAAATCGTTGTGGATGCAGCCCTGCTCATTCATTTCCCAGAGCGGTGCGAACCGCGTCACATCTTCCGCAGTGATGAAGGACGCGCGCGTCAGGACATTTTGGTCTGGCAGCACCAACTTCTCATAATGGTGATAAACCAAGCCCTTCGTAACCAACCGAAAAAACGCCTCGGCCTGATGCCCGTCGAACGGCAGCGTCATTTCCCAAGGTAAATCGTTGCACGGCACGTAACGAACTTTACAGCTATCCACCAGGTCTCTCACCAATCGCAGGTTGCTTTTATTTTTAAAGCGCTTAGGCACCTGACTCGCGAGATTGTTCGCTGCATCCGCATGCTGACCACATAGAGGCATGACAGCCGCCAGATAATTTTCCAGCTTGGATTTCGTGTTATTGCACTGCTCACATGCGGGAACCTGAGGCAGGTTGGCATGTTTGTCCGGCAAGAAAAAACTGCTCGGAATGACATGGTCGGCTGTCTTCGACGCGCCGGGTTGCGCGCAATATACACAGATTTTTCCTTTGAATTTCTTACTACCCATGATCTGTCTTTCCCGAGCTGCTTTCAGCGCAAGCGTTACAGTAACAGGTATATTTATACCTTGCAACATAGTGTAGTTGACTTAGTTTGGATTAAGTCAAGCAGTCTTGCGGGGACGCGTTGCAGGAAAATACCGGTTTTTTGGCCAAAATTTATTATCATAAATATAATATTTGTGTGCGCGGCGCCTGCTTGGCGGACCGATGTTTGACGGCTGAGGCGTCACCGTGAATGCGTCCGGCGTGCGGCGTGGCAGCTTGGCAAGCGCCGTTTTCTTCTCTGCTCAGCCAGGCAACATCGCCGAACGCAACCCTAAGTGCGTTACAAACGGTTCGAAATCCCGATCGCTGTACAGCAAGTCGAGGTCATGCTCGATGCAATGGGTGGCGATGACAGTATCAATGGTTTTTCTGACGGTCACGCCAAGCAGGCGCAGGGTATGGAAATTTCGCGCGGCCTGAATCGCCATTTCTTGACCATCCATATCCACGAGATTCAACGATGTCAGCAGCTTGCGCGCTTGATTGAAATCCTTGTCGCTCGTTTGCCGCGAAGGCGCCGGATTTGCTTAGGCTATCGTATTGCGCTCTGCAAATGGCGTGGAAATGCATTGTGCTGCTCTGCATTTGCGTGCGCTTGGCCGCGCGACATCTTGATGACTGAAACAAGCGTGACGATCGTTGGTTGTGGTGAACCAGTGGCGCCACCGTTCCCGCCTTTGTACGCTCGGTGCGGCTGGCGTTGCCGCCAACCTGACCGGTTTTTCTGTCCCATGATAATACGGATTATCATGGTACGCAGCGCTCGCCGCGATGACTTTCGCCCGCGAAAGATCCATCGACAAGCCGCTTGTCTGCAAGCGCTAGCGCTGACTGGAACAAATAAAGTCGGTCGGATGCGAATAAAGTTGGTCGGAAGACAGCAATCGGCCAATACCCGCCGTTCGTGTTCCAGCCAGAAAGCAACCGTTCAAGCGATTGCATGCTCGACATTTGTTGCTTTTATGAAAATTCCCTTCTACACTGAGCCGGCAACGAAGTTTCACATGCCTGTCTGCCTTTCACGGATTTTTATTTGCGCCGATCCGCTTACTCAAGTTATGCAGACAGGCTGTCAGGATAGGCAGAAATTTTTCACCCTAATTGAAATTAGGCATCAGAGCACCCATGGACAATAAGCCACGCGAGTACAAAGGCGTTAATTTCAGATCCACTTTAGAGGCGAAATGGGCAATTTTCTTTGATGCGATAGGCTGGAAGTGGAAATATGAGCCTTTCAAACTCACGTGCGGCGACACCGCATGGATTCCAGACTTTCTCATCTTATCGGATGATGGAAAAGAAATATTCTGCGAAGTAAAACCAAGTGATGATCCAAAACACCTGTTTGAGGTAGATCGATACCTTGCAGCATCTGGAATGAGCTCAGAAACAAAAAGTGATCTTCTTTTATTGGGGAACTCGCCTCTTGAGTCAGGCGATTGTCACGATGGTTCTGCAATTGGTTGGATATACATTCCTTCGTCCGGACAAATTGAATGTGCGATGTTCTTCAATGGTGAAAAAATCGGATTTTGTCATGATATGAGCAGCTGGGTATGCAGAATATCCGGCGAATACCATTCCCAAGTTCTCGAAATTGATTGGAAGAAAATCAGGGGTATCTGGTACGCAGCCTGCGATCAGGCACTAATTCAGGAAGAGTGTGATGTGCCAGAGTTTCCAACTTTCGTTCGAACATACGCATAACAGGTCAATCAACCCGGACGCCGTGCAACACCCGTCGTTTCCTCAGCCGCCTCGGCGCGGCGCCGGTTATTTTCAACGTTAGCGCTCAAATGCCAACTATATACAAATACTTGCCACCGGAACGTTCAACCTACTTCGCGGATCATCTACTGCGATTCACGCAGCCGGGCGCACTTAATGACCCGTATGAATGTCAGCCCGCATTAGCTGAGGAGGTCTTTAACACAGAAATTTCCCGGCTCTCATTATTAGCAGATATGGAAATAGGCTTAGCCGGAAATAGGCAGGAGAAACGGAAAGCTCGGCGCGAAAACCAAAAGAGAACTCAAAAGCTGTTCCGCCAAGTACGAACCACCGATCTCAGTGCAAAATTCTATTCAGAATTACAAAAACACCCGGACCCACCGGTGATTATGTCGCTGTCAAGAAGATGGAATAGCGCACTAATGTGGGCGCATTACGCCACTTCCCATTCTGGGTTTTGTCTTGGTTTTCGTCGCAATCATAAGTTCTTTAACATTTTGACGCCAGTCATGTATTTGAATCAGCGCCCTAAGATTATGAGTGCACAAGCGTTAAGTACTGCTGAGCATATTGTTGCCCTTTGCACAAAGTCGCCCGATTGGCGGTATGAGGAAGAAGAACGACTTGTTTGCAATTTTGACGGTGCGAAAACCGTGATCGACTGCAAACCCTATCCAATAGCACTGTTTGAAGTACCGCACGATGCGCTAGCTGAGATTATTCTCGGCATAAGAATTGATAGAGATACAAAAAAAGTGATTATGAAAGCTGCAGCGCGCCTCAAGGTTCCCGTCTATCAAGCGAAGTTGTCCAAATATACATATGACGTTGACAGATCGAAACTTGAGCCCTAACAATTCCGTCGAGAGGGACGTCCGCTTTCTGGAGCGCTGTATGGTCGGTTTGGGTCGGAAGCGGCCATTCATGCTCGACCAACTTTAATTTTTGAGGCACGGCCGCGCCCCATCCGCTGCCAAGCTCCGACCAACTTTGCAGCGAATGTTGGACCACAAGGAATCAAGGACTTACCAGCCTCGATCCCGACCAACTTTATTTGTTTCAGTCAGCAACAGTTCTCCCCCTTCGCGAAGTCATTCCGGCGCGTCGCACATTGGTAAGCAATTCGGTTCGCAAGCCGCTCTCGCAAGTGAATTCATCAACCTTGTTGGAACGAAAGGCCCAACCGGCCCCATGCGCATCCAGGCATGGGGCCGTTGATCGCGCGCGGTTGCCGAAAACAGCGGCGCCGGCCACCCACTCAGACGGGGCGCGCTTTCCGGCATGGTCAGCATCGGTTATCCCCATGCTTGCCCGCTGCAACCGGGGACAACTTGGCGCCGGCACGACAACCGCATCCCGCACGCCGCCTTCGTCCGATCGCGACGCAAGCGCCGCCCTCTTCTGGCGGCAACGGCCGTGCCGCAGCCAGCAAGGGAATCATTCGTCGACCAGCCATAGCTTGCCGAGCAGGATCGCCTCATGGATCGGCCCCATGTCCGATGGCATCACATACGCGTCCGTGCGCGTGCCGTCAGTGATCTCCGCCGAGCCGTCGCCATGGATTCGCACCCGCACGCCATGCGCGCCGCAGAATTTCTTGTTCCAGTAAATGCGATGATCGGCGGGCGTTGCTCGGGCAGGCTCGGCGGCGGACGCAGGTGCCCGATTTTTCATCGCCTTTTGCCGGGCAACGAAAGAAAAATCCTCTCCGCACTGCAGCAGGTATTCGAAATATCTGACCGCCCTGCCCCCTGTCGCTTGCGCGTTGAGGATGTGCTCGCGCTTGGCGATCCACACGTCCTGCAAGCGCTGCTTGGCGTCTCTTGCCAGCCCCATGAGCTTGCAAATGCCGAAGGGGTGAATGCCGAGTTCTGTCTGTAGGCTGGTGAGGTCGCCGGGGATGACTGGCTTTTTGGGTTGGTTTGTGGATGTTGAGGAAGAGGCCCCTTTTTGAAAAGAAGCTTCTTTTTTAAAGACCTTGTTAACCCTATAGAGACCGTCGGACATTTTTGTCCCGGAGGCCGGGTTATCCACAGGGACTTGTTCGTCGGCCGACATTTCCTGCTCGCCTGAATGCGTGCCGCAGCCTTCAATATCGGACGTCTCTGTCGCGTCATGCGGCACCGGTGATGCGTGCTGCTCGGCTGGGATATCGTCAGTGGATTGAGCGACATATTCTGGCGTCCCACTGCTTGTTTGGATTTTTCCTGAATCGGCGCTGCATTCATCAATCGTGCGCATCGCCTCGGATGCGCACGGCTCCGGCTTGGCGTTTGCGGCGGCGATGGGAAGGCCGATCATCGCGCGCAGATCTTCGCCAAGGATGAATTCGCCGGCACAGAACTCCCCCCAGTTGTTTCTGCCGTCGTGGCCTGGACATCGTCGCAGCCAGCCGCGTTTGCGCATCATGCCGAGGGCGCGACCGACGGTCTTGGTGCTGACATCCAGATTGTCGGCAATGATGTCGGCGCGCAGCTTGAGAGGGCGCATCGGGTCGGCGATCGGCGCACGACCAAGGATGTCGATGACGACTCGCATGAAGCTCTTGGTGAGGATCGACCGCAACGCCGGATGCGTTTCAGCGCGCAGCAGGTAAGGGCGAATGGGGGCAGGGTAGTGCGCGTACGCCCCCAACATGTCGTTGTAGGTGAGGGCGGGCATCAGCGCTTTCCCAATTTATTTAGGAAACGCTTCAGTTTGCTATAGGCGTGTTTAAACACAACCGGTCCATGAATCGAATTCATGAAGGCTCCACAAAAATCAAAAGTAAAAAAACTCTTGCATCTCTGGGTGACCAACACTAGAATCCGATTTAGTCAGTATCGAATCGTTGTTTCGGGCACACCGAGATAACTTGCAAATAAGCCCCGGTTCCAGCCGGGGCTTATTGCATTAAAGGCGTTTAAATGGCGTCTGTTATGAGTCCATTCGTACTCCCATTCTTTTATCAATTTTCATAAGTCATTAATTTCAAACGGTTCCAAACTTTGGAATCAATCTTTAATTTCTTTTGCAAATTGGCGGACTACTTCTTCAGCCATTTTTATAAGTCCTTGTTTTTTAATGATGTTCGAGTCGAACATCATTTGCTGCTGTCTTTGATCAGCTTGGCCTTGGTTTCCACTACCTGTCGAATTGCTTCTTCAATTGCTTCAGCTTCCTCTGCGGTCTTGAATGCCAGCCGAATTACTTTGTCAGAACGACGAAACTCACAATACGTTGCTTTGCCTGCTCTGATCGTGATCGGAGCTGATTTACTGATAGCCTTCGCTTGGACATCTGTTGATGCGAATTTGACTGCTTGCCCTTGTTCGAGCTCACCCGTCACAATCTTGCCAATGGCTTCTATTACTTGTTTCGCCCTACCTGCCTTCGTTAAATTCGCGAAATCCTGTGCTGCAGTTGCTCCCACCGCAGCAACGTTCTCTTGAAGTACCTTGTGCGCTTCTTCTGGCAATGTCGAGAAAGCCATTAGCTTTGTTACCTGTGAGCGCGACAGACCGGCCATATCCGCGATTTCTTCATGGGACATCTCAGGTCGTCTTTTCTTAATCATGCAAAAGCCTAGATACTTTTCGTAGTCAGGCAAATTGGGTTGCAGGAGATTGGCGTAAAAAGCGTTAATGTCTGCCTGGGCTTCATCAGTTTCGCGCACAACAGCTGGAATGGTTGTCCTGCCAAGTTCCCGAAAAACTGAGACCCGGTTATGACCGGAGACTATTTCATAGCCGCCAGCTTTCCGTTTTCTTATAGAAATTGGAGTGACAAGTTCGTTATTCCGCAAATTCTCACGTAGCTCTTGATACTCTCCAACGCTCAACTTTCTCCGTCGTCCTTCCACTTCGAATAATTGATCGAGCGGAATTTCCAAGCTCTGTCCGCTTGCTTCAATTTCCCTAAGTTTGGTTTCGAGCTCTTCTACTTTCGTTTCTGCAGCATCGATACGTTGCGTCGCATTTAAGAACATTCCAGGAGCCGTTTTGGGAGTCTTATCGGTCGGCTTTTCTATTGACCGTGCCTTGATGCCGGCTGTTTTTTGGCCGAGCTTGTCATAAATACTCATGATGCTCTCCAAGAGAGGGCCAGTTGATCCAGAATATAGTCGGCCAAGCGGTCGAGCGGTTCTTTGTAACGTCGGTATGCCTCAGCGCTCCCATCTGGTTTGCTGAGGTCGTAAATCGTTTTTAGCTGTGCAGAGGCGGTACGGGCAGCGGTACTTTCTGGGATCTCAATGCCATTGATGTGTGCCCCATATGCTTGTTTCATCCATGTCTTTACCAAGCGGGAGATTTCATTGGCTTGTACTTTTGTATAGATGATGGAAATGAAGTCGTAGCGTTTTTCTTTGGCATTGGGGAGGCCGTCAACCAGCTCGGAAAAGATGCCCCAAAATTGAACGCTTGAAGCAAAATCTAAAGCATCTGGAGGGCAGGGCATTAATAGCCCGTCTGCTGCAATCATGGCGTTGACCGTAAGATGAGAAAGACTGGGAGAGGTATCGATTAAGATGAGATCAAAGTCTTTTCGCAAAGGTGCAATACCTGTTTTTAGCATTTCCCAAAACCTGAACCCTCGTTGCGACATAGCTTTTGCAGGGATGGCAAATTCCGCAGCCAACAAACCACTCGATGCTGGTATGACAGATAGATTGTGCCAATAACTTTCTTGTACTGCATATCGCAGATCGGGTTCATCGCCGTAAATGTATGGCATGATCGTTTGCTCGAGTTCTACGTCTTGTTCTGGACTGATTCCTGCAAGCTGAGTCGCGGTTCCTTGGCCATCACAATCGATTACCAAGACTTTCAAGCCGCGCAGAGTGGATGCTTGTGCAATGGCAACAGTCGTGCTCGTCTTTGCAACACCCCCCTTATAATTACATACAGCAATTACCTTTCCGTCTTGATCTTCCGGGCGGAAGGGGCGATTACTAATGCTATTTACCCATTGAATCGCATCTTCCAAGCTGTATTCTTTTGCTTTGGAACCTTCAATTTTTCGTCCGAAAGGCAAGTTATGCTTTTGGGAAAGATATTTAATTTGCGTTTTATCAACACCGCATAAGTCTGCAATGGCCGCACTGGTGAAGGATGGAGCGATCTTGCGTGGATGGGGATCGACCATCGCATCACGTACTTGCGCCAATACATCAGCAGCAGTCGCTGCAAGCTGATCGAGGTCCTCCATAGTGACTTTCTGCAATGCCATGACCGCTCCGTTTCTTATTAGATATTCCGTATTTGCAGAATATTACTATGAAATTCGGAAATGTGTCACGTTTACAGATTGTTGCGGCATTGTTACAAGAATACTTATCAAATATTTCGGCACAGTATAACGATAAATGATAAATGTAAAAACTTTTTTTTCGTAAAGAGATTTAAATTAATGAATTAGGCGAAAAAGTGAGTTGGACATAAGAATTCTTTACTTTATATGCAAAAATTATTTGTACATTGAACTTTTATTGCACTTTATGAGAGACGCGCCGTTTCTCACGTAATGACTTGGAGAAAATCTGCTAAGGAATATCTTCGGTCACGGACTTTTCCCCGGCCATGACCTCGGAGACCTCTTTTGTCGCTTTTGGTATGGAGAGGAATATCGGGTTTATCAAGGACAAGCAGCAGTTCTGTTTATACGCGCCAGCAGTAGGTGCAATGAGGCATAGTTCGCCTAAGTCCAACCTAAAAAAGCCGCATAAAGCTGGTCCAATAATATTGGAACTGGAATGAATTCTTGGTTCCGGGGTGAGCCCAACACAAACCGAACTAACGGCAAAACAACCTCGTTGTTGGCTCGCTGGTGTTATCGCCCTCGGCGGGTCGCTTGCGCACGGGATTGGAATGCATTGCCGTTAGTTCGGTTTTGTTGTCTCTCCACTGAAATCGCGCGGGAATACGCTTTTTGATTCCGTGTACTTCTGCTTGCAGGAATTTGCGCCATGACCCTGCCATTATTTGACGATCGCGATCCGCAGCAGCTTGAAGAGCGCATGCACGGTAATATTTAATGCTTGTATTGATTGCCGCGCATAATCCACGTCGCGGGCACGGATTGCTGAAGCGCAGAATCGAAATGCCTTGCTGTTAGTTCGGTTTTGTTGCGTCTCCACTAAAATCGCGCGAAAATAAGATTTTTGATTTCGTCCGCTTCCGTTTGCGGGAATTTGCGCCATGACCTTGCCATTATTTGACGATCGCGATCCGGAGCAGCTTGAACAAAGCATGCGCGGTATATTCAAAGCCTGGATTGATTACCGCGCACAATCCACGTCGGGCGCACGTACGGAGCGTGCCTTGAACGATGCGTCCGCCACCGTCTATCAGGAGATGTGGCACGCTTTCGCCGCGTACTGCGCTCGCACAATCTCAACCTCGCCGATCTCGTCGCCGGCGATTTACAAACCTTTCTCGTCATCCGCGGCACTGGCGATGAACAAAGCAAACCGCAGGTGACGACCAAACGAGACGAGCTGTCCCCACGCTATGCGTGGCGCATGCTCACGCTCATCGAACGCGTCACACGCTTCTATGCGAAGCGCGAAGGGATAGCGGCCAATCCGGCCGCACAGACGTTACTGCAGCGCGCGGAATACCGTTACGCCAACGCCGGCGATAAAGATCCGCTGCCCGAGTATTACGACGACGCACACGCCAGGCGGCTGATAGATTACCTCACGCAAACTCGCAGCCATGATGCGCCGGCCGGCCCGATATCGTGGAAAGAAGTGCGCGATCGCACCGCAGTCGGGCTGATGCTTGGCGGTGGGCTGACGCCGGGCGATGTGCGCGCACTCGTGATCGACGGCGTGATCGTGGCGGGTGGGCGCAAACCGAACTTGCCATGGAAACTCGCGTTGCCCGGTAACGGCAATGCGCCGGCGCGTGAAACGCCATTGGCCGAATGGGCCGGCTCCCAGCTAGCGTTCTGGTTATCGGTACGCGCCGAGCAGACAATTGGTGGTGATCTGGTATTCCCATCGACGCGCGGGGGTAGGGTTTGGTCGCACACCGCTTGTTATGATGCGTGTAAGGCGGTGCTGGCTGGCGCCGGCATGGAACACGACGCCGGCGGCGTCTTCAGGCTGCGCCATACGTTCGCTCTGCGGCAGCTGGCGAAGGGCAAAAGCGAGCGAGACGTCGGGCAGTGGCTCGGCTTTGTCGATCCGAACAGCATGGCGCGTTACCGGCGCATCGTCCCGCATCAGGTGGACGTTGCATGACTTGGCATCATGTCAAAAACAAGTAGTGTCTCAGTTAAATGTAACAGGGATTGTTATCAACTGATTGCGGGTTCTTTTTGGCACTGAATTTTTCTGGAACCCGCCGCCCATCTACGATTGCGGCCCTCGTCATGAACTACGCTAAAATCTGATCGCTTTGGCGGTCGAGATGGCGAATAGAAAGGACTGGCAATGGATTTCGACGCCTTTGAGCCTCGCGCACTTTACGCAATTTGTCTTGCCCGGGGGCATGCCGGGATAAGGCCTTATGCACAGCAGAGCATAAGGCTTTTTATGCCCAGTGCCGGATTATGCACACCGAAGCCCGGATTGCCCATCAGTTCAGTCATGAATTACTTCGGCTTGGTTCAAAAAGAGCCTATTTTGGGTGACAAGGGCGAGAAGAGTCATTCCGCTAAACAATAGCGGATGTTTTGAATCCCAAAGAAGTGGCAAAGGGGAAGCGCAAGCAAGCGCTGCCCGGTGGAACTCAAGCGCGCTTGAAGAGGGTAAAGCCCAGCAGTTCGAGCCAGTGCGGATGGCTTTGCCCGGTCATTAATTGTTTGGGGCTTTTGCCAACGCGTTCCGGAATATCGCTGCGCAGGAAAGTGCGGTGATTCAAGAAGAACTGCAGCAAGCCGAGGTAAGACGCGTTAAGTTGCTTGCGCAGGAAGAAATAATTGCACAGCCGGGAATTGAGATTTTCCACGAGAGAGCTCGCGCGTGGAGTGCGTTTCATGACATCGACGACAGCGTCGAGGACGCGCTGGAATTTTCCGGAGAACCTGGTTCGTAGCTGATCGCAACGCTGCCAGTAGGCAGCCGACGCCATTGATTTTCGCTGCAGCAAACAAACATCCCGCACCAGATCGAGCGGCACCTTGAAATCCATGGCGATGCCGGCCAGCTTCCGATCGAGCACGCCGGCGAATCCCAGCAGATCATCGCGTTGGTTCTCCAGTGCCACGCGCAGCGGACGAATGCGGTCGGCATCCAGCGGTTCCCGCTGCAATAGCTCGGCAACGGCGAAGTCGTAGAGCATTTGGCGTTGCGGCAAATCGGGGCCGGCCAAGGCCAGAATATCGTGGCTCAACCACTGCACCAATGTCTTCACGTCCCTCGCCAATTGAACCGCTTGCCGTTCGGTTTGCAGGGCTGTCTCCCATTACGCAAATAGCGCATCCTCGCCGTCCCTGTCCTTGGCGGCATCTATTTTCGCTTCCAGCTTCTTGCGCTTTGTCGCCGTACCCTTCCCCAGACGGGATAGTGTGTTCGCCAGCGTTTCGCATTGGCGCTGGATGTGGAAAACATCGCCATGGCAGGGCTTGTCGCCAAACGCCAGTTTCTGCCCGGCCCGCAGTCCTGTGCCTGCGTCGGCGATGGTGCGGTCCGGATCGAGTCCTTGCTTCTTGACATCGAGCAAATGGATCGCCCATGTCTCGCCATCCCGGCGCTCGGCGCACTCCAGCAGATAACAAAAGGTGGACGCCGCATCGACTCCCGCCAGCACCGGCATGGAGCCCTGGAATATCTCGTTCAGAAGACCATCGCGAATCGCCGAAAAATTCTGGGCGCGATTGATGACGGCGGCTTGCCGGGCAGCCTCCTGCAGCCGGTTGTGGATTGTGCTCTTGCTCATGTGGATGCCGAACAAATCGCGCAGCAATTCTTTGACTCCGCCGTACGAACTATGGCAAATCAACACCAGCGCAATGATCAATTGATTCAGCCACGCCTTGGTGACCGGTAGCATGAACAGCACATCGTCATCGGTTTTGCCTGCAAATTTTGCATCCAGCGCTTCCAGTGCTTTCTGCTTCTGCCGGTAAATATATTTCCGGGTGACTCCTTCGTTTGCGGACAAACCAGATATAGATTCAGCTTTCGATAGCGATAAAATCGCGATGCTCTTGCGTTTTTCTTGCGCCAATGTCTTGGCGACTGGTAATGCTTTCATGCCGATTCCCGGTCCGAAAAAATAGGGATGCCGAGTATCGCCGATTACTTCAGTTCGTCAAAATTTGTTACCCTCGTTTGAACCTGGCCCAAAACTGGTTGCCAGCATGATCAACAGGGAAGGCCGGCCTTGTTCCGGGATGGCGTCGGGCAATGTATGCGGTTCTAGGCTGATGTAATTCCTTTCAACCGTCATGACATTCGCCGCACGGCGCCGATAAAGATGTTCGTTCCCGGACGCATCCGTCGAGTCGAGCCGTTCAGTCATATGCGGTAGACAGCAGCGAAGGGCGACTCGCCAACCGGTCCACCTGGACAGCGAGCACCGGGGCTTTCGTACGCCACGCCAGCTCGGGAATTCGCAAGTCACAATAGCTCAAGGCAACGGCAATCGCCAGATCGCCCAGATCCGGCTCGTATCCGAGCGGACGCGTGTTCGCCGCAGCTTCGAGCGCGGCAGTTGCGCGCGGCAGCGCATCAAGCCAGCGTTGTGTCAGGAGGCTGTTGTCCGGGTCGTCAAACCGCCGCCGTATCGTCACGGAAAAGGCGCAATCCATCATGCCCCGCGCCAGCCCTTGGCGATACAGCATCTTCGAGTATTGTTCGCCGTCGGCAGGTATCAAACGACGATCCTCTGCCAGAGAGATCAGATACTGCACGATGTAATCGCTTTCGATCAGGCAGTTACCGTCTGGCGTGACGAGCGTCGGTATCTTCGCAAGCGGATTGAGTTCGGCAAGCCGCGCCGTTTCATTCCAGGGGTCGATCCAGATACACCGAATGCGCTCGGCGAGGCCGATTTCATGGGTAACCGTCAATACCAGGCGCGCGTACGGCGAAGTTTTATTGAGAAGCAATTCCATCCGAACCCTTTCGATTTAATGTAATTTGCATAGATTTATCGATTGCCGCCGGATTCGTCATGTCCGGGCACTCCGACGGGAAACGCGTCAATTCATGTATGCATGAATCAAGCCGCCTGGTTCAACGAAACGCTGCCTGCCGACCATGGTATGGCAAAAGCGATGCAGGCGATATCGATATTTTTTGAACGGGGCATCACGAGAAAAGAATATGCCGCGATGGCTTGCCGGGGCGACGTCCCAGTCCGATGGCGCCGTGAAGCGCCACAGTGTTTCCTCCATCGATTCGTCCGGCATCGCGCGCAGGCGTGGAGTTTCGCGAAACCGGCGCCATCCCATGCATGCTGCATACAAAGCGCTAAAAAATAATTCCTGTTAAATCTCTGGCACCTTTTCCATTTCCTCCAATACTTCAGCCAGTCGTGCGATGCCGACCTGTATTTCCTCAAGCGACAAGGCGCAGAACGGCAGCCTGAGAAAGCGGTAGGCCGGTTGATGGGGAAAGAAACCATTGCCCGAAGACAGGATGAGGCCGCGTTCTGCTGCCGCGTTGATCAGCGTCGGTTCTGAAATACCGATGTCCAGCTTGAGGCCGAGGAAAAATCCTCCTTCCGGACGAACGAATAGACGGCCGGGCAGATGCTGCTCGACGGCATCCGCCGCGCACTCCAGGCGCGGCGCGTACAGTGCACGCAGCCGTGCCAGTTGCGTGTCGAAGAAGCCTTGGCTGCACCATTCGGCCACTACACCGTGGGCAAAATAGCTTGGCGTGATGTAATAGCGCTCCGCCACCTGCGCCACCTTGTGCACGAACTGCGGATCGCCAAGGATGAAGCCGGTTCTCACGCCGGGGCTGATGAGTTTGGTGAACGAACTCAGATGCAACGTATGCTCGGGGGCCAAGCTATGGATGCTTGCGATTTTTCTGCCGAAGTAGCGCAGGAAGCCATAAGGCCCGTCTTCCACGATCAGGAAATTCTGCTCCGCGGCCAGCTGCGCGAGCCTCGTCCTGACCGCCAGGCTCATGCTCGCTCCCGTCGGATTTTGGAAGTCGGGGATGACGTAGAAGAACTTGGGGGTATGCTGCCGCAGTGCCTCTTCCAGTTGGGCCAGATCGATGCCATTCGGCCCCATATCGATGCCAACGATGTTGGCGTTGTGCTGGCGTAGCGTGGTCAAGGCGCGGTCGTAAGTCGGACTTTCGACGAATACGGTATCGCCCGGACCCAGCAGGACTTCACAGATGAAGTTGAAAATCTCGAGCGAGCCGTTGCCGACAAGTACATTCGCTGCAGTGCATTGGAACCTGTCTGCAAGGAATTCCCGCAGCGGAGCGTAACCGTACGCCGGACCGTATTGAAGAATCGTGCTGGAATGGTCACGCAACGCGATGCGGGTCATCGCTTCAAGTTCTTCACTGGGAAACGATGCGGGATCGGGAACGCCCCTAGAAAAGTTGATTGTCGAGTACATGGGATCCTGTCGGGTATGGTGGGGGGATTACGCGAGCGCCGGTTGGCGGCCGTTATTCGAATACGCGCGATATCCCGCGTGCGCGCGGGTCCGACGCAGCCTCGATCTTTTCGTCCGTAACGCGGATGACCTGCATGTCACCGTTGGTAAACCTCGAGCGGAACGTATAGCCGTACTGGCTCAACTGATTCGCTAGGTCGTCCGGCACAGGGCTGTAGGGTTCCCATAATATGGTGTTTTCCGGATATAACTGATGATGCAGGCGCATTTCGGCAATCGCATCATGTATATCGAGGTGATGGTCGAACAGATTGCACAGGATATGGAAAATAGTCGTTGGGATCCGAGAGCCGCCCGGCGTTCCGATGACGATCTCGATCTGCCCGTCCGCCGTCAGCAGGGTCGGCGCCATCGAGGATGTCATGCGTTTGCCCGGAGAAATGGCGTTGATCGAACTGCCTACGATGCCGAATCGATTCGGCATCCCCGGTTTGATGGAAAAATCGTCCATGCCGTTGTTGAGCAGGAAGCCGGCGCCTTCGACCACGACACCGCAGCCGAATTTGGCATTGAGCGTATAGGTGTTCGAGACCGCATTTCCCCATTTGTCGAGGATGGAGTAATGCGTGGTTTCCTCGCTCTCCGCCGGCCCGCAGCGCACGTCCGCCGTGTCTGAAATGGCCGACGGATTGACGGCGGCAACCCGGCGCGCTATGTAGGCATTCCGGTACAGATGGCTGACCGGCGCATCGCTGAAGTCGGGGTCGCCGATGTAAGCGGCGCGGTCCGCAAACACCTGTTTGGCGATTTCGCTCGTGAGGTGAACATATTTTGCCGAGTTCAGTTTAACTCCGGCAAAGTGTTCCGACATTAGATGCTTCATTTTCAGCTGCTGAATGATCGCAAGCCCACCTGCGCTCGGCGGCGGCGCCGTGACGATGGTATGGCCGCGCCACTGTGCGGAAAGCGGTTGCCGCCAGATCGGACTGTAACGAAGCAAGTCTTCCGCGTCGATGATGCCGCCGTCCCGGTGAAGCTGGGCCAGCAGCAGGCCGGAGACCTGGCCGGTATAGAATTCGTCGGCGCCGTGACCGGCCAGCCGCCGCAGGGTCGCCGCAAGTTCTAGCTGGCGGAATGGCTCGCCGCGCTTCATGCTTCCGAAATAGTGCAGGAAATTCGTATTGCGGTAGTCGTCCAGCATGACTTCGCGCCGTTCGATCAATTGGTGGTGAACCACGAATCCCTGTTCGGCGAGCCGGAGTGCCGGTTCCAGCAGGCGGGGCCATGGCAGCCGGCCGAATCTCCGGTGCGCCTCCCAAAGACCGCGGACGGTGCCCGGCACACCTGCCGCGGCGACGCCGACCGTGCTCTTGGCGGGAATCACGGCACCTGCGTGGTCAAGAAACATGCGTTCCGTGGCATGACGCGATGCGCATTCGCGGTAATCGAGAAAATAGGGGCGGCCATTCATCCAGACCGTCATGAAGCCGCCGCCGCCGATATTCCCGGCTTCGGGGTAGGTCACCGCAAGGGTGAATCCGACGGCGACGGCGGCGTCGATCGCATTGCCGCCGTCCGTCAGGATTTCCTGCGCCGCGTCCGCGGCGTACACGTCGGGCATGGCGACGGCGGCTTGCCGGGGCCGGGTAAGATCATCTACTGTTTTACAATTTTGCATATTCTATGGCTCGTCGTGACACGGAAGTCCTGGCCGCACGCATGCGGCCAGGATGACAAATTAGGGGCGGGCGATGCCCGGTTATGCGGGCGAAAAGAAAGCTTGCGGGGAATGGACGGCTCTTTTTCCGGCCGTCCGCTGGGCGAGGAAAAAGCTGGCGCGTTCCGGATCGTAGAGCCGATGCATTGGATGGTCTTTGCCCTGAAGCGCTCGCAGAACGCCTTCGGCAATGGCCGGGGATTGGGCGAAGCCGCCGGTGTTATGGCCACCGGTAATGACGCACACGCCGCCGTCGGCCGTGCCGATTCGTTCAAAAACCCCGAGCCCGGTGGTGGTCCAGGGACGAACGCAATACTTGAGCGAATCCTCTATGTTTCCTTTGCTCTGTGCAGCAGCATGGCATTCTGGGAAATATTTCTCGGCAGTGTCGATCAAGCCCTGATAGACCGCTTGTAGTTGTGCGGGGTCGATATTCCTGGGGTCGCTGCCGGTATAGCCGTAGCCCGAACCGATGATCAGGATCGGATGGCCGTCGGCATCGGTGGCGACGGTGATATTCGAGTCCTCGGTGATGTGTCCTTTGCGCGCCAGCTTGAGCGAGTGGCACAGCGCCGGATCGAGGTTCGGAATACGGAGCCATGCGCCAAGCACGCCGTGAATCTTCCCTTCCGAGCGCGTGCCTTCGACCAGCGTGCCCGCATATGCTCCAGGGGACAGGACGTAGTGGTCGGCGCATAGTAGATTGTCCGTCGTACGGACGCCGATGACTTGGCGGTCCGCGCCCCGTACCAGATGGCTGACCCGTTCATTCCAAGTAAAGCGGCCACCTGCGCGCTGGATGTCGCTGAGCAGGTGATCGATAAATTTATGCGCGTTGACCGTGAAGCCGACGACCATGATGCCGCCGGCGATCTGGTGAGTTGCCACGGCGCTTGCGAGTGCGGGATGTTGCGCAGCCACGTCGGCGGGAGACAGGACGGACCGCGTGGCACCGATGCGGTTTTGTCGTTCCACGGCGGCATCGAACTGGGCTTTGTCCGAATAGATGCGCAGGATCCCTTCTTTGAGGACGCATTTTTCGAAAACATCGCGATCGCGCGCTAGCCATTCTTCCCATAGTTTTCCGCTTTCGCGGTTGAAGGCGAAAATGTCCTCGTTATATTGGCTGGCCAGCCAGGTCGGAATGCTCTCGTATTCATGGGCCCATGTCTCTTCCCTGGCGGACAGAGTGCCGCGCCAGTACACGTTCCAGCCCAATTCCCCCACGGATCTGTCGAACACGCTGTTCATCGAAATGGAAAGGCTCCGGTCGTTGTAATTGTCCATCTCCGACAGCGTGAACATGCGCGCATCGTCGCCGCCTCTGCTGCATCCGTACGCCTTCCAATGCGCGTTGTTCGTGGGGTCGGGACCGCCATCCACGATATGGACCGAGAAGCCCTCGGCGGCAAGGCGATGCGCCGTAATCAGATTGACCAGTCCGGCACCGACGAGCAACACGTTCTTGGCGGCACTGGCACCGGCGAGTTGCCTGCCGGTTTTGTCGGCCAGCGTAGCGGTGGATTGTCGCTCGAGGTACCTGAATGCCGCCGAGAATGCGCTGTCCAGCGATTCCGCCTCGATCAGGGAAGTGAACAGGTAAGGATGGGCGGTTGCGGCCGGCTTGTCCGGCACCACGCCGTTGGCCGACGTCCCGGTCGTCACCCGTACATAGTGCAATAGCGTCCCCGTCTGCAGGCAGCACTCGGCCAGCAGATCGAGACACAGGAGTTCGGTTGCGATCACCGCATCGACACATTCTTCGATGATCGCGTGTTTGAGCTGGCTCGGATTCTTCCTGAGCAGGTCTGGCCGGTAGATAACATTGGAGCACAGGAAGTGGTCAAGGATATCTTTGTTCAGTATTTCAAGAATCAGGATTTTCATTTTATCTCCGTTATGCGCAATCGCGCCGATTTGAAACGACAGCAAGTCTGCCGCCAATCTAACCGGCGGATCCGTGCATAAGGAAGACACAGGGCGGCGCGATTTCAACTGTACTGTATCGGTCGAATTGACCACGCATTACGAAAACGCATGTCGACGATATCGGCGTTTCCGGCGCCACGGTCCAGGCGTCGTCGTTTTCGTGACAATTGTTGAAAATACTCGCGGCACCGCGAATAGCTGGAATCGCACGACGCTGTTATCGCCGCCGGCAATTACAGTAAAGCGCGCGTGTATTTTGCGTATTCCATTCGAGACGGCGTCGCTCAGGGATGCACGGTGCCGGCGGGTGCCGGGAGAGTTTCGCACGACCTCGTCCTGCGTTCGCAAATTAAGAATCGTTCGATCTCTTTAATTCGTTATTTTTTTGAATTTTCTGTGAGTAAAGTGTTAACTGCTTTCCAAGCAGATAACATTACATTAAATGCAACATAAATCTACCGAGGACCGATGAAGACCTACGACATCACCATTATCGGCATGGGGCAGCGCGGCTTGACCGTATTGGAGCGTATTGCCGCACTGCTGTTACACGAGCCGATCGATACAAAGCTGAATATTCATGTCATTGACGAAGCGACGCCGGGGCAGGGCATCCATGACTCGCACCAGCCCGACCATTTGCTGATCAATACCATCGCGGCACAGGTGGCGATCTACCACGACACGTCGGTGGTCGGCGGCGGGCCGCTCGTGCCGGGGATGACGTTCCTCGAATGGCTGCAGAACTCAGGCTACCGCAGCGTGAACGGCAAGATCTTATTGTCCAGCTATGGCGAAGAGATCAACGAGAACACTTATGTCTCGCGTGCGCTGCTCGGCGCCTACCTCACCTGGGGTTACGACAGGATCGTCGAGAGCCTGCCGCCCAGCGTCAAGGTGATCACGCACGGCAGGACGGCAACCAACGTCGTGCGGACGAACGATGGGAGCTTTATCGTCGAACTGGAAGGCGGCTACCGTATCACCTCGGATTTCGTGTTTCTTGCGACCGGCCACAGCGGATGCGCACCGGACGCCGTGGACGACGTCTACCAGGTATGGGTGGATGCCGGCCAGGCCGTCAACAGTCATGCGCAGTACTTCAGGTCGCCCTATCCGATCAGGACGCTCAATTCGATCAGTCCCCAAGCGAAGGTTGCGCTGTGCGGAGTCGGCTTGACGGGCGCCGACGTGCTGTCGGCGCTGACGATCGGACTGGGGGGGCGCTTCGAGCAGATCGGCGAGCAGCGTCGGAAATATATTCCGTGCGGCCGCGAGCCCAGGATCACCGTGTTTTCGCGCCAGGGGTTGCCGGCCGGCAGCCGTGCCGTCAACCAGAAGGGGACCTATGGCCAATACAAGGCCCGCTTTTTCACGATGGATTTCATCGGCAAGAAAATGAAAGAGGTCTTCGACGAGTTGGGCACGCACCAGATGGATTTCGATCGCGACCTGTGGCCGGCGCTGAAAAAGGAAATGGCCTACGTCTATCATTGCACGGTGCGCGGCGAGTGGCTGGAACCGTCGGATTACCAAGTGTCCGCGGACGACCTGGCCGCGGTGGAAGAGATCGTCGCTCCCTTGACGGACGACGCGTGCAGCGACCAGGACACGTATCGCAAATTCATCCACGCCTTCTTGGAAGAGGACATCGCCAACAGCTTCGACGGGAATGTAAACAATCCCGTGAAGGCGGCTGCGGACATGCTGCGCGACGTGCGCGACAACATCCGCTTTGCCGTCGACTATTCCCGGCTCACGCCGGCATCGCATCGCCGCTTCCTGAATTACTGGTGTTCCATCAGCAATCGCTTGGCCAGCGGTCCCCCGAAAGAACGGAACATGGAACTGCTGGCCCTGATTGAGGCCGGCGTGGTCGACTTCTTCGGCCCGAGTCCGCGCATCGACTACGACCTCGACCGCGGTCAGTTCAAGCTGAGTTCGATGCGCTTCAAGAAGCACGTGGATGCCTACTTCGATGTGCTGATCCGCGCAAGAGTCGAGGTGTTCGAGCCGGAACGCAGTACGTCAAGCCTGATCAGAAACATGCTGACCACCGGACTCGTCACGCCATATCGCAATGGCGATTTCAAGCCCAGCGGCATCGCGATCGACGAGAACGTCAACGTCATCACTGCGGAAGGACAGGCGCTACCGAACATGTGGGCAATCGGCTATGTCGCCGAAGGTTCGGTTTTCTATACCTATGTGCTGCCGCGTCCCTTTGCCAATTCAAGGGGACTGCAGGATGCCGGAAAGATCGTCATATCGATGTTCGACCAGATCGGGCGGGCGAACGTCAAGGAATGTAAACTCAACTATAAGGTGGCCTAAGTCATGGATAAGCTCAATCGCAGGCAGTTCAATGGCGGCATGTCAGGGCTGCTGCTCGGGGCACTCGCGTCGCGCGCCGTGGCGCAGGACCGGCAGCCGTCCTCGTCGTCCCGCCCCAAGACCTTCGTGCTGGTGCATGGCGCATGGGTGGGTGGCTGGTGCTGGGCGCATGTTGCCAGAGGCCTGAGAGCAATGGGCCACAACGTCACCACGCCGACTTGTCCCGGCGTGGGCGAATTGCGCCATCTACTGACGGCGGACATCAATCTCAGCTCGTATATCACGACGATCGAAAACCATATTATCTCGGATGTTTGCAGGATGTCGTGCTGGTGGGCAGCGGATTTTCGGGCGTCGTCATCAGCGGCGTCGCCGACCGGATTCCCCAGGCGCTGTCGTACCTCGTCTTCCTGGACGCGATGGTGCTTGAAAGCGGACGTTCGGTGTTCGAGGCGCAGCCGGCATCGGTCACCAACAAGCGGATCGAGGAAGTCAAGCGGGTGGGCAACGGCATTGCGATCCCTCCGCCCGCCCTCGCCAGTTTCGGAATCAAGGATCCGGCGATGAAAAAATGGGTCGCCGAGCGCATATCGTCCCAGCCGGTCGGTACTTACACCGAAAAGCTGATCCTCAAAAATCCGATCGGAAATGGCGTTCCAAAGACTTATATCGATTGCAATGCCACTGAATTCCCGCCACTTGCCGCGGTCAAGAAAGCACTGAGGAGCCAGCCGAGCTGGGAAGTGAGGACGCTCGCGACGCACCACGATCCTCATCTAACCGAACCCGGTGTTTTGATTAACTTCTTGAATACTATTTAATGATGCCATGTTAACTGAAAAGCAACGATTGGGTGCTCTCATGTTCGGCTTCTTGGGATTCGGCGGCACGGGCATTTATGCAAGCTACCTGCCCTATCTGACCCCTGTGCCGATGATCGCGGCGGCGCTCGCCATGATCGTCCTGTGCCTGTCCGCGGAGAGCAGGAAAAAGCCGTCCCTCAAGTATGCGTCGATCATTTTTCTGGTCTTTCTGCCACTGGCGGCATACATGCACGACGCGCAGGCGGTGTGTGCGGCCCTGGTGAGATTCTGGCCGGTCATGCTCCTGCTGATCGCCGTATCGATGTTCAGGCAAAGCGTGAACAGATCCGGGCTGGCCGACGCGTTTTGCAAACATTTGCTGAAGGGGACGAATCCGGTCGGGAATACGGTACGCGTGTCGATCGCGAGTGCGGTGTTGACGGTGCTGAGCGGCCAGGGCTCGATCGCTCTGATCTGCGCGGCGCTGAGCCAGCGGGTCAACAACAAGCTGGCCATTGCCACGATCACCAACCGTGCGCTTGGCGCTTCGATGTACGTCCTGCCGACCACGATTGCTTCGGCATCGGTCGCCTCGGCGATTCCGCACCTGGACACGGCCGGCGTCATGTTGTTCGGCGCGCCGCTCATGGCATTTGCGCTCGCCGGCTCCATGCTTCCGCAATTGAGCTTGGTGAGCGCGGCGGACGGCGACAGGCCGGCGGGGACGTCCGGCAGCGCATACCTGCTGGCGGCGGTGGTGCTGCTGAGCGGCGCGCTGGTGTGCTACTTGACGGGACAGATGACCATCGCATTCGCGCTCGCCATGGGCATCGGATACGTCTATGACACGCTGTTCATCAGCAGGAGACGCAATGCGACCGCCGTGGCCGCGGAACTAACCAGGAACCTCGACACCGTCGCGCCCGAACTTCTCCTGCTCGCCGCGTCGGGGTTGTTGATCCTCGCGGTAGGCGGAATGAGTATTCCGGCGCACTTCCCGGGCGTATTTGCCTGGCTGACGGGATCGGCGATTTCGACCCTGGTCGTACTCGTCGTGGCCTTGCCGCTCGTGACTGCGGCCGGCGTCCATCCGCTGATCCTGTTCGGCATGCTGTTCCCTGTGCTTACGCCGGGCCTGTCCGGAAACACGGTGGTGCAATACTTGGCATGGTCGTCGATGTTCGTGATGGCCAACTTGGTGTCCCCGGTGTCGATATGTGCCATCGTTGCGGCGACCAGTCTCAAGCAGACGACGCAGGACACCAGTTACCGTTCCCACTGGCGCTTCTGTTCTGTGCTGGCAATCGTCGTCATCGTCTACCTGTCCGGCTTCATGGCGTGGAAAGCGTGAGGGCGGGCCGATGCGACGATGCAAGGTAATCAACGATTGAACGGAGGCCTAATGCTACCTGAACTCGACCGTTTTTCCAGTATCCCGTTGACAGAGCAGATCAGCAATTCGATCAGTGCCCTGATCGAATCGAACCGCCTGGGCGACGGAGCGCGCCTGTGGTCGATCCGCAAATGTGCGACGACGCTGAACGTCAGTCCGACGACTGTATCCACGGCATATGACCGGCTCGTCGCCACGGGCATGGTGCAGGCTTGCGCGGCCAAGGGTTTCTTCGTCACCGGGCCGGATACGAAGGCCGGCGGCCTGGCGCCGCGCATGCCTGCCTTTGCCGCCCCGGGGCCGCACGCCGGCATCCGGGTGGACAGCGCGGCACCGGTGAACTGGATCGATGCGGCCGCGCAGCACTTGCCGCGCGATTGGTATGCGGAACGCAGCTCGATGACGATCATCAGGAAATGGCTGCGTGCTCTGGACGAAGGTTCGGCGCGCGATCTGGAGGCGGATGACAGGGAACTGCGCGAGCTGATTTGCATACACCTTGCAACCAATCGCATGCATGTTTCGTCCGTCGATACGCTGCTGGCCGACAGCCATGAACGCGCCCTGGACCTCATTTTGTCTTCACGCCAGTACGAAAGAGGACTTGTCGTCGTCGAGGACCCGACCAGCGCGCGGCTTCTCAGCTTTCTGCGCAAGCGTGGGGTCGCCATGACGACGGTACGCCGGACCAGTCGGGGGATCGATATCGACGAACTGGAAGCGATCTGCCGGAAACGCCAGCCGAGCCTGGTTTTCACGCAGTCGGCCATGCATGACCCGACCGGTTGGGGAAGTACGCCGGCGAACATGCATGCGTTGCTCCAGCTTGCGGACCGCTATGGGTTCCTCGTTGCCGAGGACGATACGTATGGCGACTTCGATCAGACCGGGCAAGTCCGGCTCGCGCAGCTGTCGAACCTCCAGCAGGTCGTGTATTACCGGGATTTCTCGGGCTACAGGTGGCCGGTGCGGAACATGACCTTCATTGCCGGCGACAGCATGCGCATGAAAAAGCTGCGTGCCGCCAGCCGTACGGCGATCCGCGATCAGGACCACGGTGTCGAAGCGCTCATGGCCGAGCTTTTGCGAAGCGGCAGGTATGCGCGGCAAATGACACGTGTCCGCGAGCACCTGAAAATTGCGAGGGCAAATACGACCAAGTTCCTTGCCAAAGCCGGACTGCACGTGGATGGCCCTGGATCGAGCATTTTCCTGTGGGCTCGGATTCCAGCGGAAATCGATGTCGCGGCGTTGATCGAGGACGCCAAGGCCAATCGCATCGCGCTCGCCGACGAAACGGCATTCCGATTGCCGCAACACGGCAGCGTGGAACGCAGCCGTCACCTCAGGTTCAACGCCGCGTTCAGCGACGACATAAGGCTGTACGGTTACTTGAAAAAGGCGCTGGTGCGATTTGCCGGCAAAAATTGATCGCCTTACCTAACTCTCTGGAGTTGTTCTATGAATAGGGATGAATACATCATTACGATATGTGCGCCCCAGCACGAAGACGTGGCGACGAAAGTCACGGGACTGGCGGCGGCGTGCTCGTTCAAAATCAACGACCACGCTCAATACTGTGACGAATATTCCGGGAAGTTCTTCATGCGCCTCTGCGTTTCGGGCGAAGCGCATCCGGACCGTTTGCCGAGCTTCCAGCGGAAATTCGCGGCGCTGGCCGACGCCGATGGTCTCGTCTGGTCATTGACCAATGCAAACAGCAGGCCGCGCGTCGTCATTCTGGTCTCGAAGTTCGGACATTGCCTGAATGATCTGCTGTTTCGTTGCATGAGCGGATTGCTGCCGATCCAGATCGTGGCCGTCGTGTCCAACCACGACGATTTCCGCAATCTGGTCGAGAATTATGATATCCGTTTTTATCATTTTCCGATTTCTCCCGGTGCGGAGTTGCAGGAAAAACGGCGGCAGGAAGACCGGATCCTCGAAGTCGTCGAGGGCTACGGCACGGATTTCGTGGTGCTGGCCAGATACATGCAGATCCTGTCTGCGGAATTGTGCAAGGCACTGGAGGGGCGGGCGATCAATATTCACCATTCGTTCCTTCCGAGCTTCAAAGGCGCCCGGCCTTATCTGCAGGCCCACGAGCGTGGCGTAAAACTGATCGGTGCCACGGCGCATATCATCACCAGCGACCTCGATGAGGGACCGATCGTCGAGCAGTGCGTCGAAAGGGTCGATCACAGCATGTCGCCCGAATCACTGAGTGCCCTCGGACGCGACACCGAATGCATCGTGCTGGCGCGTGCCGTGAAATGGTTTGCCGAACGCCGAGTGCTGCTGAACGGGAACAAGACCATTGTCTTTAGGTGAATGAAGCGCACAGCGACGGGCGCATGAAATCGGCTGGGGCAGTCAGTCGATACCTCCTGCACAGCGACGGGCGCATGAAATCGGCTGGGGCAGTCAGTCGATACCTCCTTTGTCATGACCATCGTAACCAAACCGGAAAATATGAACATCCACGAATCGGCAAAAGCAGAGGAGCATCTCGCGACATTGCTTGACGAGTTAAAGATCGACCAGGCGGTGTTAACGGAGCGCGGATTGCCCCGGCAGGAACAGGCGCGCGAGCTGACGCTCGCCGAGGTGTCGGAAGAAGGCAAGCCGTTTTACCTGATGCCGGATGCCGCCCGCGCATGGTGCGCGATGAAGATTGCGGCGCGTCTTGCCGGAATCAAAATCGAACTGGTTTCCGCATTTCGCAGCCATGCGGAACAGGCCGAACTCATCGCCAAAAAAATCCGCATTGGCATAGCGATGAAGAAGATACTCTCGCTGAGTGCGCCGCCCGGCTACAGCGAACACCATACCGGCCGCGCGATCGACATCAATACCGACGGCTGCGCGCCGGCCGAGCAGGAGTTCGCCGCGACGAACGCATTTCGCTGGCTGCAGGGCAACGCGCAACGCTTCGGCTTCGTACTTTCCTATCCCGAGGATAACCCCAGCGGATTCGTCTTCGAACCGTGGCACTGGTATTACGAGGAGGACACTGCCTGACGCCTGAGCTCAGACGAGCCGGCACAGGAACCGATGCTTCCCGAGCCATAACCGAGCAACCAGCGCACTTACTAATTGGTAACCAACTTAGGCTACAAAATGAACGAACTCGCCCTCTCTATCAGGAGCCTTATGTAGCCTATCCTGGTTACTGATTAGTAATCTTGTCTTGACAGCAGCCGCGCATGGGCGAGGCGACAACGACCCGCGATGCGTCCGCCATACAAAGGACCCAAAGAGTAAATATGGACTTACATGTATTAAGAATGTTCAGGGCTGTTGCGGTTGAAGGTGGCGTCGCGCGCGCCGCTGAGAGTCTCCATTGTGTGCAATCCAATGTGTCGGCGCGGCTTGCGCAACTGGAAGAACATCTCGGCACTCTGTTATTTCAGCGACAGGGCCGGAAGATGGTCATTACACCGGCCGGGACGAAATTGCTGTGTTATGCGGAGCGCCTGCTCGAACTGGCGGAGGAAGCAAGAAATGCCGTACGTGCCGAAAAGGCGTCGGGCGAAATGTTGAGGGTCGGGACGATCAACGTGGCGGCGGCTACCCAATTACCCCCTCTGTTGGCGCGTTATCACTGCGCTTATCCATCGGTCGGCGTCGACGTGAAAATTGGCACGTCAGACCAGATCATCAAGGATTTACTTGCGTGTAAAGCCGACATCGGTATCGTTTCGAACCCGGTGCTCCATCCCAAACTCGAGTCCGAAGCTTTGTTCGACATAAAAATGGTTCTCGTCACGTCGCTGTCCCATGACCATGTCGATTCGCTGGACTGCATCACCGACGAAACAGTGATCGTATTGAAGCAGGATTGTCCAAGTCGGGTGTTGCTGGAAGCATGGCTTGTCGAACATGGCGCCGAGACATTGAAGGTGCTCGAAATCGAGCATGTCGACGCCATACTGAACCTCGTGGCCGTGGGGCAAGGGATCGCGGTGATGCCGTTGTCGGTGTTGACACGGCATGGCGCCGAATCCTACGTAAAATGGCATGCGCTTCCTTTACATTGCGCCAATCTCCCCATTTCCGTCATCTGGCGTAAGGATGACCTGCTTTATCCGGCGCGGCAGGCCTTCATCGCGCTGACTAAAGGGGGCACTACGACGCTGCCGCTGCGGGCGCGCGACCACTTGCGGCCTGTGGCCAGGCAGGAAAACAGCATGTACGCCAATGAGGGTTCTGTCGCGTTAGCGAGCTAAAGGCGGAGTGACTCCGACCGCATCACATACTCTTTACGCTGGACGGAATTGTCCTGCCAGCGCATAAAATTGATCGGCAAACGACATCCCGTCGCAGCCTGCCATCATGAACTTGGCCAGGTTCAAACGAGGGTAACAAATTTTGACGAACTGAAGTAATCGGCGATACTCGGCATCCCTATTTTTCCGGACCGGGAATCGGCATGAAAGCATTACCAGTCGCCAAGACATTGGCGCAAGAAAAACGCAAGAGCATCGCGATTTTATCGCTATCGAAAGCTGAATCTATATCTGGTTTGTCC
>Ga0170475_106258245_pt1 | contig 64003 bp, 65 predicted proteins | sample Soicark_Litter_5_FD_111474 | JGI IMG/M metagenome (GOLD analysis project Ga0170475, IMG submission 111474) | Avena fatua rhizosphere microbial communities from Hopland, California, USA. Combined Assembly of 48 SPs
CGGCCCGCTGCGGCCGGATCGCGCAGGAGGTCGGCGACGCTGCTGACCCGCAGGCCAGCGGCCCTGGACAGCGCGAGGTGGGCGGCAAACTGGCGCGAGGAGACGGCGTAGTGCCGGTCGGCCCCGGCGCAATCGCCGCGCTCGTCGCCGACAGCGTGGTACATCAGGACCGTGACGGTGTGATTCATCGTGTTCCCTCTTCCCTTGTGGTCCCTGTATTCACCGCGTGGTCCACCTGCATCACCAGCCCAGCTTGGCCCGCATGAGCCCGATGCCCTGCCGCGCGTCGCGGTCGAGGGCCAGCGTGAGCGAGGCATAGATCACGATTCCGAGCGCCATGCGTGCGATCACCGTGGCAAGGTCGTTGTGGAAATCGAGGCGCGTCACCGCAAGGTACATCACCAACGCGATCGCCCCGAATTTCAGCGCGGAGGTCAACGGCATCGGGATCGCGAGGCTGCTCCGCCCCATCGCGGCACCAATCACCATCAGCAGCACGTAGCTGATGAGCGTCGACATGCCTGCGCCTACGAGCCCGAACCGCGGGATCAACAGCAGGTTCAAGCCGATGTTGAGCGCGGCGGTGGCAAAGACCATCAACATGATCGTGCGGGTGCGCTTCTGGATGTACAACCCCGCACCGGTGATGATGATCACCGACTCGATCGCCATGCCGGCCATCACGTACGGGATGACCTCCGCACCGCTGCGGTACTTGGCCGAGGCAAGGAAACCGAGCAACTCGCCGCCGATTGCGGCCAGGCCCGCGATGACGAGCATCGACGCCATCATGTAGACGCGCATGAACCGCGCAAGGAACTCGGACGTCACTTCGGCTCCCTGCTGCTCCCAGTAGCGCATGTACATGGGCTGCGCGGCCGCCACCAGCGAGCCGAAAAGCATGGATTTGATGTAGTCGCACATGTTGTATGCGGCAGAGTAGACCCCGAGTGACTCGGGGCCCAGCAAGCTCTGGATGATGTAGCGATCGCCCATCGACAGCATGATGGACGACAACTCGTAGCCGATCATCGGGATGCCGAACGCGAGCATGGCGCGAAACAGCGGCGGGGAGAATTCAGCCACTCGGGGCGGCCGGCGGCGGGACATCCACACCACCATTGCAAGCGTCGCGAGGACCTCGCCGGCGATGGTGGCATTGTAGAAGCCCCAGACGTCGCCGGCCACGTAGAAGAGCACCGCCAGCAGCAGTGCAAGGCTCACGTAGCGGCGCACGACACTGTAGATCATCAGCGCGGCGCTGCGCTCCTGGGCGCGGAGCTGGTTCACAAGTGCGCTGTCGAACACGCGGACGAAGATGAGCACGGAGGTCAGCAACATCAGCGGGCGAAAACGCGGATCGTTCCACCATGCCGCTGGCACCAGCTGGCTGGCACCCATCCACAGCAGTGTCGCGGCCAGCCCGACTGCGCCCATGCCGTACACGACGGTGGCCACGAAGGCCTCGTTGCCCACGTCGCGCTTGCCGGCCTGGATCTCGCTGAAAAAGCGGAGCGTCGCGTGCTGCATGCCGAGCTTGCCGATCGCCACGAGCAGCGTCAGAGCGGTGGCGATCAGGCTCATCAGCCCGTACTCGTCCACGCTGAGCACACGGGTCAGGATCGGGAACGACACGAGGCCGGCCACGATCATCAGGCCATTGCCCAGCGTGTAGTTGGAGGCGTGCTTCAGCAGTTGACTGAACATGGGTGGCGTCAAAAGGGGGCGGCAAGCAGAACCGCCGCGGCGGTATTGCCGACCCCGGAGTATCAGGGCGCAGCTTCGCGAAGGCGTGGGCGGTTCGCGGCATCGCCGGCGGACGCCAGCGACGTACCCGCCTCGATGTGCGTCAACCATCCACCGAGGTGAGACGCCATCGCTTCGGCCGCGGTGGGCACCCCTGGCTGCGCGGTGCGCGGCGCGGAGCCAACCGGCTCCAGCGGCAGTTCGGTCGCGGACAAGGTGACCCAGCGGGCACGCGGATCGGCCGACGGTGGAGCGTCCCCCTCCTCATCCAACAGCACGATCGGTGTGCCAAGCGAGACCGCCACTTCGACCAAGTCGTCGGAAGCATCTGCGATGAGGCATGACGCGCGCCGCAGGATGCTCAGCCGGGATGAAAACACAGGCATCGACGCGAGCGCGATGGTGGCGCGCGACAGCACCGTGCCGAGACCTTGCGCGCGCAGCGCAGATTGGGTCTCGCCACACACGAGCCACAGCATCGGCCGATCGCCGCGCAGGCGACTGAGCATCAGCACGAATTTGCTCAGGGACTGAGGCGACAGCCGCCCCTGCCCGACCCGCACCGTCACGACCACGTACCCATGGCTCAGGCCATGGTGCGCGATCAGCGCTGCCGTGAATGGGCTAGCGTTGTCGGCGGCAGACACGGCGTCCTGCATCAGGCAGCCGAGGGTCTGGACACGGTCCGTCTTGACACCGTCCTGCGCCAGCAACTGGGCAGCGGCGGGGTTCGGTGCATAGAGCAGCGCGGCCATGCGGTCGAGCAGGCTGGCGTTGAGCCGCAACGCATCGAAAACAGCCGGTGCGCGGACGCCTGATGCCACGCGCAGCAGCGGCACGCCGGATCGCGCAGTCACCAGTCCGCAGGTGACCATCTCATCGGAGCAGCCCACTGGCAGCACGAGATCGGGGAGGAACTCGTCGAGCACGGCCTCGCAGCGCAATGCGGCATCTGCGGCGCGCTGGGCAATGCTGCCTGCACCGAGCCCGAGGTGGACCTCGACGGCGGGAAGGTCCACGATCTCCGCATAATTCTCGACCGGTCCGAGCTGACGGGATGTTCCGAGCACACCCACCACCACGCGCGAAGCCACTCCTGCGCCTTCGACAGCCGCTGCCAGCAGCGACGCCTCGAGGTAGCCCGCGGGTGAATCCACGAGGCACAGCACAGTGCGACCGTCCGGCGACACGTCGCGGCGCACGACACGGTGCAGCGGCGGCAAGGCAGTGGGCGTCGACGGCAGCACGACGTCCACCAGCATCTGGGCAGGGGCAGCAGCCGGTGCCACGATCCGGACAGGTGCATGGCGCACGGCAGGCGGCTCAGAACGCACGGGGGCGTGGACCACGGTGCTCTCGCCCACCTCGTCGCGCAACTCGTGCGTGATGCGCACGACATGCGCGTCGGTGATCACCTCGAGGTTCTCGAGGAACGTGGACAACAACAACCGGTTGCACAGCAAGTTGATGCGCCTGGGAATGCCGCTCGAATACTGGTGGATCTTGTGGAACGCCTCGGTCTGGAATGCCGGATTGCCGGTCCAGCCCACCCGATTCAGGCGGTGTTCGATGTAGCGGCGGGTTTCATCGGGATCGAGCGGGCCGAGATGGCACGATGCGATGACACGCTGGCGCAGTTGCTCCAGGCGCTGCGATTCGAGCATGCTGCGCAGCTCAGGCTGTCCGACGAGGAAGCTCTGCAGCAGCGCCTGTTTGCGCAACTGGAAGTTCGACAGCATGCGCAGTTCCTCGATGGCCTCCATGCTGAGGTTCTGCGCTTCGTCGACCACCAGCAGCGCGCGCTTGTTCTTGATCGCGAGCGTCATGAAAAACGCCTCGAGGGTCGAGATCAGGCTGGCTTTCGACAATGCGCCCGGCTGGTGCGGCACACCGAACGCCGTGAGCATGGCCTGAAGGAGGCCGGTGGCGTCGAGCTGAGTGCTGGCGATCTGTGCCGCCTTCACCTGGGTGGCGTCGAGCCCTTCGAGCAGGGTGCGCACGAGCGTGGTCTTGCCGGCGCCGATGTCACCGGTGACGACGATGAAGCCCTCGGCCTGGTGCACGCCGTACTGCAGGTAAGCGAGCGCGTTGCTGTGCCCCTTGCTCCCGAAGTAGAACGTGGGATCCGGGTTGAGCTGGAACGGTGGGGCACTGAAGCCAAAGTGGGTTTCAAACACCGGAGTACCTAGAAACGGTAGTTGAGGCCGAGCGTAGCGCTGTTGGCCGATGCCGTCGATGGGCGCGACGCTTCGGTCGTTTCGAGCCGATGGTGCTGCACCGACAGATTCACACGTGTCTTCGGCGACAACGCGTGGTTCGTGCCCACTGAGACGATCTGGTCGCGCGAGTTGCGGCCCAGATCGACCCCGAGACCACGTGATTCGTCGATGCGATATGCCGCCTCGAAACCAGACAACGGCGTCAACTGCAAGCTCCACGACACGAGACCACCCGTCTGACGAATGTCGCCGGGTGCCAGCGCGACCACCGGATCGTCGCTGCGTTGCAATTGCACCAGCTTGCGGTAGTAGGCCGAAAAGATGAGCGCCGTGCGGCGGCCCATGAAGCTGATCAAGCCGTTCGCTGTGGTGGACAGCTGCGGGCTGTTCACGCGCAGGGTCACCGGGTCGGTCAAATTGCCGGGCAGTCCGTAGGTGTTCAGCGCGGCGCGCACGAGAGCGTCGCGTTGCGCCTCGGAATAGCCGCGCGCGCGGTAAATGGCATCAAACTGCTGCGCGATGTTGCCGCTGAGCTGCACGGCGTCGGGCTGGGTGACCGGTTCGCGGCTGCCGCCGAGCGTGAAGCCGAAATTGCGATGCCGGTGGTTCCACTGAACGTTGAACCCCGTGCCGAAAAATCGCTTGCGCACCTCGGCCGTCATCACGGAACGCTCGAGCGGCGCCCAGCGCACGCGACCGCCATAGTCGCCATCGGTTTCCGTTACGTCGCCGAAGCGGCTGCGTTCGGCGCCGCCGAGCACCCACGCGGTGAACTGCGGAGTCACGGCCACGCCAAGCGACGCACGCGCACTGTCAAGACGGATCACGTCCTCGTCATCCTCCTCGTAGCGCAGGGTCTGGTGGCTGGCCTCGATGCCGGCTCCGACGCGTTCCGGCGTGCGCTCGATGCGCGCCTCCGTGTTGTTCGAGTACGTGTTGCCCGCGTCGCTGCCGATTTGCTGGCCCGAGCGCCGCGACCAGATGTTGTCGCTGCGCAAAAGCGAGTTCCAACCTGACGGCCTGCGGTGTTCGACGCGCGGGCTCAGTCGGAAGATGCCGGTCTTGACCTGTTCGTCCGACGGCACGTCGGCCGTTTGCACCGAGTACGGCGACACGGCACGCCGGTCGACGCTGACAGAGCCATCGACAAACAGCAGGTTGTCGACGACAGTGGCCAGCATGTCGGCATTGACAAGCGGCTGGGTGTAGTCGTCGTCGGTGTGCTTGGTGTAACGGACATGGTCGACGCCCACGGTGGCATTCAAACGCACCTGGGCACCCCTGCTGCGCACGCTCAGGCGCGGGCTGACGCCGAGGATGAAGTCGCTGCCGGACTCACGATCGAGGCGACCCCGGTCGGTGGCCGTGCCACGCACGTTGATCTCGCCGTCGACATACGTGTTGCGCGGCACGGCGGGGGCGGCGATGGCGGCCGGGACCGGACGTGCAATCGCGCCGGGCGTCAACGCCTGGCCGTTTGCGCCGGTCGGCTGTACCTGGACCGCAGGCGCGGTGGACGAATCTGCACCGTTCGGCCCGGTGGTCGTCATAGGCACGTTCGGCTGGTCCGCAGGCACCGAGCCGACCGCCGGCACGATCGGGACGCTGCCCAGCTGCCGTATTTCACCGGCACCACGCATGTCCTGCGCCTGCACCGAGCACACGCCGGCGAGCACCAAGGAAAACAATGAGCCGCTGCGCAAAGCCACCTTCAGACGTCCGACGCCGCCCTTCACGCAACCCCCTGCATCTCGGCGAACATCGAATCCGCGCCGTAACCATAGACCACGCCGTCGTTCGATCCCTTGCTCTTGTTGAGCGCAATCATGACGATGGGACAGGCCTCGATCTTCGCCATGGCCTGCGTGAAGGCAGCCGCCGGCGTGCGACCTGCTTCGGCGAGCACCACCACCTGGCCGGCCCGGCTGGCCAGCACCTGTGCCTCGCTGGTCATCAGCAACGGCGGGGCATCGAACACGATGATGCGGTCGGCATACCGTGTCGCCAATTCGTCGAGAAACTGGCCCATGCGCGTGCTGGCGAGCAGCTCAGTGGTATGCACCGTCTTGCTGCCGGCCGGCAGCAGGCTGAACTTCGGCACGTTGGTGCGCAACATCACCTCTGACGGGTCCAGCGCCTCGTCGATCAGCACGTCGAGCAGCCCGCGGCGCGGCGACATGCCCAGGCGGCTCATCACGGCAGGTTTGAGGATGTCGGCCTCGACCAGCAGCGCCGAAGCGTCCAGCTCCATCGCAATGCTCAGGGCAAGGTTCATCGAGAAAAACGTCTTCCCTTCGCCAGGCAGTGCGCTCGTCACGACAATCAAGTTGGCATGGCGCACCTGGGCGGCACCCCTGCCCTGCGCGTTGCGGATCAGCGGGCGCTTGATGGCGCGGAACTCTTCGCTCAGCTGGTTGTTGTCGTGCCCGGGCACCAGGTAACCCTCCTGGGCGAGGTGACCCAGGTCGAGGTTGACCAGTTCGGACTGCCTGCCGGATGACACCCGTGCGGACACCGCAGCCCCCTGGGTCGACGGCGTGGCGGTTGCTGCCAGCTGTGCGGGGACATCATCGCCCTGCGCGGCCGCCGCCGCTTTCTCTTCCACGCTTTCCGTTTCCCACGGGATGGCGATGCCAGCGCGGCGCAGCTCTTCGAGGCGTTTGGCGGCTTGTTGAATCGTGCTCATTCCGTGCTCCTCAGATGCCGTACCAGGCGATCATGGCCACCCATACGACATGAGCCACGACGAACAGCCCCATCACGCTCGCAAACCGGTAGATGTCGTGCCGTCGGCGGGCTTTCTGCTCCGGCCCGACCAGCAGGGACACCGAACCGAGCACCGGCCGCGACGAGAGCTGATGCAAGTTGGCCAGCGAGTCCACCGTGGGTTTCAGGCGGCCCAGGCCAAAGACCGCGGCAGCGGCGATGGCAAGGGCGGCGAACATGGACAGCACGCCCAGCACCTTGCGGCCGGGGAACACAGGCGAAGGCGCCACGCGAGGAGGTTCGACGATGCGGAAGTCGGCCAGCTGCGTCGACTCGTCGAGCTTCACGCCGAGCGATGCAGCCTCACGGCGCGCGACCAGCTGATCGTAGTTCTTGCGCACGATGTCGTAGTCACGGTTCAGCTGTGACAGATCGGCCTCGACCTGCGGCATGCGGTTGGCGAGCGCCCGCACCTGATCGAGCCGGCCCTGTTGCACCACCAGCTGCGAACGCAGTGACGCAATGTTTGCCTCTGCCTCGGCCAGCGACACCCGCAAGCGCTGGTACACGGGGTTCGTGGCGGCCGAACCGCGAAGGCGCGAACGGCCGGAGCCGGACTTCGTGTCGCCCTCTTCCCTCATCTGCTTTTCGATCGACGCGATCATGCGTCGGGCGCTGACCACGTCCGGATGATCTTCCGTATAACGCCGCAGCAGTTCGTCCAGCGCGCGGTACTGTGCCTGAAGACGCTGCTCCAGTTCGGATGGCGCGACGGCGGCGTTGCTGGGCATGGATTCCGGCGGCAGCTGCGGATCTTCAGCAGCCAGTTCGCGCTTGAGGGCATCGCGCGACCGTTCGGCCGACGACAACTGCAGCCCGATCTTGGCCACTTCGTCGGACAACGAAGCGAGGCGGCTGAAGTGGTCCTGGTTGTTGGCCACGCCGGTCACGCCGAAGTTCTGCAGCTTGAAGTCCTTCAACCGGTTCTCGGCCTGAACAAGCTTGGCTTCGTAGTCCTTGATCTGCTCTTCAATGAAGCGGCTGGCTTCCGCGGAACCGCGACGCTTGTTTTCGGCACTGGACTCTACGAATATAGCGACCAGCGCCTCGACCAGGCGCTGCGCCCGTCCAGAGTCGCTGTCGCGGTACGAGATGGCGTAGAGGTTGCCCGTCCCGCTGGGGGTGACCTTGATGCCATCTTTCAACTTCTCCACGGCGCGGTCGTACTGGGCCGGCGACGGCTGGACCAGACCAATTTTCGGGTCCCGGTACAGCAGTTCCACGTTTGGCCGCGAGATGAGCGTACGGGCCAGCATGCGCACCTGTTGATCGATGTCGGGTTGGAACGCCAGGCCGGCCATCAGTGGCTTGAGCACCGTCTGAGTGTCCACGTAGATGCGGGCCGACGCCTCGTACCGGTCGCGAACGATCAACAGTGCGCCGGCGAACACGATCGCAAGGCACCAGGCATGGACGCGACGATCCAGCGGCGGTCCCACATGCGCCTTACGTCGTACCTCAACATCGTCAGAAATGCTTCCATGGCCTCAGTCTGGCTAACGTTTGACAGAAAACAGAAAGCGCATCATGCAGGATCACGCCCTGCACAATGACACTCGCGCACGTTGCGGAGCCGCTCGCGTGATGGGTTGCCTGCGATTGGATGACAGCGCTTGGCGCTGGCCAGCCGGATTGCCGGGTTTTTCCCGATCAGAAACCCGGCGTTGGCTGACGTTCAGAACCAACTCTGCGGCACGATCACGATGTCGCCCGGGAGCACCGCCACGTTGGCGGAAATGTCGCCTCGCTTGAGCAGGTCCTTCAATCGGACGGAATACTGCTTGCCCTTTTCAGAGCCACGAACCAGCACGGCTCCGTTGCCGTCGGCGAAATCGGTCAATCCGCCCGCCTGGATCATGACGTCCAGCACGGTCATGTTCTGGCGGTACGCCACGGCTTGCGGACGTGCCGCTTCGCCGACGATGCGGATCTGCTCGGAATAGTTCCCCTGGAAGCTGTTGACCACCACGGTGACGACCGGGTCGCGGACGTACTTGGCGAGCACGGTTTCCACTTCACGGGCAAGGTCCGCCGGGTTGCGGCCCGCGGCCGCCAAGTCCTCGACGAGCGGCGGGGAAATGCGGCCGTCCGGGCGCATCGTGACATTGGATGACAGCTCGGGGTTGCGCCATACGACGATGCTCAAGGCGTCGAGCGGGCCGATCTTGTAGCGGTTCTCCACCGAGGCTGCGGACTGCGGCGCCGCCGGGTAATTCATGGACCCACAGGCCGACAAGACGGCAGCGGACATCAGCAACCCGCACCACACCATCACACGCTTCGCGCTCATTCTAATTTCCCTTTGCAATTCGCCGGATTTGAAGCGCACGCGTTCAATGAGCACCTTCGCGGAAGAGCACCACGCTCACCGTCTCAATCAGCACCAGGATGTCCAACAACAGTGAGTTGTTCTTGACGTAGTAGAGGTCGTATTGGTGCTTCTTGCGTGCGTCATCAACGGATGCACCGTAACTGTATCGAACCTGCGCCCAGCCGGTCACGCCCGGCTTGATGCTGTGGCGCACATCATAGAACGGGATGACTTCCTTGAGTTCCTTCACGAACGAAGGACGCTCGGGCCGCGGGCCGACCATGCTCATTTCGCCCTTGAGCACGCTGAAGAGTTGGGGCAGCTCGTCGATGCGGGTCTTGCGAATGAAAGCGCCCACCCGGGTGACACGAGAATCGTTCTTCTGCGCCCACACGGCCTTGCCGTCTTTCTCGGCATCAGTGCGCATGCTGCGGAACTTCAGGCACATGAAACCCTTTCCGCCCAGCCCCACGCGCTCCTGGCTGTACAGCACCGGGCCGACACTGTCGAGCTTGATCAGCAACATCGTGATCAGCATGATCGGCGATGCCAGCAGCAAGAGCATCGACGAGCTCACGACGTCGAACGTGCGCTTGGCAATCTGGCGGGCCCGACCCTGGACGAATCCGTGGCCGTATACGAGCCAGCTGGCCTTCAGGCTGTCGATGGGCACTTCGGACTTGGCCCGCTCATAGAAGCCGGCCAGGTCGAGGATGGGGATGCCGCGGATTCGGCACGCGAGCAGCTGGTCCATCGGCACGCCACCACCGCGTTGCTCGCGCACTGCGACGATGATTTCATCGACATTGTTGGCTGCCACGATTTCCTCGATGGACTGGTGGCTCGTGAAGATCGGGTGGCCGCGCATGGTGCTGCCTTGGAGGGCTTCGGCGTCCGTGGAGAAGAACCCCACTACGTCTCGCTCGACGCGCTTCAATGTCAACAGATCCGTGGCGACACTCTGGGCTTCGGGACCAGTCCCCACGATCAGCACGCGCGGGGTGGTGGCCATGCGGCGCATAGCGAAGATGGTGCCTCGCACGACCACCAGCCCCACCAGCAGGTACACCGTCACCGACAGCATCAGCTGGCCGGCATAGCCGGCCTGGGACTGCTGCTTGAGCACCAGGTACGTCAGGTAACCGCCGACCACCAGCGCGACAAGCGTGCGGCGGAGCATGGCACCAAAGCCGATGGGCGTGGGCCGGTAGAGCCCCACGAATGCATACAGCAGCGACATCACCATCGCGAAACCGCTCGCGAAGAGAAAGATGTTGGGCGTGGTCAGCGCTGATTGGTGGGCCGCGGCGCCCGGGACGAGTTGCAGCGACGACGCCGCCAGCAGCACCGCAAAAAAGCAAAGCAGCCCGTCCGCAACCATGCCGGCGAACGTGGCAATCGAAACGTGGAGCTGGAACACTTTCAGCATTTGCTCATCCTTCCGGGCTTTCGCCCAGCACCCTCTTCGAACCGGCGAGGTACCGGCCTCCTTTACGGGGCGAAATCATTGGTTGCAATTCTCGTTGGCGGCCCTCAGCTCACCATCCTCCACTTGAGGGTTACCCCCCGTATTCCGGGGGGGCCGCAGACACGTTTCGTGACCGAGTTCCCAAGTTTTGGGCGCGACGCTGCCGCACCGAAACAACATCTGCGAGTGGAATGTCTCTATGGACACTGGGCACCGCGCGAAGCGTGACATTCGTCACGAATCGCTGATGCGGCGAACACAGGGCACCATCGACGCGGCCCCCCCCCCCGAGGGGGCAAGCGCCTTCCGTTTGACAGGTCAGCCGACCGAGCGCGGCCGAAGGCCTGCCCGCAAGTTCAGCACTTGATGCCGACGTGCAGTGCCACGATGCCGGCGCTGAGGTTGTGCACGTCCACGTGCGCAAAGCCGGCGGCCTTCATCATCGCCTTCAGTTCCTGCTGGCCGGGGTGCATGCGGATCGATTCGGCCAGGTACCGATAGCTCTCGGCATCACGAGCCACCAGCTGCCCGATGCGAGGAAGCACCTTGAAGGAATAGAAGTCGTAGACCTTCTCCAGCGGCTTGGCGACCTTGGAGAACTCAAGCACCAGCAGCTTGCCGCCAGGGCGCAGCACCCGGTTCATCTCGGCGAGTGCCCGGTCCTTGTGGGTCATGTTGCGCAAGCCGAAGGCCACGCTAACGAGGTCGAAGCTTGCATCGGGGAACGGCAGGCTTTCGGCGTCGCAGAGCGTGGTGGGCAACAGGAGGCCCTCGTCGATCAACCGGTTGCGGCCCTGGCGCAGCATCGCCTCGTTGATGTCGGTGTGAACCACCAGGCCACGCACGCCCACCTTTTTCGCGAATGCCCGAGCCAGATCACCAGTGCCGCCGGCGATGTCTAGAACGCGGTCGCCCTCGCGAAGGCCGGCGATGGCGATGGTGTAGGCCTTCCACACGCGGTGCAGGCCCATCGACATCAGGTCGTTCATCACGTCGTAGCGCGACGCGACGGAGTCGAACACGCCGCGCACGCGGCTGGACTTTTCCTTCTCGTCGACCGTCTGGTATCCAAAGTGGGTGTTGCTCATGGGAAGCCTTCTGGGAAATCGGTCAATGCGAATGCCCGCAACCTGGCGCAGCCGGCGGGGGCATTTCCGAGTCGCGGCTGGCGCCGGCCGCAGCCAGGCGGGCCTCATACTGGCGCCACAACTCGGCCTCCTGCGAGCCGAGGAAATACAGGTACTCCCACGTGAAGATGCCGGAGTGGTGGCCGTCGGTGAACGTGGGCTGCACGGCGTAATGCCCTACCTGGGCCAGGTCGGTCATGCCGACTCCGCGCTTGCCGGTCTGCAACACCTCTTGGCCCGGGCCATGGCCCTGCACTTCGGCCGATGGGGAATACACCCGCATCAGCTCGAAGGGGATGCGGAACGTGGCGCCGTCGGAAAACTCCACTTCGAGAACACGCGACTGCTGGTGCACGACGATCCCCCTGGGCGTGGGGGAGCCCTTCGCAAGACCCGCCATCTCAGGCACCTCCCAAGACCGCCCGCACCGCGGCATCGAGCGACTCGAGCGACACGGCCAGACGGGCGGTGGCCGGCGGGGTGACGTCGCGCTGACGCGTGCCCCAGACGGGCTGAGGGAAGTGGCTGTCCCAGTCGAAGCGGGCGATCACGTGCCAATGCAGGTGCGGCACCATGTTGCCGAGCGCTGCAAGGTTGACCTTCACCGGCGACAGCCGCTCGCGCAGCACCGCCTCCACGCGCGCCACCACGTCCATGCAGGCGATGCGGTCGGATGGGGACAGGTCGGTGAACTCAGCCACGTGGGCGATCCAGACGACCCGGTAGAACGCCGGGAAGTCGGCATCCACCACGCGGATCACCCGCCACGCCGGCCCCGTGGCCACCAGCACGCCACCGGGCTGCTCGCAAAGTTCGCACCCTTTGGCCGCCATCACACCAGCACCCGTTCGATGCCGCCGTCGTTAGCCCGCTTGACGTACTCGGGCATCCAGTCGGCCCCGAGGATCTTGTTGGCCATCTCCACGACGATGTAGTCTGCCTCGAGCAACCCGTTGTTCAGATCGTTGCCATAGCGGCTCAGGCCCTGGAGGCAGGACGGGCAGCTTGTCAGGATCTTCAAGTCGCTCTCGACGCCCTGGGCGCGGAGCGCGGTTTCGTTCTTCTTCAGTTCTTCTTCCTTGCGGAAGCGGATCTGCGTGGCAATGTCGGGCCGCGTGACACCGAGCGTGCCGCTTTCACCGCAGCAGCGTTCGCTTTTGAGCACGTTGTCGCCCACGAGGGCCTTGACCGTCTTCATCGGGTCTTGCAGCTTCATCGGCGTGTGGCACGGGTCGTGGTACAGATACCCGCCCTGCCCCTGGAGCGTGATGCCCTTCTCCAGGAGGTATTCGTGGATGTCGATGATGCGGCAGCCGGGGAAGATCTTGTCGAACTCGTAGCCCTGCAGCTGGTCGTAGCAGGTGCCGCAGCTGACCACCACGGTCTTGATGTCCAGGTAGTTCAGCGTGTTGGCCACGCGGTGGAACAGCACACGGTTGTCGGTGATGATCTTGTCGACCTTGTCGAACTGGCCACTGCCGCGCTGTGGGTAGCCGCAGCACAGGTAACCCGGTGGCAGAACGGTCTGCACGCCGGCGTGCCACAGCATGGCCTGTGTCGCGAGGCCCACCTGCGAGAACAGCCTCTCGGAGCCGCAGCCGGGGAAGTAGAACACCGCCTCGGTCTCGGCCGAGGTGGCCTTCGGGTCGCGGATGATCGGGACGTAGTTCTTGTCCTCGATGTCGAGCAGTGCACGCGCCGTCTTTTTCGGCAACCCGCCCGGCAGCTTCTTGTTGATGAAGTGGATCACCTGCTCCTTGATGGGCGCGGTGCCCACGGTGGAGCGCGGGGCGGCAGTCTGCTTCTTCGCAAGGCCGCGCAGCAGCTGGTTGGCCACGCGCTGCACCTTGAAGCCTACGCCCACCATGCCCGCGCGCAGCAGCTTGATGGTCTGCGGGTTGGTTGCGTTCAACATCATCATCGCCATCTTGTTGCCCGGGCGGAAGCTTTTCTTGCCCATCTTGGTCAACAGGTTGCGCATGTTCATCGACACATCGCCGAAGTCGATCTTGACCGGGCACGGCGTGAGGCACTTGTGACAGACCGTGCAATGGTCAGCCACGTCTTCGAATTCGGCCCAGTGCTTGATGCTGACGCCGCGGCGAGTCTGCTCCTCGTAGAGGAACGCCTCGACCAGCAACGAGGTGGCGAGAATCTTGTTGCGCGGGCTATACAGCAGGTTTGCGCGCGGCACGTGCGTTGCGCACACGGGCTTGCACTTGCCACAGCGCAGGCAGTCCTTCATCGAATTGGCGATGTCGCCGATGTCGCTTTGCTGCATGATCAGCGACTCGTGGCCCATCAGCCCGAAGCTTGGGGTGTAGGCGTTCGTCAGGTCGGCCTGCAGGCTGCCCCCGCGAAGCAGCTTGCCCTTGTTGAAGCGGCCTTCGGGGTCGATGCGCTGCTTGTAGTCGGCGAAATCACGCAACTCGTCGTCGGTCAGGAACTCCAGCTTCGTGATGCCGATGCCATGTTCGCCCGAAATGACACCGTCGAGCGAGCGTGCCAGCACCATGATGCGCGCGACGGCCTCGTGCGCGGTCTGCAGCATTTCGTAGTTGTCGCTGTTGACCGGGATGTTCGTGTGCACGTTGCCGTCGCCGGCATGCATGTGCAGCGCCACCCACACTCGCCCCCGCAGCACCTCCTTGTGGATTCGCACGCAGGCGTCGACGATGGGCGACAGGGCCGAGCCGGCGAAGATGCGCTGCAGCGGGCCGCGAACCTGCGTCTTCCACGATGCCCGCAGCGTGTGGTCTTGCAAGTCGAAGAAGAAGGTGCGGCCGGTGTCGGGCTGCGCCACATCCAGCTGTTCGAGCCACTGCTTCCACAGAGCGCGAACGTCGCGCAGCAGCGCGAGGGCTTGCTGGACGCGGTCTTCCAGCAACTCGGCCGAGGCAATATCGCCCGCGTCGTCGCTCTTGCCGAGCGGCAGGTTGCCCTTCAGGAAGAACTCTTCCAGCGCATCCACCAGCGCCAGCTTGTTGCGCAGGCTCAACTCGATGTTGATGCGCTCGATGCCGTTCGTGTACTCGCCCATGCGCGGCAGCGGGATCACGACGTCTTCGTTCACCTTGAACGCATTCGTGTGCTTGCTGATCGCGGCAGTGCGCTTGCGATCCAGCCAGAATTTCTTGCGCGCCTCCGCGCTGACGGCAACGAAGCCCTCGCCCGCACGGCCATTGGCCAGGCGCACGACCTCGCTGGCGGCGCGGGCCACCACGTCGGCGTCGTCACCGGCGATGTCGCCCACGAGCACCATCTTCGGCAGGCCACCGCGCTTGCTCTTCGTGGCGTAACCGACGGCCTTGAGGTAGCGGTCGTCCAGGTGCTCGAGGCCGGCCAGGATGGCTCCGCCGGCCTTGGCCTCGGCGAACATGAAATCCTTGATCTCGACAATAGAAGGCACCGCATCCTTTGCATTGCCGAAAAACTCCAGGCACACGGTGCGGGTGTGGGCCGGCATCTTGTGCACGACCCATCGGCAACTCGTGATCAGACCGTCGCAGCCTTCCTTTTGAATGCCCGGCAGGCCTGCGAGGAACTTGTCGGTGACGTCCTTGCCGAGGCCTTCCTTGCGGAACGTGCGACCCGGCAACTCCAGGCGCTCCACGCGCTCGACGGTCTTGCCAGACGCATCGAAGTACTTCAGCTCGAACGTGGCCAACGCCGCGTCGTGGATCTTGCCGAGGTTGTGGTCCAGGCGCGTTACTTCGAGCCATTTCGCGTCCGGCGTGACCATGCGCCATGACGCCAGGTTGTCGAGCGCCGTTCCCCAGAGCACGGCCTTCTTGCCGCCGGCGTTCATGGCCACGTTGCCGCCCACGCAGGAGGCTTCGGCCGAAGTCGGGTCCACGGCAAACACGTAGCCCGCCCGCTCGGCGGCGTCGGCCACCCGCTGGGTGACCACACCGGCTTCGGTCCAGATCGTGGCGACGTCGCGCTCCAGGCCCGGCAGCCGAACATGTTCCACCTCGGTCATCGCCTCGAGCTTTTCGGTATTGATGACGGCGGCGTTCCACGTGAGCGGCACGGCGCCACCGGTGTAACCCGTGCCGCCGCCGCGCGGGATGATGGTCAGGCCAAGTTCGATGCAGTGCCTGACGAGCGCGGCCATCTCCGCTTCGGTGTCAGGCGTCAGCACGACAAAGGGGTATTCCACGCGCCAGTCGGTGGCGTCCGTCACGTGGGCGACGCGCGACAGGCCATCGAACTTGATGTTGTCCCTGGCGGTGTGGCGACCGAGCACTTTCGTGGTGCGGCGGCGCAGCTCTTCGACTTTGTCGAACTGGTCGCCGAACGCCTTGACGGCGTGGGTGGCGGCGTCCAGCAACTCACCGACGGAGGCATCGCGGTCGGCATCAGCGACGGGGTTCCGTCGATGTTGCACCTCGTTGAGGCGATGGTTCAGCGCCTCGATCAACTGGCGGCGGCGCTTGGGGTTGTCAAGCAAGTCGTCCTGCAAGTACGGGTTGCGTTGAACGACCCATATGTCGCCGATCACCTCGTACAGCATGCGTGCGGAGCGGCCCGTCTGGCGCTCCAGGCGCAGACGGTTCAGCAGCTCCCACGCCCGGGGGCCAAGGATCCGGATGACGATCTCGCGGTCCGAAAACGAGGTGTAGTTGTATGGGATTTCCCGCAGCCGAGGCGCGTCGTGATGCGCAGCGTCGGCCGCGGCGGCGATGTGGGTATGCGGAAGCGGCGCGTTCATGGACTCCAGGCGCAGACTGCGCCTGTTTTGCACTTGGACACGAATGGTACTACGAGCCCCCACGTCGCTTCGCTCCTGCCCCCCGAGGGGGCGCCACGGGTCGCCCGGGGGACCCGGGCTCGCGTGTGGCTTGAACTGCGGCTTTGCTGCGCTTGCCTACCTGTCGCTTTCGTTGCGGGGCGTTGCTTCGCTTTGCTCGCTCGCCTATCTTGTCATTTCGGTCCAATCAGGGACTGACTCCGGCGGCGGTGGCTTGGTCTGCGGCTTCGCTGCGCTTGCTTACCTGTCGCTTGGTCTTCGGCTTCGCTCGGTCCTTCTGTCTTGTTCTCCTATTCACACTGGATCGGTCGGTTTTTCTGGTTGGATAGACGGGTTATTGCCGTGCGATGGAACATCGCCGCGTGTCACATTCGTGACCTGCTTCGCGGTTTTGGCCGCGTATGTTCTTTCCAGGGAGCCATCATGAAAATTAAATTCGCCCTTTCTGTCGCCGGCCTGTTGTCCATGGCAGCCTTGCCCGCTCACGCGCAGATCGAAATCCACTGGTGGCACTCGATGGTCGCCGTCAACAACGAATGGGTCAACGACCTCGCCCGCGACTTCAATGCGAGCCAGACGGACTACAAGGTGATACCCACGTTCAAGGGGAGCTATGACGAATCGTTGCCCGCGGCGGTGGCGGCCTTTCGCGCCGGGACCGCGCCGCATATCCTGCAAGTCTATGAAGTGGGTACCGCGACGATGATGGCGAGCAAGGGGGTCGCGATCCCTGTCGGTCAGGTCATGAAGACCGCGGGCATCGGCTTCGATCCGTCGGTGTACATCCCGGCCGTCGCGAGCTACTACACCGCACCGAACGGGCAGATGATCAGCCTGCCGTTCAACAGTTCAACGACTGTCTTCTATTACAACAAGGATGCGTTCAAGGCCGCCGGCCTGGATCCCAACAAGGCTCCTTCCACCTGGCCCGAGGTCGCACTTGCCGCAGCCAAGCTGAAGGCGTCCGGCCACAAATGCGCGTTCACCACCGCCTGGCAGGGCTGGACGCAGCTCGAGAGTTTTTCGGCCTGGCACAACATCGAGTACGCCAGCCATCGCAACGGCCTGGCCGGCATGGACGCCCGACTGCAGGTAGGCTCGCCGCTGCACCTGCGCCACATCGAAAACCTTGCGAACATGGCCAAGCAAGGGCTGTTCGTCTACAAGGGTCGCGGCAACGTGCCGGAGGCGTCGTTCGTGTCCGGAGAGTGCGCGATGATCACCACGTCGTCCGGCTTCCTCGGAAACGTGCGCAAAAATGCCAGGTTCAGCTACAGTGTCGCCCCTCTTCCCTACTACCCCGATGTGCCCGGCGCCCCGCAAAACACAGTGATCGGCGGTGCCAGCCTGTGGGCCATCTCCGGCAAGAAACCGGCCGAATACAAGGGCGTGGCCGAGTTCTTCAAGTACATCTCCAACCCAGAGGTGCAAGCCGCGAGCCACAAGCGCACAGGCTACCTGCCCGTGACCACCGTGGCCTATGAGCTCACCGAGAAATCCGGCTTCTACAAGGACAACCCGGGGTCCGACGTGGCGGTTACGCAGATGGTGCGCAAGGTGACGGACAAGAGCCGAGGCATCCGCCTTGGCAACTACCCGCAGATCCGCACGATCGAAGACGAAGAACTCGAACTGGTCTGGAGCGGCCGAAAGAGCCCCAAGGAGGCGCTCGACGCCATCGTGCAGCGGGGCAATAAGCTGCTCGACAAGTTCGAGCGCGTGAACAAGCGTTGATGCATGGAAAAACGCGTCGTCTTCCGGTCCCGCTGGTTGCCGTGGGGGTTGCTGGCCCCCCAGATCACCATCATTTCGGTGTTCTTCTTCTGGCCGGCGGCCCAGGCGCTGCTGCAGTCGCTGCAGCAGTCCGACGCGTTCGGCACCTCCGTGGACTGGGTAGGCCTCGACAACTTCCGGGCGTTGCTGGCCGACCCGCGCTACCTCGCATCGTTCAAGGTCACCTCGGTGTTCTCGATCCTGGTGGCCGGGATTGGCATTTCGGTGTCGCTGGTGCTGGCGGTGTTCGCGGACCGCATCGTCCGCGGCACCGCTGTCTACCGCACCCTGCTGATCTGGCCATACGCCGTGGCGCCGGCGGTGGCGGGCGTCCTGTGGCTCTTTCTGTTCGCCCCCAGCATTGGCATCGTGTCGTACGGTCTCGGGCTCATCGGCTTTGCCTGGAACCACTTGCTCGACAGTGACCAAGCGATGGCGCTCATCGTCATCGCCTCGGTGTGGAAAAAGATCTCATACAACTTCCTGTTTCTGGTGGCGGGCCTGCAAAGCATTCCGAAGTCCTTGATCGAGGCCGCAGCGGTCGACGGCGCGGGGCCTTGGCGCCGGTTCTGGACCATCCAGTTGCCTCTGCTGTCGCCCACGACGTTCTTCCTGCTCGTGATCAATGTCGTGTATGCCTTCTTCGAGACTTTCGCAATCATCGACGCGTCGACCCAAGGCGGCCCGAGCCGGGACACCGCGATCCTGGTCTACAAGGTCTACTACGACGGGTTCAAGGCGATGGACTTGGGCGGCTCGGCAGCACAGTCGGAGGTGCTGATGGCCATCGTGGTGATGCTGACCGTCGTCCAGTTCCGCTTTATCGAAAAGAAAGTGAATTATTGATGCCCGCAACGAGCCGCCATCCCGGCCGCCAGGCGAAGCCCACAGGCTGGCGCCGGAGGGTGACCGGTTCACATGGTTGAACGCCGCCCCACCCTGGACATACTCGCCCACGCCATCCTGATTTTCGGCGTGCTGATCGTCGCATTCCCGTTGTACGTGACGTTCGTGGCGTCCACGCAAACGGCGCAGGACATCGTCAACGCGCCCATGTCACTGATGCCTGGCGGCCACTTCGTGGAAAACTACACCGCCGCGCTCATTGGCCGCAGCAGCGGCGCCGGCTCCACGGCACCGGTCGGGCGCATGATGTTCGTGAGCCTCGTCACTGCGCTCGTGATCGCGTTCGGCAAGGTTTCCATTTCACTGCTTTCAGCATTCGCCATCGTGTACTTCCGGTTCCGCTTCCGGATGGTGGCGTTCTGGGCCATCTTCACGACGCTGATGCTGCCGGTGGAGGTGCGCATCTCGCCGACGTACAAGGTGGTGGCCGATCTCGGCATGCTCAACACCTTCGCCGGCCTCACGGTGCCATTGATCGCGTCGGCAACAGCCACTTTCCTGTTCCGCCAGTTCTTCCTCACCGTACCCGACGAGTTGCTCGAGGCCGCCCGCATCGATGGCGCCGGACCGATGCGCTTTCTCAAGGACATGTTGATCCCGCTGTCGCGCACAAGCATGGCCGCGCTGTTCGTGATTCAGTTCATCTACGGTTGGAACCAATATTTGTGGCCGCTGCTCGTCACCACCGACGAATCGATGTACCCCGTGGTCATCGGCATCAAGCGCATGATCGCGGGCGGCGAGGCCGCCAACGAATGGAACCTCGTGATGGCCACCGCGGTACTCGCCACGATTCCCCCGGCCCTCGTCGTGATGCTGATGCAAACCTGGTTCGTCAAGGGCCTTGTCGACACTGAAAAATAGCAGGCCCTAACAACACACATGGGTTCCATTTCGATTCGCAACGTCACCAAGCGCTACGGCCTTGGCGGCACGGGGACTGCCGTGATCCACGGCATCGACACAGAGATTGCAGACGGCGAATTCATCGTCATCGTCGGCCCCTCGGGCTGCGGCAAGAGCACGCTGCTGCGCATGGTCGCCGGGCTCGAGGAGATTTCCGGCGGCGAGATCGCGATCAGCGGCCGCGTCGTCAACAACGTGGAACCCTCCGAGCGCGACATCGCGATGGTCTTTCAGAACTACGCGCTGTACCCGCACATGAGCGTGTACGAGAACATGGCGTACGGGCTGAAGATTGCCAGTGTTCCAAAAAACGAGATCCGCCGGCGTGTCGACAAGGCCGCGGGCATATTGCAGCTTGCCATGCTGCTCGATCGGCGGCCGCGCGAGTTGTCGGGCGGCCAGCGCCAACGTGTGGCGATGGGCCGCGCCATCGTGCGCGAACCGGAGGTGTTCCTGTTCGACGAGCCGCTGTCGAACCTGGACGCGAAATTGCGTGCCCAGACCCGCATCGAGATCCGCAAGCTGCACGCCGAACTCGGTGTCACGTCCCTGTTCGTTACGCACGACCAGGTCGAAGCCATGACACTGGCCCAGCGCATGATCGTGATGAACGCCGGACGGGTCGAACAAATCGGCACGCCCGAGACTGTCTATGCCCGTCCCGCCAGCACCTTCGTCGCCGGCTTCATCGGATCGCCGCCGATGAACTTGCTGCGCGGCCGCGCTGAGGGCCAAACCTTCCACCTCGGCGGCCAAGCCCTGCCGCTGGCCGAACCGGCCCCACGCGACGGTGATCTGATTCTTGGGCTTCGCCCGGAGCACGTCGCCCTGGACACCACCGGACGCTGGTCGCTGCAAGTGGATCTGCTCGAAATGCTCGGGGCCGAGCGCCTCGTGCACGGCCGCGTCGCAAACGCCGATTTCACGCTCCGCATCGACGCGACCCTTTCCGCGCCCCGCGAACACAGTACCGTGTGGCTCCGGTGGTCGACAGGCCAACTGCACTGGTTCGACGCCACCACTGGTGCCCGCATCGAAGGATGACCGACATGCCTCATTCACCCTGGCCCTACCCCTTCTGGATCGCACACCGCGGCGCCGGCCGGCTGGCCCCCGAAAACACCCTTGCTGCGTTCCGCGTGGGCGCCGGTCACGGCTACCGCGCGTTCGAATGCGACGTGAAGCTCAGTGCCGATGGCGTTCCGTTCCTGATCCACGACGCCACGCTGGAACGCACGACTTCGGTCCGTGGCTCCGCGACTGCGCTGACGTGGGCCGAACTCTCGCGGCTCGATGCCGGCAGCTGGCACGGTCGCACCTGGGCCGGCGAGCCGCTGCCATCGCTGCACGCCATCGCGCGGTACTGCATGCGCAACGGCTTCGCGCTGAACATCGAACTGAAACCGCCGTCGTTGGAGACCGCCAGGGGCACCGGTCGCACCGTGGCCGAGGCCGCCTGCGGCCTGTGGTCAGACGCGGCCTCGACGCCACCACTGCTGAGCTCGTTCGAACCCGAAGCACTGGCCGGTGCCTGCGATGGCGCGCCGCACCTGCCGAGGGCGCTGTTGCTCGACACATTGCGCGACGGTTGGCTCGGCGAGGCCGTCGGGCTCGACTGCGTGGCGGTGGTCGCCCATCACCCACTGCTCGACGCTGATGTCATCGGACGCATTCACGATGCCGGCCTGCGGGCGCTGTCGTACACGGTCAATGACCCTGCGGAGGCACACCGCCTCGTCGCCTGCGGCATCGACGGGCTGATCACCGACGCGGTGGATCGCTTTCCGCCCGGTGCCTCGGTGCTTGCACAGGCGTCCGACGGCGGCCACCGCTGAAGCCGCGGACCTGCCAGACACGCCGGGTTCGTTCACAGCCTCTCAAGAAGGGCCGCCGCAGAACGCTGCGGCCGTGCTGTCAGACGCGGCATCAAACGGAACGTGCGTCGTGGTCTGGCGCCAGCGCGGCGCATGGGCCGGCCAGTGGGTCTCGTGCCACATGAAGCGCCAGCTTGCCTCACCCTCGCCGAAGCGTATCGTCAAGTGGCCGCTGCTTTCCTCATGGCAATGGCGCGAACGGCGGTACTCGCGTTCGCTGAAACAGGCCCGGATCACCTTGAAGCACAAATAGGGCACTGCCTCATGCAACGCCTTGGCAGGCGCATCAAGGGAAACAAAGTCAGCCACATGGTACGAAGCCCAGCCGCCCGAGTACATCTCCCGGCTGATGCTGACGATGGCGACCGCCCAGCCTGCACCCTCCACCGGATACAGCGCCGGGTCAATCTTCAACGGCTCCGGCGAACCGAATTGGGCCACAGGCGGCGTCGAATGCACGTACCCGCGAAAGTCCCATTGCCGGGCCAGGTCCGCGCGTGCCGGCTCAGCCGCGTCGAGCGACACGAGCATCGGGCGCCCGGCATCGATCAGGTACAGCGGCCCGGTACCGTCGCGCTTGCCCACCCAGGCGGTCACATCTGCGGGGTCACACGGCACCGGCAACTGCGGACACACCGAGCGGATCAGTCCCGTCCCGACTCGCCCGGCCGGAGCCGTCTTCAACGTGACCGCCTGGCGAGGCGCGGCCACGACGAGGTTTACGCCAACCAGCAGCGCCAGCGACACGGACATTTTCATCGACTCATCTCTCGTCCTGCATTAGTCGCCACCACCCGCGCCATTGCGCCACGCGGCGGCACGAATGAGAGATTGGTCGTCTGGCGGCGGCGCCCCCGGACGCCACGGGTCCAGGTGGATCATCACGTCGAGCCCCCGATGCCGGGCCATCACGCGTTCGCGCGCCGCCTCGGCGATGGCGTGGCCTGCCTCGACAGTGAGGCTCGCGTCTACATCGAGGTGGGCGTCGACCGCGATCAGGTCCCCCATCTTGCGCGTGCGCACCGCATGCACGCCCGCCACCCCGGGCGTGCCGGCGAAGGTCTGGCGAATCGCCACGACCTCCGCGGCATCGGCCGAATGGTCCATCAAGTCATGCAGCGCGCCCCAACCGAACGTCCAGCCCATTCGGCCGACGAGAAAGCCCACGATGGCCGCGGCGATCGGATCGAGAATCGGGTAACCGGCGAGGTTTCCGGCGATGCCCAGCCCCACGACAAGGGACGATGCCGCATCCGAACGCGCGTGCCAGGCGTTGGCCACCAGCATGCTGGAACGCACCCGCCTGCCCACCGCGAGCAGGTACCGGAACAGCACTTCCTTGGCAACCAGCGTGGCGCTGGCGACCCACAGTGCGCCCACGTGCACCGTGGGCACCGCGCCCGACGACCCGAGCTTGCCGGCCGCGGACCACAGCATGCCGCCCCCGACGACAAGCAACAGCAAGCCCAGCACCAGGGAAGCAGCGGTCTCGAAACGCTGGTGACCGTAGGGATGGCCGGCATCCGGATCCTTCTGGCCATGGTGATTGGCGAACAGCACCACGAAGTCGGAAATGATGTCAGAAAGGGAGTGCAAGCCATCGGCGACGAGCGCTTGTGAGTGCGTCCGAAACCCTACCGCCACTTGCACCGTCGACAGCACGATGTTGACGGCCACGCTGGTCCACGTCGTCCGGAATGCCGCAGCCGCACGCTCGGAGGCGTCGGTGCGAGGGACGGGAGTGGCAGGCGGTGCGGTCATGATCGATTTGGGTCCAGCATTGTGCGCCAAGCCCTCCATGCCGCACGTGCCGGCGGGCTACGTGCCGGTCCGGTTGCCGCAACCCATCGACAGCGTTTTAAGGCAGCGCCGTTCCTTGGCGGGCATAGCTCACCGTCAGCATCTCCCACTGGTGCCCTTCGGGCTCGTTCCAGTAGGTGCTGCGGCCGCCCAGCAACGTACTCACCTGGTGGTCAACCGGCCCGCGCACCGCACTGCGGTAATCGATGCCGGCAGCGGTGAGGCGGGCGAGGATGGCGTCGAACTCGGCATCGTTCACGCGAAAGCAGAAGTGGTAGACCGGAAACGCTTCGTCGGTATCCAGGAAGTCGAGCGTCAACCCGTCGTTGACGTAGACCGCGGAGAACGGGCCGATCGTCGTGCCCGACCACGGTACGCCGAGCAGTTCGGCGAGACGCTGGGCGGACGCCCGCTGGTGTCTCGCGGGGACGATGGCATGGTCGAGGTGGATCGTCATGGGCAATCTCCTTTCGGGTCCATCAGGTGAATCAAGGCCGCACACTCTGCGGCGCATTCTCGATCGCCAGCACCCTCCGTCCGTCTTCACTGAGGAAGCAGTGGAAAACCTGCTCGCCTGCGTGACCGCCCTGGGCAGTCCGGGGATTGAAGCGAACCGCGAACTTGCGCGCGACAGTTGGCTTGTCGGCGTACTGGATCACCTCGCTGCCAAGCTTCGTGACGCCAAGGGGCGGCGCGTCTCCCGGGTCTGACAAGCCGAGCCGCGACAAGCCCGCCGATGCGCACAGCGACTCCCCTTGCAAACCGGCCGGTGTATCCGGCACGGCAGACGATGGCAGATTCTTCGGTGCCGCATCGGCCCCGCAAGGCGTTTGGCTGTAGGTGTTGCCGCACCGGTAGACCGGCTCCGCATGGACCCACCACGGCAACATCGCGCACCACAACACCAGAGGGAGTTTCATCGGAACCACCGGCGGGAATGACAGCATTGAACCAATGTACTTGGCGAACGCGGCCAAGGCGAGTCCCGCGCTTCGGAAGGTCAGGCTGCCCGCCGTTGTTCGGTGATCAAGCGAACCGCCAATGCGCCGAGCACGAAGCCCATGACATGGCGCTGGACCGACACCCACGTCGGGTTGTTCGAGAACCACACGGCCATGCGGGCCGCGAAGAGCACCACCAGCAAGTTGACGGTCGATCCGATCAGAATTTGCAAGCTGCCAAAACCGAGGCTCTGCACCAGCACCGAACCGTGCGCTGGTGACACGAACTGCGGCAGAACCGACAGGTAGAAAATTGCCACTTTGGGATTGAGAACGCTGGTGAGGAGCCCCATCACGAACAGCTTGCTCGGGGACTCATCCGGCAAGCTGCCCGTCTCGAACGGCGAGCGGGCTCCCGGTTTCACGGCCTGCCACGCCAACCAGGCCAAATAGAGGGCACCCGCGATCCTGAGCACCTCGTACCCCATGGGCACGGCCATGAACAGTGCCGTGAGGCCGACTGCGGCACAGCACATGTGGACGGTGAAACCGAGCACCACGCCGAACCAGGAAGTGACCCCGGCCCGTCTGCCTTGGCACAGGGAGCGCGAAATCAGATAGATCATGTTCGGCCCTGGGGTCAGGGCCATCAACAGGGCCGCTCCAGCGAAGATAAGCAAAGTCGATGACAAGGTGAGGTCTCCAGGATCAACGGCCATCGACGCTCGCCGGCGCCGGTGCGATGGCCCACAGACGAGGCCCAGAGGCGGGCATCACGGCTGGCGCGCAGGGCGCATCATCGGGTGGCTTCATGCAGTGCATTCTCATAGATCTGCAAGTCGTTTGGCGAGAAGCAGCAAAAGATGACCTCTTGAATGGCAACCAGTTCGCATGCACTCGAACGAACTGCAGACACCGCCACCGCCGCGGCGAGCGCCGCCGGATAACCGTAGACACCTGTGCTGATGCCAGGGAACGCGATAGAGGCCAAACCGTTCGCATCGGCAAGCGCCAAGGAGCGCCGGTAGCAAGACGCCAACACGTCCGGTTCGCCATGCTGGCCACCGCGCCATACCGGGCCCACTGTATGGATGACATGCCGTGCGGGCAGGCGATAGGCTTGTGTCAGCTTGGCGTCGCCTGCCCGGCATCCGCCGAGCAAGCGGCACTCTTCGAGCAATGCAGGCCCGGCGGCGCGATGGATCGCGCCATCCACACCCCCCCCGCCGAGCAGTGAAGAGTTCGCGGCATTGACGGTGGCATCGACCCGCAGCGTCGTGATGTCGGCCTGAATTGCGCGCAGGATGACAGACATGGTCTGCGAAGTCCGGTGTGTCGACAACCCGACTCTATGCCTGCGTGCTATCAACCACAACGCCCAGGGTCACTTGCCGGTGTCATCTGGCACCGTCACATCGAACGGCCATCGCGAACGGCCATCGAATTGCGTGACGGACAACGACGAAAGATCGATCCCGTCGAGGCAACGGACATTGATGGCAGCCCTGCGGTTGCCTCGCGGATCGGTGGCTTCTCCATACGGATGAATGCCGCAGGTCGAGCAGAAGCGGTGCCGGATGACATGTTTGTTGAACAGGTACGTGCTGGCATTTTCATCCGGGGTCAGCACGTGCAGATTGTCGCGCGGCACGAACCACAGCACGGAGCCGCGCCTTTGACACATCGAACAATTGCAGGACACCGCTCGGTCGATCTGTCCCTCAACCTCGAACGCGACCCGCCCGCAATGGCAGCTCCCCGTGTAACGCATGTGCTTGCTCCTTGTCTATTGCGCAGCCAACATGCTAACGGCTGTGGCATCGGGGCTCGGCTGCGCATGAACATCACCGCGTGAGCGAGCGTTGGTTCAGGCCCCTGTGCCTCTTGTCATGATCGCCAGTCCAACGCCGTTGTGCTGTGTTCGTTCGATGGTCTTCCAACCAAGACGTGCGTACAGCGACTCATTCCTCGGCGTGAACAAGTTCAAGGTCTCGAAACCGAGGCCCGCAGCCTCCTCAAGGGCACGAAGTGCCAACTGGGATGCGATGCCTCTGTTTCGATGCTCAGGGGGAAGGCCACCCGTGCAAGAAGCCCGTCGATGTCCTGCAGCATGAACCCGAGTTGGTTTCCCGTTTCATGAGTAGCCACGTGCAGGAGTTCTTCGATGGCCTCAGCCTCGGCGCCATACGCCTGTAAATCCGCTTTCTCCAAGGCCGGCGGCCAGGCCCGCTCGGCTCCGAGAAGCAGCGCGGCGGCTTCCCGAAGCTGCGCCAGGAGATCCGCGAGGGACGGCGTGTGATCCGGCAAGGGGTCGTCCTAGGGTATGACTTGCGCGACGCGGGGGGATGGCCCACTTGGAGCCACGCGCTTTCGCGTGAGCGACTGAACCCCGATGATCAGCGCCGTCGACAGCGCCAACGACGCCGCAATGCCGAGGCGGGTGAACGTGTGCGCTGATGATATCGAACCTGCCCGTCCGATGCTCCAGGCCACAGCGTGGAGCGCTGCGCGGCTGTCCAGCAGCACGGTCGTGGCCCCGCCCCCTTCTGGGCGGTTCAACTCATGAAGCGCGTGCCCGCCAGCCAAGTCACAGGGGCCGCAACTGTTCGGCCAACGATCGCGTTCTGTCGGTGATGATGTCGCCCGTGTGGCGCGTTGATTTACGCTCGATCAGCATGATCTGGCACTCTGCCTCGGCAACGGGATTGTGCCGAACCCCTTTGGGAACGATGAACATCTCGCCTTCGCCGAGTTCCTCGTTGCCATCATCCAATTCAATGCGCAGATGCCCCTTGAGCACGAGAAACAGCTCGTCCTCATCGTCATGGCTGTGCCATGCCAAGGAGCCGTGGAGTTTGGCCACCTTGATGCAGGTGTCATTGACTTCGCCGATCACGCGAGGAGACCAGAATTCCACAAGCGCTGCAGCGATGTTCCTGGGGGATGTGACGTCAGACATGTGTGATTCCTGCGAGCTAAAAGTCGGGCGGCCGCAAAGGCACAAGGACCACTCGACAGTGTAGCCATGCAGCGCCCGCAGCCCGGTGTGTCGATGGCGAAAGACGCAGCGATAGATTGGCATCAGCAGCGACGTGGCCCAAGGAATTCGACCCTCGACCATGACCATGTCTTCGACAATGCAACCGGCTTTTGTGCGTGTCGTCGAGACACGAACGCCCTCCGCACTGCATCAGGCGTCGAGATTCAATGCCGCGTCATACGGGGAATCATCCGCCAGTTCGACGCGATTTCGACCTCCGGCCTTGGCGCGGTACATCGCGGCGTCGGCCCTGGACAGCAGGGCCCCGATGCTGCATCCACCGCGCTTGGAATCGGCCACGCCCAGACTGGCCGTCACATGGGCGATCACACCGTTTGCGCACGTTACAGGCGTGGCAGCGATGGCTGCGCGCAGGCGCTCGGCAAATTGCATGCCGAAATCGCCGTTGCAGTGACTCAGCAACAGCACAAACTCTTCGCCCCCGTAGCGCCCCACCAGGTCGCCGGCCCGCAACTCGCTCTGCAACACGTGCGCCACATGCATGAGCGCGGAGTCGCCGGACGCATGGCCATGGCGGTCGTTAAAGGCTTTGAAGTTGTCGATGTCGAACAGGATGGCTGCAACGATGTGCCCATGCCGTCGGGCCTGTGCCAGTTCTCGCTCAGCCGCGGCAAAAAAGGCACGCCGATTGGGAAGGCCGGTCAGGAAATCGGAGTTCGACTGGGCGCGGAGTTGCTCGATGAGACCATCGCGCTCTTGCTCCAACCTTTCGCGCTGCTGAGTCTGCTCGCGCAATGTATGCACGGCACCGATGACGGCAGCGATTTCGTCGTTGGCAACGGGCCTCGGCAGCTTTGCCTGGAGGTCATTGCTCGCCAAGGCCTTCAATGCCTGGGTCGTGGCAGCGAGCGGCCGCAGCACACGGTGGTGCACCACCACCATGGTGGCCACCAACACGAGCACGACCAACAGCGACACGGCACTCACCAACACCAGCAGGCGCCCTGAGCGTTCCAGCTCGGCCTGGGCGCGCGAAGCCGCCTGGTCCAAAAGCACGTCACGGAGATTGAACATGACGTTCATCTCTGGCACATAGAGCGCCGCGAAAGCCGCGGGGTCCAAGTCATAGGCGCCATCGGCATCGCCCGTCGCGATGATCCGGTCCACCAACTGACCTGCAACAGCAAAGTAGTGGCTCTCCACCGTGTCCCAAGCCTTGATCACGTCGATGGACTGCCCCGGGCCTCGGATGCGCACATCGAGAAGAAACCTCAGCCCGTCGATGCGACCACGTGTGCGCTCGACGGCCAGGCGCTCTTCCGGCGTGAAGGGCTTCCGCCGCGCAAGTGCCGCAGTGAAGTGCGACCCCAGCAAACCGGAATATTCACGCAGTTCGGACACCAGGCGAGCACTCTGCACGTCGTCGCTGAGCGCAGGGTAAGCCTGTTGCGCCTCATTCGCCAACATGCTGACGACGGGCGCCAGGATGGGCACCAAGGCCACCATCTCTCGCACCACGGCACGGATCGCCTCGGGCGCGCGCTGGTCCTTCGGGACAGCGTTGGTGCGATCCACCGCGGCGCGGGCCTGGGTCAACGCGGCCCGAGCCACCTCCAAACGTCCCAAGGCGTCCAGACGCAGGGCTTCGGAACCTACCGCCGGCAGCGCTTGCCCCAGGGCGAGCCAAGCGCTGTCCGTACGGGCGCGCGCTTCTTGCAGCGCGTGCACGCGCTCGGCACGCGGTGGCAATGCCTCGCCGAGCATGCCGTTGGTCGGCCCCCGCTCGCGGGACACCATTTCGACCGCCACCAGCGCCAGCCGCAGCTGCTTGACAGACTGCAGGCTTACGGCAGCCCGTTCATCGCTCTGCCAAGCCGTGACGGACAACCGCCCCACCAACGCCGCCGTGGTCAACGCAAGCAGCGCCGCCAGCAGGGGGAGTAGTCGGCTGAGAAGCATGGGCAGTGAGTCTTTGAACGCTGACGCAGCACATTACTGCTGGTCAACGCCAGACAGTTCGTCAGCCACTGTATCGGCGCTGCCCGGCCGAACTTGAGGCCGTGCCCCTCACTCTTGGCGAACCGTCCAGTTCTCCGGAAGAGTCAGCCAACTTTCCATCTTCCGATGGGTGATCGAGGAGGTTGGTTCCGGCAACCCGTCGTCTGCAAAACACCCTGCCGCAATGCCGATCAAATGAGGAAGTACAGAGATGTACCAAAACAGCGTGGTTCCACACTTTGAGCAGAAGTGGCGCTCCTGGTCATGGCCCTTGCCTGCATGATGGAAGGCGTAGACCATCGTTTCGCCGGCCCGCCCGGTGACGCTTGCTTTCGGAAAGTACGCTGAGACCCCAAAAGCGCTGCCTGTGCGCCGCTTGCAGTTGGTGGAATGGCAGACGGCGTGTATTTCGGGAGCAGAATCAACGGTGATTGAAGCTTCACCACAGGCGCAAATGGCTGTTCGTTTCATGTGAGGGAAAAATGTTTACCAGTGTGGGGCATTTTCAGCCTTCTTCGCTGCCGATGAATCGATAGACCGCTGCTCCCAGCAAGGCGCCAGCGATTGGAGCGAGCCAGAACAGCCAAAGCTGACCGACAGCCCAGTCGCCGACGAAGACCGCGACACCCGTGCTTCGGGCAGGATTGACCGACGTATTCGTCACCGGGATGCTGATGAGGTGAATCAGCGTCAATGCCAGCCCGATGGCGATGGGTGCAAATCCTGCCGGCGCGCGCTTGTCCGTGGCGCCGAGGATGACCAACAGAAAGAACATGGTCATGACCACCTCGGACACCAGCGCTGCCAGCAGTGAATAGCCACCGGGCGAGTGGGCTCCGTACCCATTGGATGCAAAGCCCTTGGAAACGTCGAATCCTGGCGCGCCACTGGCAATGACGAACAGCACGCCACCGGCCGCTACGGCGCCGAGCACCTGTGCCGCAATGTAGGGGGCGACCCTAGAGGCGGGGAAGCGACCGCCCGCCCACAGACCCACGGAGACCGCTGGATTCAGGTGGCAGCCCGAGATGTGCCCGATGGCAAAGGCCATGGTGAGAACAGTCAACCCGAACGCGAGCGAAACGCCATGCAAACCAATGCCCACGTTCGGAAAGGCGGCAGCCAGTACCGCACTTCCGCAACCGCCAAGAACCAGCCAGAACGTTCCCAGGAATTCCGCACCATATTGCTTCATTGCGCCTCCGTGTGTAAGTTGACGGGGACTCTGAACCCAAGACGCCCAACGTGCGACAAGAGGCCGCTGGCCAAAGACGTCAAAGCGAGCTTTGGCACGCTGTTCGATGGAAGAGATGGGCGCCTGCTGAAACTTCCCGAACACTCTAGCTGAAACTCTTGGAGGCCAGAGCTTTCCCCCATCTGGCGAACAACAGCTTGCAGCCCGCCGCGCAAGAAACCTTGCGTTTCGTGGCCAGCAAACGCGTCGCACTGCGGATGGGCACTGAGGAACGGCTTGATTCAATCAATGCCGCCGGCAGATGCTCGCTTCTATGTCATTCTGCCTCGTGGTAAACGGCCTCGATGTTGTGTCCATCCGGGTCGAGGACGAACGCTCCATAGTAGTTTGAATGGTAGTGGGGACGCATGCCTGGCGCGCCGTTATCGGCACCACCAGCTTCCATCGCCGCCTTGTAAAAGGCATTGACCGCTTCTCGCGAAGATACACGGAATGCGATGTGCACCGGTGGCCTATTGGGGCTGCCACGGCTGATCCAGAAGTCTGGCTTTGGCGCCTCACCGAAACCGGCCACGTCGGTGTGGCCTGTGATTGACGCGGGGAACTCCATGAGCAAAGAGTAGCCAATGGCATTCAGCGCTTGGCGATAAAAATCCCTGCTCTTTTGGAAGTCGCTGACGACAACGCCGGTATGGTCGATCATTTTTTCCTTTGTTTTTGTGGAGGTTCAATCGAAGACAGAGTCAGGCGCCGTCACGTTGTAGCGCGGCATGGACTCGGCCTTCAGGGGAATGGCATGCCACGCAGAGCTTGTTTCCATCCTCGTCCCGTAGAGTGATGTCGTGCGAATGAAAATGATCTTGAAGCGGGCAGGTAGCAGCCTCCATCCACCGAACTTAAGCTTAAATCACCTTTAACTGGTTGATCTATTGAGTTATTTTGTAATGTTCACTTGACGCAGTGTATCAAAATGAATTCCTGAATACTGTGAATTTGCACAATTCATGGCACTGGAATCGTCCGAACGAATTGCCTCGGACGACTTCGCGCAAAGCGCCCGACATCCAGACTTCCCCAAAGCGTTCACCCGCAGTCGCAAGTTGCCGCTGCCCGCACTGATCGGCGCGTTGCTGTCGATGCGCAATCAATCCCAACAGGCGATGCTCGACGGCTTCTTCGCCTCGGTGTGCGGCACCGAAGGCCTGCACCGCGAGGTCTCGGACCGTGCCTTTGCCAAGGCACGCGAGCATCTTCACCAACTACGCCATCCGCACGCTCGCCGCAACCTCCCAGCGCTTCATCCACGGTCGGTCTCAGCCTCGTCCGCCTCGCCACTCCAAGCCTCATCCCTCTGCCGCCTACGCAGGGCCAGCATCAGAAGCCATACTGCGAGGGGACGCGGCGCCGGTGACTCGACCGGGGCGCCGGCAGCCCGCGTTCCCTGTAAAGGGTTAGGCGGCATCGTGAAAGAGCACCATTAGGAATGCGTCGTGGTAGACGCCCTCGAAGCGCATGGCTCGCCTCTTGGTGGACTCTTTTGCGAAGCCAACGCGCTCATACAGCTGTATGGCTCGTTCATTGTCGGTTCTCACTTCCAATTCAATTCTCGTGATTCCGCTTTGCCAGGCTTTGGCTATGCATGCGTCGATGAGTCGCCTACCGACACCTTGACCACGATACTCAGCAAGCACGCCCATACCCAACTGCCCACAGTGGGCGGTTGCATCTGCCCATGATGGAAAAACATCTGCCCACCCGATTATTCGATTCTCTTCGAGTGCAACGAACTGAGCGGCGTTTGACGAGACGCTGCTTTGCACAAAATCCTTCACCCGATCCAATGGGGCCGCTTTCGTTTGCGCAAGGAATCTCTTCTCGCGTGCCACGGCATCAAGACAGGCATGAAAGCTCTCGGCGTGTGATAGTTCGATAGGAACTATTGTGATGATCATTTATGCAGCCTCTATGTGACACTTTCATTCGCGATAAATTACACGGCGGTCAATATCTCTGTCTGTCGTCGTTGGTACGAACGAATTCAGCATGCTGCTCGTCACAATCCAGTGGGTAAAGAGTGCGATCGACGATCCGAAAGCAATGACGAGAATCCCCCCGCCCGTGTCGAGTGCCATCATACACAAGCCCGGGAGGATGCCGACCAGAAGCGATGTGGCGTAGGTAGCCCGCCGGTGCGCCATGAGGTAGGCATGAGCAAGCGCCCCGTATGCGAGGGCGGGTAGCAAGGCTGCAATCGCGCCGCCCACGGCAAGCAAGATGCCAACAAAGAGTGTGTCCGGCAACGCCTTTGCGCTACCTTCTTGCACCGCCGCCGCCACACCAAACAGCAGGCCAACGACGAGTGAACCCAGAGGAACGGAAACCAGCGTCGCACGAAGAGAACGACTGAGGTGCACAAGCAAATTCATTTCGAACCTCCCAGCGAAACCATGACTATCGCCGCTTTCGCAACTTACATGCGCTCGTTGCAAAATGCGATTCAGCGAAACATTGATGGATCACCTTTGTTTGTTGCCGATCTCTCACAAATGCATGCCCAGCCAAATGACCGATTCAGTGCAACCAGCCACAGGCTTCACAGGAGGCCTGCACATTTCACATGAGAACGGGCCGAGGACGGCAAGCCATCGCCCCGGCCGCCTGATGGAGGGGTAAAGGTTAGGCACGCGCTTCATGGCACTCACTGCGCATTCTTCCGCATGGTCGCGGGCACCGTGGTTTTATCCCAGCCTGTGGCAACGCCGTTCGGAAGGATGACGACGAACGATGTGAATTCGCGATCGGCGATTCGCATTTGGCCTTCTCCGATATGACCGCAAATGAAGCTCAAGGCTTCCGGCTTCGGCAGAAAAACACCAAGTTTCCGGTGAACTTCCACGATAACGTCGCTCGAAGGAATATGTTGTTCCAGCAATGCATCGATGAGATTCACCCTCGGCCCGTCGCGATCAAGTACGTTGACCCAGTCGTGCGCTGTGAGGTTTACTGACGGAAAATTCTTTAATACTAGCTGATGAATGCGACGCGGGTTCATGAAAGGCCGACCGCTGGAAGCGTAGCGCACGAAGTCGAGAGACGACGTAAAACTTCTGCGTGCAGCGCAAGGTAACCATGGACGTTCAAGACAAGATGATTTTTCGAACTCGTGGGCCCGGCTCTCGCGATGCCGTAGGTTGCGAACCGAAGGTCCGCGGAACCACATCCAGGCGCCCAGCAGCCCATGTAGAAGCGGCAATGCTATTGTGTTTCGACGCAAGTGTGGCGCTCTAACATTTACAACGCCCAGCAGACCCGGCGTACGCTTGGGAAACGTGAAAAATGAGCGGGTGACCTCTCTCGTGATGCCGACGACGAACTCGACAACCACAGCACCGATGGCCACGCCTGCGCAGCGTTCATCGGCGCCCGCCCCACCCTCGACGGCTGCTGAAAGGTTGCGCACAAGCCTGCGCCAGCGACGCTACAAAAATTCGCACCGGAAGAGGTGGCGTGATCGGGTGCAGCAGTTCACCAAGTTCCACAGCTGCCAGCGCCGTAGGATGAGTTAGCGCTCGGGGAACCACCTCAGACGGCATGCCAGCAAAAGGAGTACCCTGTCCGTAATCCCGCCCGATGCGGCAACTGCGCCGACATCCCTCGCCTCAGCCCCGTCGATCGGCCCGTCGCCTCATCGGAGCCCTCATCGTGACCATCTCCACCCCCTATTTCCACTCGGACTCCAAATCGGTCCGTTTCTCAGTGCTGATCGCCGGCGAGCCGGTGGGCGCGAGCATCGCACAGTCCACGCTTCACCACCGCTTCCGCCCCACGGCCATCAACGATGATCCGCTCGAGACATACACGATCAACGCCAAGTTGATCGAGGACGCCGTGCGTCGCCGCGTGGCGGAAGGGTCCATTGAACCGGTGATGGTGCGCGAGTTCGACTTGCGCCCGGGCTTCTGATCGACGGCGTCAGGTGCGCAGCGGCGGCGCCGGGATGAACTCGGTTTCGCCCGGCACGTGTCCGAGGCGCTGCGCTTCCCAGGCGGTGGCCGCTTGGGCAATGCGCTCCTTGCGGCTCGATACGAAGTTCCACCACATGAAGCGGTGTCCAAGCGGTGTGCCGCCGATCATCATGACGCGGGCACCTTGCGGTGCTGACAGGCGCGGCAGGGTGCCCGACGGAAGTACGACCATCGTCTGTGCAGGCACTTCGCGGCCATCCAGCAGGAACGCCTGGTCGACGCCATAGAGTGCACGTTCGTCGGCTGCATCGGGCACGTCGAGCGACGCACCGGCGTTCAGCTCGACATCGAGGTACAGCGTTGGCGACAACGTTTGCGTGGGAGACGAGACGCCGAATGCGGTGCCGATCAACACGCGCGCTCTCGCACCCGAGAATTCCAGCGTCGGGATGGCGCCGGCGGCGATGTGCGAGAAGCTCGGCACGTCTTCCTCGTGTTCGGCTGGCAGCGCTGCCCATAACTGGAGTCCGTGGGTGCGGCGTGTCCGTGCACGGAGGTCGTCGGGCGTGCGCTCCGAATGCACGACGCCCCGGCCAGCAGTCATCCAGTTGATGGCGCCAGGCTCGATGCGTTGAACGATGCCCGTGCTGTCACGGTGCATCAGTGCCCCCTCGAAGAGGTAGGTGACGGTGGCCAGGCCGATGTGTGGGTGCGGCCGCACATCGTGGTTGTCGGCCGGCGTGGCCGTCACCGGCCCGAAGTGGTCAAAGAACACGAACGGGCCGATCGACGGGCGCTGCACGGCCGGCAGTGTGCGGCGCACCATGAAGCCGCCGCCGAGGTCTTTGGCGCGCGGCTTCAGGATCAGGAGATCGGCCGGCGTGGTCATGGCAGTTTCAGCTGCGGTAGTCTGCGTTGATCTTCACGTACTCGTAGCTCAGATCGCAAGTCCACACGGTGGCGGTGGCCTTGCCTCGCTTAAGGTCCACTCGAACGGTGATCTCGGACTGCTTCATCACGCGGGCGCCATCTTCCTCGCGGTAGGCCGGGTTGCGGCCGCCATCGATGGCGACGGACACGTCGTCCAGGAAGAGATCGATCTTCGTCTGGTCAAGGTCGGTGATTCCCGCATAACCCACGGCCGCGAGGATGCGGCCGAGGTTCGGGTCGCTGGCGAAGAAGGCCGTCTTGACCAGCGGCGAATGGGCGATGGCGTAGGCCACCTGGCGGCACTCGTCCCCGGTGCGGCCGCCTTCGATCTGCACGGCGATGAACTTGGTGGCGCCCTCGCCGTCGCGCACGATGGCCTGGGCGAGGCGCTCGGCCACGTCGATGACGGCGGCCTTCAAAGCGGCACCGTCCGCGCTTTCGAACGATGTGATGGGCGCATGGCCTGCCTGGCCTGTGGCCACCAGCACGAAGGCATCGTTGGTAGACGTGTCGCCGTCAATGGTGATGCGGTTGAACGAGCGGTCAGCCGCCTCGCTGACGAGCGACTGCACGAGGCCTGGCGCGATCGCTGCGTCAGTGGCCAGGAAACCCAGCATGGTGGCCATGTTCGGGCGAATCATCCCGGCGCCCTTGCTGATGCCGGTGATCGTGACGGTGGCCCGCCGATCAGGATCTGCTTCGACGCGGCCTTGGGCACAGTGTCGGTGGTCATGATGGCCTCGGCGGCCACCGCCCAGTTGTTTTCCTTCAGGTCGTCGAGCGCCGCGGGCAAGCCGGCCTGGATGCGGTCGGTGGGCAGCGGCTCCATGATCACACCGGTGGAAAACGGCAGCACCTGCTCAGGAGCCAGGTCGAGCAGGCGGGCCACCGCGACGCAAGTGGAGAAGGCCCGCACGAGGCCGTCTTCGCCGGTACCGGCATTGGCATTGCCGGTATTGATGACGAGGGCTCGCGTGCCCACGCCGGTGGCGAGGTGTTTGCGGCAGAGTTGCACCGGTGCCGCGCAGAAGCGGTTGTTCGTGAAAACGCCGGCCACCTGCGCGCCGTCGGGCACGGTGATGACGGTCAGGTCGCGTCGGTTTGCCTTGCGCACCCCGGCCATCGCGATGCCGAGCTTGACGCCGGACACGGGGAACAGGTCACTTGGGTTGGGGGCTTGCAGATTGACGGGCATCTCGGGGCTCGGGGTTAAGGCGGGAAAGGGAATGAGGCGGCACGCGAATCGCGCCGGCCAGCGTAGCGCGAACGCAGCACGAACGCAAAGGCGAACCCATGAAAAACGGAGCCCGAAGGCTCCGCGTTCCAGGCCGCTGCCCAGATCAGGCAAGCTTGCCGTGGCACTGTTTGTACTTCTTGCCGCTGCCGCACGGACAGGGGTCATTTCGGCCAACCTTGGGGAACCCGCCATGCGGCAGACTGGCCGGGTCAACGTCCTGCGCGATGCTGCCGTCCTCGTTCGGATGCGTGTAGGTGATGTTGCTGATCGCGTCGGCGCGGTCTTCGATGGCCTCGGCCGCCTCGGCCACCTGTTCCTGGCTCTGGATGCGCACGGTCAACAGGATGCGGGTGACATCCATCTTCACCACGTCGAGGAGTTGGCTGAACAGCTCGAACGCCTCGCGCTTGTACTCCTGCTTGGGATTCTTCTGGGCGTAGCCGCGCAGGTGGATACCCTGGCGCAGGTAGTCGAGCGCGGCGAGGTGTTCGCGCCAGTGCTGGTGGATCGACTGGAGGAAGATCATGCGTTCGAACGGCAGGAACTGCTCGGCGCCCACGCGCTGAAGCTTGTCGTTGAACGCGTCGTGGCCGGCCTTGACGACCAGTTCGCGGATGTCGTCGTCGGTGATGGCGTTGCTCTGCTCGACGGTAGCCTTCAACGGGATGTCGAGCTGCCATTCATCGCGCAGCACCTTCTCGAGACCTTCGAGGTCCCACTGTTCTTCCAGGCTTTCCGCAGGCACGTAGCTGCGCACCACATCGATGAGCGTGCTGGCACGCAGGTTGGCGACCTGCTCGTCGAGCGATGCGGCTTCGAGGATCTCGTTGCGCTGCTGGTAGATGACCTTGCGCTGGTCGTTCGAGACGTCGTCATACTCAAGCAGCTGCTTGCGCACATCGAAGTTGCGGGCTTCCACCTTTCGCTGCGCGCCTTCGATGCTGCGCGACACAATGCCTGCCTCGATGGCCTCGCCTTCGGGCATCTTCAGGCGGTCCATGATGGCGCGCACGCGATCACCGGCGAAGATGCGCATCAGCGGATCTTCCAGCGAGAGGTAAAAGCGCGAGGAACCCGGGTCGCCCTGGCGGCCTGACCGGCCACGCAGCTGGTTGTCGATGCGGCGCGATTCATGGCGCTCGGTCGCAATGATGCGCAGGCCACCGGCGGCCTTGACCTGCTCGTGAAGACCTTGCCATTCGCCGTGCAATTGCTGGGCACGCGCGGCCTTTTCGGTATCGGGCAGCGAAGGATCGGCCTCGATCAATTGCACCTGGCGCTCGAAATTGCCGCCAAGCACGATGTCGGTGCCGCGGCCGGCCATGTTGGTGGCGATGGTGACGACGCCCGGGCGCCCGGCCTGCGCGACGATCTCGGCCTCCTTGGCGTGCTGCTTGGCGTTGAGCAACTGGTGCGCCAGGCCGGCCTTCTTGAGCAGACCCGAGATCAACTCCGAGTTCTCGATGGACGTGGTGCCCACAAGCACCGGCTGGCCGCGTTCATGACAGTCCCGGATGTCCTGGATGACGGCGTTGAACTTTTCCTTGTCGGTCTTGTAGACGAGATCGAGTTCGTCCTTGCGAGCCGTCGGCTTGTTCGGCGGCACGATCACGGTTTCCAGGTTGTAGATCTCCTGGAATTCATATGCCTCGGTATCGGCCGTGCCGGTCATGCCGCTCAGCTTGCCGTACATGCGGAAGTAGTTCTGGAACGTGATGGAGGCGAGGGTCTGGTTCTCGCTCTGAATCTTCACGCCTTCCTTGGCTTCGACGGCCTGGTGCAGGCCATCGGACCAGCGGCGGCCCGTCATCAGGCGGCCGGTGAATTCATCGACGATGATGACCTCGCCCTCCTGCACCACGTAATGCTGATCGCGGTTGTACAGGTGGCGTGCGCGCAGCGCGGCATACACGTGGTGCATCAGCGAGATGTTGGCCGCGTCATACAGGCTCGCGCCTTCGGCCAGCAGGCCGGCCTCGGTGAGGATGCGCTCGGCGTTCTCATGGCCGTCCTCGGTGAGGAACACCTGGTGCGACTTTTCATCGACGGTGAAGTCACCCGGCTCGATCACGCCTTCGCCAGTGCGCAAGTCGAGTTCGCCGATCTGCTTTTTCAGCTTTGGCACCACCGCATTGATACGGACGTACAACTCTGTGTGGTCCTCCGCCTGGCCGCTGATGATCAGCGGCGTGCGCGCCTCGTCGATCAGGATCGAGTCCACCTCGTCGACGATGGCGTACGTGAGGCCACGCTGCACGCGGTCGGCCGTCTCGTAGACCATGTTGTCGCGCAGGTAGTCGAAACCAAACTCGTTGTTGGTACCATAGGTGACGTCGGCGTTGTACGCTGCCTGCTTCTGATCGCGCGGCATCTGCGGCAAGTTCACGCCGACCGACAGGCCGAGGAAGTTGTACAACTTGCCCATCCACTCGGCATCGCGCCGGGCGAGGTAATCGTTCACCGTGACGACGTGGACGCCCTGCCCCGTCAGGGCGTTCAGGTACACGGGCAACGTGGTCATCAGCGTCTTGCCTTCGCCGGTGCGCATTTCGGCGATCTTGCCGCCGGTGAGCGCCATGCCGCCGATCAACTGCACATCGAAGTGGCGCATCTTGAGCACCCGCTTACCGGCTTCGCGCACCGCGGCAAACGCCTCGGGCAGCAACTGGTCGAGCGTTTCGCCATTGGCCACACGCTGCTTGAACTCGACGGTCTTGGCTTGCAGCGCCGCGTCGTCCAAAGCCTCGAACTGCGGCTCCAACGCGTTGATTCGCTGCACCACCTGCCGGTACTGCTTGAGCAGCCGGTCGTTGCGGCTACCGAAAATCTGTGTGAGAAGCTTGGGCAACATGCAGCGTCGGGGAAGTTGGAGGGACGAACATGCAAAAGGGCCGGGCACTGCCCGACCCACGCACGCGAAAACGAAAGACACGCCACGCAAATGGGCACGCGCTTGCAGATTGCAAGGCATTGCACACCGCGTCGGCGGCAAAAGCCGCGGATTTTAACATCGGGGTGGTGAAATCCCCGGGATCATCAATGGCCCTTGCTGGGCGAGGCATCGGCTTGCTGTGTCGGCACGGCGCCCTTGCCTGCCAGGAACTTGGCGGGGTCCTGTTGCACCCCTTCCACCATCACCTCGAAATGGAGGTGCGGACCCGTGGAGCGGCCCGTGCTCCCCACTTCGGCCACGGCCTGGCCCCGCTTCACGAGATCGCCCGCCTTCACGAGGATGCGCGATGCATGCGCATAGCGCGTGATGAGACCGTTGCCATGATCCACCTCGAGGAGGTTGCCATACGCAGGATGGTAGTCGGCGGAGCGAACCACGCCGCCGGCAGCTGCCATGATCGGGGTGCCGGAATCGGCCGGGAAATCCAGGCCGGTGTGCAGGGCAGCGCGCCCCGTGAACGGGTCGCTGCGAAAACCGAAGCCGGAACCGATGGGGCCATTGAGCGGGCGTGAGTTGGGCACCATCAGCGACGATAGGCGCCGCTCGAACAGGCGCGACTCGACGAGCGTGAAGAGATCCGTGCTGTGGTCGGCGGCAGCGTCGAGAGACGACACGAGGTCGGTGAGCTGCTGCATGGACGGCGATTTGGCGGGAACAAAGGGCCCGCCCTGGCCGCCTCCCTTCACGGGCGCCGGCTCGCCCACTTGGCCCAGTTCCTCGGGTTTCACGCCGGCGAGGTTCGACACCCGTTCGCCCATCGCCTCCAGGCGCACGAGCTTGGCCTGCATTTCGCCGACCTTCTGCGCCATGGCGTCAAGGTTCTCGCGCATGAATCGGTCCCGCTGGGCGAATTCGTCCCGCACGACCAGGCGCACCACCTGGCTGACCACGGGCCAGCCTTCACGGGCGGCTTTCAGGAATACGGCGTGATAGATGGTCCCCGAAAGCCCCATCAGCACCATCACGAGGACCACCAGCGCCGCGGCAAGCTGCAGCCTATTGAAGCTGAGCACGCGCGTTTTCGCGAGTGTCCCGTGGGTGATCAAAATCTGCATCGTCTTAAAATCCTCAAGTGAAACCTCGTCGTCCCATGACCCCCGACCCTCTTCGGATCGAAGAGGCGATCAGCCGCAGCACGCCCTTGGCCCGTCTGCAGCACCTGATGAAAGAATCGCAGGCGCGCCTGTCGGTGGTTCGATCCGTGGTGCCGTCGGCGCTCGGCAGCCACTTGAAGCCCGGCCCCCTCGATGAGGACGGCTGGACGCTGCTCGTGGCCAATGCCGCGGTGGCCTCGAAGCTGCGCCAATTGCTCCCCCGTCTAGAGGACGCACTCCGGGCCCGCGGCATGCAGGTTACTGCAATCAGAATTCGGCTTCAATGAGGCCCCCCGGTCGCGTTCCGCGCTCGTGCCCCTCGAGGGAAAACCCCGGGTCGGCCCGCAACGCAAACCTCGCGGCCAGCTGATCTGGCGTCGCTTTGCTCGGCGTCAGCGCGTCGCTGCTTTGCTTCGCTGCTCACCTGCGTGCCGGGAAGGCTGGTGCTCGCGCTGACCACGGGGCACACGCCTATGCAGAAAATCCGCTTTATCCACCCCGAACAATTCTTTGACTACTCATCACCCTTGACACCGGAAGACCAGTCATAGTTATAAGTGGGCACCGGATTGTATAGCTTGATATTTGAATTTAAATTTCGAAAAACGTAATGAAGAATGTCATTATTCTGGATCGTCACATCTCGCTTCTCATTCTTGGCAAAACCAGACTTTTTCGGGACGTAGTTCACATAATACTCGTTACACCCGGACAAGGCGACTGACTCAAACCCATTGAATGTGGAGATATGAATCATCTCCCAGTAGGGGATTGGATTTATATGCTGCCACAGATTGGCCTTGTCAAAATAAGCAAAGAATCCGATATTATTGTTGATGAAGATTTTCTTGCTGCTGTTTGATGAAATGTTTGGAGTGGTCACAATCAAGATGCCGCCAATCTTGATCACTTTTTTGATTTTTCTGAACAGCAGCCAAGGGTTCTCGATATGTTCGATTATTTCCTGACACACGACACAATCGAACGACAATTCTTTGAAGGGAATATCGTCCTGGGTATTTAAGTCGTGAAACTTGAGCTTCTCCGAATCGTCTTCAATGTCGTAATCAAGTCCGTAGGCATCAAAACCAAGCGCATCCAGGAAGGCCATTTGGTTTTTTTTGCCACAACCGATATTCAGAACCTTGACATTTTTTCTGTTCGAAGGGAACGCTTCACACAAGAGCGACAAAGCTTGCTCGGTGACGCCACGATCGGCATTCACATTGGTTAGGCACTTGCGCGATTTTCCGTTGATTTCGAATTCCGCGAATGGGAACTCGTCAAACAACCGATCTATGCTCGTCGTATTTACATCATTCATCTTCACCGCAATGGTGCGGCCAGCCAGACTCTTTCCTCTCATTCTATCGATGATTTCTTGTACAAATTTGATCCGCATGAGTCAGCTTTCGTGATTTTAATGAATTAACAAGCAATCCAACGTTTTCAAAAACATCCAGATCATCAACAGATCGTTTTCTTATGTGAAAATGAAATCGAGGCTCGACGCCTCAGGATTTCAGCCCATCACCTTGATTGCCTCATTGGGCCCGCAACATTCTTCACATGACACGGACGCGACGCCAATGCGCCGAGTGCCGGGTTCGAGTCAAATTGGCCGCGTGCCCGAACCTCCGACGGACCAGCGTCCTGCACCGTCGCCGATGTTATCTCGCTTGCCAAGTGCGATTGCGTTGCCGGCCCCGTCGTTGTGTAGGGCGCCGAAGCCAACAGCTGCTCCGTCACTGAAGATGGATTGCCACCTGCAGCCCCAAGCGACACGCTGGCCCAATCCTGAACGGCGACCCGCTCAAGGGTTTGTGGCGAGGCCCAACTTTTAATTGGCGCCAAGTCCTCATGCGTTCGCCAAGCTTGACCCATTGGCGCGTGCAACCGTTGGGGGTGCCTACAGGCAAGCGATACGCGGACCTTCGCTGGCGAGATCTTCGGCATACGGTTGCGACATGGCACACCGATTCGCGCGCTACAGCGGCTCGGGGGCGCTGGAACGGCGGTCAGGGTGGAGCGTGACGTACACGTCGCGCCTGAGGCGCTGCACAGCGCAGCCAGCAGCCCCGACCCGTTCAGTGGCCAGGATTCGGCCACGGCACAAGCGACAACGGCTTAGGCATTGCTACCTAAGCCGTTGATCTGTTTGGTGCCCCCGGCAGGAATCGAACCCGCGACCTTCGGTTTACAAAACCGCTGCTCTACCAACTGAGCTACAAGGGCTGAACCCGTGATTATACCGAAGCAACTGTCACTATTTGATTCGCTTCAGCGATGGGCGGCCGCCACCAGGCGCCGGGGGTTCCGGCGTGGTGGGGGAGTCGCCCGGCTCTCCGACGTGGGGGTCATGCCCGGTTGACGGCTGCGGCTGCCCGTCGGTGCTAGCCAGACGCAGGCCGCTCCCTGCCGACACAGGCGACGGGCGGTCGGCAGAGGCGGGGATGGCCGCTTCGGCCAACTCGCCCGCCGACGGCGTGTGCACGTCGGTGGGAGGCGGAAACGCCATGCCCTGCCCATTCTCACGGGCATAGATGGCAATCACGTGATCAACCGGCACGATGATGTCGCGCGACGATCCGCCGAACCGTGCCTTGAACTCGATGTACTCGTTGCCGAGCTTCATGCCCGTCGTGGCCTCGAAGCTCACGTTCAGCACGATTTCGTTGTTTTTCACGTATTCCATCGGCACCTTGACGCTGGCGTCGACGAACACCGCGATGTACGGCGTGAAGCCGTTGTCGGTGCACCAGTCGTGCAGGGCACGGATCAGGTACGGGCGGGTTGACGAGCCGTTGTTGCCAGAAGCGGTTGGGATCATGAAAGAAAACTCTTGTACTGTGCCGTGGCCATCGAGGGCGACTTACTTGCGCATGACCTTCTCGGACGGCGTCAATGCTTCGATGTACGCCGGGCGCGAGAAGATCCGCTCCGCGTATTTCAACAGCGGCACGGCGTTCTTCGACATGTCGATGCCGTAGTAGTCGAGCCGCCACAGCAGTGGCGCGATCGCGACGTCGAGCATCGAGAAGTCGTCCCCGAGCATGAACTTGTTCTTCAGGAAGATCGGCGCAAGCTGGGTCAGGCGATCGCGGATTTGGGCGCGCGCCTTCTCGAGCTGCTTGTCGTTAGGTTTGACATTGCGCGATTCAAGCACGTTGACGTGGGCGAACAGCTCCTTCTCGAAGTTGAGGAGGAACAGGCGAACGCGGGCGCGAGCCACCGGGTCACGGGGCATCAACTGAGGATGCGGGAAACGCTCATCGATGTACTCGTTGATGATGTGCGATTCGTACAGGATCAGGTCGCGTTCGACCAGGATCGGCACTTCGTTGTACGGATTCATCAGAGCGATGTCTTCGGGCTTCGCGAACAGGTCGACGTCGCGGATTTCGAAGTCCATGCCCTTTTCGAACAGAACGAATCGGCAACGATGCGAGTAAGGGCAGGTCGTTCCGGAGTAAAGCACCATCATGGTGGCGGCTCCTTTTTTTGGGCTGGAGAGGGATAGCGTGGAAAGTGCAACGGAGTGGACGAACCGCAAAGCGCGTCCACGCCATCGGGGCACGGGGTCATGCCGGCGCAGGTCACCCGGTGGTGACCCGTCCGCACGGGCTGGTTATTTGATGTCTTTCCAGTAGGCGGCGTTCAGTCGCCACGTGATGACGGTGAACACTGACAGGAAGATCAGCACCCACACACCGAGACGGACGCGGTGGTTCTGCGCGGGTTCGCCCATCCATTGCATGTAGCCGACCAGGTCGGCCACGGCATCGTCGTACTGCACCTGGGTCAACTGCCCTGGGGTGATCTGTTCGAAGCCGGCGAATCGATGAAGCGTCCTGCCTTCGTGGTGCGGATCCTTTTCCTCGACGTACTTGGCCCTGCGCTGGCCTTGCAGTTCCCACAGCACATGCGGCATGCCGACGTTCGGGAATGCGAGATTGTTTCAGCCCGTGGGCTTCGTGTCGTCGCGGTAGTACGAGCGCAGGTACGTGTAGAGGTAATCGGCACCAGAACCCTTGCCGATGTCGGCGCGTGAGCGGGCGATCACGGTCAGGTCTGGTGGAATACCGCCGAACCATTCCTTGGCCTGCTTCGGATCGAGCGATGCCTTCATGGTTTCGCCGACCTTGTCGGTGGTGAACATCAAGTTCTGCTTGATCTGCTCCTCGGTGAGGTTCAGGTCGCGCAGGCGGTTGTAGCGCATGAACGAGGCCGAATGGCAGCTGACGCAGTAATTGACGAACAGTTTCGCGCCGTTCTGCAGCGATGCCACGTCGGTCAACTTGGCCGTGGGAAATTGGTCCCAGGCCACGCCGCCTTCGGATGCCGACACTTTGGACATCAGGCACAGCGACGCCAAGAGGACGAGGATCAGTTTCTTCATGGTGTGGGGGTTCCGTCAGCGTCGGCTCAATGGGCGTGGAAGACCACGCGATCGGGGACGGGCTTGCACTGACCGATGCGGCTCCACCACGGCATGAGCAGGAAGAAGCCGAAGTAGAACAGCGTACCGATCTGTGACAGCCGCTCGCCGGTCGGTGACGGCGGCTGCGTGCCCAGGAAGCCGAGCACCATGAAAACGAGCACGAAGACGCCATACATCACCTTGTGCCAGCCCGGACGGTAGCGGATCGATTTGGCTTGCGCGTGGTCGAGCCAGGGCAGAAAGAACATGATGATCACGGCACCGCCCATCACGACGACGCCCCAGAACTTCGGCTCGTACTTCAACAACAGCAAGGCGGCAACCAATGCTGCGATGGCGATGGCCGCCTTGGTCGAGCCGGAGAAGCGGCCCTTGAGGATTGCCAGCAGTGCACCGAGGCCGATGAGCCCGACGAACACATACACCAGTTCGGTGGTGGTGGCACGCAGCATCGAGTAGTACGGCGTGAAGTACCAGACGGGAGCGATGTGCGACGGTGTCTTGAGGGGGTCGGCCGGGATGAAGTTGTTGTACTCGAGAAAGTAGCCGCCGAACTCCGGTGCGAAGAACAGGATGGCCGAGAAAGCGATCAAAAACACGCTCGTGCCGAAGATGTCGTGCACGGTGTAGTACGGGTGAAACGGGATACCGTCGAGCGGGCGGCCCTGGGCGTCTTTCTTGGCCTTGATTTCAACGCCATCGGGGTTGTTGGAGCCGACTTCGTGCAGGGCGATGATGTGTGCAACGACGAGGCCCAGCAACACCAGTGGCACGGCAATCACGTGGAAGCTGAAGAAGCGGTTCAGCGTGGCATCGGACACCACGTAGTCGCCGCGGATCAGCAGCGCGAGGTCAGGACCGATGTACGGCACCGACGCGAACAGGTTCACGATCACCTGGGCGCCCCAGTACGACATCTGGCCCCAAGGGAGCAGGTAGCCCATGAATGCCTCAGCCATCAGGCACAGGAAGATGGCGCAGCCGAAGATCCAGACCAGTTCGCGCGGCTTGCGGTAGCTCCCGTAAATCATGCCGCGAAACATGTGCAGATACACCACGACGAAGAACGCCGAAGCGCCGGTGGAGTGCATGTAGCGGATCAGCCAGCCCCATGGCACGTCGCGCATGATGTATTCGACCGACGCGAACGCCAAGTTCGCATCGGGCTTGTAGTGCATCACCAAAAAGATGCCGGTGACGATCTGGATCACGAGGACCAACAAGGCCAGCGAACCGAAGATGTACCAGAAATTGAAGTTCTTCGGAGCGTAGTACTCGCTAATGTGCTCTTTGTAGAGCTTGCTGGCTGGGAATCGGTTGTCCACCCAGTTCAGCAACTTCTCGCCCATCGAGGCGTTGGCGGCGACTTGTTTGAATTCAGCCATGAGCAAAATCTCCTGGAATGCCGTTCACGACGCCGTCAGGCCTTTTTGTCTTCGCCGATGAGCAAGCGAGTGTCCGACAGGTACATGTGCGGCGGCACCTCGAGATTGTCGGGCGCGGGCTTGATCTTGAACACGCGGCCGGCCATGTCGAAGGTGGAGCCGTGACATGGGCAGAGGAAACCGCCCTGCCAATCGTCGGGGAGCGAGGCTTGCGGGCCGGGCATGAACTTGTCCGATGGGGAGCATCCGAGGTGGGTGCAAATGCCCACGACGACCAGGTATTCCGGCTTGATGGACCGGTACTTGTGGCGAGCGTACTCCGGCGTGAGTTCCGCAGGCTTGCGCTCGGAGTCCGGATCGGCCAGCTGGCTGTCGAGCTTGGCGAGGGCGTCGAGCTGGGCCTTCGAGCGGCGCACGATCCAGACCGGCTTGCCGCGCCATTCCACGGTGAGCTTTTCACCCTCCTTCAGCCCGCTGATGTCGACCTCGACCGGAGCCCCTGCTGCACGTGCGCGTTCGGACGGCTGGAACGTGCTGACGAACGGGACGGCGACTGCAACGCCACCCACCACGCCGGCGCAACTGGAGGCAATGAGCCACGTGCGTTTGCCGCTGTCGACTTGCTGGTCAGTCATGGGATTCCTCGAACGAAGACTTCTGGCCTCGGGTAACCCGGCATTCTAACGGGTGTGTCAAGGGGGGAAAGCGGCAGCTGCGACCTGGGTTGCGCAACGCCGACACGGCGCTGACAGACGGCAGTCAAAACCGCCGGACGGTCGTCCCAGGAGCCGTCGGGACGTTGACAATGGCCTGCGGGATCGTCCAGGCACCTGCAGCCAAAAGGGGAGAAGGCTTATGGGATTTGTGGCGGAATTCAAGCAGTTCGCAATGAAAGGCAACGTCGTCGATCTTGCCGTCGGGGTGATCATTGGCGCGGCATTCGGCAAGATCGTCGACTCGGTCGTCAAAGACCTGATCATGCCGCTCGTGGGCAAAGTGACCGGAGGCCTCGATTTCTCGAGTTACTTCATCGTCCTGTCGCCACCGCCGCCCGGCTACGCCGGCCCGATGACGTACGAGGCGCTCACCAAGGCCGGCGTCCCGCTTTTCGCGTACGGCAACTTCATCACCGTGGCGCTGAACTTCATCATTCTTGCGCTGATCATTTTCGTGATGGTCAAGCAGATCAACCGGCTTCGCAAGGAGACCGATACGCCAGCAGCGCCCACGGAAGACATCGTGCTGCTCCGCCAGATCCGCGACGCGCTCAAGAAGTGAAGGCCGCTCCGGGTGGCCGCCTGGCCGTGAAATGCTCCGCAACTGCCAGCGGTCGGATGCTGCACCGCGACACAGCCCATTTTCGTTTGGCGCCATACTTGCGCGACTTGTATACCGGTTTTTCCTTTCCGCGCGTGTCCCGTTGTTCGACATGACTCTGACCGATCCACGCTCACAAGCCGCTTTCGATGCGGCGATCAATCACATTCGAACGACCACCGCGGCCGTGGCGGATGGGGTGGCCACTCACCTGGGCGTGCTTGCCTCGGGGGCCCAGCGGATTTTCGAACGCGACCTGCTCATCAACGCCCAGCTCGACTTGCGCCGCAACATGAGCAGCTACGTGCTCACGCTTGGCGACACGCTGAGCAAGCGGGTTGCCCAGGAGATCAACCCGCAGCACGAGCCGAGCCGCAAGCTGGCCGAGACCGATTGGCAAACGCTCAGCCTCGTCAACGACGACGAGGTCGACGAACGCATGTTCGCCGACCGCATCAGCCAGGCGATCTCTCTAGGCTGCGAGTGGGAACTCCGGGACCTGGCGTCGTTCACCGGCGCCATGCTGGGCATCGGGCGGGCGGACCACGACCGCAATCCGCTGCGCCCGGAGGTGCTCGGCACTGCCGTGTACCGCGCGATCTGCAACATCACGAACCACACCGAAAACCGCAAGCTGCTGTCGCGTGAACTGGGCGCTGCGCTTTCCAAGGTCATGCCCGAGTGCTACCGCGACATCGTGACCGACTTCCGCGCCCGCGGTATTCAGCCTGTGAGCCTTTCGGTTCGCGGCGTCGAAGGGCCGGGCAACGAATTTGGCCGCGACCGTGTCATCTCCGGCTACGACACACTGCGCGACGATATTGGATCTTCCACACGCGCGGGCCGATTCGATGGCACGGCCCCGGCCTCCGGATTCGACGGCGCCCTTCCCCAACACACGGGTCCCGGCGGTCACCCGACCGGCAGCGGCCGCACGGTGTCCGGTGCCTGGGGAGCCCGACCGGGCAGCGGCCCGGAGCAAACCGGCGCGGGCAGGTTCATGCCGCGCCCCGGAGTTTCCGCACAGGCGGACGCCGAACTCATGACGCTGATCCGGCGGCTGACATTCCTGGCCAGCCGCCCCGCCGACCTGAACGACATGGGCCGACTTGCCACAGGCGCGGCCCAGGAAACCGGCGGCACCACCGGCTTCGGCACGCGCTCCGGCGACAGCGCCGCGATGTCGTTCGCGCCCGGCACCCCGGACCAACCGGCCATGATGGCCGTCAACATGATCCGGGCGCACCGCGACGAGTTGCGCCAAGCCTCCACAGGCACGCTCGACCACATGGTGATCGATGTGGTCGGCAGTTTGTTCGACCAGATTCTTTCGGATCCCCGCGTACCGCCCCAGATGGCACGCCAGATCGCCCGCCTGCAGTTGCCGGTGCTGCGCGTGGCGCTCAGCGACCAGACATTCTTCTCGTCGCGCAAACACCCCGTGCGGCGATTCGTGAACCGCATCGCCTCCCTGGCGCTCGCGTTCGAGGAATTCGACAGCGGCCCCGGCCATCAGTTCCTCGCACGGGTTCGCGACCTGGTCCAGGAAATCGTCGAGGGCGATTTCGACCAGATGGAGCTCTACACCGCCAAGATCACGGCGCTCGAGAACTTCATCGCACAGCAGGCCAAGGAAGTCGTTTCCGAATCGTCCGAGGCGGTCTCGGTCGTCAACACGAAGGAATCCGACCTTCGGGTGCAGCAGCGCTACATGCAGCAACTGCACGCCGCCTTGGCGCCGCTTGCATTGCAAGACTACTTGCGTGACTTCCTGTCGCAGGTGTGGAGCCAAGCACTCGCATTGAGCACGCGCAAGGAAGGCCCGCAGTCCGAGATCGTGCAGCGGCTGCGCCGCGCCGGCCGCGACCTGGTCATGAGCGTGCAGCCAAAAGGATCGCCGGCACTGCGCAAGAAGTTCCTGATGCAGCTGCCGCTGCTGATGAAGGACCTCAACGAGGGCCTGCGCCTGATCGGCTGGCCCGAGGCCGCCCAGAAAGAGTTCTTCGGCCGCCTGCTGCCTGCGCATGCAGAGTCGCTGAAGGGCCAGCCGATGACCGAGCTGGAATACAACCTGCTCGCCAAGCAGCTGGAAGCGGTGTTCAACACACCGGTGCCGGAGACCGAGACACTGCTGCGCGACGTGCCGATCACGACCACAGGCGCGTCGCCCATCGAACCGCAGTTCACGCCGGAGGAGGCTCAGCGCATCGGCCTCATCGAGGAAAGCGCGGTCAACTGGTCGGGCCAAATCGACATCGACCTGTCTGCCGGACAAGAACCCGAGCCGATGTCGAGCGACCCGAGCACCGTGCCCGCGGACCTCGACATCGATCTTTCGGCGGTCGGTCTCGACATCAACCTCGATGCGCCGCCGGACCCCGCCGAGCCACCCACGCACGGCCCTCACTTGATCGACCACGTGCGCCTGGGGTTTGCATACCAGATGAACCTGAACGACGAATGGCAAAAGGTTCGCCTGAGCTACGTGAGCCCGGGCCGCGCGTTTTTCGTGTTCACCCGCGGGAAACGGCACACGGAGACGGTATCCCTCACGTCACGCATGTTGTCGCGCATGTGCGAGACGGGCCGATTTCGTGCATTCGAAAACGCATACCTGATGGAACGGGCGACGGCCCGGGCCCGTAAGCAGCTGGCCGCATTGTCGAAGGGCAAGGGCCACAAGGGCGCGAGCGACCGGGCGCCGCTAGGGAGACGTTAGGGTCCGTCCCGCCGAAAGCCGGGTTCGTTGGTGGGCTCGTCGGATCACGGAAGCGACAAGCATCATCGGGCCATCAGAACCCTGGCCATCCGCACCGCGGCCACCAGGCTCGATGGGTCGGCTCGGCCCGTGCCGGCCAGGTCGAATGCGGTGCCGTGGTCAGGGCTGGTGCGCACGAAAGGCAAACCAAGTGTCACGTTGACGCCTTGCTCCACGCCAAGGTACTTCACCGGGATCAGGCCATGGTCGTGGATCATTGCCACCACGACGTCGAACTCTCCGGGGTGATTGACTGCGTGCCGCGCCCGCATGAAGACAGTGTCGGGCGCGAACGGACCCTCGGCGTTGATGCCTTCGGCACGCGCAGCTTCGACGGCTGGGCCGATCACGCGCACCTCCTCGTCGCCGAACAAGCCGCCTTCCCCGGCGTGCGGGTTGAGGCCGGCGACCGCGATGCGCGGGCGGCTTGCGCCCAGGCGGCGGACGGAGGCATCGGCGATGCGGATGGTCTGGAGCACGGCATCGAAAGTGACAGCATCGATGGCGCGGCGCAGCGACATGTGGATCGTCACGAGCACCGTGCGGAGTTCGTCGTTGGCCAACATCATGCGAACCGGCGGCAACGGCTGGCCGGGGTCGACCGACAGCGCCTGAAGCATCTCGGTGTGCCCCGGGTACGGTACACCCGCGGCCGACAACGCCTCCTTGTGGATGGGCGCCGTGACGATGGCAAGGCCCTGGCCTGTGCGAACCCGGCGCACCGCTTCGCGGATACAAGCGGCGGCCGCCGCGCCGGCCCGTGCATCGACGCGACCGGCGGGCACTTGGGACAGATCGGCCGGCAGGCCCTCTACCTGCAACACCGGCACTGCACCGTGCGGCAGCTTGACCAGATGGTCGAGGCGGTCCACCGGTACCACGACGCTCTCCCCGCCCACCACGCCGGCCGCGCGGCGCATCGTGGGCACGTCACCCAGTACCACGGCCCCTGATACCTGGCCGGACGCAAAGGCGCGCACGAGGATCTCCGGGCCGATGCCGGCCACATCCCCCATCGTCAGCAGCAGCGGTGCGTGACTCATGCGGGATTGTCGATCTCGATGAATTCGTGCGCGAGCCCGAATTTTTCGGCGATGTGGTTGCCGAGCGCGGGCGCGCCGTAGCGTTCGCTTGCGTGGTGGCCGCAGGCGAAGAAGGACACACCGGTCTCGCGGGCCAGATGCGCCTGCGGTTCGGAGATTTCCCCGGTGATGTAAGCGTCGGCACCGGCGGCGATGGCCGCCTCGAAGTATCCCTGCGCCCCACCGGTGCACCGTGCCACCCGACGGATCTGGCGACCTGGCGTGCCTTCGACGGTGACCGGGTCGCGGTTGATCCGGAATTTCAGGAGCGCGCTGAGCGCGGCCGTGGTCAAAGGCTGGGAAGGCGTGCCGATGAACCCAAGTTCCTGGTCACCAAAACGGCCGTCGGGCGTGAACTTCAGGCGGTGGCCAAACTGGGCGTTGTTGCCAAGGAGAGGATGCGCATCAAGCGGCAGGTGGTAGGCAAAAAGGTTGATCCGATGCGCCAGCAGCAACTCGATGCGCTTTTTCATCCAGCCTGTGATGCGCCCATCGTGCCCCTTCCAGAAGAGGCCGTGGTGCACGAGAACCGCATCGGCCTGCCGGGCAACGGCCGCCTCGATCAACGCCAGGCTGGCCGTGACGCCTGACACCACCTTTCCGATGCCCTCCCTGCCCTCGACCTGCAGGCCGTTCGGCCCATAATCCCGAAACTTTCCCACTTCGAGCAGGGTGTTCAGGTACGACTCGATTTCGGTGCGTGGGGTCATGGAACAGGATGTCGGTGATGCGCAAGACGTGGCTCATTTTCTCTCAAGCGGTCACCGTGTCGGTGGCAATGTTGTTCGTCGTGGCCACACTGAAGCCCGATTGGCTGCGCCGCGGCAACCCCGCGGGCATGTTGCCCAATGTGGTCTCGATCATCGAGGCGCCCCCGGCATCGGAAGGCCCGGCCAGCGGCGTGCCGCTGAGCTACAGCGCCGCCGCCAAGCGCGCCACCCCCGCCGTCGTGAGCATTACAGCCAACAAGGCATCGGCGCGCAGTCCGCACGAGAACGATCCATGGTTCCGCTTTTTCTTCGGCGATGAAGGTCCGAACCAGCGTCAACGCCCCCAGGTGGGCTTGGGCTCGGGCGTGATCGTGTCCCCGGAGGGGTATCTGCTGACCAACAACCACGTTATCGAAGGTGCCGACGAAATCGAAGTGCAGTTGCCCGATCATCGGCATGTCCGGGCGGAAGTCGTCGGCACCGACCCGGAAACCGACGTGGCAGTGCTCAAGATCAAGCTCGACAAGCTGCCCGTCATTGCGTTCGGCAGCGCCGACACTTTGGAAGTGGGCGACGTGGTGCTTGCGATCGGCAATCCGTTCGGCGTGGGCCAGACCGTCACTTCCGGCATCGTCAGCGCGCTCGGCCGAAACCAATTGGGCATCAACACGTTCGAAAACTTCATCCAGACCGACGCGGCGATCAACCCGGGCAATTCCGGCGGCGCGCTGGTCGATCCGCATGGCAACCTGCTTGGCATCAACACGGCCATCTATTCGCGCAGCGGCGGCAGCCTGGGCATCGGCTTTGCCATCCCCGTCTCGACGGCGCGCCAAGTCATGGAGGGCCTGATCAAGGATGGCCACGTGACCCGAGGCTGGATCGGCGTCGAGCCGCGCGACCTCACCCCCGAGATCGCCGAAACTTTCAGCCTGCCCATCCAGCAAGGCGTGCTGATCACGGGCGTGTTGCAGAACGGTCCGGCCAGCGCCGGCGGCTTGCGTCCCGGAGACGTGGTGACGAAGGTGGGCGACACCCCGGTGATCAACGTCTCTCAGCTGCTCACCGCAGTGGCCGCCCTCAAGCCGCAGGACAAGGCGGTCATCGGCGTACAGCGAGGGAGCAAGGTGCTGGAGCTGAAGGTCACCGTCGGGCAGCGGCCGGCCAAGACTGCCCGGGAGGAATAGGCCCCCCAATCGGCTGGCGCCTCCTGCCCTCAGAGGGGCGACCCCGGGTCGGCCGGCGGAGCCGGTCCTCGCGGGTGGCAAGATGTGCGGCTCCGCTGCCCTTGCCTTCCTCGCATGCGGTTCGAAACCCAAGTTTCCCGACAAAGTGACGAGGCACAGGTCGCACAGGGGCCCGGTAAACTGCCTCCCCATGCCCATTGCCCCTGACGCCCTCCAACACTTGATCAAGCACGCCGAGGCGCTGATCACCCGCCTCGAGGCGGTGCTGCCTGGTCCGGCGGAGGCTCCGGACTGGTCCGCTTCCGTCGCCTTTCGCTACCGCAAGCGTGCCGGTTCGAGCCGCCTCGAACCGGTGCGGCATGTGGCCCACATCCGCCTGGCTAACCTCGTCGAGGTGGACGCGCAGAAGGAGCGCCTGCTGCGCAACACCGCTCAGTTCGTGGCCGGGCGGGCCGCCAACAACGTGTTGTTGACCGGCGCACGCGGCACTGGCAAGAGTTCGCTCGTGAAAGCGTGCCTGAACGAGTTCGCCGGCCAGGGTCTGCGCCTGATCGAGGTGGACAAGGCCGATTTGGTGGACCTGCCGGACCTGCTCGACCTCGTGTTTGACCGGCCCGAGAAGTTCATCATCTTCTTGATGACCTGAGCTTCGACGACGGCGAACCGGGCTACAAGGCGCTGAAGTCCGCCCTCGACGGCACCGTGTCACAGCTGGCCGACAATGTGCTGATCTACGCCACCAGCAACCGCCGCCATTTGCTGCCGGAGTACATGCAGGAGAACCTGACCTACAAGCACACGGCAGATGGCGAGGTGCACCCCGGGGAAGGGGTCGAGGAAAAAATCTCGCTGAGCGAACGGTTCGGTCTGTGGGTGAGTTTCTACCCGTTCAGCCAGGACGAATACCTCGCCATCGTGGGTGAATGGTTGCGCGGGTTCGGGGTGTCCGAGGCCGACATCACCGCCTGCCGGCAGGAAAGCCTCGTGTGGGCGCTCGAACGCGGGTCCCGGTCAGGTCGGGTCGCCTTCCAGTTCGCCAAGGATTTCAGCGGGAGGCTCTCATGATCGGTACTTCTGCCGAGCGCACGCCGGTCGACGTGGCCGTGGGCGTGCTGATCGACCCCGAAGGACGCTTCTTGCTGACATCGCGTCCAGAAGGCAAGGTGTACGCCGGGTACTGGGAATATCCAGGCGGCAAACTGGAAGCGGGCGAGTCCGTCGAGGAGGCGCTGAGGCGCGAGCTGCATGAGGAACTGGGCATCACGATCGGCCAGGCCCATCCGTGGCGAATCGAATTGGTCGACTATCCACACGCCCGCGTGCGCTTGCACTTCTGCAAGGTGTTCCAGTGGCAGGGCGAGTTCGAGATGCGCGAGCAGCAATCGATGGCCTGGCAGACCTTGCCCGTGCTGGTCAGGCCTGTGTTGCCGGGCACGATTCCGGTGCTCGAATGGTTTGCCGAGGAACGTGGTTTCTCGGGTGCCACCCATGCCAACGCATGACCCCCGGTGGTTACACTTAGCCGATGAACTGGCTCAATGACATCCAATGGGACGCGCAGGGCCTCGTGCCGGTGATCGCGCAGGAGGCAGGCACGAACGACGTGCTGATGTTCGCGTTCATGAACCGCGAAGCCCTCGAAAAAACAGCCGAGCTGGGCGAGGCCGTCTACTGGAGCCGGTCGCGACAACGCCTGTGGCACAAGGGCGAGGAATCCGGCCACACCCAGACGGTGCACGAGATGCGCCTAGACTGTGACAACGATGTGGTGTTGCTCAAGGTGACGCAGAACGGGCACGCCCCAGGCATCGCCTGCCACCGGCAGGCACAGCTGCTTCTATCAACAGTACAGGGACGGCGCCTGGCACACGGTCGAGCCGGTGCTCAAGGACCCGGAGCGCATTTACAGATGAGCACCACGAACGGCAACGATACGCTGGCCCGCCTGGCCGAGGTGATCGAGCAGCGGCGCGGTGGCGACCCCGACAAAAGCTACGTCGCGCGCCTCTTTTACAAAGGCACCGACGCCATCCTGAAGAAGATCGGCGAAGAGGCCACCGAGACAGTCATGGCCGCCAAAGACGGCGACCCAAAGAAACTCGTGTACGAGGTGGCTGACCTGTGGTTCCACTCGATGCTCGTGTTGGCGGCGTTCGACCTCAAGCCGGCCGATGTGCTGGCCGAGCTGGAACGCCGCGAAGGCCTCTCGGGCTTGGCCGAGTTCGCGGCGCGCCAGGCCAACGATCATGGGGATGGCGCATGAACGATCTGGTAAAGCTCAACGAGAAGGAGCAGGGTCTCAAGACCATCGGGCAGATCAGCTATGCGTTGCACGCCGTGGTCGCTGTGTGCGCTGTACTGCCGGGCGCGCAGGCCAGCATCTTGCTGCTGCTGGCGGCCTTCGTGCTCGACCACGCGAAGAAAGACGAAGCAGCCGGCAGCTGGCAGCAGAGCCACTTTGCCTGGCGCATCCGTTCGGTGCTGTGGGCCGGCATTCTCTACGTCGTCACGGCGCCATTGTGGGCGTTGTTTATTGCACCCGGCTGGTTCGCCTGGGCGCTGATCTCGCTCTGGTTCCTCTACCGTGTCGTGCGCGGCTGGGTGAACCTCAACTCCAACACTCCGATGCCGCAGTGAAGTGGCCCGAATATCATGAATGTTGATCACCACTGCGTCTTTTGCAAGATTGTCGCGGGCGAGATTCCTAGCCGCAAGGCCTACGAAGACGACGAATTCCTGGCGTTCCACGACATCGCGCCGTGGGCGCCGGTGCACCTGCTCGTCATTCCCAAGACGCACATCGCAACGATGTATGACACGGACCCGTCACAGCATGCGGGCCTGCTCGGGCGGATGCTGGCGCTGGCGCCGCGCTTGGCCCGTGAACAGGGTGCCACCAATGGTTTCCGCACCGTCATCAACACAGGGGCCGACGGTGGGCAGGAGGTGTATCACCTGCACATGCACCTGATCGGCGGGCCACGCCCGTGGGCGAAGGGGTGATGCCTCGGTACCAGGGGTGGTGCGTGACGCGCATCGCCTAAAATCCAGCTATTCTGAGGAGACAGATCATGGGTTCGTTCAGCATTTGGCACTGGCTCATCGTGCTGGTGATCGTGGTGTTGGTGTTCGGCACGAAGAAGCTGAAGAACATCGGTGCCGACCTCGGCGGCGCGGTCAAGGGTTTCAAGGATGGCATGAAGGACGGCTCCGCGCCGCCGGCCGATCCTTCGCAGCAGGTCACCGCCAACAAGGCGGCCGATCCCAACACCGTGGACGTGGAAGCGAAAACCAAGTCGTGAGCACCTTCGTGCGCTCGACCATCGTCCGGCACCCCTGCGCATGATCGACTTCGGCTTCGACAAGATTGCCCTCATCGGTGCCGTCGCGCTCATCGTGATCGGCCCCGAAAAGTTGCCGCGCGTGGCCCGCACCGTCGGTCACCTGATCGGCAAGGCCCAGCGTTACGTGGCCGACGTGAAGGCCGAGGTCAATCGCTCCATCGAACTCGACGAACTCAAGAAGATGAAGAGCGAGTTCGAGGACGCCGCTCGCGACGTTGAGCAGACCGTCTCCCAGCACATCCACCAGACCACCGGCGAGCTGAACGCGGCCTGGAACAACGCCGATTCCTCGCCGTTCGACAGCGGCCTCCACAACGGCCTGACGCCGGCGCCTGTGTACAGGCATCCAAAGAAGCGCTGGCGTCTGCGCCGTTCTGCCATGCCCCAGTGGTACAAGCAACGCCACGGCGTGCGCGGCAAGGCGCAGTCCGGGGCCGCACGGGTGGCGCGCTTCCGGCCGCCCCGGTCACCGGCCTGACCTGCCACTCCTCACCGCACCACGCCCGCCATCCGCGGGACGGGACTCACATGAACGACGAACTGGAAGGGACCGAACAGCCCTTCGTCTCCCACCTGATCGAACTGCGCGACCGGCTTATCCGGGCCGTGATTGCCATCGGCGTGTGTTTCGGTGCACTCGTGCTGTGGCCCGGGCCGGCTGGGCTCTTCGAAATGCTCGCGCAGCCGATGATTGCCGCACTGCCCTCGGGCGGCGCCATGATCGCCACGAGCGTGATTTCCCCGTTCATGGTGCCGCTGAAGGTGACACTGATGGCGGCTCTCCTGCTTGCGCTGCCGGTGGTGCTGTACCAGGTGTGGGCGTTCGTTGCCCCGGGGCTCTATTTGCACGAGAAAAAGCTCGTGTTGCCGCTCGTCATTTCGAGCACCATCCTGTTCATCGCAGGTGTGGCGTTCTGCTACTACTTCGTTTTCGGCCAGGTGTTTCGCTTCATCCAAGGCTTTGCGCCGAAATCCATCACCGCTGCCCCGGACGTCGAGGCCTATCTCAGTTTCGTGATGAGCATGTTCATCGCGTTCGGCGCCACTTTCGAAGTGCCCGTGGCGGTCGTGCTGCTCGCCCGCATGGGCCTTGTCAGCATCGACAAGCTGAAGGCTTTCCGCGGCTACTTCATTGTCATCGCGTTCATCGTCGCGGCGGTGATCACGCCGCCCGACGTGGTATCGCAACTTGCGCTTGCGATCCCCATGTGCATGCTCTACGAGGCCGGGATCTGGGCCGCTGTGCTGTTCATTCGTCACACCCACGCGCCGGCGGAAGAGCCCACGCCTCCCACCGGTTGATCGGGTCAGCCTGGCGCCTTTGGGGACACGGCGCTAGACGGCCGGTAGGCCGACCAACAGTTCCAGCGCCGCTTCGAGGTGTTCGACGGGGCTGCGCTTGAAACCGGAACGGGCGTAGCGGTGCAGGCGGCCCACGACAAAGCCGGTGAGAACCGACGCCTGGGCGTTGGCGTCCGCCGTAGGGGTGCCGGAGCCAGCCGAATCGGCCGCACCACGCAGGCTCTGGCGCAGCTGCGACTCGATGCGGTCGAAGAACTGGTTCATGCGGGTGACAAGACGCTCGTTCTCGAACACGAGCGCGTCGCCCGCCATCACGCGGGTCATGCCGGGGTTTTTTTCGCTGAACTGCAATACCACGGTCAGGATTTGACGAGCCTGCGCCGCCCCGGACGGCTCTCGTTCGGTGATCTGGTTCACGAGCGTGAAAACGCTTTGCTCGATGAATTCGATCAGGCCTTCGAACATCTGGGCCTTGCTGGCGAAGTGTCGGTACAGCGCCGCTTCGGAGACCTCGAGCCGGCCGGCAAGTGCCGCAGTCGTGATGCGCTCGGCGCCAGGCTGCTCGAGCATCGCGGCGAGGGTCTGCAGGATCTGGACCCGGCGTTCACCGGGTTTGGGCCGCTTGCGCGGCGCGGGCTCTGCTTCGAGCGCCGGGACGACAACCGAATCTTCTGGTGTGGGCATGGTATCGGTCATCGCAGTCTCGGGCCATTTCCTAGGGATTGTCAGAACCTGTGAAGCATCCTCAGTGTCCGAATTTTTGCACAGACATAGGGGGGCTTCGGACAAGGGTGAACACCGACTTCCGTGCTTAATTGCGCACGCTTGAGGTAGCGTTGCATCCACACGGTACGCATTCCGATGCTGCGGGCCGACCGCTGGTGCTGCAGCGTGTCTTCGACGAGCACGCAGCGGCTGGGTCGCGTCTTCAGGCGCGCGGCCATTGCGCGCAACATGCGGGGGTCAGGTTTCGGACGCGGGTGGCCGAACATGTGCATGTCCTCGATGCACAGGATGCCGTCGAAGCACGCGGTCAGGCGCAGCGTATCCAGCACCCGCATGGCGTAGACGCGGGGGGCATTGGTGAGGATGTACTTGCGCCCCGGCAGCCTGCGCAGTGCAGCCCGGTCATGGGCGCTGGTGCGCAGCCGCTCCTCCAGACCGGGCAACCGGTGTGTCTCCTCGAGGAAGTGGGCAGCGTGGATGCCATGGTGGCGTACCAGACCCAGCAGCGTGGCGCCGTAACGCTCCCAGTAGTGCTGCCGCAGAGCCGAAGCTTCCGAGGGCGTCAGCTTGACATGGCGAACGATGTAATCATTCATCGCCTGGTTGGTCGGGCCGAACGCGGCGAACGAAGCGTCGTGCAGCGTGTTATCGAGGTCGAACAGCCACACGGGTCGAGGTCGGGTCATTCATGTGAATGGGTAAGGGGATTCCGCATTGTTGCAGTGCAGGGAGAACACTACAAACATGGGATCCCCCGGAGACCCTGATGCATTCCTTGCGTCAATTCGTGCGCGGCGCCTCACGCCTTGCCACGCTGGCCGCCATCGCTTTGGCGCTGGCCGGATGTGGATCCGTGCCACCGACGTCATACGTGGCCGCCTGGACCGCGTCCCAGCAAGAGGGCCGGGAACCCTGCCTGCCCCAACCGGTCCTGTCCATGTCGGGCCAGACGCTGCGGCAGGTGGTGCGGGTGTCTGCCGCGGGCGAGCGCGTGCGGGTAAAGCTGTCGAACCGCTTCGGCAAGGCGCCGGTTGTTTTCGACGCAGTGCACGTCGCACGCGCCACGGCCGCGTCCAGCATCGACACGTCCACCGAAAACGCCGTCACCCTCAACGGCCACACGCGTTTCATGTTGCCGGCGGGTGCCGAGGTATGGTCCGACATGGTGGCGTTGGCTGTACCGGCCCACGCTTTGCTGGCAGTGAGTCTGTCGACACCGGGACCTGCGCCTTTCAGCACGCAGCACACCCTGGCGCAGCAGACCGCGTTCCTGTCTACCGGCGCCGTCGCGTCGGCTGCCACTTTCGCCTATCCCGAATTTCTGCCTTCTTACTACTGGTTGGCCGGCATCGACGTGGCGACCGACGCCGCGCCAAAGGTCGTGGTCGCGTTCGGCGACTCGATCACCGACGGCTTTGCATCGACGCCTGACCAGGCCCGCCGCTACCCTGACTTGCTCGACAACCGGCTCAAGGCCGCAGGGCTGCACGCCGCGGTGGTGAATGCGGGGATCTGCGGCAATCGGTGGCTCGACGACATGGCCGGGCCCAGCGGCGAATCGCGTTTCGTGCACGACGTACTGGAGGTGTCCGGCGTCACCCATGCGCTGGTCCTGCTGGGCATCAACGACATCGGCGCGTCCCGGAGCGGGCCCGCTCGAGAGGTCAGCGCCGAGCAGATCATCGCGGCCATGACCACGGCGTTCACGAAGGCCCGGGCGCGCGGCGTGACGGCGATCTTCGGCACACTCATGCCGTTCAAGGGGGCACGCTATTTCACCGCCGCCGGCGAGGCCAAGCGCCAGGCCATCAACGCATGGATCCGTGGCAACGCCGAACTCGGCGGCGTTGCAGACTTCGACCGGGCCGTGCGAGACCCGGCCGATCCCGCCGCCATGCTGCCGGCATACGACAGCGGTGACCACCTTCACCCGAATGACGGCGGCTATGCCGCAATGGCCAACGCGATTGACTTGGATTTGTTGCGCTGAACCGTGGCACCGGCAGTACCCGGCGTTGGCTGTTCGACGGCCAAAGACCGACCTCAATGGCTTCGGATCATCGTGCCATAGGCTTCTTCGGACAGGATTTCGAGCAGCATGGAATGCGGCACCCGGCCGTCGATGATGTGCACCGCGTTCACGCCATTCTTGGCCGCATCGAGCGCCGAGGCGATCTTCGGCAACATGCCGCCGCTGATGGTGCCGTCGGCGAAGAGGTCATCGATCTCGCGGGCCGACAGGTTGGTCAACAGTTCGCCGGCCTTGTTGAGCACGCCCGGGATGTTGGTGAGCATCATCAGCTTTTCGGCCTTGAGCACCTCGGCCAGCTTTCCCGCCACCACGTCGGCATTGATGTTGTAGTTCTCGTTGTTGGCGCCGAAGCCCAGCGGCGAGATCACCGGGATGAACTGATCGTCCTGCAGGGCCTTGACCACTGACGGATCAATGGACTCGATCTCGCCCACCTGGCCCACGTCGTGCACGATGGAGGGATCCTTGTGGTCCACCATGCGCAGCTTGCGCGCGCGGATCAGGCCGCCGTCGCGGCCAGTCAAGCCCACGGCCTTGCCACCGGCCACGTTAATCAGGCCCACGATGTCTTGCTGCACCTGGCCGGCGAGCACCCATTCGACGACTTCCATCGTCTCCTCGTCGGTGACCCTCATGCCCTGGATGAACGTGCCCTTCTTGCCGATCTTGGCGAGCGCCTCTTCGATCTGCGGCCCACCGCCATGCACCACCACGGGATTCATCCCCACCAGCTTGAGCAACACGACGTCTTCGGCGAAATCTTGCTGCAGCGCCGGATCGGTCATCGCGTTGCCGCCGTACTTGATCACGATCGTCTTGCCATGGAACTTGCGGATGTACGGCAAGGCCTGGGCCAGGATCTCGGCCTTGTCGCGGGGAGCGATGTGCGAGAGGTCGTGGGTGCTGTCAACATGGGCGGCAGGCTTGCCGGCGGGGGGCTCATTGCTCATGGAAGATTTTCCGGGAAAGTGAATGCGGCAAATTGTAGGGGCGCAAGCGGCCGCTCTAGGCTTGCGCCCCTAAAAGCAGCGCACCTGTGCCCGTATAGTGGGACGTCATCGTTGCGAAAGGCCCATCATGGTCAAGAAGACGGACAACTCCGATTTCGTCAACACGGTGCGCGAATCCGCCCAGCAAATCTGGCTGGCTGGGCTCGGCGCGTTTGCCAAGGCGCAGGCCGAGGGCAGCAAGGTGTTCGACAACCTCGTGAACGAGGGGGCCACCATCCAGCGCAAGTCGCAGGCGGCTGCCGAGGAGAAACTGGGCGACGTGGGCGCCCGCATGAGCGACATGTCGGCCAAGGCAGGTCAACAGTGGGACAAGCTGGAGTCCATCTTCGAGGACCGCACGGCCCGTGCCTTGTCTCGCCTCGGGGTGCCGAATGCCAAGCAGGTCAAGGCGCTGGAAGCCCGCCTCGATGCGCTCACGACCCAGGTGGCGCGGTTGGAGAAGGCGGTCAAATGTTTGCGGCCTGCAGGCAAACGGCTGGCCGCCCGGTCGGCAACGCCTGCGGCCAAGCCGAGCCAACGCAGGCGCGCAGCGTGAGCGCCGCGTCAGGATCGCTTTGAAGCGCCAGCGCTTTCGCCCTCAACGGCCGGCACGTCCGCCGCGCCGCGGGGGAAGGAGCGCTCCCACTCCTCGTTGGCCTGCATGAAGGTGGTGACGCTCGCCTCCTCGACCTGAACGTCGGATTCGCGCAAGGCCCGGCGCACCTCGGCCCGTTCCACCTCCACACGGTCCCGACTGGCAATGGCCACGGCGGCCTTGGACCGCAACGTGCTCAGCCCTGTTGCCGACCAGTCGGAGACCAGAGGGTCGAGCTGCTCAAGCGCCCGGCGGATCACCTCCACCGGAAGGTCATCGAGGGCGAAGCGGCCCTTTTTCTCCAGCCCCCGCTCCAGCACGCGGACGTACTTCATGACGTCGCGGGCCTGCGGGTGCTGGTCAAGCACTTCAGACAAGTGCCGGCGTACCGTATCGACCTCAGACTTGCACAGCGTGGACGCGCGGCGGGTCTTGCCGGTCTTGTGCGAGGGCTGCGGCGGCGGTTCGTGACGGTCGAACAGCCGCTCGAACCATTGGCACACGCGGGACCAGGTGCCACCCGAGGACGCAGCGGCGGGCCAGTCTTTTTCATCGGTGGTGTGTCTCGTCAGCACGGGAGTCGGAGGCAAGGCTTGGAAGATGCCATCGTGCCACACGCGCGGAGCGACAGCGACACCAGGGGTTGGCTAGGCCCCCAGGAACATCGTGGTAATCGTCAGATAACGGATGCACTTGCCGAGCGCCATGTAAAACAGGCAAGGCCAGAACGGCAACTTCATCCAGCCGGCAACGGCACACAGCGGGTCGCCCACCACAGGCATCCATGCAAGCAGGCATGCCCGCGGGCCGAAGCGGGTCAGCCACCGCCGGCTCCAGCCCTGTCCCGATGAGGGGGCCATCCGCTCGCACGCGTGTTCCGCGCCGCGCCCCATCCACCACGTGACCACGCCCCCGAGTGTGTTGCCCACCGTGGCCGTCAGCAACGCGGGCCACAGCAGCGATGGATCCGCCCTCAACAGACCGTACATCACCGCCTCGGACCCAAGCGGCAGCAGCGTGGCCGACAGGAACGAGGCCGCGAACAAGCTGCCGAGACCGTATCCAGGCAAGGTCAGCACTGCCTTCATCGATTCGAGCCAAGCGTCCATCCAGCGCATTATGCGCAGTGAAAAAGTCGGGGGCGAGGCGCGCGCCAACGGCTATACTCTGCC
>Ga0170475_101424533_pt1 | contig 57569 bp, 26 predicted proteins | sample Soicark_Litter_5_FD_111474 | JGI IMG/M metagenome (GOLD analysis project Ga0170475, IMG submission 111474) | Avena fatua rhizosphere microbial communities from Hopland, California, USA. Combined Assembly of 48 SPs
GCGCGCCCGCCGCCGTCGCGGTCGCGCCGGTAAGGCAGGAAATTGCCGCGCCTGTCGCCGCTGCGAGCGCGCAAGGATCGCTGCGCGATCGATGCATCGCGTATCTGAAAGAAGTCGTTGCGAAGACATTGAGGCTGGATGCGTCCCAGATCGTTCCGGCGCGCTCGCTGTCGGAGTACGGCCTGGACTCCATCCTGGTCGTCGGCCTCACCAATCAGTTACGTAAGGCGTTCCCTGGCATTACGAGCACCTTGTTCTTCGAGGTGCAGAATGTCGCCGCCCTGGCCGACTATCTCTTGGAGAACAAGCAGGAACAGGTGGCTGCGGTATTGGGGGCGAGCGCAGCTCCGCTTGAGCAGCCGTCCGCACCCGTGGCGTCCAACGCCGCGCTTGCGCCGGTGCAGATCATGTCGCGCCGTATGCGTGGAAGCAGGGAAGAGGGCGCGCCGCCGGCATCGACGGCCGCGCTGACGCCGGCGAGCGCGCCGGAATCGGCGGCTTACTCGATTTTCGATGTGGCGATCGTCGGCTTGAGCGGCCGGTATCCGCAGGCGCGCAACCTGGAAGAATTCTGGCAAAACCTGGCGAACGGCAGGAATTGTGTCACTGAAATTCCAGCCGATCGGTGGGATTGGACCGAGTATTACGACCCAGAAAAAGGCAAGCCCGGAAAAGCCTACTCGAAGTGGGGCGCGTTCCTTGACGATATCGATCTGTTCGATCCGATGTTCTTCAAGATTTCGCCCAAAGAAGCCAAGGTCATGGACCCGCAGGAGCGCTTGTTCCTGGAAGCGTGCTATCACGCGATCGAGGACGCCGGGCATACGCCCGAGACGCTCGGGGACGTCGATAAGTTCGGCGTATTCGTCGGCGTGATGAATTCTCCGTACACGCCGCAACCGCTTTACTACTCCATCGCCAACCGGGTGTCGTTCGTCCTGAACTTCCAGGGGCCGTCGATGGCCGTGGACACCGCCTGCTCCTCGTCCTTGACGGCGATCCACTTGGCGCTGGAAAGCATGTACAGCGGATTGAGCGAGTGCGCCATCGCGGGCGGCGTGAATTTGATCATCGATCCGGAGCATTATCTGGAATTGGCATCGCTCACCATGCTCTCTGTTGGCAACGAGTGCAAGTCCTTCGGCGAGGGGGCGGACGGTTTCATCGACGCCGAGGGCATCGGCGCGGTCGTCCTGAAGCCGTTGGCGAATGCCGAACGGGACGGCGACCATATCTACGGCGTCATCAAGGCGAGCGCGATCAATGCCGGCGGCAAGACCAATGGCTACACCGTTCCCAATCCTGTCGCTCAAGCCGCCGTCGTGTCGAAGGCATTGGAGCGCGGGAACGTGAACGCGGCGCATATCAGCTACATCGAGGCGCACGGCACGGGCACCGCGCTGGGAGACCCCATCGAAGTCGCGGGATTGAAACGCGCATTTGATCAATTCACCAAAGAACGGCAATTCTGCGCGATCGGTTCCTTGAAATCGAACATGGGCCATTGCGAGTCCGCTGCCGGCATTGCCGCGTTGACCAAGGTATTGCTGCAACTTAAGCATAAGCAGCTGGTGCCCTCGCTGCACGCCGACGTCGTCAACCACGAGATCGATTTCAGCCAGACGCCGTTCAGACTGCAGCGAGCGTTGGGAACGTGGTCCAGGCCGCAGCGCGAAGTCGATGGTCTCATCAGAGAAATTCCACGCATGGCGGGGATCTCTTCCTTCGGCGCCGGCGGAGCCAATGCCCACCTCATCGTGCAAATATGAGGCCGTATCGGCCCCGGTTGTGCAGAAGCCGTCGAAGGTGCTTATTCCGTTATCCGCGAGAACTGCCGATCAGCTCAAGCAAAAGGTAAGAGACCTGCTCAAATTTGTCCGCGCCGAGGAATCGGTGGATCTGTTCGCGATGGCCTATACCTTGCAAGTCGGTAGGCAGACGATGGAGGAGCGTTTAGGCTTGGTGGTCGCGTCTGTCAAGGAGCTCGAGGACAGGCTCGAGTACCTCCGTGGCGAAGCGGCTATCCAGGGCGTCTACAGTGGCCGGGTCAAGCGCAATCACGAGGTGACCGATCCGGCCATGCTGCAAAAGGCCGCCCAATGGGCAAGCGAGGGCGATCTGCCGAATCTGGCGGACGCTTGGGTCAAAGGCGTCACGGTGGCGTGGAACGGGCTGTACGAAGGGGGCAAGCCTCAACGCCTCAGCCTGCCCACGTATCCGTTCGCGAGGGAGCGTTACTGGCGTGACCGGAACGAGGTCTTGCCCGCCGCGCCGAAGGCGGTTGTCGATGCGGTGCTGCATCCTCTGTTGCATCGCAACGTGTCCGATATCCATCAGCAGTGCTACCGCTCCACCTTCAGCGCAAGCGAGGTGTGCGTCAGCGACCATCACATGATGGGCGGCAGCGCAGGGCGCAAGCTCATTCCTGCCGTGGTGTATCTGGAAATGGCGCGTGCGGCGGCGGAAAACGCGACATCGTCCGCTGCCCACGCAGGCAAGACGGTGGAGCTCTCCAACATCGTCTGGGCGGACCCGGCAGTGCTGACCGGCAGCAAGCAGATGTTTGTCGCATTGTTCGCGCAGCGCGACGATCAACTGGCTTACGAGATCTACAGCCAGGCGGACGATGGCGCGGACGAGACGATCTACTGCCAAGGGCAGGCGTTGCTGGGCAGCGAGCCGGCGCCGGCGAGGATCGACCTGGCGCATCTGAAGTCGCAAATGCGGCACGGCAGGCGCGACGCCGCCACGCACTATGGCGTCGTTTCGCAAACCGGCGTGCAGTACGGGCCGTCGTATCAGGGAGTCACCGGGGTCTATCTCGGAGAGAAGCAGTCGCTGGCCGAGCTCGCCATCCCGAGCGCCGTCTCGGACTTGAATGAAGGTCTTGTCCTTCACCCGGTCATCGTGGATAGCGCGTTGCAGGCGGCCGTCGATTTCCTGTCGCCCGAAAAACAGCCCTCGCTGCCGCTGGCGTTGGAGTCGCTCCGTATCTTCCGCGCCTGCGCAGGAGAGATGGTTGCCTGGGTTCGTTATTCGCCGGGAGGGGCGGGGCAGCCGAATCTGCAGCTCGATATCGATCTGTGCGACCAGCACGGCAATGTCTGCGTCCAGCTGCGCGGACTGACGTATGAGCGCGAGGCGGGGCGCATCGCCGACAGCCATCCTGTCGCCGCTGCCGCTCCGGCGAAACAGGAACGGACGCCGACGGTTGCCCTTGCAGATGCCGGTCTCGTTCTGAGCGAGCCGCGCGCGCAGACGTTCACGTCCGGCGGATTGGCCAAGCCGGCTCAGATCTCCCTGGAGGGCTGAGTTGAGGGCGGCAACGACAGGCAGTGTTCCACGTGCGGTAAGACTGGCAGGCGTTCGTCCCTCCGGACGCCTGTCTCGGAACATGGCTTAACGAATTCCCATTGAGGAGCTGCTAATGAAAAACAAAAACGATTGGCTGCTACCCGTCGGGTTGCTTGTGCTGACCATCCTTCCCTTGCTTGGCAGCGCGGATCGTCTGCTCCAGCTATGGAGAGGGGCGGTCACAGCGGAAAATGCGCGCTTCTTTGCATTCTCGGGGTCGACGATAGCGCATATCGTCTCCTCCAATGTGTTCAGCATCCTGGGCGCGCTTCAGTTTTCCGGGGGAATTCGCCGGAAGATACCCGGTTACCATCGGCAAGTAGGGCGGGTCTTGACCGTTTGCGGTCTTGTCGCTGGATCTACAGGCGTGTGGATGACGTTGTTTTATCCGCGCGCCATGGGCGACGACGTGCTGCTTTTCTGGTTTCGGCTGGTGTTCAGCATCCTGATGATCGTGGCCACGACCCAGGGCTATCTCGCCATCCGGCGCCGCGACATTGTGCAGCACCGGGTCTGGATGATGCGCGGCTATGCGATCTGTATCGGTTCGGGAACGCAAGCGGTCGTGCATTTTCCATGGTTGCTGGTCGCAGGCAAGCCGGACGAATTCGCACGAGCACTGCTACTGGGCGCCGGCTGGGCAATCAATCTCGGAATCGCCGAATGGATCATCCGCAGGCACACCCCCAGCCGGCCCAAGCCGAAGGCAACACCAGGACCAAGCCCTGTTCCGAAGTAAAGCGAAGGCAAGGCAATAGTGCGGTCGTGTGAATACATCGCCGCAAGAGCGTGATCGTAATTGGACATACCGTCTACGTAAGGAAAATTGACAATGAACAACAAGCCAATCCCGCCGCGTTTCACAAGATGTACGGTGTTAAAGTTTCGCGGCTCGTGTATCGGGGAGACGACTTCCTCGACTACATCCTCATGCTTGCGTTGACCTGGCTTGTGGCCGCTTTCGTCTACGGCATGGTTCACCCGTTGTCGATCGTCACTCTGGGGCTATGCTTCGCGATGATCTTCACGTTCACGAAACGGCACGGCGTGGAGTTGCGCGTGCCGACGATCGTGAAGAGGCCGCAGGACATCCTGTATCTGCTTATCTACAAGATACAGAACATGCGGCTCACGTATTTCATCGCAGCCGCTCTGCTTCTGCTGGAAACCTATTTGATTTCCGTGACGCCGAACTTGCCGCACCACACTGAGTTGATGCGCAAGATCGGTTTGGGCCTGTTTTACACGCACCTTGTCTTATTGACCGGATATCGGACCGCCATTCTGGTCTCGCATCTGCGCCATAAGGAACACGTTCGCGAATTCCTGATGCAAACGAGCTGGAGAGTCGCACTGACCAAACAGCCGAGCATCGCCCTGGAAATCGTCCATGCCTATTTCACCGGCTTGCTCACGCACGTGCTGCTGCTCACGCCGTGGTACTTTTCCATCACCCGCTTCAATTATTCGCTGGTTTTCCTTCCGGTCGCGGTCGTAGGGGGCTTGTTCATCCACTCGAAATTCAACAAGGTGGTCAATGAATGGTTCTACCGGGATCACTGGGTCGCTCACCACTCGGAGCTGGACTTCTTATATCTGCACGGCCCCCATCACGACGCCATTCCGAGCGGTTTGATCGGCGTTTCGGGAAATGGTTACCTGGAAGGGGTTTTCCGCCATTCCATGGGCGGACCGGGGCTGTTCTATAACCCCGTCGTCTTGTTCCTCGTTCACAGCTTCGACGTGAAGGCGGACATCGATGGACATCAGTTCATCCCGGGCGTCTATCCGAATATCCCGATGGCCGGCCAGTTGATCAATCAACATTCGACCCACCATTTCGGCAAGTTGGAGCCCTACGGTCTCGGAATTAATTTTGACCAGCCCGACATTCCCGACGACCTGCGCCGGATGGCATCCAAGGTGTTCACCACGGAGCAACTCCATTCTGCGAAGCTGGATGAGCAGCTGACGGGATTCAAGTGGGATAACCAGCGGTACAAGCAATATCTCGAGCTCTACGAAAAATACCTTACCGTGAAGCCGAGTGAGTCTTCCCCTCACTGAATCGGCGGCTGTTCGCGCTAGAGAATGATCACTGAAACACCAAGCAAGCGTTTTTCTACATTGGAAAGTATTGAAATGACATCCAAAGAGTCGCTAAAGGATAACGGCGTTACGTCTTCTTCCGCCGTCAGTATTCATGATCGCGGCAATGGCGTTTTTGCGATTCACGTTGCTGACATACAAGGCGACAACCTGCTTTCGCGCGCGCTGGCCGGGCAATTGGTGCAGGCAATCCAAACCGTTCGAGGCGCCGCGTCCCTCAAGGTGTTGATTCTTGAGGGGACCGAGAATGCATTTTTGCACGGGGGAAGGGCGCATCACAACTTCGCGGTCGAGCAGGAACTGTATCAGTGCATCGTCTCGTTTCCATACCCTGTGGTTGCCGCCATGCGCGGCAATGCGAGCGGCGCCGGCTTTCTGGCCGCGGCGCTGTGCGACTTCATTGTCGGCAGCCAGAGCGCGACATACCGCTACACGGAGCCGGAAGCCGGGCTGATTCCGGCGGCCGAGGAAAGCCGCCTGTTCAGTAAGCGATTCGGCCCGCTGCATGCGGCGGATTTTCTCTACCAGGCCATCTCGGCGACGGGCCGGGAACTGCACGAAAAGGGCTGGACCTGTGCGGTGGTCGCGCCGGAACAGGTCGAGCCGTATGCGCAAACGCTGGCGGCGAACCTTGCCGGGAAATCGCAAGACAGCTTGCGCTTGTTGAAACAGCATCTGGGGCAAGGCATGCATGCGCTGGCGCAGTCGCTGGGCCGGGTCGAGCCCGTGGAATGCCAGGATGTCACCGCAAGCGGCGGCAGCTTGACCGCTCCGGGCAAGCATCTTCAATTGGAAACGCCCGCGGAGAACGTACTGCTCGTCAGAATCGGCGATACCGGGAATCAGGACGAAGCGGGCGCCTTGCTGGCGGATCTCGGCACGCTGTTTGCACAGATCAACGATGGCGTAGCGAACGGCAGCCTTTCTTACCGCGCGCTTGTGCTCGCCAGCGGGCATGCCGATTTTCTGCCGTCGCCGGACGATGGCGCATCCATCGATGCAGTGCTGAGCCTGCAATCCATTCTCCTGCAATCGACGCTTCCCTCGGTCGCGGTGCTGGGTCCGAATACCTCCGGCAAGGGATGGTTGATTGGCCAGCTTTGCGATGCGGCGGTCCACGCGAGCGAGGGCAGTTATTGCGTTGCCGACCTCCTGGCCAGCTCGAAATGGGGCAAGCTCGCCGCGCGGATATTCTCCGATCGCTTCGGCAGCCGCGCCGGCCGCGATATTGCAATGGCTGGCATGGCCTACTCGGGCGCCGAGTTGCAGCGCCGTGTCGGTCCCGTGCTGCTTGCCGCACAGGACCAGTTGCTGTCGGAAGCAGTGAAATTGGCGCAGACCTGGGCCACATGGCCCGTGGGAGCCGTGACGGCCGGGAGACAGCAAGGCGCCGGCGCTCAGGATGCCATCGACGACGGTTCGGCGCCGGAAGCACAGATCAGATCGGTCAGCGCCCCCGTATCGATACCGCTCAAGTCGAAAGTGATCACCGCCACGGCGCATCCGAACGGCATCGTGGCGATCAACATGGAAGACCGGGAATCGAAAAATCTGTTCTCCGAGGAATTCGTCCAGGGGATAAACGAGATCTTCCGCCATATTGACGAGTCGCCGGACTACAAGGTGGTGGTGCTCACCGGCTATGACAAGTACTTCGCTTGCGGCGGCACCAGAAAGGCGTTGCAGGCCATTCAGGAAGGCACTGCAAAATTCACGGACGAGCAAACCTATCTGTTGTCGTTCGTCTGCAAGCTGCCCGTCATCGCGGCGATGCAGGGACACGGTATCGGCGGCGGTTTGTCGCTGGGCCTGTTTGCCGACTTTGTTTTCTTCAGCGAAGAAAGCAAGTACCTCAGCCCGTACATGGGTTATGGATTCACGCCGGGCGGCGGCGCGACCTTGATCGTTCCGGAGAAACTGGGCCCTGACCTCGGAAAAGAGACCTTGTTCACGGCGCAGGAGTACAGCGGGAGCGAGTTGAAGGACAGGGGCTTGCCGTTCCCGGTTCACCCGAGGAAGTCGGTACATGAGGCCGCGATGGCGCTCGCGCAGCAGGTAGCCCGGTATTCCCGCGCCAGCCTCATCTTCCTCAAGCAGTACTTGAACCGCTCGATTCATGAGCGGCTGAATCAGAACACGCAACAAGAGATTGCCATGCACGAGCGGACCTTCGTGGGTGCCGCCGATACGCTCAAACAGATTCAAGCAAATTTTAATCCCATGGACGACGGTGCAAAGACTCAACCGGCCAAAACGGCCGACAATACGATCGGCGCTTCGGCAGCGGCGGCGCCAGAACAGCTTACCTTGACGAATACGCCTGCTCACTCGCTAGAGGAAATCAGCGACAGCATCAGGCAGCTCCTGGCGCAGGAGCTGCATATGCGGCCGAGCGATATCGACGAGGAGACGCCGTTCGTCGATCTCGGCCTGGACTCGATTACAGGCGTTACCTGGATGCGTAAGATCAACGACCGGTATCGGACTTCGATCCAGGCGACCAAGGTCTACAGCCATTCGACCTTGGTCAAGCTCAGCGCCTATGTAAAGGAAGAGATCGAGCGGCTGGACGCATCGGCCCCGCAGGCGCCAGCCGTGGCGGCGCAGGCCGAGACGCCAAAACAGGTCCAGGTGCAACTCGATCTCGTGGACGATAGTGTGAAGACGCAAGCGGTCAAACCGGCCCCCGTGTCGATCGTGGTGCAAGAGCTCGATACCGTCGCTAGCGTCGCTAACGTCGCGAGCGCGCCGGCGCATTCGCAGTCGGAAATTGCCGCCACCATCAAGCAGCTCCTGGCGCAAGAGCTTCATATGCAAGTGAGCGATATCGATGAGGAAACGTCTTTCGTCGATCTCGGCCTGGACTCCATTACGGGCGTCACCTGGATGCGCAAGATTAATGACCGGTATCGGACATCGATCCAGGCAACCAAGGTTTACAGCCATTCGACCGTGGTCCGGCTCAGCGCCTACATCCAGGAGGAGATTGAGCGGCTGGGCCCGCCGAGCGGGCAGGCGACGCCCAGCAAGACGGTGGCGTTGAACGGTCCCGCTCCCGTTTCCGTTTCGATTTCCGCCCCGGTTGCGGTTTCCGCTCCGGCTCCCGTCGCGAGCACGTCTGCTCATTCGTTGCAGGAAATTACCACCAGCCTCAAACAGCTCCTGGCGCAAGAGCTGCACATGCAAGCGGACGATATCGACGAGGAGACGTCCTTTGTCGACCTCGGCCTGGACTCGATTACCGGCGTCACCTGGATGCGCAAGATCAATGAACGGTATCGGACGTCCATCCAGGCGACCAAGGTCTATAGTCATCCGACCTTGGCGAAGCTCAGTGTCTATGTAAAGGAAGAAATCGAGCGGCTGGGCCCGGCGAACGCTCCGGCAACGCCGAGCAAGCCGGTCGTCCTGGAGAGCGCGCCGGTGGCGCCGAAGGCTGCCGCCGCACCAACGCCGGTCGCCGCCGCACCGCAACCGGCGAAAACCGGTTCGCCATTGGCCCGCAAATCCAGAAGCAAGCTTGCTTCCTGGCGCGATCAAAAGAGCTCAAGACTCGGCAGCGCGCCGTCCCCGGCCCGGCCTTCGGCCGAGATCGCCGTGATCGGCATGGCCGGTCAGTTCCCCAAGGCAACGTCGCTCGAACAGTATTGGGATAACGTCGCCCAAGGCCGTAATTGCATCAGCGAGATTCCGAAGGAGCGCTGGGATCTGGATACCTATTTTCAAGAAGGGGACCCCACGCCTGGAAAAACGAATGCGAAGTGGATGGGCTGCCTGGACGAATACGACCTGTTCGATCCGCTGTTCTTCGATATCTCGCCCAAAGAGGCGATCAGCATGGACCCGCAGCAGCGCATATTCATTCAGACCTGCTGGAAAACCATCGAAAATGCGGGATACAATCCTCGATCCTTGTCGGGTAGCAAATGCGGTGTCTTCGCCGGCTGCGGTCCGGGCGACTACCATCTCTTGTCCAGGGATCTGCAAATCAACGCGCTTGGCTTTACCGGCAACGACACGTCCATCCTGGCCGCACGCGTTTCCTACTTCCTCAATCTGCAGGGGCCTTGCCTTTCGATCGAGACCGCCTGCTCGTCGTCGCTGGTGGCCATCGCCACGGCCTGCGACAGTCTGATTGCCGGCAATAGCGATGTCGCCTTGGCCGGCGGGGTCGGCCTGATCGTCGGTCCCGAGTTGCACATCAAGATGGCGCAAACGGGGATGATGTCGCAGGATGGCCGCTGCTTTACGTTTGACCAGCGTGCGAACGGGTTCGCGCCGTGAGAAGGCGTGGGCGCGGTGATGCTCAAGCGGCTGGCCGATGCGGAGCGGGACCAGGACATGATTCTTGGCGTCATTCACGGCTGGGGGGTCAATCAGGACGGCAAGACCAACGGTATCACCCCCCCAATCCTGATTCGCAAACCCGTTTGCAGCAGGATGTGTACGACAAGTTCGAGATCGATCCAACCAGCATTCAATTGATCGAAGCGCATGGCACCGGTACCAAGCTCGGCGACCCGATCGAGGTGGACGCGCTCCAGCAGACGTTCAAGAAATATACGAAAAAGAAAGGCTACTGCGCCCTGGGTTCGGTCAAGAGCAACATCGGACATTGCTTCACGGCTGCGGGCGTCGCCAGTGTCATCAAGGTGCTCCTGGCGTTGAAGCACAAGCAGTTGCCGCCGACGATTAACTTTGCCAAGTTGAATGAGCATATCAGCCTGAAGGACAGCCCCTTCTATGTGAACGACCGCCTGCAAGCCTGGGAACTCCAGGGCGCGGAGCGGCGCCGGGCTGCGATCAGCGCCTTCGGTTTCGGCGGCACCAATGCCCATGTGGTGATTTCAGAATATACCGCGCCGGCAAGGGCGGCCTCGTCGATTGCTGCCTTGTCCGAGAACGGCAAATACATCATCCCCTTGTCGGCCAAGAGGGAAGAGCAGCTCAAGCAGAAAGTCGCCGATCTGCTGGAATTTATCTCCAAGAAAGGCCGGTCCGTCGATCTGGTGAGCTTGGCGTACACCTTGCAGGTCGGCAGGGAAGCGATGGACGAGCGGCTCGGTTTCATGGCTGGCTCGATCGATGAGCTGGCGGAAAAACTGCGGGCCTACCTCGCCGGTGAGCACGTCGGCGACATGTATCAAGGGCGGGCGCGAGACCACAAAGAAGCCATGAGCTTCTTGCGCCGCGACGCCGACATGAGAGAAACCATTGTCGACAAGCTCATCGCCCAGCGGAGCCTCTCGAAATTGCTGGATCTCTGGATCAAAGACCTGCAGTTCGATTGGAACAAGCTCTACGGCAACGCCAAACCGCAGCGCATCGATGTCCCGACCTATCCTTTTGCCAAGGAGCGGTACTGGATCGATACCGCGCAGGCAGCCAAGCAGGTCAAGACGGTTACGGTATCCTCGTCGGCGCTTCACCCGCTGCTGCATCGGAACACGTCGAATTTGCGTCAGTTGAGCTACAGCTCGGCGTTCCGCGGCGATGAATCCTTCCTGGAGAACCATCCGTCCGACGGCGTCAAGGTCTTGCCCGGATCGGCCTGCCTGGAGATGGCGCGTGTCGCGGTAGCGCAAGCGACGTCCACGCCGCCTGAGGCCGCGCACGTCGAATTGCATGACGTCGTCTGGGGCCAGCCTTTTGTCGCCGCAAATGGAAAAGACGTCACGATCGCGCTGTTTGCGAATGACGACGAGAGTATTGATTTCGAAATTTATAGCAAGGATCAAGACGAGGTGACGGTGCATTGCCAAGGGCAGGCTGTCCTCGCCGCATCGGCCAATTTCGTCCCGCTCGTGGAGGTGTCGATTCCGCAGCTGACTCCGCCTGTCCTGCAGGAGGTGCAGGCGCCCGTGGAGATTATCTCTCAGGCGCAATTGCAGCAGGAGTTGAAGGAGAGCCTGGCGGAAGCGCTCTTCATGGCGGTCGCGGATATCCGGGTGGATAAGCCGTTTATCGAACTGGGCCTCGATTCCATCGTCGGCGTCGAATGGATCAGCGCGGTCAACAAGAAATACAACGTCAAGATTACGGCGACCAAGGTCTACGATTATCCGAATATCACGGAGTTCGCTTCCTACCTGAGACAGGAGATCGAGAAAGCCTCTCCGCCTGCGCCAAAGGCCGTCTCCGCCCCTGTCGTGCAGTTGCAATCGGCCCCGGTCGTGACGCCTGCTCCGTTACCGGCGATCCCGCAGGAGGCGCCGGCAGCAACGATCTCCCCCGCGCAATTGCAACAGGAATTGAAGGAGAGCCTCGCGAATGCGCTCTTCCTGAAGGCATCGGATATTCGTGTGGACAAGCCGTTTATCGAACTGGGCCTGGATTCGATCGTCGGCGTCGAGTGGATCAACGAAATCAACAAGCAATACAAGGTCAAGATCACGGCGACCAAGGTCTACGATTATCCGAATATCACGGAGTTCGCTTCCTTCCTGAAACAAGAGATCGAGAAAGCCTCTCCGCCTGCGCCAAAGGCCGTCTCCGCCCCTGCCGCGCAGCCGCAATCGTCTTCCGTCGTGACGCCTGCCCCGTTACCGGCGATCCCTCAGGCAGCGCCGGCAGCAGCGGTCTCCGCTGCGCAATTGCAGCAGGAATTGAAGGAGAGCCTCGCGAATGCGCTCTTCCTGAAGGCATCGGATATTCGCGTGGACAAGCCCTTTATCGAACTGGGCCTGGATTCGATTGTCGGCGTCGAGTGGATTAACGAAATCAACAAGCAATACAAGGTCAAGATCACGGCGACCAAGGTTTACGACTACCCGAATATTGTCGAGTTCGCTTCTTTCCTGAAGCAGGAGATCGAGAAATCTGCGCCGCCTTCTCCGAAGCCCGTATCGCCGGCCGTCGCGCCAGCCGCCGCGCCTGCCGTCATGGCGCCGCCGCCGGCACCGGTGATTTCCTATGAGGCGCCCGCGGAAGTGATCTCCGCTGCGCAATTGCAGCAGGAGCTGAAGGAAAGCCTGGCCAACGCGCTCTTCATGAAAGCCTCGGATATCCGCGTGGACAAGCCGTTTATCGAACTGGGCCTGGATTCGATTGTCGGCGTCGAGTGGATCAACGAAATCAACAAGCAATACAAGGTCAAGATCACGGCGACCAAGGTTTACGACTATCCGAATATCGTCGAGTTCGCCTCCTTTTTAAGGAAGGAGATCGAGAAAACCGCCCCCGCCGTTCCGCGGCAGCAGCACGCGGCGCCTGTCCAGCCTGTTGCAGCGCCTGCCGCTGTTGCCAAGCCGGTCGTGAATGTCGAGCCTGCTCAAGCCAAGCCCGCTGAACGGCTGGCGCCGTTGTCGAGGAAGTCTTATTCGAGCCTCACGCGCATCGCCGGCGTGCGCGAGCCGGTATCGGCCGCTCCCGCACCAACGGACGACAGGATTGCCGTGATCGGGATGTCGGGAAGATACCCGCAAGCGAAGGATCTGAAGCAATTCTGGGAAAATCTCGCGCAAGGCAAGGATTGCATCACCGAGATGCCGCCCTCGCGCTGGGACGTCAACCAATATTACGATCCGGACCCCAAGAAGGAAGACAAGATCTACTGTAAGTGGATCGGCATGCTGGACGATATCGAGTACTTCGATCCGCTGTTCTTCAAGATTTCGCCGGCCGAAGCGAAGAACATGGACCCTCAACACCGCATGTTGCTGGAAGAAGCCTATACCGCATTCGAGAATGCCGGCTATTCCAACAAGGCGTTGAGCAATAAGAAGTGCGGCGTGTATGTCGGCATCATCGGCACCGAGTATGCTGCGCTCGTGTCGAATGCGGACGATATCACCGGAAACAACCCGGCGATTGGCGCGGCGCGGATCGCCTACTTCCTGAACTTGAAAGGCCCGGCGATCTCCATCGACACGGCGTGCTCCGCTTCCCTGGTCGCGGTCCACCTTGCGTGCCAGGGCTTGTTGAGGCACGAAACGGACATGGCCTTGGCCGGCGGCGTCACGATCTGGATCAACCCCGAACCGTACGCAGGGATGTGCCGGGCAGGGATGTTGTCGCCGGACGGACGCTGCAAGACCTTCGACAATTCGGCCAATGGCTTCGTGCCCGGCGAAGGGGCGGGGGCGGTCGTGCTCAAGCGTCTGGCGGACGCCGAGAGGGATAATGACTTTATTTACGGCGTCATTTTAGGTTCCGGGATCAATCAGGACGGCAAGACCAATGGCATCACGGCGCCGAGCGCCAACAGCCAGATGGAGCTCGAAAGAGGCTTGTACGCCAAGTACGGAATAGATCCGGAAACCATCAGCTACGTGGAAACGCACGGCACGGGGACCAAATTGGGCGATCCAATCGAGCTCGACGCGCTCTCCACGGTCTTCAAAGAAAAGACCTCGAAGAAGAATTTCTGTGGCTTGGGTTCGGTGAAAAGCAATATCGGCCACACCTCCGGTGCGGCGGGCGTCGCGAGCTTGCAGAAAGTCCTGCTTTGCATGAAGCACCGGACGCTGGTGCCCACCCTGAATGTCACGAAGGAAAATTCCCTCTTCGATTTCAAGGATTCTCCATTCTATGTCGTGAAAGAGGCCCGGCCGTGGGATGTGGCCCCAGGCACCTTGCGCCGTGCGGCGGTGAGCTCGTTTGGTTTTAGCGGCACCAACGCGCACCTGGTCGTGGAAGAATATGTCGTGCCCGCCGAAAAGCACGCTGTCGCTGGCGACGTCGTGATTCCGCTGTCGGCCAGAACTGCCGGACAACTGCAGCAAAGAGCGCAGGACATGCTGAAGTTCATCCGCGAAGACCGCACGCGATCCACGGATCTCGTTTCCCTGGCCTATACCTTGGTCGTGGGCAAGGAAGCGATGGATGAGCGCCTCGGCTTTATCGTGAACTCGGTCGACCAGCTCGCCGCAAGCCTCGAAGCCTATCTTGGCGGCGACCTCAAGAACGTCTTCCGGGGCAAGGTGGAGCGCAGCGAGGACGGCGTGATCGTCCTCAGCCAGCAACCGGGGATCGACGCCGCGGTTGACCAGTGCCTGGCAAACCGCGATTTCTCCAAGCTTATGGCGCTGTGGGTAAAAGGTCTGGATTTGGAGTGGAACAAGCTCTATGGCGAGGTGAAGCCTCGGCGTATCGCCTTGCCGACCTATCCTTTCGCCAAGAAGCATTGCTGGGTTGATACGGTAAAGAACGAGGGAGCCGTGGAAGTCAGAACCGTGGCGGCGGCGCTGCATCCATTAGTGCATCGCAATATCTCGGTGCTTGGCCAGCAGCGTTATAGCGCCACGTTTAGCGGTGACGAGTCTTTCTTGATCAAGCACGCCGATCAAGCAGTTCTTCCAGCGGCTGCGTATCTGGAAATGGTCCGCGTCGCAGTGGAAAACGCCGCGCCGGCTCCGCGTGCATCGCTGCATCTGAGCCTCCGCCAGCTCACCTGGGGACGGCCGCTGGTTGCCGCGAAAGACAGGCAGGTGAATATTGCGCTGTTCAACAAGACCGACGAGCAAATCGACTTTGAAGTCTATAGCTCGGGTCACGGGCCGCAAAACCATGCCGAAGAGATCGTTCACTGCCAAGGCCATGCCGTTCTTATCGACCAGCCGGCCCATGCCAAGCTCGATGTCGAGAAGCTCAAGAAACAGATGGCGCAGGCAAGCATCGCCGTCGATAGCGAAGCGGTCGAGTCGCTCTATCTCGGCGATGGACAACTGCTCGCGCAACTGCGGTTGCCCGCGGCTTTTGAAGCAGGCTTGAACGACTATGTGCTGCATCCGCAGCTGGTGGATGGCGTGTTACATGCCGCGATGGGATTGATGCAACGTTCATCCCAGCGTCCCCAGCACTTCTCGCTTCCGTTCGCGATCGAGTCGATTCAGATTGAGTCGGGCTGCACAAAGCAGATGTTCGCATGGGTACGTCAAGCACAGCTCAGCCAGGCGCGGGATAAGGTCATCAAGCTGGATATCGATGTCTGCGACCAGCAGGGACGTGTCTGTGTTCAGCTGCGCGGCGTCGCTTATGACGCAGTGCCGGTAAGTGACGCAAGGCCGATTGCCAAAGTCAGCGCATCCCCGATCGCCCTTGCTGAACGTCATGGCATCGCGTTAGCCGATCCGCAGCCGCAGCCGAGCGCGAAGGCGGCGGCGAAGCCGCAGATTTCGCTCCAGTAATCGCGCATCCTGCTTCGCCGATCCGCTGAAATCAGCCCAGGCCGACCGACAAGGACGGCCTGGGCTTTTTATTTTTTCTTCCTGGGATGGGACACTGATAGCTCTGTGTCAATGCCCCGCCGATTGACGTGGCGCAATGCAACTACATGTTTGTGTAGTTCTCCGCATATTCAGCGCGCGATACAGTTGCCTCATTGCACTGTTTTAGTAAGGCATGCTGCGCCCGCGCGTTACCCGGCACTTCCTTTGGATGACCGGGAGGGCTGTTGTTGTCTTATTTATGAGGCGTGACGCACTCGTATGTGACGTTACACGGCGGAGCCTGTCCGAATGACCGGCCCGACGCTTGCGCATAAGCTTTCGGTGTGCGATAGCTTGACGCCTTGCATTGTCTCCTGGGGGTGTCACTCTTCTGTACGAACGAAAACATCTTCCGGCAAAAATCGTTTTTTCTATCGGCCTTAATCTCTCGCGAAGTCCGCAGCGTTCGCTGCGCGTCGAGCGCGAACGCCCGCCATGGCACGACGTGACGATCCCGATTCACTTCATAGCGGCTTGCCCCGTCGAGTCTCCCGATGTCGTATTCCTGGTTGATTTGTCAACATGACTCCTAACGATTCACTGCAAACGAGCAGCATTTCTTCGTCTTCTTCCGTCGAGCTTCGCGATAATGGAAGCGGAATATTTTCGATCCGTATCTCGGAAGTCGATGGCGGCAATACACTCACGCGAGACCTGACTGCGCAATTGATGAAGCAGAACGAGACGGTGCGAAACGCCGATTCGATCAAGGTCTTGATATTCGAAGGCACTCAGAGCGCCTTCGCGCGCGGCGGAAGAGAACACTATAACGAGGCCATTGCCCAGGATTTGTACCAATCCGTCGCCTCATTCCCTTATCCCGTCATCGCGGCCATGCAAGGCGATGCCGCCGGCGCAGGTTTTCTGCTCGGGGCCTTGTGCGATTTTATGGTGTGCAGCGAAACGGCGAGTTATCGCTACACCCATCCTGATGCCGGTCTCTTCCCGTCCGCGGAAGAGGATCGTCTGTTCAGTAAGCGTTTCGGCCAGGTTCGCGCGGCTAACTTCCTGTAAGGGGCGACGACCTCGACCGGCAAGCAGCTTAGGGAAAAGCAGTGGAGCTGCCCGGTCCTGCCAGGAGATCAAGTCGAGGCGTACGCACGCACATTGGCGTCCAACCTGGCCAAGAAATCGCAGACCAGCCTGCGATTGTTAAAACAGCATCTGGCTCGCCATATGCTGGATCTGGCGAAGGCCCTGGCCCCGGTGGAACCTTCGCCGAGCGAGTTGCCGGGCGGCGCCAAAATCTCGGCTCCCGGTAAGCACATCCAACTGGAGACCCATGCCGACAAGGTATTGGTGCTCAGGGTCCGCAATACGAAGAAAAAATACGAGACCAAGACCTTGGTCGCGGATCTGACCGGGTTGTTTGCCCAGCTCAGGAATCATTCGGCGTATCGCGCGATCGTGCTGGCCAGCGATTATCCTGATTTCCTTCCCGCCGCCGATGCGAAAGTCCCAGTCGAAACAGCATTGGCAATGCAGCGCGCCCTTCTTCAGGCGCCGCTTCCTGTCATCGCCGTCATGAACCCGTCTGCCACGGGCAAGGCATGGTTCGTCAGCCAGTTTTGCGACGCTGCCGTATATCAGCGCGATGGACGTTACAGTGCCGCCAGCCTGTTGCAGAGCCCCGAACTGGCCGGGCTGGCCGCGAGCATTTTTGCTCATCGATTCGGCAATGAAGCGGCACGGACGATTCTGTTGACGGGAGCGGCTTATACTGGCGCCGAGCTGCAGCAATATGCCGGTCCGATATCGGCCGCACCCCAGGACCAGGCGCTCTCCGAAGCCTTGAAACTGGCGGCGTCGTGGGCCGAATGGCCGGCGTCGGCGGTGCTGGCCTGGAAAAAACGGACTGCGCTTGGGATTCAGGAAGAGATCGACCGCGTGCCCGCGGGCCTTGCATCCAAGGGCGTGCCCGAGGGGAAACGCATCGAGGTGTCCACGCCGATCGCGCTGGCCTCCAAAGCCGTCTCCGCAACGGTCCATCCGGAAGGGATCGTGGAAGTGACGATGCAGGATCGCGAGTCGAAGAACATGTTCTCCGATGCGTTCATTCAGGGAATGAACGAAGTGTTCGCGCATATCGACGCTACGCCCGATTACAAGGTCGTGATTCTTACCGGTTACGACAAGTACTTCGCTACCGGTGGCACCAAGGCAGCCCTGGAGGCGATTCATCAAGGTAAATTGAAATTTACCGAAGATCAGACTTTCAGATCGGCGCTGGACTGCAAGATTCCGGTGATCGCGGCGATACAGGGCCACGCCATCGGCGCCGGTTTATCGCTGGGACTATTTTCCGATCTCCCGCTGCTCAGCGAAGAATGCAAGTACGTGAGTCCCTACATGAGTTACGGATTCACGCCCGGCGTGGGGGCGACGTTGATCGTCCCTGAGAGAATGGGGCAAGACCTTGCGCGCGACAGCCTGATGACGGCGCAGGAATATGACGGCACCGAGCTGAAGGACAGAGGCGTACCGCTTCCCGTCCACGCGAGAAAGCATCTGCCCGATGCCGCCATGCAGCTGGCGAAAACCATCGCGCGGAATTCGCGCTCCAGCTTAATCCTTATTAAGAGCCACTTGAACCGCCATATCCGCGACGGCCTGGAAGATGTGTGCGAACGCGAGGTGGCGATGCACGAGCTGACCTTCGTCGGTCAATCTGATACGTTGAACCAAATTCACACTGCTTTTAGCCAAAAGGAAAGCATGCCCAAGGCGGACCCGGTTGTCGAGAATACCGTTTCTACGCCCGCCGTTGCCCAGCAGGAGGCCAGCGCCGCATCGGCGGCCCCCGCTTTGGAGGCGGTCACGCTGCCGGATGTGGTCGACGCCATCAAGCGGCTGTTAGCCCAGGAATTGCATCTGGATAGGACGAGGTCGATGAGAACATGCAGTACACCGATCTCGGCCTGGACTCCATCACGGGCGTCACCTGGATTCGCAAGATCAACCAGATGTTCGGCCTGTCGCTCGATGCCACCATTGTCTACAGCTATCCGACCTTGAAAAAGCTTGGCCGGCATGTGAAGGAAGAGGTTGAAAGCCGGGATACGCGTTCCAGCGTTCCCGATTTCGCGGAACGCGAGGCGAGCAAGCACGGGTACAGGGAAGCCGAGGGCAAGGCCGTCGCCACGGTGTCGCTCGATCTGATCGACTTGCCTCCGGCCCGTGAAGCAGTCGCGCTTCCTGACGCCGCCGCCACGGTATCGCTCGATCTGATCGAAGCCCCGGTCTCGGCGCCGGCTCCGGCGCCGGCCCGTGAAGCCCTCGTGCTTCCGGAAGTCGTCGCCAGCCTTAAACTGCTCCTGGCCAGGGAACTGCATCTGGAAGAGGATGAGCTCGACGAAAACACGCAGTACACGGATCTTGGCCTGGACTCCATCACGGGCGTGACCTGGATTCGCAAGGTCAACGAGAAATATGGATTGTCGCTCGACGCCACCATCGTCTACAGCTATCCGACCTTGACCAAGCTTGGCCGGCACGTGAAGGAAGAGGTCGAAAATCGGGATACGCATTCCAGCGTTCCCGATTTCGCGGAACGCGAGGCGAGCAAGCACGGGTACAGGGAAGCCGAGGGCAAGACCGTCGCCACGGTGTCGCTCGATCTGATCGACTCGCCTCCGGCCCGCGAAGCCGTCGCGCTTCCTGAAGCCGCCGCCACGGTATCGCTCGATCTGATCGAAGCCCCGGTCTCGGCGCCGGCTCAGGCCCGTGAAGCCCTCGTGCTTCAGGACGTCGTCACCAGCCTTAAACTGCTCCTGGCCAGGGAACTGCATCTGGAAGAGTATGAACTCGACGAAAACACGCAGTACACGGATCTCGGTCTGGACTCCATCACGGGCGTGACTTGGATTCGCAAGGTCAACGAGAAGTACGGGTTGTCGCTCGACGCCACCATCGTCTACAGCTATCCGACCTTGACCAAGCTCGGCCGGCATGTGAAGGAGCAGGTCGAGAATCGGGATACGCATTCCAGCGTTCCCGATTTCGCGGAACGCGAGGCGAGCAAGCACGGATACAGGGAAGTCGAGGGCAAGGCCGTCGTCGCGGTGTCGCTCGATCTGATCGACTCGCCGGCTCCGGCGCCGGTTTCGGCCCCGGCTCAGACGGCGGTCATGCTTCCGAAGTCGTCGCCAGCCTCAAGCGGCTTTTGGCGCGGGAACTGCATCTGGAAGAGGATGAACTCGACGAAAACACGCAATACACGGATCTCGGTCTGGACTCCATCACGGGCGTGACCTGGATTCGCAGGGTCAACGAGAAGTACGGGCTGTCGCTCGACGCCACCATCGTCTACAGCTACCCGACCTTGACGAAGCTCGGCCGGCATGTGAAAGAGCAGGTCGAAAATCGGGATACGCGTTCCAGCGTTCCTGATTTCGCGGAACGCGAGGCGAGCAAGCACGGGTACAGGGAAGCCGAGGGCAAGACTGTCGCCACGGTGTCGCTCGATCTGATCGGCTCGCCGGCCCCGGTTCAGACTCTGACCGCCTCGCCGGCTCCGGCTCAGACGGCGGTCGTGCTTCCGGAAGTCGTCGCCAGCCTCAAACGGCTCCTGGCGCGGGAGCTGCAACTGGAAGAGGATGAGCTCGACGAAAACACGCAGTACACGGATCTCGGCCTGGACTCCATCACGGGCGTCACCTGGATTCGCAAGGTCAACGAGAAGTACGTGCTGTCGCTCGACGCCACCATCGTTTATAGCTACCCCACACTGGCCAAGCTCGGCCAGCATGTGAAGGAGCAGGTCGAAAATCGGGATACGCGTTCCAGCGTTCCCGATTTCGCGGAACGCGAGGCGAGCAAGCACGGGTACAGGGAAGCCGAGAGCAAAACCGTCGTCGCGGTGTCGCTCGATCTGATCGGCTCGCCGGCTCCGGCTCCGGCTCAGACGGCCGTCATGATTTCGGACGTCGTCGTCAGCCTCAAACGGCTCCTGGCGCGGGAACTGCATCTGGAAGAGCATGAAGTCGATGAAAACGCCCAGTACACGGATCTCGGTCTGGATTCCATCACGGGCGTGACCTGGATTCGCAAGGTCAACGAGAAGTACGGGCTGTCGCTCGACGCCACTATCGTCTACAGCTACCCGACGCTGGCCAAGCTCGGCCGGCATGTGAAGGAGCAGGTCGAAAATCGGGATACGCGTTCCAGCGTTCCCGATTTCGCGGAACGCGAGGCGAGCAAGCACGGGTACAGGAGTGCTGAGGACAAGACTGTCGTCGCAGTGTCGCTCGATCTGATCGACTCGCCGGCTCCGGCTCCGGCTCCGGCTCCGGCGGCGGTCAAGCTTCCAGAAGTCGTTGCCAGCCCCAAAGCGCAGCCGAACGAGCCGCCCAAGACGCTCTCGGCGAGCAAGCCGGTCAGCGAGCCGTCTGGCGATCTGGCGAACGAGCCCGCTCCGGTGCGGGAGCTGGCAAGCTGGCGGAAGCAAAAGCCGGCCAGCGTCGGTAGAAGTGCCGAGGCGCCAGTCAGCGTAAAAGCCGAAGCGCCAGTCAGCACAAGTACCGAAGCGCCAAGCAGAAGTGCCGAAGCGCCGTCCGCGCACGGCTACTCGTTGGAGCCCATCGCCGTGATTGGTATGGCCGGCCAGTTCCCGAAAGCGAACAACCTTGAGGAATATTGGCAGAACCTTGCCGAAGGCAAGGACTGCATCAGCGAGGTTCCGGCGTCGCGCTGGGATATCAATGCCTACTTCCAGGCGGGAGAGCCGGCAGAAGGCAAGACCAACTCCAAATACCTGGGCTCGCTGGAAGAGTGCGATCTCTTCGATCCCTTGTTCTTCAATATCTCGCCGGCTGAGGCGAGGGCGATGGACCCGCAGCAGCGCGTGTTCTTGCAAGCATGCTGGCATAGTATCGAGCACGCCGGATACAACCCCAAATCGCTGGCGGGAAGCCGGTGCGGCGTGTTTGTCGGCGTCGGCGGCAACGACTACGCCCTTCTGTCGCGGAAAGTGCAACTGAGCGCTCACGGCTTCGTCGGCAACGCCATGTCCATTCTCTCGGCGCGCATTTCCTATTTCCTGGACTTGCAAGGCCCTTGCCTCGCTATCGATACGGCCTGCTCTTCGTCCCTGGTCGCCATCGCGGCCGCCTGCGATAGCTTGATATCCGGCGCCAGCGATCTCGCCCTCGCCGGCGGCGTTTATGTCGGCGCGGGCCCCGCGATGCATATCATGTGCTCGCAGAGCGGCATGCTCTCCCCGGACGGCAAGTGCTACACCTTCGACCATCGCGCCAACGGTTTCGCGCCCGGCGAAGGCGTCGGCGCCGTCGTGCTGAAACGGCTGGCCGACGCCGAAAGGGATGGCGATATCATTCATGCGGTGGTTCAGGGCTGGGGCGTCAACCAGGACGGCAAGACCAACGGCATCACCGCGCCGAATCCGGAATCGCAGGCGCGATTGATGGAGGAAATATATCGCCGTCACAAGATCGATCCGGCCGAGATTCAGCTGATCGAAGCGCATGGCACCGGCACGCCGCTGGGAGACCCGATCGAGATCAACGGATTGAAGAAGTCCTTCAGGGCCTTTACTCAGGCAAAGGACTATTGCGCAATCGGATCGGTGAAGTCCAACATCGGCCACTGCCTGACGGCGGCGGGCGTTTCGGCGTTCATCAAGGTTGTGTTGGCGCTGACGCACAAGCAGCTTCCACCGACCATCAATTACGAGCGGTTGAACGAGCACATCAACCTGAAGGGCAGCCCGTTCTATGTGAACGACCGTCTGCAGAATTGGGCGCTGAAGGGCGCTTCGCGGCGTCAGGCAGCCGTCAGTTCCTTCGGCTACAGCGGCACCAACGCCCACATGGTCGTCGCGGAGTATGTGCCGCCGCGGCGCGTGAAACCCGAGGCGTCCCCGGCGAACTCCATCATTCCGCTGTCGGCCAAGACGGGCGAACAACTCAAGCAGCGCGCACGCGATCTGCTGGACTTCATCCGCAGAGAAGGCCACTCGACCGATCTCGCCGAGATGGCCTACACGCTGCAGGTCGGCCGGGAAGCGATGGACGAACGCGTGGGCTTCATGGTCGGTTCCATAGCGCAGCTGGCGGAGAAGCTGCAAGCCTACGTCGCCGGGGAGCAGTCCATCCCGGACACGTTCCACGGGCAGGTGCGGCTCAATAAAGAAGGCTTGAGCCTGATCAGCCAGGACGAAGAGCTCAAAGAGACCATTCTCGACAACTGGATCGCTCAGAAGAAATACTCGAAATTGTTGAGGCTGTGGTCGAAGGGCCTGGAGCTGGATTGGAACAAGCTCTATGGCGAGGCCAAGCCTCAGCGCATCGTCCTGCCTACGTATCCATTCGCCAAAGAGCGTTACTGGATCGATAACCTGGATGGCATGCGCGCCGATGGCACGGCGGTGCTGCACCCCTTGGTGCACCGTAACACGTCGACGCTGAGCCGCCAGAGCTACACCTCGATATTGAGCGAGCCGCTGTCGCAGGACAACTTGATGGAAATGGCGCGCGTCGCTGCCGCACTGGCATCGCCGGAGCGTCAGGAGTTCTCGGTCGAGTTGCGTGACGTGGCGTGGGGCGCTCCCTTTGTCGCCGCGGAGAATACGGAAGTCACCGTTGAGTTGTTCGCGGCCGATGCCGATTGCGTCGGTTTTGAGATCACGAGCCGTGGCGCCGTTCATTGCACAGGGCAGGCGTCCTTTGTGAATCGTCCCGCCGCCGTGATCGAAAGCTCGCAGCAACTCCACTTCCAGGAATATTGGCAAGAGCAGCCGTTTGCCGCCGCTCAGACGAATTCGGCAAACGCCCGGAAAACCGTCATTTTTGCCGATGCAGAATCGGGCAAGCTGCTGAGCGGCGCCGTCGTCGTCGATCAACCGGCCGATATCGAAGGCGTTATCCGGCGGGTCAACGCCGAGTCCAAGCTGCCTGTTTCGGTTATCTACACCTGGGCGAAGGGCAAGAAGGAAGCCGGTATCCATTCCGTGTTCGACCTGTTCAAGGCGGTTAAGGCGTGCGGCAATCTCGTGTCCGACGTCGTATTGGTCGGCCATTACGATCCCGCGCATCAGGATTCCACCTGGGACTATTCCTGGATCGGCTTCGAGCGGTCTCTCAAGCTGGTGCTTCCAGAGGTGAAGGTATCGGTGCTTTACACCAATGCATCCGCTTGCACCGCCGCGCAACTGTTGGACGCGCAGCAATCCCGCGGTGTCATCTGGTATCGCGATGGCAAACGGTTGGTGCTTTCTTTCAAATCTGTCGAAGCGCGCCGCGCTCCGCAAACGCCGGCGATCAAACAGAACGGCGCATACCTGATTACCGGCGGTTGCGGCGCCTTGGGTATGAACTTTGCCCGCCATCTGGCCCAGAACTACCACGCGAAGCTGGTACTGCTTGGCAGAAGCGCGCTCTCGCCAAGCATTCAGGAGCAGCTCGACAGCCTGCGGAAAGCCGGCGCGGTGGAGGTGCACTATGCGTCAGTCGATATCGGCAACAGTGACGACCTGAAGGCATGGGCGCAGGCGCTGTCCCTGCCGATTTCCGGTGTCTTCCATGCGGCGGGCACCGAGGATGCACGGCCGTTCTTCGAAAAATCGGCCGCCGACATCGACAAGGTATTGCGTCCTAAAACCACCGGAACGGTATTGTTGGACGAGGTTCTGCAGAATCATCCGCTGGACTTCGTATGCTACTTCTCGTCTTCCGCCGGCGTCCTGGGCGATTTCGGTTCCTGCGACTATTCGGTCGCCAACCGCTATCAGATGGCCTACGGTCAATATCGCCAGCATCATCGGCAGTTCGCCGGAAAGACGGTCGTTATTAACTGGCCGTTCTGGCAAAAGGAGGCGGGACAGAAGGGCGGCATGGGGTCGGACGATCCCGACCGCGTCGCCTTCTATCTCAAGAGCAGCGGCCAGGACGCTTTGGGAAGCGCCGAGGGATTGCGTATCTGGCAAGACCTCATGCACGCCGACCAGGTCCAGACGCTTGTCATGATCGGTCAGCCCACCCGGGTCGAGCAGTTCTTGAACCGTATTTATCTGGCCGAGCGGCCCGCTCAGACTGCGCCCGTTCAGGCAGCGCCTGTTCAGGCTGCACCTGTACCGGCTGCACCTGTGCCGGCTCCGCGCGCCTCCCAGCCGCAAGTAAAGGGTTCTTCGCTGAACGAATCCCTGCGGCTCGAATTGAGGCGGCTCGTTTCGGCGGATCTGCAAATCGACGCGGGCAGGCTGGATGACAGGACGAATCTGGCGGACTACGGCTTTGATTCGATCAGCCTGGCTTCGTTCGCGAAAAAATTAACGAGTCATTTCTCGGTCGAAGTGACGCCAGCGTTGTTCTTCAACTATTCCACCATTCAGCAACTGGTCGATTATTTTGCTACTGAACATCAGGAGCATTTCCAGAACTACTATGGCAAGAGCGTGGATGCGGATGGCTCCGCGCAAGCGGCGGCTGCAATACCGAGCCCGGCTCCGGCGCCAATCATTCCGGCTCAGGCTTTATCGCGTGGACGTTTCATCTCCAGCGCGGCGTCCGGCGCGCCGCAACAAGCCCGGAGAACGAGCGACCTGCAAGAACCGATTGCGATCGTCGGCATGTCCGGCCGCTTTCCGCAAGCGGACAACGTGGAGGAGTTCTGGAACATGCTGGCGGAAGGCCGCAGCGGCGTCACGGAAGTTCCTCTCTCGCGTTGGGACTGGCGCGATTACTTTACGGCGCCCGGCCACATCGGCAATGTCATCAGCACCAACAGGGGCGGGTTCATCGATGGCGTCGATGAGTTCGATCCGCTGTTCTTCGAGGTCGCGCCGGTGGAAGCGGAGGAAATGGACCCGTCCGAGCGCATACTGTTGATGGAAGCGTATCGTGCAATCGAAGACGCCAGAATCTCCCCGGCTTCGCTGCGGGGTAAGGATGTCGGTGTATTTGTCGGGATGGAGGAAAGCCAGTACAGCCTGGTGACGGAAGTGCCGGGCGTGACCACCATCGGCGCCGCCATGATCTCTTCGCGGCTCTCGTATTTCCTCGATCTGCATGGACCGACAATCGCCACCAACACGGCGTGCTCGTCCGGATTGGTCGCTTTGCATCAGGCCGCAATGAGCCTGCGTCAGGGCGAATGCGAATCGGCGCTGGTCGCGGGCGTGGCCTTGAGCCTGTCGCCGAAAGCCTGGATCAAGATGAGCGAAGCACGCATGATTTCGCAGGACGGCGAATGCTTCAGCTTCTCGAAAAAGGCCAACGGCATCGGCGTCGGCGAAGCGGTCGTCGTATTGATGCTCAAACCGCTGTCGGCGGCGATTGCGAACGGCGATCATGTCTATGCCACGATCAAGGCGAGCGGCATCAACTTCGACGGCAAGACCAACGGCGTCACGGCGCCGAATGGCCGGATGCAGGCAAAACTGATCGAGAAAGTCTATACCGACCATAACGTCGATATACGGGACGTATCCCATATCGTCACGCACGGCACGGGCACGAAACTGGGCGACCCGGTCGAAATCGACGCATTGAACAGCGCCTTCAAGGGGCTGAGCCGGCAGCAAGGCATCGGCGCACCCGCGAAACCGCATTGCGCGATCACCAGCGCCAAGACCAATGTCGGCCATACGATGGGCGCTTCGGGACTGGTCAGTCTGGTGGGATTATTGAAGGGCATCGAGCATCGCCAGATTCCCGCCACCCTGTACTGCGAAGAAGAGAACGACTATATCAGCTGGCGCGACAGTCATTTCTACATCAATAAGTCGACGCGCGAATGGCAAACCGACGGCGACAAGCTGCGCATCGGAGCGGTGAGCGCCTTCGGCCGCAGCGGCACCAATGCGCATGTGGTTGTCGAAGAATACCGCCCGGCAGCCAAACGGCCGACGGCCACCACGCCTGCCGGTACGGCGGTCATTATTCCGCTGTCGGCCCGCGCCACGCAGCAGTTGCAGCAGAAGGCCCGCGATTTGTTGGACTTCATTCGCCGTCCGGCACAGGCGGATCTGGCTTCAATGGCGTACACCCTGCAGGTAGCCCGGGAACCGATGGAAGAGCGCCTCGCGTTCGTGGTGAGCTCGGTCGAGCAATTGGCGCAAGAACTGAGCGCCTATATCTCGGGCAAGTTGAATTCGGAAAACGCCTTCCACGGCACGGTCAATCACAAGAACGACGGCGTGCGGCTCCTCAGCCAGGATAGCGACATGCAGGAAACCATCGAAAAGTGGATAGCCGGCAGCAAGCTTCCGAAACTCGCCGAGTTGTGGACCAAGGGATTGGACCTGGATTGGGAGAAGCTGTATGGGGAGGCTCAGTCCAGGCCGGAGCGCATTGGCTTGCCAACCTATCCATTTGCCAAGGAACGCTATTGGATCGAGGGCCCGGTGTCGAATGAGTATTCAGAAAAAGACTCGGGGACTGACGATCGGCTCCTTAATAGCCTCGAATCGATTGAAGAGATCATCAATAAGATCGATGAAGGCTCGATGGAAAAAGATCAGGCTGCTGCGTTCTTAAAGAAGATGGCGATGTGAGCCCGCGAAGCACGGCCGCCAGGCCATTTAAATCCAGGGAATAACCCATCGCAAACGAATAAGCGAACAATCGCCGCGCGCCAGGGAGGCCGCGGTTTGCGTTGGAATCTGAGAAATACGAATAGAGAGAGTGTGATGATCGATTTTGTGGAATATGTCGTTTCGGAGTTATCGAGCAAGAGACTGTCGAAAACCGATGCTCTTGCGCTCATTACACAATTTCGTCTTCGATCGAAGGGCGATGCGAAGAGCGCCACCCTTCATCCGCTGTTGCATCGTAATACCTCCGATTTCACCCAGCAAAGCTATAGCACGACGTTCGACGGCAGCGAATTTTTCTTGCGCGATCACCAGGTCAATGGGCAAAAGGTTCTGCCGGGCGTCGCGTATCTTGAAATGGTTCGGCTCGCCATCAAGATGGCCTTGCCCTTGGAGGATGCGGAAAGCGTAGCCTTACACAACGTCATCTGGGCGCAGCCGATTGTCGTGACCGACAGCACGGAAGTGACGGTGGCCTTGTTCCCGGCCGATACCGGCAGGGGGCAGATCGAGTACGAAGTCTACAGCGTCGAAGTGGGCGCGGATGGCAGCACAAGGGAGACCATTCATTCCCAGGGCCTCGCCGTCATGACCGCGGCGCCAACGCCGATCAAGCTCGATATCGGGCAACTCCAGGCGCAAATGACGCGCGGCAAGTTGGAGGCCCCGGTGGTGTATGCCGCCTACGACAAGATGGGGATCTGCTACGGCCCCGCGCATAAGGGCCTGGCCGCCATCCACCAAGGCGAGCAGCAACTGCTGGCGCAGCTTCTTTTGCCGTCCGTAGTGGACGGTACGCTCGGCGAGTATCTGCTCCATCCCAGCTTGATGGATGCCGCCGTGCAGGCCGCCGTCGGATTCATCGATGACATCGCCGAAATGCCCGACCGGCCGAGGCTGCCGTTTGCATTGGAATCCTTGCACATTCTGTCGGCCTGCACGCAGGAGATGTTCGTCTGGCTGCGCTTTTCGCCGGGCAGCAAATCTACCGACAACATCATCAAGCTCGATATCGATTTGTGCGATCCGGATGGCAACGTCTGCGTGCAAATGCAGGGCTTCACCTCTCGTTTTCTCAACACGGAAGCCCAAACCGGTGTGCTGTACGCGGCCCCGGCGTGGGAGCCGGCCGCAATCGACGCTGCGGTCACGCCGCGCCAGTACGGCCAACAGCAGATCATCCTGTGCGGGTCGCCAAGCGTTCACGCCGAAAAGCTCCAAGCGGCAATCGCGAACAGCGCTTGCCTGTCCCTGCCTGCGGCCCCGCAACAAAATCTTGCTGAACGCTACCACGACGTTGCGCTAGCCTGCTTTGAGCGCATCAAGGACGTATTTGCGAGCAAGCCGCAGGGCCAGGTGCTGGTGCAGGTCGTCGTTGCCGGCACCGATGCCGATTCGCTCCTCCTGGGCCTGGCGCCCTTACTCAAGACCGCCGCCATCGAGAATCCCGCGCTGGCCGGTCAGATTATTCTCGTCGAACCGCAGACCAGTGCGGACGAATTGGCGCGGCTGCTGCAGGCTGAGCGCGGCCGGCCCCAGGATACCGTTGTCAAGTACGCGCAGGGCGCCCGGCATGTTTTGACATGGCGGGAACTGGATGTCAGCGACGACAAGGCGGCAATCGCCTTCAGAGATGGCGGCGTCTACCTCATTACCGGAGGATTGGGCAGCCTGGGCGTCTTGTTTGCGCGGGCCATCCTCGAACAGGTTCGCGACGCGAAGGTGATCCTGACCGGGCGTTCCGCGCTGACGCCTGAAAAGGCAGCGCTCCTGAAGACACTCTCGCCACGGCAGGACGCCGTCGAATACCGGCAGCTCGATATCGCCAACCCTGACCAGGTGCGCCAACTGACGGCCAGGCTTGTCGATGAGCACAAGCAGCTCAATGGGATCATTCATGCAGCGGGAATGATCCAGGACAGCTTTATCGTGAAAAAGACGGCGGCGCAATTCGAGCAGGTGCTCGAACCCAAAGTCGCCGGCACCTTCAATCTGGACGAGGCCAGCAAGGATCTCGATCTGGATTTCATGGTGCTGTTCTCGGGCGGCGCCTCGGTAACGGGCAATAACGGCCAGGCGGACTATGCGGCGGCGAATGGTTTCATGGACCGGTTCGCGGTGTATCGCAATGAACTGGTGACGCGCAATCAGCGCAAAGGAAAGACGCGCGCCATCAATTGGCCCGTGTGGAAAGAAGGCGGCATGGGTCTCGATGCGGCGACCCAGGAACAAATGAAGCAGAGCGCCGGTTTGTTCGTCATGCAGACCGTCACCGGCATGCAGGCTTTTCACCAAAGCCTGGCGTTCCCGCACGATCAGATCCAGGTCGTGGAAGGCGACCTGACCAAATTGCGCGAGACGCTTTTCGCGGATAAGTCGGCGGCTGTAGCGCCGCCGGCGCCCGTGGAACAAGCCGAGCCGACTCCGGCGGTGGCGCGCGCCGATGGCGGCAACATCCAGGAAAAGACCCAGGATTTCTTGAAAAAGCGCCTCTCGTCGTTGCTGAAATTGCCGGCCAATAAAATTGATGCCGCCGCGCCGTTTGAACGGTACGGCATCAATTCCATCATGACGATGAATTTGACCAACGAGCTGGAGAAAATCTTCGGCTCGTTGCCCAAGACGCTGTTCTTCGAGTACCAAACCCTTGCCGAGCTTGCGCAGTACTTTATCAACGCGCATTCGGCGCAATTGAACGAGCTGTTTGCCGATACGGGCACGGACGAGAAGGCGGTGACGCCGGCCGCGCCGGCCAAGGCCAAATCCGCTCCCGCGGCAAAACCGGGCGCCAGCCGGCGCGCCGGCCAGCGCCGCCGTTTTGCCGGCGCCGCGAGCGAACCTGGCCGGACGAAGTCGATCAACCATTCGGAGCCCATCGCCATCGTCGGCTTGAGCGGACGTTATCCCGGCGCCGACGATATCGAAGAATATTGGTTCAACCTGCGCGACGGTAAAGACTGCATCGTCGAAGTTCCGCAGGATCGTTGGGACTGGCGGGATTACCTTACCGACGACCGTTCCAAGACCGGGCACCATTACAGTAAATGGGGCGGTTTTATCAACGGCGTCGATGAGTTCGATCCGTTGTTCTTCAACCTTCCGCCAGCCGAGGCCGAACGCATCGATCCGCAAGAGCGCCTGTTCCTGCAGTATGCCTGGATGGCGCTGGAGGATGCCGGTTACACCCGTTCCAGCCTGCAGATCCCGCGCGAAAAGGATCAAGCCGGCCAGGTGGGCGTGTATGTGGGCGTGATGTACGGCGATTACCAGATGTTCGGCGTCGAGAAGAGCCTGCTTGGCGAGCGTATGGTGACGACCACCAGCTATTCCAGCATCGCCAACCGGGTGTCCTATTTCCTCAACCTGCATGGTCCCAGCATGGCGCTGGACACCATGTGCTCTTCGTCGCTCACGGCCATCCACCTGGCCTGCCAGGATTTGAAGCAGGGACGCACCGACCTTGCGATCGCCGGCGGCGTCAACGTCACGATTCACCCGAATAAGTACCTGCTGCTCAGCTCGGGACAATTCATCGCCAGCGATGGCCGCTGCCAAAGCTTTGGCGTGGGCGGCGATGGCTACATTCCGGCAGAGGGCATCGGCGCCTCATCCTGAAGAGACTGTCCGAGGCGGAGAGAGACGGCAATCACATTTATGGCGTGCTCAAGGGAAGCTCGCTGAATCATGGCGGCAAGACCAACGGTTATTCGGTTCCCAATCCGCAGTCCCAGGCCAGCGTCATCGGGCAGGCGTTGAAGGAATACGATGTCGATCCGCGCCATATCAGCTATCTTGAGGCGCATGGCACCGGCACCAAGCTCGGCGATCCGATCGAAATCGCCGCGCTGACGCAGACGTTCCGCCAGAGCACATCGGAGAATCAGTTCTGCCTGATCGGTTCCGCCAAATCGAATATCGGCCATGCCGAATCGGCTGCCGGGATCGCGGGGCTGACCAAGGTGCTGTTGCAGATGAAGCATCGGCAGATCGTGCCGTCGCTGCACTCCTCGGTGTTGAATCCCCATATCGATTTTGAAAAGACGCCGTTCGTAGTGAACCAGACCTTGCGGCAATGGGAGCAGCCGGAAGTGAACGGCAGGCGCTTGCCGAGGATCGCGGGGCTCTCATCGTTTGGCGCGGGCGGTTCGAACGCGCACATGATCGTGGAAGAGTATGTGCCGTCGGCGGCGCTCCCTGAATTCCAGGGCGGGTCCGCGCCGGCCGTTATTCTGTTGTCGGCGCGCACGCCAGAGCAACTGAATCAAAAGATCCATGATTTGCTCGCGTTTGTGCGCAAGCAGGAAAATGCCGTCGATCTTTACTCCATGGCCTACACCTTGCAGGTGGGCCGGGAAGTGATGGAGGAACGCTTCGGCCTGATCGTCAATTCGGTCGAGCAATTGGTGGAAAGGCTGCAAGCCTATTTGGATGGCGAGCAATACGTCGAAGACTGCTATCAAGGACAGGCCAAACGCGGCGACGAAGCGGTGTCGTTGTTCAACACCGACGCCGACCTGCAGGAAACGATAGACAAGTGGATCGCAAGCAGAAGGCTTTCACGCGTCCTGTAGCTGTGGACCAAGGGCTTGGCGGTCGATTGGAACAAGCTGTACGGCGAAAGCAAACCGCGCTTTACCAGCCTGCCCACCTATCCGTTCGCCAAGGACCGCTGCTGGACCGACAGGGTGGTCAACGCGCAGGCGGCATTGCCGGGAATGGCTGGCGCCGTGCTGCATCCTCTGCTGCACTCGAACACTTCCGATTTCAGCCAACAAAGTTATCGCTCGACATTTAGCGGTTCCGAATTTTTCCTCGATGATCACCGGGTGAGCATCGGCGGCGGCGCGGACCAGAAGGTCATGCCCGGCGTGGCGTATCTGGAAATGGCACGGGCAGCCGTGGAGCAGGCGCTCCCGGAGCAGTCCGCATCCGCGACTTTTGAGCTGCGCAATATTGTCTGGGCGCAGCCGCTTGTCGTAATGGATCACAAGCAAGTCAGCATCGCGCTGTCGGCGAATGACGATGGGCAAATCGATTTTGAAATCCATAGCCAGGACGATGGAAACGCCATCGTCCATTGCCAGGGGCAAGCTGCCGTCGCCGCGCATTCCACCGCGCTTGAGCTGAATCTCGATCAGCTCAAGGGGCAGATGCAGCGGGGCAGCCTGTCCCCGGACAGCATTTACGCTACCTATGCGAGCATGGGCCTTGCGTATGGGCAGGCGCATCGCAGTATCGCGTCCATCGCGCTGGGGGATGCGCAACTGCTGGCGCAATTGCGCATCCCCTCGGCAATCGAAGCGAGCCAGGCGGACTATCTGCTGCATCCAAGCGTGATGGACGGCGCCTTGCAGGCGGCCATTGGACTGTTCGATGCGTCGGCGGATGCGTCCGGCCAGGCACGCTTGCCGTTTGCGCTCAATACCTTGCGCATCGTTGCACCTTGCACGACAGAGATGTTTGCCTGGGTGCGTTACTCGCCGGGCAGCGGACCGAACGACAGCGTGGTCAAGCTGGATATCGATCTGTGCAACGGTAGCGGCCAGGTCTGTGTGCAAATGCGCGAGTTTTCTTCGCGCGCGCTGAGCAAGCAGGCCGGCAGCGCGGCAACCGGCAGCCTGATCGCTGCCCCGGCATGGCAAGCGGCCGCAGTGGCATCCAGCCAAAGCCAGCCGGAATACGCCGAGCGCCACGTCATCTTGTGCGAGCTTCCCGGCGTCGATGGCAAAGAGCTTGAGACGCTGCTGCCGCAAAGCCATTGCCTGACATTGCAAGCACCGTCGGAGAGCGCGCTTGCGGCACGCTACAGCCATTACGCACTCGCTTGCTTCGAGAAGTTGCGGACTCTCCTTGAGGGCGGGACCGAAGGTAAGACGCTGGTCCAGATTGTGCTGGCGAACAGCCAGGAACAAGCAGTGTTCGCAGGTCTGTCGGGCATGCTCAAGACCGCCGCGCTGGAAAACCCCCGCTTCGCCGGCCAGGTCATTCTCACCACGCCCGCCATCACGGCACAGGCCCTTGCAAAGCAGTTGCAAGACAATGCGGGATCGCCCGATGCGCTCGTTAAATACGAGCAAGATGCCCGGCAGGTCTTGCGTTGGCAAGAAATGCCGGGGAACCTGGACAGTTTCAATGTTTCGTTCAAGGATCATGGGGTCTACCTGATCACAGGCGGACTCGGCGGTTTGGGTGTTCTGTTCGCCAAGGAGATTCTCGCGCAGACGTCCAGGGCAAAGGTCATCCTGACGGGCCGCTCGGCGCTGAGCGCCGACAAGCAAGCCATCGTGGACCAGCTCTCGGCGAAGCCCGGCCAGGTTGAATATCGGACGCTCGATCTGGATGACCTCGAACAGGTCAAGCAAGCCATTGCCTCCGTCACGAAGGAGCACAAGCAGCTCAACGGCATTCTGCACAGCGCCGGAATGACTGCTGACAATTTCATCCTGAAAAAATCGGCAGCCGAATTCCAGCAGGTTCTCGCCCCGAAAGTCACCGGCACAGCCAACCTGGACCAGGCGACGCAGGACATCGACCTCGATTTCTTCGTGCTGTTTTCCTCGACCAGCGGTGCGATGGGCAACCTGGGGCAGGCGGACTACGCTACCGCCAACGGCTTCATGGACCAGTTCGCCGCGTACCGCAATCAGTTGGCGGCGGCCGGGCAAAGGCAGGGCAGAACGCTCTCGATCAATTGGCCGCTGTGGCATGAAGGCGGCATGCAGATCGACCCGGCGACCGTGGAGATGCTGCGGCAAGCGACCGGCGTGCAGCCCTTGCAAACGGCCACGGGCATGCAGGCGCTGTATCGCAGCCTGGATTCCCGGCATGGCCAGACGCTGGTCATGGAGGGCGATCTGGTGCGCCTGCGCCATGTCATCACCGGGCAGCCGCAGCAGCCGCAGCCGCAGGTATCCGCACCGGTTCCCGTTCAAGTGGAAAAGCCGGCCGCCTTGCCAGCCGCCGCGCGCAATGCCGATACCGACAGTCTCGTGGAGAAAACCGAGGACTATTTGCGCAAACAGTTCTCGGACGTCTTGAAAGTGCCGTCGCACAAGATCGATCCGCTGGCTCCGCTGGAGAACTACGGTATCGATTCCGTGGTGGCAATGAAGCTGACCAATCAGCTGGAGAAGACCTTCGGTTCTCTTTCGAAGACCTTGTTCTTTGAATACCAGACGATCGCCAAGCTGGGCGCTTATCTGCTCAAAGCGTTCCCGGACATCGTGCGCAAGGCAGCCGGTCTTGAACAACCGGCGGCGGAAGCGCCCGCAGCCCAGCAAGCGGCCGTGGAAACGCCGGCTGCCGTTCCTGCCATCCGCGTCAAGAATCGGTTCGCCGGCGGCGCTACTCACGCCACCCTCAAAGCGGTTGCCATCGTGGGCTTGAGCGGCAGGTATCCGCAGGCCGGGAATCTGGACGAGTTCTGGGAAAACCTGAAGGCGGGCCGCGACTGCATTTCCGAAATTCCATCGGACCGTTGGGATAACTCGCTGTATTTCGATCCGGACAAGAGCAAAAACGGAAAGACCTATACCAAGTGGGGCGGATTCCTCGCGGATGTCGATAAATTCGATCCGCTGTTCTTCAACATCTCCCCCAAGGAAGCCGAAATCATCGATCCGCAGGAGCGGCTGTTCCTCGAAACGGCATGGGAGACGATCGAGGACGCCGGCTATAGCAAGGAAAGCCTCTCGGGCAAGCGCGTGGCCGTGTATGTCGGCGCCATGTGGGGACACTACGAGCTTTTCGGAGCCGGCGCCCTCGCGGCAAAGAATCCGGCCATTCCGACCTCGTCCCATGCCTCGATTGCGAACCGGGTATCGTATTTCTTCAATTTGCATGGTCCAAGCATCGCGCTGGACACCATGTGCTCGTCGTCGCTGACGGCCATCCATCTGGCCACCGAGGAAATCCGCAGAGGAAACATCGATGCGGCGCTTGCCGGTGGCGTGAATCTCTCGATTCATCCGCAAAAATATCTCAACCTGAGCCAAGGGAAGTTTGCCGCGAGCGACGGCAGATGCCGCAGCTTCGGCGAGGGCGGGGATGGATACGTGCCGGGAGAAGGCGTGGGCGCGGTGTTCCTCAAGGCCCTTGACGACGCCTTGCGCGACGGCGACCATGTGTACGCCGTGATCGAATCGAGCGCCGTCAATCATGGCGGGAAGACCAACGGCTATACCGTTCCCAATCCAAATGCCCAGGGCGAAGTGATTCTCGAAGCCCTCAAGAAAGCCAACATCGATCCGGCTACCTTGGGCTATGTGGAGACGCACGGCACCGGGACTTCCTTGGGCGATCCGATTGAAATCACCGGATTGCAGCAGGCGTTCGCAGGATTCACGGACGAGAAGAAAATCGTTCCCATCGGCTCGGTCAAGTCGAATATCGGCCACTTGGAATCGGCGGCGGGCATCGCGGCGGTCACCAAAGCCTTACTGCTGATTAAGTATCAGCAGTTGGTTCCCTCGCTCCATGCGGAGCCTTTGAATCCGAATATCGATTTCGAGAAGTCGCCGTTCTACGTGCAGACCAAGCTGGCGGAATGGAAGCGCCGCGCCGAGCACCCGAGGCGTGTTGCCGTGAGTTCCTTTGGCGCCGGTGGGTCCAATGCGCATCTCATCTTGGCGGAGCATGTGGATACCAGGCGGGCGCAGCGCAGCGCGCCGGTGAGGCCCGAAGTCTTCGTGCTGTCGGCACGGGATCAGGGGGCGCTTTACCGTTATGCCGAACGCGTTGCGCAATTCCTGGCGCGCGCTTCTGGCGAGCCGCTGATGGATATCGCCTACACCTCGCAGGTGGGAAGGACGCCCATGGCGGCGCGCCTGGCGGTCATCGCAACGAGCGTCGAAGAGCTCAAAAACAAACTCGATCAGTGGGTCGCGTCACGCGCGGGCATGGCTGAACCGGAAGACGTCTTTTATGGGAACGTCAATGATGCGCAGTACAACGCCGGCAATTTGATTCAAGGCACCGCAGGCAGGGCCTTCCTGCGCGACCTGTTGACGAAGCGGGATTTGGCGAGCGCAGCGAAACTGTGGGCCGTGGGCGCCGATATTGATTGGTCCCTCGCCTATGCGGATGCTCAGCCGGCAAGGGTGAGTTTGCCTACCTACCCGTTCACGAAAGAGCGGTACTGGATCGATGCCGCACCGGTTCTGGTTGCCGGCAGTCCGGCGGCAGCCCCGAAGGAAGCGCCGAAAGCCCGAGGAGAAGCGCAGGGTCCATTTCCATCCGCAATGGAAAGCGCGCCCGCTTACCGCGTCCGCGGCGCTGCCGGCGGCAACCGGGCCAGTCCTCATTCTGGACACCACCGATGCATTTACTCAGGAGCTCAGAACCCGCCTCGCGGAAACGCCGGTCATCCTGGCGAAACTGGGAAGCGCCTATCAGGAAGTGTCGGCCGACAGCTTCACGATCGATCCTGCACGGGAAGAGGACTTCGAACGGCTCGTCGATGCGCTCAATGCGAGCGGCCGGCTGCCGCAGCTGATCCTGCACCGTTACGCAGCCGACCATGAGCCAAGCGAACAGCAGGTCGCGCAACAGCTCGATCATGGCGTCTATACGCTCTTGCACGCGTGCAAGGCGTTGATGAAGCAAAAGCATCACACCGCCTTGAAGCTGGTGTCGTTGTTGTCCGGCGCTTCTCAGGCCGCGGCTCCCCTGGGCGCTGCCCTGGGCGGCTTCTACATGACCCTTCACCTGGAAAATCCGAAGTATGTCTCGAAGGTCGTGGATATCCGGGCGAAATCGGACGGCCAGGCAGCCTCTGTCGCGGACGAAGCCGGCATCTTGTTGGATGAGATGCGCGACAACGCCTGGGCAGCGAGCGAGATTTGCTATCGCTATACAGACCGGCAGACATACACCCGGGAGGTCAGAGAGTACGTCTCGTACCAGGCTGCCGAGCGGGCAAGCGCGGCGCTGCCGTTGAAACAGCAAGGCGTCTATCTCATCACAGGCGGCTTGGGCGGCCTGGGATACATTCTTGCCGACTACCTCGCGAAGAATTTCCAAGCAAAATTGGTTCTGGTTGGACGTTCCGAGCTCAGCGAAACGTACGCGAAGAAGATCGACCGGCTCAATGCACACGGCGCCGAAGTTCTGTATCTGCGCGGGAGCGTGGCAAAGCTGGCCGATATGGAGGCGGTCGTTAAAGAGACGAAGGATCGATTCGGGCGCATTGACGGCGTGATCCACAGCGCCGGAATCAATCGCGATTCCTTCATTCTCAAGAAAACCAAAGAAGAAATGGCGGAGGTGCTCGATCCGAAGGTCTATGGCGCGATCAATCTGGATCGGGCCACGCGCGAGGACAGCCTGGACCTGTTCGTCCTGTTCTCTTCCGTTGCGGGAGCGCTGGGCAACCTTGGTCAATGCGACTACGCCTATGCCAATCATTTCCTGGATTCCTTCGCCGAGCAGCGCGAGAGCCTGAGATTGGCAGGCAAGCGCAACGGCAGAACCTTGTCGATCAATTGGCCTTTCTGGGAAGAGGGCGGGATGGTCCTGCCTGCGGACGCCATTGCTTCGTCGAAAAAGCTCACGGGAATGCATCCCTTGCCCACCGTGGAAGGGCTCAAGTCCTGGGAAGACTTGCTGCGCTCGGAGTTGTCGCAGGGCATCGCGCTCTATGGAACGCCGTCCAAGATTGCCGCTTATGTGACGCACTGGTCCGGGCGGGCCGAGTCCGGCCCATCGGCCGCAGCCAAGGTGGCCGACCCGGCAACGTTGCTGGCGCGGACGGACGCTTACCTGAAGGCGTTGATCGGTGCGGAAATCAAGCTCTCTCCAGATCGCATCGATTCTCGCGAGCGTCTCGAATCCTTTGGCATCGATTCGATCATGGTGGGACGCCTCAATGACAGCTTGAGCCGTGATTTTGGCGATCTGCCGAAAACCCTGTTCTACGAATATGAAACCATCGAGGAACTTGCCAAGTATTTCGTCCGGGAGCTGCCGCAGGTCTTGATGGGCTTCTTCAGCCAGGAGAGCGCGGCGGACGGTGCTGTCATCGAAATCGATGATTCCCAAACGAGTGAGGTGGAGGCGGAACCGGCCGCGCCGGAGGTGCAGGCAGAACGGAAGCAGGACGATTCCGAGCCGATCGCCATCATCGGCCTGCATGGATACTATCCGCAATCGAAAGATCTGGACGAATACTGGGAGCATCTGCGGCAAGGGCGCGACGTGGTCAGCCTGGTTCCCGCCGAGCGATGGGATTTTGAGAAGTTCTACGATGCAGATCCAGAGAAGGCTGCGGACGGGAAAATCTATTGCAAGTGGGGCGCGTTCCTCGAAGACTTCGACAAGTTCGATGCATCCTTCTTCAATATCGAGGCGGAAGAAGCCCGTGCTATCGACCCGCAGGAAAGACTGTTCCTGCAGTCGGTATGGTCCGCCATCGAAGACGCCGGCTATACCCGCGAGAGCCTGAAGCGGCAATTCCCGAAAGCGAAAAGCGCCGACGTGGGCGTTTTTGTCGGCGTCACGACAAATTCGTACCACCTGTTGACGACCGAAGAGTGGCAGCGCGGGAATATCGTCTCCCCGAGCGCCTTGCCTTGGTCGATCGCGAACCGGATTTCTTATTTCTTCGATTTCCAGGGCCCCAGCATGCCGGTCGACACGGCTTGCTCCTCGTGCTCGGTCGCGATTCATCTGGCGTGCGAAAGCCTGAGGAAGCAGGATTGCCAGGTCGCCGTCGCCGGCGGCGTGAACCTCTATCTCCATCCGACGAAATATCATGGCTTCTGCCAAAAGCGCATGCTGGCGGTGGGAGGAAGATGCCGCAGCTATGGCGCTGGAGATGATGGATTCGTTCCGGGCGAAGGCGTGGGAACGCTGTTCCTCAAGCCCTTGAGCCGTGCAATCGAGGATGGCGATCACATTTACGCGACCATTTTGGGAAGCGCCTACGATCATAGCGGCCGGTCGAACGGCTATTCGGCTCCCAACCCCAACTCTCAAGCAAGCATTATCGGTAAAGCGCTGAGCAAGGCAGGCGTGCATCCGGAGTCCATCAGCTACGTCGAAGGGCATGGCACCGGCACCCAGCTTGGCGACAGCCTTGAGATTTCCGCGCTGACCCAGGCATTCAGAAAACAGACCGAGAAGCGGCATTTCTGCGCGGTGGGTTCAGTGAAGGCGAACCTGGGGCACTCGGAGTCGGCGGCTGGAATCTCCGGCGTGACCAAGATCCTGCTGCAGATGAAGCATCGGCAACTGGCGCCTACCATTCATTCCGATGAGGTCAATCCGAATATCGAGTTCGAACGTTCGCCTTTCTATCTGCAGCATGGGTTGAGCCCGTGGGAGCCATCCTCGTCTCATCCGCGGCGAGCCCTGATTAACTCTTTCGGGGCAGGCGGCGTGAACGCCTGTATCGTTCTCGAGGAATATGAGCAGCGTCGCGCGCCGGCGCAATCTCCTGTCGCCGGCCCGCATCTGGTGGTGCTCTCGGCTAAGAATGAAGACCGCTTGCGGGAATACGCGGATAAGCTGCTCGCCCGCCTGCGTAAAGAAACGCAGATCGATCTCGCCGCCCTCTCGTATACCTTGCAGGTCGGACGGGAAGCGATGCCCGAGCGATTGGCCCTTGTCGTGGCGGACGCGCAGGAGCTGATGGACAAGCTGGACGCCTGGACCCGCCGGGAATCGTCGGTCAGCGTTTATCGGGGCAGTCTCGACCCGCGCCGCGGAGTCAAGAGGTCTTCGAAGAAAGACAAGGACATGCTCGAGAGTCTGTGCGAGGCGCGGGACTTGAACGGTCTTGCGCAAGCATGGACAGCCGGAGAGGAAGTGGAGTGGGAAAAACTCTACATCCAGAACAGGCCGTCACGGATGTCGCTGCCCACCTATCCTTTTGCTAAAGAGCGTTATTGGGTCTCCGAGACGCCGGCCTCGAAGCCGCGCCTCGGCGCCGAGCAAACGACAGCCCAGTTGCACCCGTTGATCTCTCATAACTCATCCACCTTGAGAGAGGTGAGCTTCAGTTCCATGTTGTCGGGCAACGCATTCTACGCCCGCGATCATCAGGTCAATGGGCAGAAGATCTTCCCTGGCGCCGGGTACCTGGAGATTGCCTGTGTGTCTGGAGCGCTGGCGGGGACGAAGAAAGTCGGCAAGATCCGGGATATCGTTTTCATCCAGCCGCTGGTTTTCAGGGACGAATCGCAGATGATTCAGGTCTCCTTGACGCCGACGGACGATAACGCGGAATACATCATCACATCCTACGATGCGGACCGTGAGAAGGTGGTGCACTCGGAAGGTCTGATCGAATTCCAGGATGGCGCGAAGGAATCGGGCGGCGACCAATACCTTTCCATCGAAGCGCTGAAAAAACAGTGCTTGCGGTCGGTGGACGTCGGTCATTATTATGGCTTATTTGAAAAGTCGGGCATCAGTTATGGGCCGGCCTTCCAAACGATGCAAGAGTTGCACATCGGCCAGTCCTTTGCCCTGTCCAGACTGACGATTGCGGATCATTTGAGAGCCGACTTCGATGATTTTGTCCTTCATCCATGCATAATCGACGGCGCGTTGCAGAGCGTTTCCGGCATGGCTGGGGGAGGCGAATCGTCGGTGCCGTTCCTGCCTTTTGCAATCGATGAAGTTCAGATCTACCGGCCCACTTCGCAAACCTGCTATGTGCATGTGGAGGAAGCCGAGCTCGAAAAGCGGGGTAAGGCGGAGATCAAGAAGTTCAATATCAAGATCACGAATGAGAAGGGTCTCGTTCTGGTCTTCTTGAAGAACTTTTGCGTCAGGGCCTTCAAGTCTGTGCCAGCCGCCAGCGGGGCGAATGCATAGATGCGCAAGGCGCTGAGCAAGTAGTGCGGGCGTTGTGTCACTTGCATGACGGGAGAAACGCGGCAGTTGGCGTCGCTCCCGAAGATTAGACCGAAAGCCCCGGAAACATCTCGGGTGTAAACGTGATTAAGAGACAGCTATGAGAAGAGTATTGAACTTCATTGCGCACTATATTACCGGCGTCCCGGATTGGGTTCGGAAGCGAAAATTGTTCGTTTTGTCGCTCACCGCTGCCCTTACCGCGCTATCTTTCTACGGCATGACGAAGTTGCAATTCGACTTCACCATTGAGAGATGGCTCAAGCAGGATGACGCGGCATTCGTGGCATTTAACGAATTCCGTGACCAGTTCGGCAGCGACGATGGTGTCGTGATCGTTTACAAGCCGAAGGACGGGAACGTGTTTTCCACGAACTCCCTGCAAACCGTCAAAAGGATTCGTGACGACCTGATCAATTACCATAAGAAATTGAAAGCAGGGGAGCAATCCCCGCTCGAACATGTCGTCAAGGTCGAAACGCTTATCAACGCGCCCGTCCTGACGGTGACCAAGGACACCATGCTGTCCCACTGGCTCGTGGGAGACACGGTGCCGACCAGCCAGCAAGCACTTGACGAGATCCGCAAAACCGCCAGGTCCGAAAGAGATTTCCCCCTCAAGTATTTCTCGAATGACGAGAAGTACGGGGTGATTTATATTAAGACCGATTTCGGCGCAATCCCATTGGACTCCGCCGGGCAGGCCACCACGGACCTGCATATCAACATGGCGGTCAATGACCAGCCGCAGCCTCAGGATGGCAACGGCAAAGGGAATGGGGCTGAGCTTCGGTTCAAGGCGACCGATATGGGGGATTACGTCGCGTTGAACGCCGCCCTCAATGAAATTCTGAACAAACCCGAATACGCGGCGCACCTCGAATATTACAGGGTCGGCAACACCGTCGATTCTGAGAATCAGGTCAAGATGGGCAAGGAAATGGCCACGCTCTATTCGGCGGGCATGCTGGTCATGCTGTTGATGCTGTTTATGATCTTCCGTTCGGGCGCAGGCGTCATCTGGCCGGTTCTGATCATCGCGCTGACCAATATCTGGACCTTTGGACTCGCAGGGTTTCTCGATCTGTCCATCTCGCCGTTCGTGATTCTGACCATCCTGCTGATTCTCACCGTGGGCATGGCCGACGTCACCCATATGATTTCGAGCTACTTGTACTTCCGGAACGAGGGCCATGATTCAGCATCTTCGCTGCGGGAAGCCTACGAGAAAGCCGGCCTGGCCTGCTTTTAAACGACCATCACCGCCACCGCAGGCATGTTGTCTCTGCTGTCCGGCAATCTCGTCCCCGTCGTCAATTTTTCGCTGATGTCGGCGATAGGCGTCTGCGTCGCGTTTCTTCTGGTGATCCATCTGCTTCCGGTCCTGCTCGACATCTGGCCGCCTGTGCCGACGGAAGGGCACCGTCCCAACCTCATTGGCGAAATTGTGCAGCGGATTATGCCGAACTTCGTGCCGTATTTGCAGACGCAGCTGGAAAAGATCGTGCCGACGGTGGAGAAAAGGCCGTATGTCTTCATCACTCCGTTCATGCTCATTTTCATCGCTTCCATATACGGGGCGTTCAATGTGAAGGTCGATTACAGCCTCTACGACCAGTACCGCGAGGACTCAAATTTCTACCAAAGCTTCAAGGTGCTGGATGGAAAATTGGCGGGCGCATCCCAGATGTCGCTCTACGTCGATCTCGGAAAGGACAACGGCTTCCAGGATCCTGCCGTGCTGCGCGTGATATACGACCTGCAGAAAAAATTCGAAAAAGACTACAGCAAGTATGTTGTGACGACCTCCTCCATCGTGAATGTGGTCAAGGACGCCTATCAGAAACAGCATGAAGGCCAGCAGGACAAGTACATGATCCCTGCAACGAGGGAAGTGTTGTCGCAAACGCTGTTTACATTCAATCTCGCCGATCCGGAAGAACGCGAAAAGCTGGTCAGCGAGAACTACCGGAAAGCCAATGTCACGGTGACTCTCCGCGGCTACGGCTCGTATGAGTACACGCAGGTTTTCGAGCAGATGAAGCGGGACATCGACAACTCGGTAAACCTCATCAAGAAGGACTATCCGGAGGTGAAGGTGTCGATCACCGGCCTGTTTGCGATGGGAATGAAGGCCGCCAACTATCTCGTCATGAACGAGCTGCAAAGCTTTGGGCTGAGCCTTTTAATCATCTCCGGCATGTTGTTGGTGATCTTCGGCTCATTCAAGGCGGGTCTGATTTCTCTTGTCCCCAACATGGTTCCGTCCTTCTTGATCCTGGGAGTGCTGGGGTGGTTGAACATTCCGCTGGATTTTTACACAATGATGCTGGCCCCAATTGCGGTCGGTATTGCCGTCGATGACACCATCCACTTTGTATCGGTGTACCGGACCGAAGTGCTGAAGGATGGCGATGTCAGAAGGGCGCTGGTCGATACGGTGAAGGAATGCGGCCAGTCGGTTATATTCGCATCCATGATTCTGGGCTTTGGCTTCGGAATCATGTCGATAGCCACCACGCCGGGGCTTGCCAGCCTTGGGAAGTTCGGATTCCTCACCATTTGGTCCGGCCTGGTGTGCGAGCTGTTCCTGACGCCCGCATTGATCCTGGTGTTCCAGCTGAGATTTCGATATGCTGAAAAAGCTCCGGCTTCGGTGCCGGCAACAGTACACTAGTGTAAGAAACGAAAGGAAAACACGATGAAATTGCCTACTGCTGCTGTAATGAAGGCCGCCGCCATCGGCTGCCTGATGGCGCCGCTCCCGCTATTCGCGGCGAATCCGAATATCGCGGAGATCATGAAAGCCTACGATGACGTGGCCAGGAAGTCTTTCACGACGGCCGTCATCAAGGTCCTTATCCACGTGCAAATACGTTATCAATAACGGCGCCCTGAGCTGCAAGGAAAAGCCGCGCGTGACCGTATTGGAGGCAGGGGAGAAGAAATGGGGCGCCGACAAGAGGGATACCCGCGCGATTGCAATGGTTCTTCAGCCGGTTTCCGACAAGGGCGTCGGCATGCTGACGTATGAATATGCCGACCCGGACAAAGAGAACGATGTGTTGCTGTACCTGCCGGCATTGGAAAAGGTGCGGCGCGTGGTGTCCGGCAGCGATGGCAACGAGGACGGCGGCAGTTTCTTTGGAACCGAGTTCTTTGTCGATGACACGCAGTTGAGGAAAATCGAGGAGTTCAACTATAAGCTGCTCGGCGAGGATGTGCAGGACAACAAGCCGGTTTGGGTCATCGAACAGGTTCCAACCGAAAAGCGGGCGAAAAAGACGCAGTATCAAAAATCGATTATTTATCTCGATAAAGAAAAAAAAATTATCCTGCGAGAGGATATCTATAACCGTGCCGGCAAGCTTTATCGGCAGCGCTTTAACAGGGACTTCGCCCTGGTCGACAACGTCTGGCTGTCGCGGAACCAGACCATGAACAATCTCGCCACCAAGCGGGTAACGGTGCTCCAGAACTTGTCGGCGGCTTATAACAAGGACATACCCGACGAGCTGATGAGCGAGCGCAGCCTGACCGACTTCACCTTCAAGGAAAAGAATCTGGCACTGCTCCGCAGCCACTACAAATGAGCCCTTGGGCCGGATTGATGATGACATGACTATTGCAAGAGAGAACATATCGCCCGCGCCGGCTGATACCGCTTACGCGGATACCGATGTCGCTGTTATCGGCATCAATTGCCGGTTTCCGGACGCCAGCGATCCGGCGCAATTCTGGGAAAATCTTGCCGGGGGCGTGAATAGCATTCGCGAGATACCCGCCGACCGCTGGGATTGGCGCAAGTATTTTGGCGACCCGCAGGAACCCAACAAGTGCTGCAGTAAATGGGGCGGATTTATCGATGACATGGACAAGTTCGACGGAGATTTTTTCCAGATTTCTCCGGCGGAGGCGCAGCTCATGGACCCCCAGCAGCGGCTCATGTTGCAGCTATGCTGGGGTTGTCTGGAGGACGCGGGCTATCTGCCGGGAAGTCTGGCGGGAAGCAATACGGGCGTGTTCGTCGGCACTAACACGCTCGATTACCGGGAGCTCATTGAGACGCTTCCGACCGTCGAGGCTTACAAATCGACAGGCAACTATTCTGCGTTCATTCCAACCGCATTTCATACGTCCTGAACCTGCATGGGCCAAGCATGCCATGCGATGCGGCATGCGCGAGTGCGTTGTACGCCTTGCATTGCGCCACGCAATCGATCAACAGCGGCGAATCGAGCATGGCGCTGGTGGGTGCGGTCAATGCCATCCTGATGCCGAGCACCTATGTTGCGCTCAGCAAGGGCGGATTTCTGTCGCCAACCGGCCAATGCAGGACGTTCGATGCCGGCGCGGACGGTTATGTGCGCGGCGAAGGGGGCGGCGTTATCTTGCTCAAATCGCTTGCGAAGGCGATTCAGGATGGCGACCACATCTACGGGGTCGTCAAGGGATCGGCTATCAATCATAACGGCAAATCGCAAACCTTGACGTCACCGAACGCTTTCGCCCAATCGCAAGTCATCCAGGATGCCTATAAGAGGGCGGGCATCTCCCCGGACCGGGTTGGCTACATAGAGGTGCACGGCACCGGCACGCCCAAAGGGGATCCCATGGAAATCACCGGGCTCAAGCGGGCCTGGCGATATCTGGAAAAGCACTTCTCGGTCAAGGCGGATGAGAGTTCGTGCGGTCTTTGTTCCGTGAAGACCAATATCGGCCATCTGGAATCGGCGGCGGGCATTGCCAGCCTGATTAAAGTTCTTCTTGCATTCGAGCATCGAAAGCTTCCGCCGCTGGCGAATTTCAAGAAGATGAATCCCGATATCAGTTTGCGCGGCTCTCCTTTTTATCTAGTGACCGAACTCCGCGAGTGGGAGGGGCGCAAGCGGGCAGACGGAGGAGAGGAACCGCTTGTCGCGGGCATTAGCTCATTTGGTTGGGGCGGCACCAATGCGCATGTCGTCTTGCAGTCCTACCAGCCGGCCCACTAGGCGGTTGCAAAATATCTTAAGGGTTCGATCCGTTTAACGGAGACTCCGTACCAGTTCTATATCGGCGCTAGCCGCCAAAAAATCCAAGGGAGAGGCAGGATATGAAAACACCGGACGCGGCAAAATTTCACAAATTGTATGGTGTCAGAAGGCAGAGGACAAATTTTCAGAAAAAGGACTATGCCGACTATGTGGTGATGATCCTGGCCAGCGCAGCGCTGATCTGGTTTTCCTATGGCGCCTACCATATTGTCTCGATCGTTGGCCTGGCGCTTTGCGCTTACATGCTCGTCAACTTTCCAATCAGGCATGGCGCAGAACTGCACGTCCCGATCGTCATCAAAAGGCCGCAGGATTTGGCGTACACGTTCCTTAACAAATTACAAAATGCCAAGCTGCCTTATTTCCTCGCCATTGGCCTGCTCGTTCTTGAAAACTACCTGATCTCGCTGACACCGAACCTGCCGCACAAGTTAGAGCTGACACACACGGCCGCGGTTGGTCTGTTCTGGGGGCATTTCCTCCTCCTCACCGCATACAGGACGACGATTTTGGTCGCGCACCTTCTCAAGAAGGAGCATGTCCGCGATGTGTTGATGGAGTCGGTCTGGAAAAAGTACGTGGAGAACCCGGCCAGAGTTCCGCATGAGATCCTGCACGCTTACATCACCGGCCTGTTGACGCATATCGTTTTCCTGATCCCCTGGTACCTGGTGATCAAGTATTGCAATTTCTCCCTGGTTTTTATGCCGGTGACGTGCCTGGCAGCTTATTTTATACAGAAAAAAAACGTCACACTGGTCAATGAATGGTTCTACCGCGATCACTGGCTGGGCCACAATTCGGAGTTCGATTTTGTCTATGAGCATGGCACGCACCACGATGCGATCCCGAGTTCCCTGATCGGCGTTGCCGGGAACGGAATCATGGAAGGTTTTTTCCGCAGCTCGATGGCCTTTCCCATCCCGTTCTACAACCCCCTGCTGACCGCGTTTTTCTATACCGCCGACGTGAAGCTGGACATGGATATGCACCAGTATATTCCGGGCGTGTTCCCCAAACTGGACAAGGAATTCCTGGGGGTCATACAACATTCGCTGCATCATTATGGACTCCTTGAGCCGTATGGCTTTGCCATCAATCTGGACCAGCCGGTCTCCGACAAGGTCAAGAAGCAAACCAGCGTCCTGCCGGATGAGCTCAAATATTCCTGGAGACTCGATAATCAGCTGACGGGGTATAAATGGGATAGCTCGAAGTCCAAATGGTTCCTTGCCCTCATCGACAAGTACCATGATGGACCGGTCAAGTCATCCAAAAAAAGAAGCGCAAGCCGATGAATCCGACACAAGCAAGATGCACTGAGTGAGCGATAAGGGAGTTCCTATGAAGATCGATTGGGTGGCGGAGATGTTTCGCGCCCTCCGCGACTGCGGAGAAGATATTTCGATCGTGTATGGCCAAGATGACGGATCGTCTGCCCATGCAGAACCGCGCTGGTTCGAGCTGCAGCACGATCAATACGACGGTCTCAGCGGGCTGCGGGAGTTATTACGCCAGCAAGGCTTACATGTCGAAAAGCTCCCGGAATTGCGTGGCGATCCTTTCACATTCTTCCGTGGTCTGCGGGGGTTTTTTTCGATCCTTTCCGCCGTGAAGATAAGGCGGCAGCAATGGAAAACCGAGTTTGACTGGCTACGCAAGGTAAGCTTTCTTCCCCCGAATCAGCGGGTGGCATGGCGAATCTTTACAGAGGAGCAGACCAGGAAAATAGTGGCGGCGGCCAAGGCGGCCGGCGTCACGGTCAACACCAACCTGTTGTCCCATCTGGATACGGCGGTGGCCGCCGAACTGATCCCTCCGGGGGCGAGCAGGCGCTGGATGATTCCGGTGAACTTACGTGGTGCGGTCATCAAGGAATCCGAGCTTCCTCCGCATATGTCGTTCTGGGGCGTCGACCTGGAGGGCAAGGTTTCGGCTGGTCAGATTCAGGCGTCGATCAATCGCCATAAGGAAAGCGGCTCGCATTGGGGAATGTGGGTGATGCTACAAATTGGTAAATTGCTCGGCACCGAGGGGATGCGCAAGGATATACGCAAGCGGGAAAAGCAGGGTCATGGCGCGACTGGCATGTTCTCGAATCTGGGAGTTTGGAACATTCCCGGCGCCGGCCCCTGGTTTTTTTGCCCGGCGATTACGCGCGTCTACCCGATTGGCGCCGGATGCATCACAATGAATGGCCGCATGGCCCTTACAATGCAATTGCACGACGCGTTGTGCAGGGATTTTCAAACGTCGCAGGCGTTGCTGGCCGCGTGGAGTCAGGCATGTTTGCAGGAGCCGGTCGGCAGTAGCGCCGGCGCTGATGCCGGTTCGATGGGCCGGGTAGCGAACGGATAGGTAGCAGTGTGGGCGGGTTCATAACTCGTTGGCGGTCAAATTTTTAACAACATACTTGAGGCACTTTGTCATGGTTAAAGCGGGAATCGAAGCAATGAATGTTTTTGCCGGCACGGCGTTTTTGAACGTCGAAAAACTTGCCGCGCATCGGAACTTGGATAGAACAAGATTCGAAAATTTGATGATGAAGGAAAAGACCGTTGCGCTGCCTTACGAAGATCCGATCACGTTTGCCGTGAATGCGGCGAAACCGATCATCGACAGCTTGAGCGCGGAAGAAAAGAACCGTATCGAAATGGTCGTCACCTGTACCGAGTCGGCTTTCGATTTCGGAAAATCGCTGAGCACCTATTGTCACGATCTCCTGGGCCTGAACCGCAATTGCCGGCTGTTCGAGGTGAAGAACGCCTGCTTCTCCGGGGTGGCGGGATTCCAAAACGCGATCAATTTTATTCTGGCCCAGGTATCGCCCGGCGCCAAGGCGCTGGTGATTGCAACGGACCTCTCCCGTTTCATTCTCGATGAAGGCGGGGACGCCTTCAAGATGGAGTGGTCCTTTGCCGAACCGAGCGGCGGCGCGGGCGCGGTGGCGATGCTGATCAGCGAGACGCCTCATGTGTTCCAGGTCGATGTGGGCGCAATCGGGTCTTACGGGTACGAAGTGATGGACACCTGCCGGCCGTCGACCGACTCCGAGGCTGGCGACTCCGACCTGTCTCTGCTCTCCTATCTCGATTGCAGCGAGAACGCATTCCGTGAATATCAGAAACGTGTAAAGGGGGCCGACTATGCCAATACATTCGGCTATCTGGCTTATCACACGCCCTTTGGCGGCATGGTGAAGGGCGCCCACCGCAATCTCATGCGCAAGTTTGTGAAAGGTCTCACCCCTTCCGATATCGAGGCGGATTTCAATCGCCGGTTTACTCCCGGCCTCACGCATTGCACCCGCGTTGGCAACATCATGGGCGCGACGGCCATGATGTCGCTGGCCAGCACCATCGACAACGGGAATTTTGAGCGGCCGCAGCGCATCGGTGTTTTCTCGTATGGCTCCGGTTGCTGCTCGGAATTCTTCAGCGGTGTTGTGACCCAAGAAGGCCAGGACCATATCCGCAAATTGAAGATCAAAGAGCAGCTTGACAAGCGGTATGAGTTGTCGATGGACGAATACCAGAGCCTCCTCGTCGGCAGCAATGCCGTGAAATTTGGCACCCGCAACGTCGTGTTGGATACCAGCTTCATTGCGCCGGCGAGAAAAGCGCACGGAAAACCGGTGCTGTTCTTGAAAGAGATCAAGGAATATCGCAGGATCTACGAATGGGTATCGTAAGCGAGATACGGGCCTTCGACACGCTCAAGGTCCGTTTCCAGGAAGACGTCTGCTTCGTTCAATTTCACCGGCCTGACGCCAACAACACGATTAACGAACGCCTGATCGAAGAGTGCATCGAAGTGCTCGACCAGTATGGCGAACAGATAAAAATCGTTGTGTTGGAAGGTCTGCCGGAAGTTTTTTGCTTCGGAGCGGATTTCCAGGAAATCCAACGTGGCCTTGCCAACCGGAAGTCCGGTTCCCCGTTTGATCCGGAACCGATGTATGACCTATGGTTGCGCCTGGCCACCGGCCCCTTTATTTCGATCGCTCACGTTCGAGGGCAGGCCAACGCCGGAGGAATCGGATTCGTCGCGGCCTGCGACATCGTCATTTGCGAGGAAAAAGCCACCTTCGGCTTGTCGGAGCTCCTGTTCGGCTTGATGCCGGCCTGCGTCCTGCCGTTCCTGATACGCAGGATGGGGCTGGCGAAGGCGAACTATATGACGCTGATGACGGAGCCGATTTCAGCCAGCTGCGCGCATGAGTGGGGGTTGGTCGACGAGTACGCGGCCGATAGCCAAAATCTGCTGAGGAAAAAGCTGTTGCGCTTGCGGCGGCTATCCAAAACGGGCATTCACCGTTACAAGCGCTACATGAATGCCTTGGATAGCTCGCTGACAGCAGCCAAGACCAAGGCGCTTGAGGCTAACGTCGAGGTATTTTCTGATGATGAAAACCTGCAGAAGATCGCGCGGTATGTGACGACCGGGCAGTTTCCTTGGGAAGGAGGGTAAGCATGTCGGACCAGGCTGTCGAAACGAGGGAGATTGAACCCGGAGTCGTTCAGATCACCATGCAGGACAGGGCCAGCAAGAATACTTTCTCCCCGGCGCTGGCGGAGGGCTTGATCGGGGCTTTTGCCTCGGTTCGTGACCAAGCCCGGTACAAGGTCGTGATTCTGACGGGGTACGACAGCTATTTTGCCAGCGGCGGGACAAAGGAAGGCTTGCTTCTTCTTTCTGAGGGGAAAGGAAAATTCTCGGATACGGATTTCTACAGCCTCGCGTTAAACTGCCCGATCCCCGTAATTGCCGCCATGCAGGGTCATGGTGTGGGTGGTGGCTTTTCTTTGGGTATGTTTGCCGATTTCCCGATTTTGAGTCGTGATAGCATTTATACGACCAATTTCATGAAATACGGTTTCACGCCGGGCATGGGTTCCACGTTCGTGCTCCCCAAGAAACTGGGATTCAGCCTGGCCGAGGAGATGATGATCACCGCCAGGACGTATCGCGGAGAGGATTTACAGAAACGCGGTATTCCTTTTCCGGTTCTGCCGCGCGCGGAAGTGATGGACTACGCCCTTGAATTGGCAAGGACGATCGCCGAAAAGCCAAGGGTCTCGCTGGTCACGCTCAAGGACCATCTGGTTGCGCCATTGCGGGAAGGACTTGCTCGCGCTATCAATCAAGAACTGGTCATGCATGAGAAGACGTTTCATCAGCCGGAGGTCAAGGAGCGGATTGAGTCGTTCTTCGGAAATTAGCAGCCTTTTGAAGTTTTTGTATGTACCGAACGGCCGCCGGCTGGCGGCCGACAAGGAATACCACTGCTCCCGATCCGGGGGAGTGCCCGGCTTGGGAGCAGCGCGCTTGCAATTGTGCAGTTCATTAGAACAGGTGATCATATGGAAACTGCGAATTATCATATCTATGGCATGGGTTTGGGAGACGACGACCTTCGCTATATCGGGTGGACCTGTAAGTCCGTGGATAATGAGCAGGAGCAAATCTGTTCCGATGTGACGCAAAACGGTCGCCGCGACATTGCCGAATGGGCCAAACAGGCGCTTCACTGCGGCAAGTTGAGTATCTTCGAAATCGAAACGGCGCCCTCCGCCGAAAGCGCCAAGGACTCTGCCATGTTCTGGTGCGAGTACTATCGGTGGCTGGGACTCGACGTGGACTACGCCTGAGCATTGCCAGCAGTACCGATATTCGGGTATCGTCGAAGGTGGCGGCGCGTTCGCGCGCCGTCAGCTTTGACTTGCCCCGCGCGTTCGCCATGCCTTGAGGCCGGCGGCGCGTCACATACATGAGTGCAATACGGATTAAGATGGACAATTGGAGTAGCGATCTGGGGGCGGCGCTCGCGTCGGGCGACCCCGAGTACATGAAGGCCATGCTGGCCCGTGTGCCGAAGGAAGTCTTGCACATGGCCGTGCCTTACCTCGACCAGATGGCTAAGCGCAGCGAGAAGGAAGGCAAGTTCGATGAGGCGCTTGGCGGCTACCAGCAACTGATTCAGGTGGCGCCTGGCGAACCCCGCCACCACGCAAGCCTGGTGCGCGTACTGCTCAAGCTGAACCGGGCCGCCGACGCCCTGGCCGAGGCGGGCCGCGTCGTGGAACTGGCGCCGCAGGACGATACCGGATACCGGCTGCAAGCCGAGGCATGCGAGGCGTTGCAGGAGCTGCCACGCGCGGTGGCGGCGTATCGCGAGGCGTTGCGCCGCACGCCCGGCGACGCCGCGCTTGAGGCGCGCATCCATGCCTTGGAAACCGAGATACGCAAGCAGGCCGTGCTGCAACAGGCCCTCAATCCAGACGCGTCCGCCGCCCCTATTGACAGCCCGCCCCTGCCGAAGCTGGCATTCGATCCGGCGCTGTTCAACGACCCGTCAATCCCTTCCTCGTTCGATGCTTTTCGAGTCGATGGACTGAAGCAACATCTGTGGCGCTACAGCGCGCAGATGTCCGCCAGGAGCGCCCTTGCCCGGCTTGACGATCCGGTATGGCGCGCGGCCTGGGACGCGGCGCTTTCGACGTTGAGCGGAGCGCGCATCGTCTTTCAGGGCAGCGAACTGGGAGTCTTTGCGCTGCGGGCCTTGCACCACGGCGCGGCGCATGCGCTGTGCCTTGAAACCTATCCGCCGGATGCGCGCACCGTTACAGGCATGGTGCAGAAGCATTTTTTGAAGCCGTGGCATGCGCAACATGCGGCGCTCATCGAAGGCTGGTCCGAACAGGAGCGCCGTGCCTCATTCGAGGAATTTGCCAGCGCGATCGACATTGCGGCGCCCGGCGGGAAGGTGGCGGACGAACAGGCCGCCGATTGCCTGGTATTGCCCCAGATCGATCATACCCTTCTCGGCACCGGCATCGTGCGGGCCATTCGGCAATATTGCGCCGGCGGCCGGCCTGCTCCCGCGCGTATCTTGCCTGCCAAGGCCACGGTGTTCGCCATGGCCGTCGAATGGGCCTACCCCGACAGCGCCTACCGGCTGGAGCCGCTCAATCGCCTGCGCTGGAGCTTGTACCCGCAGGCTCTTGACCTCTCCCCCGAGTTCTGGAACGCGCTGACCGAGCCGGTTCGGGTCGGCGAGATCGATTTTGCCAACTTCTCCGAAGCCAAATGGGATCTCGCACTTCCGGTCGTGCGCTCCGGTAAGGCCGATGCGATCGTGTTCTGGTTCGAGCTCGATCTGGGCGTTGCGCAAGTGAGCAATGCGCCCGGCAGCGCGCTACAGTGCATCAAGCCGGCTTGCCAGTACACCGATCCGGTCGCGGTGCAGGCCGGCGACGTCTTCGCCCTGCGCGCGCGGGTCGAGGAAAGCCGCCTGCATTTTGAAACGCAGCCGCCCGCGACATTGCCACGCACGCATGGCTTGCCGGATTGGTATGTGCCGATGCTCGGCGACCGTCGCCGCAACGATGCCTATCGCGACGCCCTCGCCAGGGCGCTCGCGCCCGACCGCGGCCAGCTCGTGCTCGATATCGGCGCCAGTTGCGGCTTGTTGTCGATGATGGCGGCGCGTGCCGGGGCCGGCCGCGTCGTCGGATGCGAGACCGATTCCGCGATTCTGAAGGCGGGCAAGGAGATCGTCGCGCTCAATGGTCTGGACGCTCAGGTCGCCCTGGTCGGCAAGGACTGCCGCCAGATGAACATTCCCGACGATCTGCCGCGCCGCGCGGACCTGGCGCTGTTCGAGCTGTTCGATTGCAGCTTGATCGGCCAAGGCATCCTGCATTTCCTGGCCTACGCTCGCGAGCACTTGCTCAGCGAAACGGCGCGCTATCTGCCCGCGGCGGCCAGGATTCGCGCGATGGTGGTCGAATACCGGCTCGACCGGATCTGGGACATTGACGCCAGCTTGCTCAATCCCTCGCGCGCCTCGCTGTCCTTTATCAACGTCGACGCGTCCCGGCTCGATTATCGTCCGCTCAGCGCGCCGTTCGATGTGTTTGCCTTTGATTTTGCCAGCGCGGGTCCGGCCCCGGAACAGAAGGAGCTGCGGCTGGCCGCGACTGCGCCCGGCAGCGCCGGCGGGGTGCTGTTCTGGTTCGACCTGGCTCGACGACAATTGCTGGATCTCGAACGATCCGCAAGGTGAAAGCGCGCTGCACTGGAAGCAGGGTCTGCAATTGCTGCCGGAAGTCACAGTCAATGCCGGAATGGCGCTGCCGCTTGTCGCCAGCCATGACGGCAGCGGCTTGAAATTCCGTTGGCAGCACGACTTGCTGCCCAAGGAAGCGTTGTCGCCCGTGCCGCGCTGGGACCCGCGCGCGCTCGCCGCCACCGGGGCACTCGAACAGCAAACCCAGGGTCTGCTGCAACACTGCGCGCAGAATCCGGACGAGTTCGTCAAGGTCGCGGAAATCGCGCAGCGTTTTGCGGTCGATCCCGCTGCCCACGGTCTGGACCCGGCCATCGCCCGGCGTTTTGCCTCGATGTTTTTGCAAGAATAGTCCAAAGGGACGCGAGGCCGTCAGCAAGACGGCCTCGCGTCCTTCCTTCCCCCCTCGCTGACGATCCCGTCTGTTCGGTCAGGCTCTTCCGGCTCGCCGCCGCGTCCCCATCTACTCCCCGTTGTGCCCCTCCTGTCCGTTTTTCCCTGTACACCGGGCCAGCGCTTTGCCTTAAGGCTTTCTCCGAATCCGATGCCCGCTATTGCGAACAGGCTACCGCGCGCTGCCCGTGCCAGGTCAGCGATACACTGCGCCAGCGGCGTCCCCAACTTCAGACAGGAGAACATCATGCAGAAGAAACCGGTGTTGAAAGGACTGCTGGCGGTGTCGGCGGCCGCAGCAATGTTCGGCGTGTTTAGCGTGCATGCGCAGACTGGCGGCATGACCCAGGGCGGCAGTAGCGCGGCACATGATCAGGCCGCTGGCAGCGCCGACACCAAGGGCAAGGCCGGCAGCACCGCCTCGACCGACGCCAAGACGCTTGGCAAGGCCGACCGGAGGGCGTTAGCGGACATGGCGATGGCTAACATGGCCGAGATCGAGGTCGGCAAGCTGGCCCAGAGCAAGAGCCAGAACCCGGAAGTGAAAACCTTCGCCCAGCAGATGATCGATGACCACGGCAAGGCGCTGTCCGAAGTGCGGGCGCTGGCGCAGTCCAAGGACGTCATCTTGCCTACCGAATTGGACGCAATGCACAAGAAAACTATCGACAAGCTGGAGAAGTTGAGCGGCGATGCCTTCGACCCTGCTTACCTGAAGCAGGCCGGCGTGAGCGAGCACAAGAAAACTCTTGCGATGTTGAAGAAGCATCAGAAGAGCGCCAAGGACCCGGAGGTCAAGGCATTGGCAGGCAAGATGCTGCCGACGGTCGAGCAGCACTTGAAGGCGGTGCAGCAGATACCTGCGGAAAAGACCGGTACCGCTTCCGGCAATTAGTCCGGTGGCTCAACCGGTCTTCCATTTGCCCTCCAGCCGATCGATGACGATCTCGATCCCGACGATCGCCTTCATTAACTGCTCGATATAGTCGCGCGGAGCGTCGCAGATCGTCCACGGCGCCGCTTCGGCCGCCTCGTGATGCGCTGTCTGCCGCTGCAGCAGGGGCAGCAGCCGGGCCGGGTCGTCGATGCAGCGCAGGGTTCCGTGGGCGTGTACGACGGCGTAATCCCAAGTGGGAACAACTCTGCGGTCTTCAAGGTGGCGCGCGCGCCGTGCCGGCGGCACGTAGCCAGAGGCGCCCTCGAACAGCACCATCACCGGTTCGCCGTCCCGGCGCCACAGCGGGTTGGCGCGCGCCACATGCGCGCGCAGGACGCCAAGCGGAGCGTGGGGTTCGATCTCGAACGGGATATGATCGGCATCGAGGCCGCCGGCGTCATAAGTCACCAGCGCACCGAGCGGGTGCGCGGCGATCAGCGCGTGCAGAACCTCGGTTCGCGTTTCGGCAAAGCGTGCGGGCGTGTACATCAGGCAGCCGCTTCAATCGCGATCTCGGCCTTGAGCGAATTGGCGACGTAGCACTTCTCGTGCGCCGTGTGATGGATGCGCGCGAGCTCATCCGCCGTCGGTTGACGCGCGCCGCCGAATGTGATCGTCGGGCGCAGCGTGATGCGCGTCATCGCCATCCTGCCGTGCGCGTCCAGGTCCAGCACGCCGACGGCATGATCGCGGTAGCTGTCGACCACGAAACCGCGCTGCGCCGCGATCGACAGGAAAAACAGCATGTGGCAGCTCGCGGCGGCGGCGACCAGCGCTTCTTCCGGATCGACGGCAGCCGGGTCCGACATCGGCAGCGGCACCGACAGCGGCGACGACGATGCGGGAACCGTCAAGCCGCCATCGAAGCTCCATGCGTGCGCGCGGCTGTAGCGTTGGTCGAGGAACGGCTCGGCGCCGCGCCGCCACGCTAAACTTGCTTCGAATTGCTTCATCCTGTCCTCCTTTTTTGTATCCAAGCCTCTATTTTATGACTGACAAGGGCCTGCTGCTCGGCTTTTCCGCGGTCGCGCCGGCGGCGATTGCGCGCGCCTGATTTATACTTGCGCCATGACTCCTACCCGCTGCACCTGGGCCAACATCGCCAACCCGCGCTACCTTGAGTATCACGACCACGAGTGGGGCGTGCCCTGCCACGACGAAAACCGTTTATTTGAACTGCTCAACCTCGAAGGCGCGCAGGCGGGGCTGTCGTGGGAGACGATCCTCAACAAGCGCGCGAACTACCGTGCCGCGTTCGATGGCTGGGACGCCGAAAAGATCGCGCGCTACGACGACGCCAAGGTGGCCGAGCTGCTGGCCGATCCGGGCATCGTGCGCAACCGGCTGAAGGTGGCGGCGGCAATCGCCAATGCCAAAGCCTACCTCGCGATGCGCGCGCAAGGGCTCACGCTCGATCAATACCTGTGGTCCTTCGTCGACGGCAAGCCGATCGTCAACGATTGGCCAAGCGGCGAACGGCCCGCAAGGACCGAGCTGTCCGACCGCATCTCGAAGGACCTCGGCAAGCGCGGCTTCAAGTTCGTCGGCTCGACCATCGTGTATGCCTACATGCAGGCGGTCGGCATGGTCGACGACCATGACCGGGCCTGCTTCCGCCACGCCGGGCGCTAGTGGATTTTTTCCTCGCACACTGGCGCGGCCGCGAACGCTACACGGTATTCGACGCCGCCTACGGCGACGGCAGCGGCGTGCGGACCCTGCTCGAAACCTGGCGCGCCGATCCCGCGCGGCCTGCGCGCCTGCATGTCGTGGCGCTGGCGGACGGTCTGCTGCCTGGCTTTCACCGCATTCCGCAGCCGGAGTCGGGCCTTACCCTGGATCTCCTGAGCGCGCCGTTGGAGACTGCGTTGGCGCAGCTGGCGGCGCGGCTCGATTTCATTCGCCTGACCGGAGCCGGCCAAGCCGGCATCGGCTTCGCGCAGCGCCTCGCGCGCCTGGCCGCTGTCGATGCACGCCTGACGGCGGAGGGACTCTCGCCGGACCAGGTCCAATCGCTTGCCGCGCACGGCTTTGCTTTCGGTCCCGGGCAGCAGCC
>Ga0170475_121583180_pt1 | contig 56212 bp, 40 predicted proteins | sample Soicark_Litter_5_FD_111474 | JGI IMG/M metagenome (GOLD analysis project Ga0170475, IMG submission 111474) | Avena fatua rhizosphere microbial communities from Hopland, California, USA. Combined Assembly of 48 SPs
GATGCATTTTTCGCGCAGCGATCCGGCGGTGACAGCAGGGCTGGCCGCGACGGCGGCCGGCGCGGCAGCAGCCGGCCGGGCGGCTTCCAGCCTTGGCGCCGGACGCGGGGCGGCAGGTGCGGCGGCTTCCAGTTTTGGCGCCGGGCTGGCGACAGCGGCAGGCTGTTTGGGCAAGCGTTGCATCACCTGCCCGTTGCTCGTCGCCGCGATGATTTGGTGGCCCAGGTCGTGCGCTTCCCTGGCCATGAAAGATACCCCGTCGAATCCCACTTCCTCCAGAACGGCTTTCCAGCTTGCGGAAGGCAATCCCGGGCTGCCGGGCAGGCGCAGCGCCGCGTCCTCATACAGCCACCACCCTTCGAGCAGGCCGAACGTCAGATGGCTGTACAGGGTCCAGACGCTCATCTCGTTGAGCAGCAGGACGCCCTGGTTCTTCATCAACGCTTTTGCATTGCGCAAGGTTTCCCGGATGTCGGGCGTGGCGTGCAGTACGTTGGTGGCGATCACAAAATCATAGTGATCCATCTTTGCCGATTGCGAATGCAAGGGCTTGGAAGCATCGAAAATCGCCGTCACCAGTGCCGGAAGCTGAGGCTTGTATTTTTCCTCCGCATGGATCAAGAACGCTCTGGAGAGGTCGGTGTAGCAATATTCCGCAATCGAATCGGAATACGGCTGGAGCATGGGCAGCACCCTGGTCGTCGTCCCGCCCGTTCCGGCGCCGATTTCGAGGATGCGAATCTTGCTCTGGCGGTCCGCTTGCAGCCTGTGCTTGATGCAGGCGACCATGATGGAGGCCAGGGCATCGTTGGCGTAATCCGCCAGCGCATAGCCCTTGTAAAGACCCTCCACCAATTGCATGGAAGCGTTCGGGAACATGACGTCCGGTGACGTGCGCTTCCCGGTCAGGATGTCAGGCAATGCTCGCAAGCAAGCCTCAAGGAGCGCGACGTGCGCTTGCAAGTTGGCGTTGACGAGCCAGCTCGCTTTTTTCGCGTCCCACTCGGCCCATGCTTCATCGAGCGCCCTGACGCGGCATTTTTTCTCTTGCACATAATCGAGGCTCGTCTGCAGCCAACGGTTGTGTTCAGGATGTGTTGCGCGCGCTTGCGGCGCCTTCGGATCGAACAACCCCAGCGATACCAGGGTGGACACGAGGATATCGCCGGCCAGCACATCGGTTTCCGGGCCGAGCAGATCGCGCTTGAGCTCCGCCTCCGTTTTTGCCGGGAACGTGTCGAGGAAGGTTTGCAATGCTTGCGGCACGACGTTGTCGATCTGCCTGGTGAAGCAGCGCGCGCTCTCGGGCAGAGCAAACTGGTCGAGCGCACGGGCATCGAGCGTCTTGATCAGGGCGACCTGATCCAGCTCCGAGCTGATCAATGCCTGCAGGGATTCCATCGCCTCCGGCGCCTCGATCGACCCGACGCCCCGCTGCTGCATGCGTTTGTTGTAGAAATCGCTGGTCACGATGCCGACATTGCCCCAATACCCCCAGTTCATGATCTTGACCGGGTACGGGCGGCGCTGGGCGACGCTGTGGGCAAAGCTGTCCTTGAAGGTGCAGCCGGCGGCATAGTTGGACTGCCCCGCTGACTTCGTGAACGAAATCAACGAAGAGAAGTACAGCATGAAGTCCAGGTCGTGGTCGCCGAAGACCAGGTCCAGATTGACGCTGACATCGACCTTCGCCGACAAACTTGCCCTGAACGTGGGTTCGTCCATGAGGGCGACGCTTTGATCCTGCAGGGCGATGGCGGAATGCACGACACCGTGAATCTCTGGATAGATTTCCAGAATCTTTTGATGGACTTCCTGCAACGAATCCAGTTTGGTCGCGTCCGCGGAGAAATAAACGGGGGCGCGGCCGAGCTGAGCGAGCTCCTGAATCTTGGCCTCGATCGCGGTATCGATCGAACGCCTGCCGACCCATACCAGCCTTGCATCGTAACGCTCGAGCATGAACCGGCTCCATACCTCGCCGATACCGCCGGCGCCGCCGATCACGACATAGACGCCGCCTTGCCGGTACGCGGGGAACGATTCGGGCAATTCGTCAAGGCGTCCCAGGCCCGGACGGAACCACTCGTGCTGACGATATGCAAGACCATTGCCTTGCTTGTCGCCCGGCCAGGACAGGCATTCGCCGGCGGCGGCCGACGCCAGATTGTCGACGTCGAGCAGCCGGAGATCCCACTCGGGATATTCTTTCGCCAGGCTGCCGACAAAGCCGGATATGCCCGCATGCGCCGGCGCAATGGCGTCGCTCCGTTTCACACGCTCGGTGTTGCGGGTAATCAGCGTCCATTGCAGGTTCTTATCCCCGTATTCCAGATTCACCAGGGCCTTGGCGAGACGATAGACCGCAAGCACGCCTTGGTCTTGAGCATCAATCAGCTCCTGGCCATGCAGTGCGCCGCCCTCGACCGCATCGGGCGCGACCCACAGCAAGTGATCGAACGACCGGTCTTTCAGTTTCTCCTGAACGCTCTCTACGCTGGCATTCGCTGGCAGCTCCAGCAACTGCGTGCCGGGATGAGATTTGCGCACCCATTCCAGCGCGCCTTGCCCGCCGCCCACCAGCAGTATTTGGGCCGACTGCGGAATCGTCTGCTCAGGTGCGGACACCCGGTTCCACACCGGCACCAAGGACTTCAACTGCGGCTCCTCGCGCTTGCGCCCTTCGAGGGCGCGCGACGAAAACCCGTGCAGTTGCACGCAGATATTCCCCAGCTGATCGCAAAGATCGACGTCCACCTTGATCAAACCGTCTGCCATCTGCGCGCCCGGCGCCTGGCGTACCCAGGCGAACATCTCTTTGGCGCAAGGTGCGATAACCCGCACGGTATCGAGCGCAAACGGCAGCAGCGGCTGGCGCGATTGGCGAATGGCGTCGCTCAACAAGCAGATGGACGCCTGCAAGGCGCTGTCCATCAGGCTCGGATGCAGCTGATACGCGTCGCTGGACGATGCGACGACTGACGGCACATTCAACTGTGCCAGGAGCTGTTGCTCTCCCAGATAGACAGCCTGAATCGCCCGGTGCGCGGCGCCGTAATCCACGCCCATCTCGCTGTAGTTCCGATAGATGCCGGCGACATCGGCCGCTCCCTTCGTCATCATGGCCCTGAGCTGCTCGATGTCGATCCGGGCAGGCGCGGACGCCTGGATGAAAACGGCCTGGCCTTGGCAGTGAATGCCCTGCGCTTCGGAAGCGCCGGGACGCGCTCCCCGCTGGGCCGGGGCATCCGCGCTGTAGACCTCGAAGTCGATCTGGCCGTCCGATTCGTCCGCATACAAGGCGATGCTGACTTCCTTGGGGTTTGAGACGGCAATCGGCAGCGCCCAGGTGCTATTGCGCAGCTCCAGCAGCGCGCCTTCCATCGGCGTCGGCAAGGCCATCTCGACCGCAATGCGCGCCATTTCGAGATACGCGACCGCGGGCAGGATCTTCTGGCCATTGACCTTGTGATCCCGCAGGAAGAATTCATCGCCCGTAAAGACCGAGGTATAACGCTGGCGGCTGAGATCGGAGGTATTGGCGTGCAACAGAGGATGCAGCGTCGCCGGCCGCGCCGCCTTTGCGGGCGAATGGACAGGATCGACGACCGTGTCGATCCACAGTCTTTCCTTGGCAAACGGATAGGTGGGAAGCGCGATGCGCGCCGGCCGTGCGTCTCCGCGCAGCTTGTTCCAATCGATGTTCAGGCCGCGGGTCCACAGCTCCGCGAGCTGGGCAAGCTTGCGGCGCGCGATCCACCGGTCGAGCGTCTCCTGGAAATCTTCATCGTCGCCAAACAGGTGCAAGGCATCGTTATTGCCGGTTGCCTGGCCCCGATAAAATTCTTCGATATCTTTCTCGCCATCGACATAGGCTTGCAGCTTGTCCGCCAGCTGATCGACAGAGCTCACCAGACAGCTCAGGCGCACTTCCATCGCTTCCCTGCCCACTTGCAGGGTATCGGCCACGGCCTTCAAATCAATGGGGGCCTGTGCCGCGCGAATGAAGCGGACCAGGTCGCGCGCCCGCTGTTCCAGCTGCGGCGCGGTCCGCGCGGACAGCGGGATGATGACCTTGTCGCCTTGAGAGACTGCCGGTGCGACATCTTCAGGCGCAACATACTCCTGCACGATGATATGTGCATTGGCCCCGCCCGCGCCGAAGGACGATATGCCGGCGATGCGTGCGTTCTTTCCGCCAGCCGATCGCGGCAGCTCCCAGGGCGACAAATCGGTATTGACCTTGAACGCCGTCTTATGGAAGGCGATATTCGGATTGAGCTCGGCGGTATGCAGACTTGGCACAATCTGCTTGTGCTTCATCTGCAGCAACACTTTCGTCAATGCCGCGATCCCGGCAGCCGACTCCAGGTGGCCGATGTTGGATTTGGCCGAACCGATCTTGCAGTAGCCCAGCTCGTCGCCATCTGGCGAAAACGCCTGCTGCAACCCTGAAATTTCAATCGGGTCGCCCAATTCGGTTCCGGTGCCGTGCGCCTCGATGTAGCTGATATCGGTCGCCTTGATCCCGGCCTTGTCCATCGTATGGCGAATCAAGTCGCCTTGCGCTTTCGGGCTGGGCACCGTGTACCCGTTGGCCTTGCCGCCATGATTGACGTGCGTGGCCAGGATTACGCCATGAATATGGTCGTTGTCCCGTATCGCGTTGGACAAGGATTTCAACAGAACGACGCCCACCCCTTCGCCAGGCACGTATCCGCTGCCGCCGGCGCCGAAACTACGGCACAACCCGTCGCGCGACAGCATGCGCTGGGAGCTCAGATACGTATAGCTGTAGGGATGCAGATAGAGGTTGACGCCGCCGGCAAAGGCCACTTCGCACTCGCCGCGCTGGATATACGCGCAGGCTTCGTGAATCGCCGTCAGCGACGACGAGCACATCGTATCGACCGGCATGCTCGGACCGGTGATATCGAGGAAATAGGAGATACGGTTGGCGGCCGAGCTGAAGGACGTGTACGGGAAGAAGAGCTCGTCCGAGCGGGGCGCGTGCATCGCGTACAGGGCGTATCCGGGTTTGGTAATACCCGTGAAGACCCCGACATTCTGCCGGAACTTGGTCTTGAGATCGCTGCGCGTATAGCCCGCGTCTTCCAGCGCGCGCCAGCATCCCTGCAAGAACAACCTCTCCTGCGGGTCCATGTGCAAGGCCTCGCGCGGGGAGATGTTGAAGAACAAGGGATCGAAATCGGCGAACTCATCTATGAATCCGCCCCACTTGCCATAGCTCTTGCCTTGCTCAATGGCCTGATCCATGTCAGGAACGAAAAAGTCATCGAGCCCCCAACGCTCGGGCGGGATCTCGCTCACGCAGTTTTTACCGGCCTGGAGATTGAGCCAGAACTGGTCGAGGTCGGCAGCCTGCGGATAGATGCCGCTGATACCGATAATGGCGACCGGTTCCGGCCGGCCGGCATTGGCCGCGACCGCCCCAGGGATCGGCAGGGCGGGCGCGGCGCTTCGTGCCGGCGGCAGAGCCTGCGCTTCCTGCGACACCGCCACCTGCTGCGCCACGCCCGTCCACGCCGCGCACTCGGCCGGATATTCTTTCATCAAGTAGGCGGCCAGATCCGCCAGGGTCTTGAGTTCGAAGAAGAGGGTTTTGGATATCTCTCCAAAAATCTTGGCAAGCCCGAGATTGAGGTTGCTGATGATGAACGAGTCGATGCCATAGGCCGACAGTTCTTCATTCACGTTGATCTTCGCGGCCGGACGCTTGGAGGCGTCGGAGAACAGCTGCTTGACCTTTTTCAGCATCTCTTCCTTGAGCTGCTCGGCGTTGACGATGACGCCGGCAGAGCGCCGCCCGGTGCGTCCGCGCGCAGCCTGGAGCGAACGCGCCAAGGTCGCGTTGAGCTTGTCGAGATCGCCTTCCATCACCACCGCCCGGCTGCATTTCGCCGCCAGGCTCTCGTGGAATACCCGCAGCCCCGTCTCGGTCAGCATCGGGCGCATACCCGTGGACCTGCGCAGCAATTCGAGGCTCGCCGGATCGATCTCCATCCCCCCGTCCTGCCATAACGGCCAGTTGAAGGACAAGGTCAGACCGATGCGCTGCTTGCCCTCCACCAGCCGGTTCCGGTAACCGACAAACTGATCCATGAAGCCGTTGGCCGCCGCATAATCGGTCTGGCCCGAATTGCCGATGACCGTGGCGATGGAAGAAAACAGCGCGAAGAAATCCAGATCGACCTCGCTGCTGGCCGCGTCCAGATTGATGGTCCCGGTCACCTTGGGCGCGAGGACGCGCATGAATTCCTCGGACGTCTTCTTCGGAATCAAGTTGTCGGCAATCATGCCGGCGCAATGGATGATACCGTTGAGTTGCTTGTATTCCTTCAGGATGCCGGCGACGAGCTTGGCCGCCTGATCCCGGTTCTCCACATCCAGTTGACGGTATTCGATCGGATTGCCGCCCTGCGGAACAGCTTGACGCGACAGTTGGGCGAGGAACTCCTGCCGCTCCGCGGACAGCGCCGAGCGTCCGGTCAGGATGACCCGGGCGCTGGGGGCGCATCGCAGAATTTCCTTGGCGAACATCACACCCAATCCGCCGAGCCCGCCGGTGATCAGGTAAACGCCGCCCTCCCTGAAGGACGCCTCCCGGCGCGCATCGCCCGCGCCCTCGGCGCGCACGGGCTGCCAGCGCAGCACATGCCGCAAGCCCTGCGTGTACTGGACTACCGCGTTGTCCAGCCGGTCCTTCTCGGCATTCAACTGGGCGGCCAGGGCCGCCGGGGATTGCGCATCCGTGAGAATGATCTGACCGGCGAAATTGGCATTCTCGTCCGCCGCGGTCTTGAACATACCGGACAGGCCGGCAAACAGCGCCGGTTCCGGCTCATTGGGAACGACGACCTGGAAGAGCACGCGGCCTTGCGGCTTTTCCGCGAACAGCGTCTTTATTTTCTCAAAACACGCGAGCGCATATCCGTTAAAACGCGCGCCGATATCGGCTTGTTCGGTTTGCGGCAGGCGCGAGCATTCGCTGGACGGCATCAGGGAAGCAAGCTGCTTGTCATCGACCCCGGCCATTCCAAACAGGATGACCTCGTGCCTGCCGATGGGATCGGCGCTTTCCGAGCCGCTCTGCGCCGATACCGGAGCCGGTTCCCACACCGGCGTGACGAACACCTGCTCCATCGGCGCATCGGGCTCGGACTCCGCGGCGACTTCCGGCTCGGCCTCGGCGCGCTCGACCCAATGCCGCTCCTGGGCAAAGGTATAAGTCGGCACACGGGTACGCCGTGGTTTGACGGCGCTCGCGGCATAGAGCGCCGGCCAATCGATATCGGCGCCGGCGGTCCAGAACTCGCCGAGCTGGTTCCAGTCCTTGTCAGCCAGTGCTTGGGCGAGCCGTTGTTGGCCGTCCTCGCCTTGCCACGGACGAACCACGCTCTGATCGCGCAGATCCGCCGCACCCGACCACACATCAAGCGCGGCTTCCTGATTGCCGAGCCACTGTTTCAGCTTGTCCTGCAGATCGGCGCTGTCTCGCGCCTTGATGGCCAGGCGCTGCTTCATCACCGTGCGCGCCACCTGCCAGGTATAAATGGCGTCGCCAAAGTTCAGGCCGGCAGGCGGGCCCGCCAGCCATTTGGCAACCTTGGCGGCATAGGCTTGCAGGCGCTCCTGATTGGCCGCGGACAGGACGAATAAATAGTTATCGGTCTGCGCCGAAGGCGGGACCATATCGTAAGAAACCAACACGCCGTAACCCTGATTGCTGACGTCCTTAGGACGATATTTAGGAATGGACTGGATGACCCTGGCGCCGTGGGACGCGTGAAACGCGAGCGCCGCGTCCTGGGCATTGCCTTGCTGTTGTAGATAGTCGTCGAACGCCAGCGCACCAGCCGCGTCGAAGTTCTTGCATGTCACGACGCCGACAATCTGCTCGACGCCTGGCAGTGCCCGGCATTGCTCCAGCACGGAAGCAAGGAACTCGCTCTCCACGTCGGCGTCCTGCATCCTGGAATCGACATGCATGTCCAGCAGCTGAACGATGGAACCGGCTTCCTCGTGCAACTGATGCACATTCCCGGCGTTGCTCTGGACAAGGGCGTCGGTGCTGGCGATGCGCTGGCTGTAAATGACGCCGAGGACATTACCGTCGTTTTCAACGACAAATTGCCCGTGAGGGAATTTTTTCAGGCGCGCGCGGATTTGCTGCTTGGACGCGCGGCTATGCTGCCAGCAAAGTTCTTCCAGCTCATGCAGCCGGGGCAGATCGTTTTCGGTGGCCTGTCTCACCACAAAATCGCGCTTAATCAAGACGGTCATGCATCTGTCCTTACGAAACTTAAATAGTCTGAAATTCGCGTTCCTCTCCATCGCGCATACCCATGCCCGTGACACGTTCCTCACGGGCGATGCACGGCCCCTATGAAGCCGCGGGAAGTCTGATGGGAGGATTGCGAGGTCGCGCGCCGACTGCTCACTGACGCGCCGTTCGGCCCGACGAATCGTCGGGTTCGGGCTCGCTGATCTAGCTGCTCACTTCGGCCGGTTTCGGCTCTTCACCGAGTTCGGTGATGGTGAACGCCGGCTTTCCGTTCCTGTACTTATCTCTCTTCAACATTTCCCGCATTTTGGCGGGCTGCTCATTCAGGACGCTGGGCATCACCAGGTTCTGCAGAACGTAGGGCAACCCAAGGTCCATCTCGGTAACGAGCTCGACGTCGATGCCGCCGGCAGCCACCGGTGTGACCGTGAAAATATTGCTCAGATGATGAACGCGCATGACGCTCGGGTTCACCGGCTTCTTGTTCGGGGCGGCGTTCACGTTGATGGTGATCTTCTTCGTCTGGGGGTCTTGATGAATATAATTGACGATCATGACATCGAGCTTGCCGAAGGGAGCCAAATCGAGCTTGTAGTTGTCGTAGGCGTAAAACACGGGCGGCGCGTTCACTTCTTCGAGCCGTTGTATGTCAGTCGCGCCAACGTCATAGCCGGTGTCGAGATTGCTGTTATAAAACACGAAATCGGAAAGCTTGTTGTCCATGTGCATTTCAACCTTGTATTTCTTCAAGGTGTAACCCACGGGCTTCATGGACGAGACGCGTATGCCGTCCTTCTCGCTCATGAGCTTCCATTCGTTCGAACCCGAATTCTTCCAAGCAGTGTGAGCGACAAACAATGCAAGAACGATACCGAGAATCCATCTGCCGCCGGACCTGAGGACCTTGGCGGCCTTGCCATTGCTTCCTTCGTTTGAATCGTGCATTTCCAATTCCTCTACGTTTGATTCACGAGACTGCGACGCGATGTTCCGCAACGACCTATAGTTCCTGCACGGAGGGCAGCTTGACCTTCTGATATTTCTCCTTCAGCACGATTTTCGTCTGGTCGAGCGTGCCCTTGAAGACGAGATCCGGCATTGCCAGATTGGCGAGCGGGTAGAACAGGCCCATGTCCGCGGCGATGGTGATCTCCCAATCGACCTCGCCGTTCGGTAACGGCGTCATGCGGAACGAATTGCTCAGATTGGTGACGCGCTCGGTGTTCGGAGTGGGCGGCGTCTTGCACGGCGCCGCCTGCACATTGATCAGCACTTCCTTTGTCTTCTTGTCCTGCGCGTAATTGAGCAGCGCGACGATCTCCTTGGTGCCGAACGGCGCGGGCATCGGCTGTTCCACGGAAAAATAAGCGATGTACACGTCAGGCGTTTCAATACGGTCGAAAACCTTGAAATTCTGGCCGCCAAAATCGTCGTTGGTCGACGGGTCGCCCCGGTACAGGAAAACGGAGCTGGCCAGGGTGGTTTTTACCCGCGTCTTGGCCCTGAACTTGAGCAGCGGCGTGCCCGGCGCCTTCAGCGTATAAATTTGCACGCCGCTCTCGTCCCGCACCAGCTTCCATTCGTTCGAGCCCGAGCTTGTCCAGGCAAAATGCACGGCGGCCGACACCGCGATCAAGGCCAGAGCGCCAGGCACAAAAAACTTCCGCACCGCCTTGAATGCTTTCGCAATTACCACTTTCGTCTCCCCTTTTTTCTCTTGAAGTAGCTATGGCGCCGGCCAGGCGTCCGTTATCAGTTTTCTAGGCCGCCTTTTCCGCCGCGATATCTTCCCCTGCCTGCCCTGACAGCGACCGCGCCAGGTGCTTGGCCAGACGTTTCGCCATGCAAACGATCGTGATCAAGGGCGTGACATTTGGATCGGTCATCGCCGATTGATCGCAGACATAAAGATTGCCTATCTTCGTTTGCAGGTTTTCATCCAGATGCTCGTTGACCCACAGCACGCCGCTCGGCGTACCCACGACGGGATTGCCGCGGAAGATATTCACGGCTCCGGCATGTTTCAGGATCTTCACGGCGAGCTCTCCGGCCGATTCCATATTCGCGGTCTGTTCCGGCGTCAGGCGCTTGAAGTATTCGCCTTTCTCGTTGACCTCGCCGCTCAATTCATCGTTCAGCGAGACGGCGACCGCGACTGTCGTCTCGAAAGAAAACACGCGCGAGAACCGGCGGTTTCCCAGCATGTAGAGCTTGTAGAGCGAGGACGTCAGGGCGCCGTCGCCGATGGTGACCCCGTTCCCCAAACTGTGTTCCGTCATTCCCAGGAACGCGTCCTTTGCTTTCAGCCCCGGGATCGTGCCGAACACCATGAAGCCGGGTTTGCAAAAAAAACCCCTGCTGCCGACATTTTTTATGCCGCAATCGATCAGCAATTTCGGTGTCGCCGGCGAGCCCGCGCTCAGCACGATCTTCTTTGCATAGGCTTTGCAAAGCCGGCCGCCCAGGATGCCGGTCTTGTGCTTGTACTCGACGCCCACGGCCTGTCCGTTTTCCACGATGATTCTTTGAACGGTGGCCTTGCTGATCAAGGCCGCGCCCTTGGCGACCGCCTCCTCGATATAGCCTGTCGCTTTCCACTTGGCTTCGTATGAATAACGCCCCTGCGGGCACTTGGACTTATCGATCGTCATCATGTGGAACTTCATCGGATAGCCCAGCTGTTTTGCGCTATTCACGACGGGGATCGACTGCGGCGCCAGGAATTCCTCCGTTGTTTTTGAGATCGGCAGTTCCTTCTGGACTTCTTCGAGCTCCTCGGACAGATCGAATCCGAGTCTTTCGTAGGTCTCCGCCGTCGGCAATTTGCAAACGCCGAAATAGATGCTTGTCGAGCCGCCGACGTTGAAAGCCGTTGCCGCTTTTACGCCGTCCCAGACCGGAAATTCCTGCACGACCGAGGCAATGCCGGACACGCTGTCCGACAAAGGCTTGTCGGCGCCTCGCTCGAGAAGCAGCACCTTCAGATTCCGTTTGGTCAACTCTCGCGCAAGAGTCGCCCCGGCAGCTCCACTACCTACGACGATCACGTCGAATTCGTTATTGTTCACGGCGGTGCCTCTCTATTCAAATGAAGGACAAGAGCGCGGCGCGCTGCGCCTCGTCTACAACTCTCTGGTCTTGATCCACGCGACCATGTCGCGCATCGTCTCGGCGATCGGCCGCGCCTTCCACCCCAATTCGGATTGAATCCGCTTGTCCGAGTACATATAGGGTTGGCCGATCAGCTCGGTCGGCATGCCGGATTTTTCGGCCAATGCCTTGGCTTCCTCCAGGGTCAAGGTTCGCTCCGGCACCACCATGTCCGGATCGACCTCGCTCACCGCCGCCACCAGATCGGGAATGTTGGTTCCAGTGACCAGGTAACGTCCCGACGCGTTTTTGTTCTCAAGCGCAAGAATATGTGCCTCAGCAACGTCTCTTACGTCCACGGCGGAAATCTGGATCGACACCCGGAACGGAACCTGGTTATTGGTCAGGGCGCCGATGTTGACGGTGCTCGGGGTATGTTTATAAAAATTCGGCCCGATGATGATGCTCGGGCACAGCACCACCAGGTCCAATCCATTCGCCTTTGCATAATCGCGAGCCGCCTGTTCGCTCTCAAGTTTCGAGCGGCAATAGGGGTCCGCCGGATCGCTCCAGTCATCTTCCGTCAAAGGCTTGTCTTTCTCCCCGCCAAAACCCACCGCGGCGATACTGCTCGTATAGACGACGCGCTCGACTCCGCACTCCTTGGCAACCCGCAAGACCGTGAGGCTGCCTTCCGTATTGTTGGCAACGATGCCTTCACCGAGGCTATGTTCGTCGTAGTTATACAGCGCGGCGACCTGGAAGACGCCGGACACCCCTTCCATCGCCTTTCTGACAGCCGCTTCGTCCCGTATGTCGGCCTGGTGTATCTCCACCGGATAGCCGTCGAATATGCCAAATGCTTCCGCTTCTGATGGGTTGCGCACTGTCACGCGCACCTCGTATCCCTTGTCGCAGAGTGCCTTTGCCAAGGTATTGCCGACATGGCCGTTGCCGCCGGTAACTAAGACTTTTTTAGACTTCACTTCGGTTCTCCAGCATGGGTTCATCTTGTGTTTTCATCGGTAACGCTTTGTCGTCGGACTTGAGCGTCAACTCAATCTGCGGCGTCTCATCGGGCGGACTCCATTTCTGATAGTCGTATATTGCCGCCATGAATCCGCTATCGTCCTGGCTCCATCTGCTGAAATACCGGTCCAGCAGCGACGTCCATTCCGGCAGCGCAAACCCGAGCGCCTGCAGCGATTGCTTGAAGTTGTCCTGCGCAAACGGGAACAGCACAGCGAAATAGCCGTCCATTATCTTGCGCTTTCTCACGGACCCTTCGGCGTCGCGCAGCACGCATTCCAGTACAAAGCCATTCACGGGATTGATGGAATAAATATACTTAACGAAATTGTAGCATTTCGACAAGTACTGTTCCCGCGTGACAGGCGAGAATTCCAGCCCCTTGTTCTGGGCCCGCCGGTACAGGTTGGCGAAGCTGTAGGGTTTCAAATGGGTCGCATGGACGACGCGATCCCACAGGGCCGGCGTGTTGCCGGCGCCGACAACGAGCTTTGCCGCAATGTCTACCGGCAGCAGATCGAGCACGTCGTTCGATATCTTTTCCCGGCATCCGACCGCAAGCCGCATCTGCAACAGACGGTGGAGCATGTCATCGGTCTGGCCCAGGCCGGTCTGGCTGGAGCCGGACAGCTCGCCGAACCGGTAAATCGCGTAGGGAATGCCGTGCTCACGGGCACGCTTCAAGAAGGTTTCTTGCACCCACTTCGATTGGCCATAACCGCCGTACACGACCTCGCCATTCTCGATGAACGCTTCCTTTTCAAAGACCGAGAACTCCTGACCGGTCTTGTGGATGCATGCGGCTGTGCTCGAAATGAACTGAATCAGCTTCAGTCTATGGGTGCCTGCAAGCCGGATGACCTCTTTCATCCCTTGCGTCGATTCGCGGAACGTCGCATACCCTTCGACATGGTTCACGTGCGCGGAGGCATGCAGAATCTGATCGACTTCACGGCAGCAACGCTCCCACTCCTCATCCGAGAAGCCCAGTCGCGGCTGGTTGATGTCGCCGCACAAGACGGTGATCCGGGCTTCGTCGAGCGCCAGCTCGTACTTCGCCGCCTGGCCGCGCACCCGCTGCATGCCTTGGTCCTTGTCGGCGGCACGCACCAGACAGAAGACGCGCACATCAGGGTCGGCATGCAGGAACTCGGACAGGGCATGGACGCCGAGGAAACCGGTGGCGCCCGTCAGCAGGACGGCGCGCGCCTTGCCCTGATACACAGGCTCAACCGCGGACTGGTCGGGGAGCGCCAATTCGGACTGCGCGTCTTCCACATGCAGCCCCGGGTGAGCGCCGGCGGCGCTTCCGCTCTGCGCGCCATCCTTCTTCTTCGCCCTGTGGGTCGTGTTGCTGTCGTCGACCGTCACCTTCGTGACGATCATCCGCTTGAAAGCGGCCTCGTATTTCCGGGCAAGCAGGTCGGCGAACGAGCCAAGCGTCATGCATTCGAAAAACGCCGTCGGCGAAAAGGCGGGGCCGAATCGCTCCTTGAGCGCCTGCGTCATTTCCGCCATGTCCATCGACGTGACCCCGCTCTCCATCAGATGGGTGTCGCTATCGACGTCGTCCACGGCCAGCTTGAGCTGGTCGGCGAACATTTGCCGGACGAACAATCGCGCTTTCTCTTCGTCGCTGTAATTCGAGCGCCGGTCAGGCGCCCCGTCGTGATCCATCGCCATCGAGAACTGATATTTCTCGATCCATCGTCCGATGCGCGCGTCTTCGCGGACCGGGTCCTCCGGTTTCGCTTCCAGCACGATCGGGGCCGAAGTCAACACAGCCGATTGACGATCGACGATCCAGTGGCGATCCTTGGCAAAGGGATAGGTCGGCAAGGAGACGCGTTTACCGCGCTGCCCGATGTCCAGGCCCTGCCATTCGGCGATGACGCCATCGCTCCAGAGCCGCGCCAGGCGGCGGGGGTCGCGGCTTTGAATCAGCAGATTGACGAAATCCTGCTTCTCCTTGGCGTTCAACAGCCCCGTCACGGCAGTGGCGTTCTTCACGTGGCCGGCCATGACCTCGCCGTCTTTCTTACCCTCCAGGAAGGCGGTCAACTTTTCGGCCAACTCCGTCTTGGTGCTTGCCACGACCGCAAGGCGGTAATCGAACGATTTCCTGCCAAGCAATAACGTGTAAGAGATGTCATTTTCATGCGGCAACGCCCCGGACGCTTCCGTCTCCAGGAAGCCGCGCAGGCGAATCGCCGCTTCCCGCAGCTGCTCCTCGGTCCTGGCCGACAGCGCGAAGATCCTGTCCGCCGATTCCGCAACCACCTCCGATGGCGCGGGCGGTTCATACTCTTCGAGGATGATATGCGCGTTCACCCCGCCGATGCCGATGGCGCTGATCCCCGCGCGGCGCGGATAGCGCACGCCATCGATTTCCTTCGCCTGCCACTCTTGCGCCTCTTGCTGCACATAGAAAGGCGTATTGGCGAAATCGATGTTTGGGTTCAGTTCGGACGCATTCAGCGATGGAACGAGCTTGCGATGCTTCATCTGCAGCAGGATCTTCTGCACGCCGACGACCCCGGACGCCGCTTCCAGATGGCCGATGTTGGTCTTGATCGAGCCGATACCGCAGCTCTGCTTGGCAACATCGTATTTTTCAAAGGCATTGGTCAGTCCGGAAATCTCGATCGAGTCGCCGAGATCGGTGCCGGTGCCATGTCCCTCGATGTAACCGATGGTGCGCGGGTCGATTTGCCCTTGTTCCAGCGCCTTCGATATCAGGCTGGTTTGCGTACGCGGATTCGGTACGGTGTAGGCGCTGGTTCTTCCGCTGTGCGTGACCACGGCGCTCTTGATCACGCCATGAATCTGATCGCCATCGGCGATGGCTTGCGCCAACGGCTTGAGGAAAAGCGCGCCTGCGCCTTCGCCCGAGACATATCCGTTCGCGCCCTTGCCGTACGAACGGCATACGCCGTCCTTCGAGAGCGACCCGCCGGTCGAATTGATATCGAATTTGCTCTGATGCAGATCGAGGTTGACGCCGCCCACGATCGCCGCCGAACACTCGCCATTGTTAATGGCGTCGCAAGCCAGCTTAATCGCCGTCAGGCTCGCGGAACAGGCCGTGTCCAGCGTCAGGCTGGGACCGGACAGGTTCATCCAATACGACACCCGGTTTGCAATACTCCAGAGGAACGAGCTCGGATTGATATTGCTTCCGCGGATTTTTTCTTCGACACCGAGCATTTGATACGACGACCACACGGCGCCGACGAACACACCGATGTTGCGCGCGGCTTCGTCCTGCCCCAGCATGTCCGGATAGTACCCGGCGTCTTCCAACGCCTCGTAGGCAGTTTCCAGGAATATGCGTTCCTGGGGGTCCATGATCACCGCGGCTTGCGGGTGAACGCTGAAGAACTGGGCGTCGAACTTGTCCACGTCGTCGATGAATCCACCGCGATATCGCTTGGTGAAATCATTGTGCAGGCGTTGCGCCAAGCGCTCTTCGGGAATGTCGTCGACGCAATCCTCTCCCCGCTCCAGGCGGGCCCACAGCTCGGCCAGGTTTCTTGCCTTTGGATAGCGTCCGGCCATGCCCACGATGGCAATATCTCTCGACGAAGCGCCAACATTGCGCACCGGCGCTGGAGCGGGAGCACTCTGCTGTACGGCGGCCTCGGCGGGCGAGGTCTCCGCCACGGCCGATACCGCCGTCTTCTCAACAAGCGGGCCCGATGGATTGTGATATTGGATGAGCTGGTATCTCGCGTGGAGATCGCCGAACGATTCGGCGGCGTTTTCCGCCAATTCGATTTCGGGGATGTTTCTCTTGGCTGCAAAAGCGGCGCTGATTCGCTTGGCGATATCATCGGCCTGTTGCGGCTTGAGGCCGATTGGAACGGCCAGGCGAACCAGGCCATTGATCGCCGTATCTTGCTGCATCCCGGCATTGTGAGCACCGCCACGAATCCCAGTGTTGAGATACAGCCATGCGACGAATGAAGCGACTGGATTGCGGAAATCCCTGAACTCGGGGATCTGCTTCACGTCGATCAGGACGCAATGCCCGCCGGCGGGCTGCACAACCGGAACACCCTGCTGCTTGAGGGTCGTCCAGATGTGATTCGCCGCTTCCTTGCGGCGCAGGGATTGCGCTTCCAAATATTTACGATCCTGCAACGACAACGCCAGGAGCTTCTTGTCGACAGCACCGAGCGCGCACCCTTCTTCGTGGATCAAGCCTTGCAGCGTGTGAAAGAGCGCGGCGTCGTTGGTCGCGATCATCCCACCGCCCGGGATACAGAAATCCTTGGCCAGACTGACGACCAAGGCGTCCGCATAGCCCAAGAGCTCGCGGGCGACCTGCCAAACGGACTGCCCCGCATATTCCTTTTCATTGTCGATCAGGAAGCGGGCGTTTTCCAGCACGCGGGTTCCGTCCATGATCAGCGGAATCGCATACTTGCCGAGCAAGGCTTTCACTTTCTTCACATGCGCGATCGAGACCGGACAGCCTCCAGCCGCATTGTTGCTTACCTCGATACAGACCGCTGCAACCGTGGAGGCGTCCCGCTCGAGCTGCTGTTCCAGCGCCGCCCAATCCAGATCGCCTTTGTACAATTCGCTCGAATCGAGCTTGAACACCTCGGGATGCGGCAGCTCTTTGGGCGTGAACCCTTTGTCGATCTGATGAAAGATGGTTGTCGGGAACAGCAAGTTTTGCAGCACCACGCCTTTTCTTGGCCAAGCCCGGTAGAAGACGCCTTCCGCACTGCGGCCGGCGTTGGTTAGCGCAAAATGCGTGAACGGGAAGATTTCCTTGAGCGCCTTTTCCAGGTTGGCCGGCTGCTGCAGTTGCGCATGCAGATGCCTGACTTGATTCTCTATCGCAGGCATCTTCAATTGCGCCCACGAATCGGTTTTCATATCGAAATCGATCTGTTCGTGGGAAAGGTTCAGGGGATTGAAGCCGCCTTCCGAGAGCGTGAAGGAGCGGCTTTCTCCCGCGAAGCCCAGGACCGGGCCGGCTTCCTGCTGCGCGCCGCTCGCGTGCGCCGAATCGGCGGCCTGGCCGGCTTGCCCGGCAAGGTCTTGCGCCGGGAACACGCTTTGCCCGCCTGGCTTGCCGAAATTATGGTTCTGCTCATCCGATGTCTGCATTTTCACCGGGTCCGCGATCATCATGATGATGTCGATGACGTTATGCGGATTGCACATCCCTACCGGCCGGCACAGGTAAATGGTCTGGTTCTCGGGGCGGAACTTGTTCTTGAATTGCAGATTCCCTTCGTCATTGAAGATGTGCTGCATCCGCAATTCGTCCAGGATCTTGTCCACCTCCGCGTCGGCATTCGAGGAGGTTTCCAGCTTCACGCCATAGGTGCCGCCCAGACTGAATATGTCGCACCCTTCAGCGATGAGCGCCTTGATGATATTGACGATCCCGTACTCAAGTCCTCCGAGCGGCATGTCCTTGTGATAGAACTCCAGGTCCATCAAGTAGCCGTTCAGCTCGGCGGACATCGGCGAAATGAGAATGACGTTCTGCAAAACGTCATCGACGTAGGTGAGGAAGAGGCGATGATCGGGGTTTAAGGTGCCGGCAAGAATCTCGTCCTTCACGATATGGATCAGGGGATTGACCATGGTGCGGGCGGAGCACCACAAATCGATCATCCTGGCGATATCCCGGCTCGTCTCGGGATTGGAACCACAGCGGAATTCTTCCGTTCGACAGACCCCGGCCTTTTCAAATTTCGACACCTGATACCGCAAGCGGCGCATGGCCTGGCCGTCGAGCTTAAAGCTCTGCAGGTTCAAGATACGCTGCAGAACGCCGAACGGCGTGGAAGACATGCGCACGTCGCCGACCGATGTCAGCTCGTCCGCGGTAAGCAGGTTGAGTTCGAGGTTGTTCTTCTTGCAGTGCCGATAAAGCTCCAGGGCCACGGAGGTGAAATACTCCCTCGGCCCGGTATAGGTATAGGCAACAATAATGTTCTTGCTGCGGCTGTAGTGGAAATACCCCTTCCTTTCGCTGCCGATGAACAGATTCGGCGCAATATTCCTCGTCCCCCTCGAAACCGAACCGTCGTTCTTGTAGCGCGTGAAGAGCTCCTTAACCAATTTCCCTAGTTCGGGGTGGGCGTAAGCATCCTTCTCCAACACGAGAATCGGCTGTGCCGGCGCCTGGACGGCAGCCGGCTTGGCGGCGACGGCAACGGCCGGCTGTGCCGGCGCCTGAACGGCAGCCGGCTTGGCGGCGCCGATCTCAATCGGCCTTGACGGCGGCGCGCTGGCTTGAACGGGAGCGGCGCCACCTGCTTTTGCGAATTTCGCAGACAGCGTTTCGGTGTGCTTATCGACGAAGTAGCGCGCCAAGTCGGCGATGTTGAAATTGTCGAACAACAATGTCTTGGGCAAGGTGCCGAAATCGCCTTCCAGCTCCTTGACGATCTTCAACACGCGAAAGGAATCGATCCCTAGTTCGCCGAACGGCGCGTAGGAATCAAAATCCGTGCTCATGGAGCCTGAAGCTTCGGCTATTAGGGACTTGAGGTAAGACTCCGCAAACTCTATTAGCCGGTCCTGATCGATCATAATGTCGTCTCGCTTTTAACGAGCTGAACTTGTGTCTTCAGCTCGGCCTTCTTAGGCGGTTACGCAAAGGGCCAAGATATCGCCCTGGAGAAAATACAAATGAAAATCGCTTGCGCCTGTGCTCCGGTCAGCAGGTTATTGAGCGGGCGTTCGTGTGCCGTGGATGGCATTCTTGCCGCTGCTTTATTACCGGGAGATTGGTTTCGTTAGCATGGAAGAGGCCAACGCAGACACAGACATTGTTCAGGTTCTAACCGTCTACTGCCCTGCCGAACGCTCACGAACAAGTCCACGGATGACTCGGACAGGCTCCGCCGTGTAACGTCACATATGAGTGCAGTCACGCCAAGGAAGTAAGGCAAAAAACAAGCCCTCCGTCGATCCAACAGAATCGTCGGATTACGATTTAGGCATCTAATTGCCCTAAAACAATGCAATAAGGCAACTGTATCGTGCACCCGGAACGTGGATAACTACACAAACATGTAGTTGCCACGGCAAGAGGTTTTTCGTCCTGAGCAATTTCAGGGGCCCGAGCGCCCGGGGGTAGCCGGCACGCCCACGCTTTGTCGGCTTTGCAATCATTTTTCCTTGGTATGTCATCCGGATTTCGCCGCGATGACGCATAATCATATCTTTGGACTGGCCATGCCCCGATAGGGCGGACCTTGCGTGAACCGATGTCAAACCACTCGAAATTACTTCTCGACAAAGAGAATATCGACATATGGCTGGCTTTTTACGGCGAGATGGCCGAGGCGCCGCTGACGAATATGCACGAGCTGCTGACCGAACCCGAGCGCCGGCAACAGACGCGTTTTTATTTCGCTGACGACCGCAAGCGCTATCTCGTGACGCGGGCGCTGGTGCGGACAGTCTTGTCGCGCTATGCGGCTGTCGCTCCTTCCGACTGGACGTTTTCTCCGAACGCCTATGGCCGCCCGGCCATCGCGAATCACTGCCAGGATGCGGCCGGCTTGTCCTTCAATATCTCGCACACGCGCGGCTTGATCGCGCTGGCGGTCGGACGGCATCGCGAACTGGGGGTGGACGTCGAGAATCTCGTGGCCCGGGACGTGTCGATCGATATCGCCGACCATTTCTTTTCGCCCGTCGAAGTCGCCGAGCTGGCGGGAGTGCCTCGCGAGCGCAGCCAGGACCGCTTTTTCGAGTACTGGACGTTCAAAGAGTCCTATATCAAGGCACGCGGCATGGGCCTGTCGCTCCCGCTGGACAAGTTCAGCTTTCTTTTTCCGCACGAGCGCGCGGTCCGCATCGCGATTGATGCCGAGTTGGGCGACGACGAAGCCCGCTGGAGTTTCTGGCAATATCGACCGAGCGCCGAGTATCTGCTGGCGCTCTGCGCCGAACGGCTCAAGGAGAAGGCGACGGTCGTGACGATGCGGAAGGTGATCCCGACGGTCGGCGACGAGGCTTTCGAAACGGCGTTGCTGAAGACCTCGGAAACGAATTAGCAGCTTAAAGGAGTGGCATGCGGATTTTTGCGTTATCGGATATTCACGTCGACTACGATGCCAATGCGAATTGGGTCAGGAGCCTTTCGCGGTTCGACTACCGTGACGACTTGCTGATCCTGGCAGGCGATGTGTGCCACAAGCAAAAGTTGCTGGCGTCCTGCGTGAGCGCATTCGCCGAGCGCTTTCGCAAGGTCGTGTTCGCTCCAGGCAATCACGATCTCTGGGTGCTGGGAGAATCGAAGGAGAAGACCTCGCTCCAAAAATTCCGGGAAGTCGAAGCGACGGTCAGGGAGAATGGCGCATACATGGAGCCGCTGATCCTTGATGGCCTGCTCGTCATGCCACTGCTTGGATGGTATGACTATTCATTCGGCCTGCCGAATGATGAGATTAAGGAGCTATGGATGGATTTCCGCGCATGCCGTTGGCCGGAGGGCTTCGAGCCAGCCGATGTCGCTGCCCATTTCACCCAATTGAATCGCGTGCCTGCAATGGAGAATGTGACGAAGGTGATCACTTTTTCCCATTTCCTGCCGCGCATCGATCTGATGCCCTCTTACGTGCCCGGCAAGCACCGCCTGCTGGCCCCGGTACTCGGCAGTGCGCAGCTGGAAGAGCAACTACGCCAGCTCAAACCCGCCATCCATGTCTATGGGCACAGCCACATCAACCGTTCCATACGAATCGACGGCGTCAGATACGTCAATAACGCGTTCGGCTATCCCCACGAAGACAGGATCGCCGCAAAGCAATTGCTCTGTATAGACGAAATCTGACCGGGGACCGCGGACCGCGGACCGGGGACCGGGGACCCGGAATCGGTAGGGCAACCGGGTCAGGAAATCTTCGTTATCGGCGGCAAGGCAAACTTCACACCACTGCCTGCAAAGCCGCCAGGTTTTTCAGATCCTGCCCGTACGGCGTCAGGATCGCATGCGCGGTCGATTGCGTCGCCTTCGGCAAACCGTATTTCACGAACGTCGCCGATGTCCCGGAAGGGCCGACATCGATGTAGCGATACGTCCCGCACTGTTCCAGGTGGGCCGCGGTGTCATGGAACCGGATCGGATTGCGCACCAGGTTCCAGAAATAGTTTTCAGGCAAATACGTCAGCGTCGCGGTTTGTGCGCAGCATGCGAGAGGCATGTTGCCCTTGCGCGTAGGCAGCGAACGCATGAGCGACGTGAAGCGCTCCCTGGCATTGTCGATCCAGCGCGAATGGAAGGCGAAACGCACCGGCAGGCGCTGGTAGACCACCTCACGCTGCTTCAAGGTTGCCTCGATTGGATCGAGATCGCGCGACAAGGCCGACACCGCGAAATGCGTGCCGAAATTGATCCCGGCCATCTCGCTGCGCTCGCTCAAAAAGCGCTCTTGGTAAAGCGAAGGATCGGCCATGATCGCAATCATGCCTCCCGGCTCGCATGTGGATTCAAAGATCTCAACCTGCTTCAGCACCGCTGTCATGGCGTCGTTGACATCGATGTGACCGGCCACCGCCGCGGCGGAGAACGACCCGAGGCTCGCCCCGAGTGTCAGATCGGGCTCGATGCCTTGCTCGATCAAGCACTGGGCAAGGGAATACCCCACCATGAAGATCGCCGGATGCGTGAGCCGAAGCTGATCGAATACTTCGGCTTTCCCCCGCGAATAGATCGCATCGACCACGCGGTTTCCGGAGATTTCATACGCAAGATCGTCCAGGCGGGTCATCCATTGACGGAAGACCGCGTTCTCCTGGTACAACTGTTTTCCCATCTGGTAGTACTGCGACCCTTGGCCGGAAAACATAAACACTGTCTTGACAGACATTAATGACTCCTGGTTCTTGGCTAACTGGTCCGAAGTCCGCATGCCGCGACGCCGTTGCGGCATCGCGGCTTCCCGCCAGATGGCGGTCTTGGCTCCGTCAGGCCGGCGTCAATTCGTTCAAGTCGAAATAGCCGTTGTAGCCCTTCATGTAGATCGCGGCCCGGTGGCCGAACAGCACGATGGCTTCGGTCCGGGTCTCGAGGTCGCCATAACCGGCAAGCGTGGAGCTCAACTTCGTCCCGATCGGATACGCCTTGTTCCAGGCGGCTACTTTCTCGCGCACGTCGGCAAGTGCGGCGATGGCGGCATGGTCGATCTTCTCTTCAGCCACGCTCTCGGCAACGGCGCTCTTCGCAGGGGCGTCCTCGGCCTTCGCCGCGCTCGCCTGATCCGCCAACGCCTTCTCTTTCTCGATGATCTCCTGCAGTACGGATTCCGGAGTCTGGTTCTTGACCGTGAAGACCATTCTCGTCAAGATATCGCCATTACCCAGTTCCTCGAATTCGACCGCCTCACCTTTGCTTGCGCCAAGCGCCAGCAGATATTGCAGGCTCTCGGACCAGCGGACGGTACTGGCGATCTGGCTCGACAAGGTCTCGAGCATGGTTTCGCCCTTGTACGGCCGTGCGGTAACGTTGGCGATGACTGGAATCTTCGGTTCCGCGAGCTGGAATCCCTTGATGAATTCCTTGAACTGCAGCATCGCGTCTTTCATGAAGGCCGAGTGGAACGCGCCGTTCGTCGCCAGCGGGTAGTAACGGACTTTTCCTTGCATGAGGACTTTTTCGGCCGCGGCAATCTCGCTGACGAGACCGGAAACCACGATCTGCGAAGGCGTGTTGTAATTGGCGAGATAGACGTTGAACAGTCCGTTTGCCTTCAGCTTTTCTTCGATTTCTTCTTTGGACGCATTCATGATGGCCGCCATGCCGCCACCGGACACCTGCCCCATCAGCTCGCCACGCTTTTGCACCAGTTTCAGACCGGTTTCGAAATCGAAGCTCTGCGCCGCCAGCAGCGCATTGAATTCGCCCAGGCTGTGTCCTGCCACGAAATCCGGCTTCTGGCCGGTGTCTTCGATCTTCTTGAAATACGACAGGGCATTGACGACATACAGCGCCGGCTGGGTGAACTGGGTTTGGCCCAGCTCGCTCTTCGGGTCTTCGAGGCACAGCTCCTTGATGGAATATCCCAGGATATTGCTGGCCTTGTCGGTCAGATCCTTGAAGCGGTCGAACAGGTCACCGCCCATCCCCTTCGACTGAGAACCTTGGCCGGGAAACATGTAAATCTTCACGCGTGCTCCTCCTGAAATTCTTACTCAAGCAAATCGTTGCAAACAAACCGCTGTATTGACGCCGCCGAAACCCATGCTGAGATTGACGGCGTTTTCTATCGTGTGCGACACCGCCTCGCCGCCAACCCATTTGAATGCAGGATCGAAGGGATTGTCAAGATTTCTCGTCGGGTGCAGCCTGCCCTCTTTCATCTGCAGCAGGACCGCGATCAACTCCACGGCGCCAGCGGCGCAAAGGCCGTGACCGATCACGGACTTCGTCGTATTGATCCAAGCATGGTCGAGCCCGCATTGGCGCAGGCTTTCGAGCTCGGTGATATCGCCGATCGTCGAGCCGGTCCCGTGCGGGTTGATGTAGTCGATATCCGCCGGCGCCAGGCCGGCGCGGGCCATGGCCGCCTTGATCGCGGCGATCTCGCCTTCGGCCGAAGGATTCGGATTTCTGTTGGCATCCATGCACATCGCCCAGCCGGCCAAACGGGCATACGGCAAGCGTTCCAGCCTGCGCGCCGATTCCCGTTTTTCCACCACCACGACGCCGCACGATTCGCCAAAGATGAAACCGTCGCGGTCCCGATCGAATGGGCGGCATGCCAGGGCGGGCGTGTCGGCGTAGCGATCGGAACCCATCGCGCCCAGCGAGCGCAAGCCCTGGCACTCCCAGTAGGAGATATCCATCAGCGCGCCGACGGCGATGCAGACGTCGACCCGGCCCGATTCGACGGCATGAATGGCTTCGAGCACGGCGACCTGGCCGCTGGCGGAAGCGCCTCCCATCGTGAAGGCGAAACCTCGAATGCCGAACGCTTCCGTGCACATACCGCACAGATCGCTATCCATGAAGGATAGGCCATAGGTCGGGCGGAGAAACTGTTCGCGGCCACGATACGTGTCATGTGCATGCACCAACTCCCTTTGCTGGAAGTTGGAACCGCCGACGACCAGCCCGATCCGCTCGGGCGCCACCTGATCCAGCCGCGCGTCTTCCCAGGCTTCGTGCAGCGTTACAAGCGCCGCCTGGCCGGAAAGCGATGCCGTACGCAGCAAGCTGCGCGAAATCGATTCCGGAAAAGCCAGGTCGGCAATCTCGGCGCCGACGAAGCTCGGTCCCTGTTCCGGCGAGGGGCGTTGGCGTCCCGGGCGGCGCATCGTATCGAAACGATGCCGCCCTTCCAGCAGTGCGGAAGTGAATGCCGCTTTCCCCTGCCCAATGGATGAAGTGACTCCAACGCCGCTAACGACGATGTCGGAACGATCAGAGCTTGGCATGGATGATACCGGCAAGTTCCCCAATGTTTGCTGCCCTCGCCATTTCGATCAGAGGAATGCTGGTGGACAGCGTTTCCAGGGTCATCATGATGATTTCGGAACGGTCGACGGAATTTGCGCCGAGTTCTTTCAGCGAATCGGCATGCTGGATATCCCGGCCTTCCAGGTTGGGAAGCACTGCCTTGGCGTGGCCAGCGATAATATCGACGATCTCTTGCTTGGTGGTCATAATTTTCTCCTTGATATTTCAAAAAAACGACGCCGATGCTCGGCGCCGGCACGGCATGTGCTTTCCTTCTCGAGTGACCGAATGAACGAAGGTTGGCGGGATGGTGTTGATTAACTGCTAGCCCTGCTCGCCGCCGGAGGCCATCGTGACCGATAACCCGGCGGACTATTCGCTCGCGGCGAAGATGACGATATTCCCTCTCTTGTTCCTTATCGAGCTCCGCGGGCGTTTAGAATTGATATTGAACTTTAAAGGCAAGCTGCTTCTGGTCTCGCACGTTCCAAAGGCCGCTTCTCTGATCGAAGGCGTTAGGGAAGATGACATTCATTCCCAGCGTCACATGATCGTCCCACTTCAAGGAGGTCGTCAGCATGGTCAAGTTGCTGATATATGGCCTGCCGTGGATATGTTGAACGGTAACGGACAAATCGTCGTTCATCAACAGCTTGGTCATCGATAACATCAGGGATTGGCGATCCCTCGGCAAACCTTGCACCTCGTTATGCCAACTCGCGATATGCTGGTTGAGGCCTTCCACGCCGAAGGTCAGCGATGGACTGTACTTGTAGTCGACACCCAGATAAGTATCGACAGCGTCCTTCTTCACGATTTGCATCGCCGCGTTGTTAAACGGCTTGGAAGATTTGAGCGCGCCTTCCCCGCGAATGACGAAGCTCCCGATGGCTTGAGTGAAAGACACGCCGGCCAGGGAAATTCTCTCCCTTACCCGGGTGACCGTTCCGTCGCCGTTCATACGCAAGGCATAATCGTTATCGAGCAGACTTGCCGCCATGAACGTGATGTCGGAGCTCTCGAAATTCATCCGCCAGCTCGCCCCATACTCGGTGCCTCTGTCGCCTTCGATCTTGTCGCGGTAAGTGAACGGGTCGAACGAATAAGCCGTTCCTTTTTTCGGATTCTTGTTGAAGGTGGGATCGGTGACCCAGAAAACGGACCAGCGCCCGAGCTGCGAATACTGATCGAGGACCAGCATCGGCTGGCCTCTCCTCAACTCCTCGAGGTTGAAGTTGAACAGCTCCCTGTTGTCTCTCGGACTGACTTCGTCCGTAATAGGAGCCAGTATCGACTCCCCCCAAGGCAAGGTCTGAATTCCCGCCCTGAAGCTCGTTTGGCCGAAACTCGACTGGATATATGCCTGTGTAATATTGGTATCCGTTCCTTCCGCCTCGTGCCGATGATCCTTCTTGAGGTAGACGGTCGAATTCCCGTTGAACTGCACGAAGAAGTTATCGAGAAAGTACTTTGAATATTCCAGCTGAACCGAAGAACGGTTCTTCACGACGCCATCGGGCTTCTCCACCTTATAGGAAGCCTCCTGAGCGATGGAAACGCGCAGCGGAGACTCTGCCCCGCCCTCGCCTAGCGCATTATCCATCAACGAGAGACCGGGCTCGGCGGTCTGCGCAAAAGCCTGCGCCGTATACCCATCCACCAGAAAACCGAGCGAAACAGCGAGGAAAAAACGAAATGAAGATTGTGCGGTCGGTCTGAATACCGAAATCGGGAAAGCGCTCAACACGGACACCTTATTTGCAACACGCAGGCCTTATTGCTAAGGATTGCCGGAGGGTTCGTTTGTTTCAAAACGAGCAGACAGGCTCCGCCGTGAAACGTCGCGGGCCGGTGCGCTAACGGAACCGCGGGTAACGATGCAGACACGTGTTTGCCTTATTGGAACAATGCAATGGGGCAAATGTATCGCGCGCTGGGGACACGGAGAACTACACAAACATGTAGTTGCCTCGCGGCGAGAGCCGTTCGCCGAAGCGCCAGCCTTCAATTGACCATGCATAAAGCGGCGAAGAAATTCGCACGAAAATATCGGGGGTGATAGCTGAACCAATAAGACCGGCGCGCTCGCCGGCCTTGGGCCGGAGGCCAGGCCGGCGCATGGCGTGAAATTGAGGACTGTGGCCAAAGCTGGCAGGCGGAGAAGCTCCGCAGCACAACATCGCCAGAAGAGTGCGCCACGCGAAAGAACAGCACATCCGGCAGGCCGCATTGCGCGGCCTGACCATTCCCGCGTAGCCTTCGCGGATCAGAGAATGGCAATAGCGTCTCGATCGACTTCCACCCGTACGCTGCTGCCTACCACATTAACATTGATCACCAAGAGCTGCAGGTTCTTTACTCGAACCAGCTCGCCCTCCACGCCCATGAGGGGACCGGAGACGATCTCGACCCTTGTGCCGGCGACGAGCTCCGGATCGACGGTGAACGCGGCGCCGCTGTCGACCAACATCTTCACTGCGTCCAGATCCTTTTGCGGCATCGTCGCCGGCTTACCGCTCGACAACACCAACCCGCATGAGCCACGGATGTAACGCATGCCTTCGTATTGATTCGCTCTGGGCCGCACGAACACATAACCGGGGAACAAGGGCATTTCCACGACCCTCTTGCGCCCCTGCCAACTACGCACGACCTCGCGTTTTGGAAGGTAGGTGACGACCTGTTTCTGTTGCAGAACACTTTCTACGACGTTTTCATGACGACTTCTTGTACGCAGCACTAACCACGGATCGACACGACACTCACTCTCCATTATTTTTTCCTCATTCATCAAGTTACCCGGGACAAGGAAGTGACTTGTCAGTCCACCATCCTCGTTACACGCACCATTGTATGCATGGCGCATGAATACAGTATTACTTTCAAAATTTATTGCATAAAAACGACTAATTTATCGCGCGCAAGATTCGTCCAGCCAAGCGCACGATCCCCATACCGGCGGCACACGCTACAGCAGTCCGAACGCGACAGCCTTTGCAACAGCCTGATGCCGGCTTGCGACATCGAACTTGGACAAGACATTGCGAACGTGATGACTGACGCCGTGTTCCGAGATACTGAGCAATTTTGAGATTTCCCACGTACTCTTCCCGCCCGCAACCCATTGCAGCACTTCGTTTTCGCGCTTCGTCAACTTCGGCAGCGGTTCCATGCACTGATCCTTTACGATCTGCCGCATGGATTCATGAGTGAGGGTAGCCAGCAGCGAGCCCCAGTTGAGCATCCCACGCACATGCCGCCGTGCTTCATCGTCTGAACGGGAAACTGCAAGACTGAGCAGGGCAACGTCGCCGTTCCGGCTATGAACGGGAAGCGTGATGCCCTCCGCCAGTCCGTACCTGCGCGCCTCCTCCCTGAAATTGCGCTGCGCTTCCGTCTTGTACATCTCATCGTTCCAGATGAGCGGACAAACCGACGCATAGGCATGGGAGACCGTCGGATCGATTTGGACGTAACCCTGGCTGTCATATCTTTCGCGCCAGGACACATCGTAATTGGACTCGACATGCTCCATGTAGCGCGTGGCGCCGGTATAGAATCGGCCGCTATACAAGAACGCGTCGAAGCCCAGCTTGCTGCTTATTTCAGAAAGCGCCGTACGTACCTGATTGAAGGTCTTGCATTCGCTGAGATGCATTATTCTTGTGACGAGCTGCTGATTATCATGACTGTTAGCCATCTAACCGACACTCCCCAATTTCCAACGCACTAAACGCCCCTACTTCTCAGCATGTGCCGACGCCGCTGACTGCAGCCGGTGCGGCATAGTTACAACAAGATGATGCTTTTCTGGTACAGGCTTGAACGAGCCAGACGGACAGTCTGCGCCGTGCCTCGTCATACCGCGCTACCGCGGATTCGCTCTTCAGAGGGCGAAAACCTACAACCTCTTCATGATTCAAATATTGATTTTTCGCATATTTTCATGCGACTTACATCACTAAAATGATCTAATCATGATACGGAACGCCTTGTCAACGAAAAAAAAAGCGAAGCCGAACGGAGGTCAGCGGGCGGCGCTAAACGCAAGTAGCGCCAGCCAAGGAAGAAGGGCAGGAAGGAATGAAATTCCCATATTTTGCAGATTCTGAGAATAGAATTTCAAATGACCGCCAAATGGGAATTTTCGCATTATCGCAACAGTGGCTGGCGTAGAGAGATTCAGCGAGCCGCGAGCTGGTGACGGAAAATGGGCGGCTCGCATGACGATGCAGCGATTCCGGCGCGGTCGAACAAGGATCAAGACCGCGCCGCCGGTTCAATCGAACCGCGAAAAGTCCGGTTTGCGTTTCTCAAAAAACGCGGTGAACGCCTCCTTCGCTTCCGGCGCCTGCAGCATGGCGCTGAACTTCTGGCTTTCGAGGGCGATCGTTTCCTTGATCAGGGTAGCGCGCGGATGCTTCATCAACGCCTTGGTCGCGCGGACCGACGCGGCCGGCAGCGCGACCAGCTTGGCAGCCTGCTCTTGCGCGAAGGCACGCAGATCGGCGGCCGGCAGCACTTTCGACACAAGGCCCATTTCCAGCGCCTCCTGCGCGCCGAAAGCTTCGCCAAGCAGCAGCTTTTCGGCCGCGCGCGGATAACCCGCCAGCTGCGGCAGCAGCAGCGAAGAAGCGAATTCCGGGCACAAGCCAAGCTGCGCGAAGGGCAGCGAGAACCTGGCATTGTCGGCCGCATAGATCAGGTCGCAGTGCATCAGCATCGTGGTGCCGATCCCGATCGCCGCCCCCGATACCGCAGCCACCACCGGCTTGCCGCAGCCGCTGAGCGCGCGCATGAACTGGTACACCGGGCGGTTCTCCACGGGCACGCCGGGAATCGGCGCCGAATTCCTCAGGAAGTCGTCCAGGTCGTTCCCGGCCGTAAAAATCTCGGGTTTGCCGGTAATGAAAATCGCGCGCACCGCCGCGTCCTGCTCGGCTTTGACCAGCGTATCGGCCAGCGCCTGGTACATCGCGGTGGTGATGGCGTTCTTGCGCTCGGGGCGGTTGAATTCGATGGTCAGGATGCCGTCGGTCTTGCTCGTCAAAATGTCCATTAGAGATCTCCAGTTTTTTCAGGCCAAATGAAAACGCGCGGGCAGCTCCCATGAAGCCTGCCCGCGCGGTGATCGCTACAAGACGCTTAAACGCGCTCGATGATGCCCGCCGCGCCCATGCCGGCGCCGACGCACATCGTCACCATGCCGTACTTCAGGTTGTTGCGGCGCAGCGCGTGCACCACGGTCGCGGCGCGGATCGCGCCGGTCGCGCCCAGCGGGTGGCCCAGCGCGATCGCGCCGCCCATCGGGTTGACCTTGGCCGGATCGAGGCCGAGATCGCGGATCACGGCCAGCGCCTGCGACGCGAAGGCTTCGTTCAGCTCGATCCAGTCCAGCTGGTCCTGGGTGATGCCGGCGGCGGCCACCGCCGCCGGAATGGCCGCCTTCGGGCCGATGCCCATGATCTCGGGCGGCACGCCGCGCACGGCGAACGACGAGAACTTCGCCAGCGGCGTCAGGTTATGCTCCTTCAGGATCTTTTCGCTGACGACGATCAGCGCGCCGGCGCCGTCCGACATCTGCGACGAGGAGGCGGCGGTCACCGTGCCCTTGACCGCGAACACCGGCTTGAGCCTGGCCATCGACTCGATGCTGGCGTCGGCGCGCGGGCCTTCGTCCAGGTCCACCGTGCGTTTCGTGACCTTGATTTCTCCGCTCGCCAGGTCCGGTGCGCGGGTAACGATGTCGACCGGCGTGATCTCGTCCTTGAACAGGCCGGCCTGCTGGGCGGCGATGGCGCGGCGGTGCGACTCCAGGCCGAAGGCGTCCTGGTCCTCGCGCGACACCTTCCACTGCTGCGCCACCTTTTCGGCGGTGAGGCCCATGCCGTAGGCCAGGCCCACGTTCTCGTCCTTGAACACGCCCATGTTGATCGACGGGTGGTGGCCCATCATCGGCACCATCGACATCGACTCGACGCCGCCGGCGATCATCACGTCCGCTTCGCCCACGCGGATGCGGTCGGCGGCCATCGCCAGCGCGGTGATGCCCGAGGCGCAGTAGCGGTTGACCGTCACGCCGCCCACGGTGTTGGGCAAGCCGGCCAGGATCACCGAGTTACGCGCCACGTTGAAGCCCTGCTCCGCCTCCGGGAACGAGCAGCCGACAACGGCGTCGACAATGAGCGCCGGGTCCAGGTTCGGCACCGCGGCCAGGGCGCCGCGGATCGCCGCGACCAGCAGGTCGTCCGGGCGGGTCTTGTTGAACATGCCACGCGGCGCCTTGCCGATCGGAGTGCGGGTCGCCGCGACGATGTATGCGTCTTGAATTTGTTTGCTCATGGTATTCGTCCTTAGGTGTGGCAACTCAGTTGCGCACCGGTTTACCGGTCTGCATCATGCCCATGATCCGCTCTTGCGTCTTCGGGTTGTTCAGCAGTTCAATGAAGGCTTTGCGCTCCATGTCGAGCAGCCACTGCTCGCTCACCACGCTGCCCTGATCGATGTCGCCGCCGCTCACGATCTCGGCGATCGTGTCGCCCAGCTTGTAGTCGTACGCCGAGATGAATCCGCCGTCGCGCATATTGACCAGCTGGCCGCGGATGGTCGCCCAGCCGTAGCGGCCGGTCACGGTGACCGGGCGGCGCAGCGGCGCGCGGTAGCCCGCGTCGAACATCGCGCGCGCCTGAACCTTGGCCACGTGCAGCAGCTCGTACGGGTTGAACACGATGAGGTCGTCTTCCTTCAGGTAGCCCATTGCCTTCGCTTCCAGCGCCGATTTCGACACCTGCGCGGTGGCCGCGTTGGTGAAGCCGGTTTTCAGGAATTGCAGGATGTCGTTGCCCTTCGCTTCGTTCGATGCGCGCAGCGCCGCTTCCTTCAGGCCGCCGCCGGCCGGCACCAGGCCGACGCCCACTTCCACCAGGCCGATGTACGACTCGATCGAGGCCACGCGCTTCGATGCGTGCAGCGCCAATTCGCAGCCGCCTCCCAGCGCCAGGCCCGCGACCGCGGCGACGACCGGCACGTTCGAGTACTTCATGGCCATGAAGATGTCCTGCAGTTCGCGCACGATCGGCTCGATCGCCTTCGCGCCGCCGGCCATGAAGGCCGGCAGGGCCGATTGCAGATCGGCGCCGGCCGAGAAGGCGCCGCCTTCGGCCGCGTCGGTATTCCAGATCACCAGGCCCTTGTAGCCGCTTTCCGCTTCGGCCAGGCCGCGCTTGATGCCCTTGACCACGCCCTCGCCGATGACGTGCATCTTGGTCTTGAGCGAGATGACCAGCACCTCGTCGCCCGAGTGCCACAGGCGCACCGAGTCGTCCTCGAACACGGTGACGCCAGCGGTCTTGGCGTCGGCGCCGCCGCTGCCGAAGACCGGCGCGCGGAATTCCTGGCGCCGATAGACCGGCAGGTCCGAACGCGGCACGTACGCGCTCCTGGCGACGGAGTAAGAGCCTTCGGCAGTGTGCACGCCCTTCTCGGCGACCGGGCCTTCGAGCACCCAGTCCGGGAGCGGCACGTCGGCGAGCGCCTTGCCCGCTTCGATGTCTTCCTTGACCCACTGGGCGACCGTGGTCCAGCCAGCCGACTGCCAGGTCTCGAAGGGGCCGACGCTCCAGCCGAAGCCCCAGCGCATTGCGAAGTCGATGTCGCGCGCGTTGTCGGCGATGGAGCCGAGGTGATAGGCGATGTAGTGGAAGACGTCGCGGAAGATCGCCCACAGAAACTGCGCCTGCGGGTTCGACGACTCGCGCATCGCCTTGAATTTCTTGACCGGGTCCTTCTCTTTCAGGATGCGGCCGACGATGTCGGCAGCCTGGGCGCAGCCCGGCACGTATTCGCCGGTGGCGAAGTCCAGGCGCAGAATATCCTTGCCGACCTTCTTGTAGAAGCCGGCGCCGGCCTTCTGGCCCAGCGCGCCCTTCTCGACCAGCCTGGTGAGCACCTCGGGCGTCTTGTAGATGCCGAAGAAGGGATCGTCCGCCAGGTTGTCCTGCATGGTCTTGATCACGTGGCCCATCGTGTCGAGGCCCACCACGTCGGCGGTGCGGAAGGTGCCGGACTTGGAGCGGCCCAGCTTGGAGCCGGTCAGGTCGTCGACCACGTCCACCGACAGGCCGAATTTCTCGGCTTCGTGGATGGTGGCCAGCATGCCGAAGGTGCCGACGCGGTTGGCGATGAAGTTCGGCGTGTCCTTGGCGCGCACCACGCCCTTGCCCAGGGTCGAGGTCAGGAAGGTCTCGAGCTGGTCGAGGATGCCTGGGCGGGTCGCCGCGGCCGGGATCAGCTCGACCAGGTGCATGTAGCGCGGCGGATTGAAGAAGTGCACGCCGCAGAAGCGCGCCTTCAGGTCTTCGTCAAAGCCCTCTGCCAGCTTGTTGATCGACAGGCCCGAGGTGTTCGAGGCGAAGATCGCGTTGGCGCCGATGTGCGGGGCGACCTTCCTGTACAGGTCGTGCTTCCAGTCCATCCGCTCGGCGATCGCTTCGATGATCAGATCGCAGCCGGAGAGGACGTCGAGGTTGTCCTCGTAATTGGCCACTTCGATCAGGGCCGCGTCGTCCTTGTTGCCCAACGGGGCCGGGCTTAGCTTCTTGATGTTTTCGATCGCGCGCAGCACGATGCCGTTCTTCGCGCCTTCCTTGGCGGGCAGATCGAACAGGACCACGGGCACCCTGGCGTTGACGCAGTGCGCGGCAATCTGGGCGCCCATCACGCCGGCGCCCAGCACGGCGACTTTCTTGACGATGAAATTGGACATTCTGTATTCCTTTGTTAGATCGTCGTTCCCGCGCGGGGGGAGCCGATCTGGCGGCGGCCAGGCCGGCTTCCTCCTGCGCGGGGGCGACGCAGGTCGTTAGAACAGGTCGGCGTCGAGCGCCAGCAGGTTGGACGCGCCCGAGCGCGCCTGGCGGATCAGCATCGCCGTTTCCGGATACAGGCGGGCGAAATAGAAACGGGCGGTCGCCAGTTTCGCCTTGTAGAAGCCGTCGCCCGAATCCTGCTTTTCCAGCGCGATCTTCGCCATCTGGGCGAAGAAGTAGCTGAACACGAGATGGCCGGCCACGCGCAGGTAGGGCACGGCGGCGGCCCCCACTTCGTCCTGGTTCTGGAACGCCTTTATGCCGATCTCCATGGTCAGCTTGGTGAGCTTCTCGCCCAGCTCGCCCAGCGGGGTCACGAATTCGGACAGCGACTCGTCCAGGCCATTCTCTTCGACGAAGGATCTGATTTTCTCGCCGAACTTGCGCAGCTTGGTGCCGTTGTCCATCAGGATCTTGCGGCCCAACAGATCGAGCGACTGCACGGTGTTGGTGCCTTCGTAGATCATGTTGATGCGCGCATCGCGCACATACTGCTCCATGCCCCATTCGGAGATGTAGCCGTGGCCGCCGTAGACCTGCATGGCTTCCGAGGTGGCGATCCAGCCATTATCGGAAATAAATGCCTTGACGATCGGCGTCAGCAGCGCGACTTCGTCGGCCGCGTCCTTGCGCACTCGCTCGTCCGGGTGGTTCAGTTCGCGGTCGATCTGCAACGCGACGTAGGAGGTGACGGCGCGCGCGCCTTCCGCGTAGGCCCTGGCCGTCAGCAGCATGCGGCGCACGTCCGGGTGCACGATGATCGGGTCGGCCGGGCGGTCCGGCGCCTTCGGGCCCGACAGGCTGCGCATCTGGATGCGGTCCTTGGCGTACACCAGCGCGTTCTGATACGCCACTTCGGTCAGGCCCAGCGACTGCATGCCCACGCCCAGGCGGGCGGCGTTCATGAACACGAACATCGCCTGCAGGCCCTTGTTCGGCTCACCGATGATCCAGCCGCGCGCGCCGTCCAGGTTCATCTGGCAGGTCGCGTTGCCGTGAATGCCCATTTTTTCCTCGATCGCGACGCAGGCGATGCCGTTGCGCTCGCCGAGCGTGCCGTCGGCATTGGGCAGGAACTTCGGCACCAGGAAAAGCGAGATGCCTTTCGAGCCTTCCGGCGCGTCCGGCAGGCGCGCCAGCACCAGGTGGACGATGTTCTCGGACATGTCGTGCTCGCCCGCGGAGATGAAGATCTTCGAGCCGGTGATCAGGTAGGAGCCGTCGGCCTGCGGCAGGGCCTTCGAGCGCAGCAGGCCCAGGTCGGTGCCGCAGTGCGCTTCGGTCAGGCACATGGTGCCGGTCCATTCGCCCGAAACGAGCTTGGGCAGGTAGATGCTCTTCTGCTCGTCGCTGCCGTGCTCCTTCAGGCACTCATAGGCGCCGTGCGACAGGCCCGGGTACATCGACCATGCCTGGTTGGACGAGTTGAGCATCTCGTAGAACGAGTTGTTCAACACGACCGGCAGGCCCTGGCCGCCATATTCGGTATCGCAGGCGAGCGCCGCCCAGCCGCCTTCGACGTACTGCTTGTAGGCTTCCTTGAAGCCCTTCGGCGTGGAGACGGTCTTGGTGGCCGCGTCATAACGGCAGCCCTCGCGGTCGCCGGAATGGTTTAACGGGAACAGCACCTCCTGCGTGAACCTGGCCCCCTCTTCCAGCACCTGGTTGATGATGCCGGCATCGAGCTCCTGGTACTTTGGAAGGTTCTTGAATTCGTCGGTGACGCTGAGGAATTCGTGCAGCACAAACTGCATATCCCGAATTGGCGCGACGTACTGACCCATGCTTTTCTCCTGACGAAGGTAAGATTATTGACTAGGCGGGCGAAATGGCTCACCTAACTGCCTTGCTTATGATGAGGATTACGGTAATTTTCGATCAATCGGTCAAACCCGCGGCACGCCCGGTCGACCGCGCCGGGAATGCGCAGGAAGCGCGCATCGTGATGCAGGGCCAGGATCAACCCATACATTTCATACACCAGTTGCCCGGCGTCGGTCTCCGCCCGCAGGTCGCCAGCGTCGATCGCCTGCCGCACGCAGCGCAGCAGCGCGCTCTGCCAGGCGCACACCATCGACACCAGCTCTTCGCGGATCGGCCCCGGACGGTCGTCGTACTCGACAGCGCCGCTGATATAGATACAGCCCGACGCAATCTCGACCGACACGCGCTTGACCCAGCGCTCGAACATCGACTCCAGGCGCGGCAAGCCGCGCGGCTCCTTGACGCTGGGGAAGAACACTTCCTGCTCGAAGCGCCGGTGGTAGAGCTTGATCACCTCCATCTGCAAATCTTCGCGCGAACCGAAGTGCGCGAACACGCCGGACTTGCTCATGTTCATGCGATCGGCAAGCAGGCCGATGGTCAAGCCTTCGAGGCCATTGCGACTGGCAAGCTCAAGCGCAGTGTCGAGGATCGCCGCCCGCGTCAGCTCGCCCTTGCGCATGAATTTGGCTGAAGTGCTGATATAGTACCCCTGAATCGAAAAAATCCGAACGCTCGTACTATTATCCACCAGCCGTGAAATGTCAAACGGGAACTTAGAAGCCAGATTCTATTGATGCATCGCGAACACATCGCGATGTTGCGGGTAGTTATGATGGGTAGGAAGCAGCCGCAAGGCAAGGGCCGCGGCACTTTAGTGGCCGACGCGCGACAGGGCCCGCCGGTCGCGCTTGGTCGGCCGGCCCTTGATGTCGCTGCCCGGTTCCGGATACAGGCGCCGCGCTTCTTTATCGTTCTCGCGCCGTGCGATGCTCTCGTCGGTTTCAAAATACAGCGTGCGCGCCACCGGCGCCGGCCCGCGCTTGTCGGAAAGGGCCGCGACGATGACTTCCCACCGATCCGAGCCATTGTCGATCGTCAGTTTGTCATTCACCTTGAGCGCGCGCGCGGGCTTGACCGGTTCGCCGCCAATACGCACACGCCCGCGGTCGATCGCGTCGGCGGCCAGCGAGCGGGTCTTGAAAAACCTTGCCGCCCACAGCCATTTATCGATCCGTATGCTGTCGTTTTCCATCGCCTTCCCATCCCCTTATGTGTAACCGATCGCAAAAACCCGCATCGTCAGTTTATACAGAAGGTAAGCTATTTCATAGCCGGCGCGGCGCGCCCAGCCGATGTGCTCGAAGTCCTCGTTGTGGATCGCCACGCCCTCAAGGATGCCGCGTTCGATATGGGCGCGCATGGTGGCGGCAAAGCCGGCGTCGCGCACCACCACGTTCGCTTCCTGGTTCAAAAACAGCGACAGGCCGTCGCAATTGCTCGACCCGACCGTCGCCCAGTCGTCGTCGACCACCGCCACCTTCGCGTGCAGCTGGGTCTTGCGGTACTCGACCACCTTGATGCCCTCGGCCAGCAGTTTCGGATAGAACGAATGAGCCACCGCGTCCTGCATGAGGAACTCGCCCACGCCGACCAGCAGCGATACCTCGACGCCGCGGCGCGCGGCCTGGATCAGCGCCTCGCGGAGCTTGCGGCCGGGCGCAAAATACGGCGTCGCCAGCAGCACGCTTTTCCTGGCGCGCCCCAGCGCCAGCAGGTAGGCGCGCTGGATCGTGCGCCGGTTGCGCAGGTTGTCGCGCACCACGAACGCGGCGCGCATCGGTCCTCCGCCCGTGGCCGCGGGCTGCTTGCGCATCTCGCGGAACAGGCCGAGCCGGCGGATCAGGTTCATGTGCCCCACGCGCGCCCACTGCGCCTGCGCCTCGAAGTGGATCTGCGCCACCAGCGGACCGCGCACCCGGACCGCGAAGTCCCAGCGCGGCGCCGGCAGGCGCTTGCTCTCGTCGTAGTCGCACAGCCAGTCGTCATTGATGTTGATGCCGCCGACGAAGGCCGCTTTACGGTCCACCACGACGATCTTGCGGTGCGCGCGCGCGACGCCACGCTTGAACCAGGGGTTGAACACGCGGTAGTTGACACAGGCGGCGGCAAATGCGATGCCCAGGCGCGTGGCGGCGCGGTGGCCGGTGCCGAACCAGTCGACCAGCACGCGCACCTTGACGCCGCGTCCGGCCGCCCGGATCAGGGCGTCCCTGACTGCGCTGCCGGTGTCGTCCTCGGCAAAGATGTAGGTTTCAAACAGGATGTCGTACCGGGCCGCGTCAAGCGCGGCCAGCAGCGCGGGAAAGAAAGCGGCGCCGCTTTCGAGCAGGGCGACATCATTGTTCGCTACATACGCGAGCGCGCGCATGGCAATGACGGCAATTGGAGTTCCGCCACGATCGGCGCGTGGTCGGACAGCCGCGCCCACAAAGGGCCATGCTTGACCTGCGCGTTGTCGACATTGAAACCGCGCACGTAGATACGGTCTAGCCGGAACCAGGGCAGCGCGGCCGGGAAGGTGCGCGCCGGCGCGAGACGCGGCTGGCGGCCGGCCCAGCTGCGCACCATGTCGCCGAGCGGCGAGCGCGGGCCGAGTTCGTCGAATACTTCGGTCACGCCGAGCGCGTTGCGCAGGCGGTCGCTCAGGGTGTTGCGCCAGTCGTTGAAATCGCCGGCGATGATGACCGGCTCGCCGTTCGGCGCCGAATCCTGCACGGCCTCGATCAGTGTCGCGGTCTGGCGCGCGCGCGCGCCCTCGAACAGGCCGAGGTGGACCACGTAACAATGGATGGGACAGGCGGCCGTTTCGAGCACGCAGTGCAGGATGCCGCGCTGTTCGTAGGCATGGTCGGAAACGTCATGGTTGCGCGTATCCTGAATCAGGAAAGTACTGAGCAAGGCATTGCCGTGGTGGCCGTGGTCGTACACCGCGTTCATGCCATAGGCCGAGTGGTGCGATTCCCCCGCAAAGAACTCATGCTGCGCCGTCACCGGCCAATGGCGGTGGCCGCGGGCCGCTTCGCCGTAGCGGGCCTGGAAGCGGTCATGGCGGCCCTGGACTTCCTGCAGGAACACGATGTCGGCATCGAATTCGGCGATTGCCTTCTTCAAGGCGATCACCCTGGGCGTACTGCGCAACGAGCTCACGCCCTTGTGAATGTTGTAGGTAGCCACGCGAATTTTCATGGGAACATTCTAACCCCATCAATGGATGTCCCTCTGGAACAAGACCAATCGTGCGCTGCAGGAACCCCGGTGCCGTTCACTCATGCGCGGTCCCCGTTTTAGCGTTTCATGCATATCGAAGCCCGGTTTTCTTCGTTCACTCACCGCCGATAAGGATGCAAAATCACCCCTTCGATTCTCGTCAGTGCCACTTTTGCCATGCCGTCATCCTTGCACCCGCCGCGCGCATCCGGACCCGGCGCCGCAGCCGAGCCATTGTTCACGCCGGCAGACGGCGGCCGCTGCAAAGCGGGGCGCGCCCCCGCGCTCGGCTTTCGCGCGGGAATCGTTGGGTTGACCGGGAAAAGCGGCGCCGGCAAGACGCCGCCACTGATGGCGCTGCTGGCGCTGCCCGGCAGCGCCGCCGCGGGGCGCGAGCCGGCCGCTCCCGGCAAGCGCCCTGCACACCATCTAGGTATTGCGCATCTGAGCCTGCGAAATATTACTGCCCGGCGGGACACTCTGGGTCAGCCACACGTTGCCGCCGATGATCGAACCGGCGCCGATCGTGATCCGGCCGAGCACCGTCGCCCCGGCGTAGATGACCACGTCGTCCTCGACGATCGGGTGGCGCGGCGCGCCCTTGATCAGCTTGCCGCTCTCGTCGGCCGGGAAGCGCTTGGCGCCGAGCGTGACGGCCTGGTACAGGCGCACCCGTTCGCCGATGATCGCGGTCTCGCCAATCACCACGCCGGTGCCGTGGTCGATGAAGAAGCTGGCGCCGATTTGCGCCGCCGGGTGGATATCGATGCCGGTCAGCGAATGGCCGATGTCGGCCATCAGCCGCGCCAGGATCGGCACGCCGAGGCGGTACAGGCGGTGCGCCAGCCTGTGATAGAGAATCGCCACGGCGCCGGGATAGCAGAGCATGATTTCGGACACCGAGGTGGCGGCCGGATCGCCGACGAGCGCCGCCTGCACGTCCGATACCAGCAGCCCCCGGATCGCCGGCAGGTTGGCGGCGAAGGCGAGCGTGATGGAGCGGGCCTGCGAGGCAAGGTCGGCGTCGGCGGTCTGGTCGTACTCGGGCGAAAAGCGCAGCGCGCGCCGCACCTGCTCCACCAGCCGGTCAAGCGTCACTGACAGCGTATCGCCAACGAAGTAATCGATGCTCTCGTCGTTCAGGTCCGGGCGGCCGTAATGGGTCGGGAATAGCGCCGCGGAGATGCCATTGACTATCTGTATGAGTGCTTCACGCGAGGGTATTTCGCGCACCCTTCGCTGGTGACGGATATTATGAGTCTTCTCGCGCGAGGTACGCAAGGCTTCGAGGATGGGAGCAAGTTGCCAGTGCATGGAAGCAGGGGACGGACAAGTCAAAAAAAAAAACAACATTCATTCGCCTAGCCTAACCCAGTTTGCGAAGAATGGGAACGTTTTTGATCACAAATTGATATGGCCGCTTCGTTCGGGCCTGACGCGGACCGGAACAATCGCTAGGCGTAGCGTGGCAGCAGCAGGATCGCCTCGGCGTTGGAGGGGGAAAAACAGCGCTCGGCCGCCTCGAGGTATGGCAGCCAGGCGTATCGCACATGCTCGCGCGGACTGAGGACGACCGGAATATCGCGCGGCACGCAGACGGAAAATACGTGTTCCGTGTTGCGCGTGACGCCGGGCGCGTAACGGTGGCGCCAGGTGGCGTAGATTTCGTAGATGTTGGAGAGATGCCAGTCGACCAGGCGAATGCGCTCCCCATCGGCGGCGATGCCGGTCTCCTCGAACAGCTCCCTGGCCGCGGTCTCGGGCAGCGGTTCGTCAGGCGCATCGAGCGAGCCGGTGACCGACTGCCAGAACCCAGGCCGGTCGGCGCGTTCGATCAGCAGCACCTCCATGCTCGACGTGTGGATCACCACCAGGACGGATTCCGGAATCTTGTAGGGCATGGGAGAGAACGGGCGGTCCGTGCGGGCCGTCCCCATGCCCTCGCGCGAAACGGATGCCGCGCGGGGGCACAGGGCGCCAACCCTGGCGGCTCCGCTAGGCGATTTTGGCCTCGTTGCGCAGGCGGATGTGCAGCTCGCGCAGCTGCTTCTCGTCCACTTCCGACGGCGCGTTGGTCAGCAGGCACTGGGCGCGCTGGGTTTTCGGGAACGCGATCACGTCGCGGATCGACTCGGAGCCGGTCATCAGGGTGATCAACCGGTCCAGGCCGAAGGCGAGACCGCCGTGCGGCGGCGCGCCGTACCGCAGCGCGTCGAGCAGGAAGCCGAACTTGAGCTGCGCTTCCTCGGCGCCGATCTTCAGGGCGCGGAACACCTTGCTCTGCACTTCCTCGCGGTGGATACGAATCGAACCGCCGCCCAGCTCCCAGCCGTTCAAGACCATGTCGTAAGCCTTGGCGACGCAGGCGCCCGGATCGGTCTCGAGCATGTCTTCGTGGCCGTCCTTGGGCGCGGTGAACGGATGGTGGGTCGCGGTCCAGCGCCCCGATTCCTCGTCGTACTCGAACATCGGAAAGTCGATGACCCACAGCGGCTTCCAGGCGTCTTCGAACAGGCCGGCCTTCTTGCCGAACTCGGAGTGGCCGATCTTCACGCGCAGCGCGCCGATGGCGTCGTTGACGATCTTCGCCTTGTCCGCGCCAAAGAAAATCAGGTCGCCGTCCTCGGCGCCGGTCAGCTCGATCACCCGGGCCAGCGCTTCGTCGGACAGGTTCTTCACGATCGGCGACTGCAGGCCGTCGCGGCCCTTGGCCTTCTCGTTGACCTTGATGTAGGCCAGGCCCTTGGCGCCGTAGATGGCGACGAACTGGGTGTACGCGTCGATTTCCGAACGCGGCATCGCTCCGCCCTGCGGCACGCGCAGGCCGACCACGCGGCCGCCGGCCGTGTTGGCGGCGCTCGAGAACACCTTGAACTCGACGCTCTTCATCACCTCGGTCAGGTCGGCGAACTGCAGCTTGACGCGCATGTCCGGCTTGTCCGAGCCGTACAGGCCCATCGCGGTGGCGTAGTCCATCACCGGGAATGGGCGCGGCAGTTCGATGCCCTGGGTGTTCTTGAACACCACGCGCATCATTTCTTCGAACAGGTCGCGGATTTCCTGCTCGCCCAGGAACGAGGTTTCGCAATCGATCTGGGTGAATTCAGGCTGGCGGTCGGCGCGCAGGTCTTCGTCGCGGAAGCACTTGGTGATCTGGTAGTAACGGTCGAAGTTCGCGACCATCAGCAGCTGCTTGAACAGCTGAGGCGACTGCGGCAGCGCGAAGAAGTTACCGGCGTTCACGCGCGATGGGACCAGGTAGTCGCGCGCGCCTTCCGGAGTGGACTTGGTCAGCATCGGGGTTTCGATGTCGATGAAGCCCAGGTTGTCGAGGTACTTGCGCACTTCCATCGACACCTTGTAACGCAGGCGCAGGTTGTGCTGCATCTGCGGGCGGCGCAGGTCGAGCACGCGGTGGGTCAGGCGCGTCGTTTCCGACAGGTTTTCGTCGTCCAGCTGGAACGGCACGGCGATCGACGGGTTCAGCACTTCCAGGCCGTCGGCGTTGATTTCGACCTTGCCCGACTTCAGGCTGGGATTCGCGGTGCCTTCCAGGCGGTTGGCGACCATGCCGGTGATGCGCAGGCAATACTCATTGCGCACGTGCTCGGCGGCCTTGAATACCTCCGCATTGTCGGGATGGCAGACGACCTGCACCAGACCTTCGCGGTCGCGCAGGTCGATGAAGATCACCCCGCCGTGGTCGCGGCGGCGGTGCACCCAGCCGCATAGGCTGACGGTTTGGCCCAGCAGTTCTTCGCTGACGAAGCCGCAGTAATGAGTACGCATGGAGGACATATTTTTTGAGATCCAGGTTGATTAATTCGGTTTGCGCCGCCGTGCTTGACGGCCTTGGCTTTAGCCCTTATTGCGGGGCCACGACGCCCATCGAGACAATGTACTTCAGTGCCGCATCGACCGTCATGTCCAGTTCCATGACCCTGCTACGTTCCATCATCAGGAAGAAGCCCGAGGTCGGGTTTGGAGTCGTCGGCACGTAAACGCTCACGTAGTCGCCCACCAGATGGTTTTTCACGTCGCCGCCGGGCACGCCGGTCAGGAAGGCGATCGTATACGAATCGGCGTGCGGATATGGAATCAGCACCGCGTGGCGGAACGCATTGCTGGACGAGGAAAACAGCGTGTCCGACACCTGCTTGACGCTGCCGTACAGCGAGCTCACCACCGGAATGCGTTTAAGCAGGCGTTCGCCCAGGCGCACCACGTAGTTGCCGACCAGGTTGTTGGTCAGCAGGCCGGTCAGGAACACGATCGCAATCGTCAGGATCGCGCCGATGCCGGGAATGTCAAAGCCGACCACATTGCGCGGCTGCCAAGCCTCGGGCACGATCAGTAGCGACTGGTCGAGCATGCCGATGACCAAATTCAGCACCCAGCCGGTAATGGCCAGCGGTACCAGGATCAGCAAGCCCGTAAGGAAATATTTACGCATCGAGTTCTCTTATTCTTGTCGGCCGCGGCCTCCCGGACCGCAGCCCGGCTCCTGCTTCAGGTAGCGCTGTCGCCGGTAGTTGCCGCCGGCGCGGGCGCGGGCGCTGATGCGGCCGTGCCGCCCCCGTCCGTGGTGGCGCTGGCGCCGCTGGAGGCGCCTGCCGGTGGCGTGCTGCCGCCGCGGAAATCGGTCACGTACCAGCCGGTTCCCTTGAGCTGGAAACCGGCCGCGGTCAACTGCTTCTTGAACGACGGCTTGCCGCACGAGAGGCAATTCGTCAGGACCGGCTCCGAAATTTTTTGCAGTACATCCTTGGTAAAACCGCATTCATCGCAGCGGTAGGCGTAAATCGGCATCTGACACTCCGCAAAAATCTTCAAAACCCTGAATTATAAAGCTTTTATTGCCTGTTGGCCGATCTGATCCACAAGCCACAGCCCGGCAGGGCGCCACAACGGCAGGATTTGCACGGCTGGTGTTGTTTTCTTTAAAAATCCCTGCATGTATTGTTTGCCTGACAGTTAACATCGTGTTTAAATGTTTCCTTTCAGTAGTATATAAACAACAGGCAACAGTGCCTGCTGCCCAACCGGTCCAAGAAACAGAGGTTTGCGCGATGCCCCGGCCTTGGCCTGCATCGCCGCAGGTCCATACAAGAACGCTGCACTTGCACGGCCCGCTGACGCGGGCTTTTTTTCGCCCGCCCTCCCCTATTGCCTCGGCCCGCCGCGGCTACAGCCGGCGCCACACCATCCAGCGTTCCTTCCCGGCAAACACGGGCATCGAATCGGCGACCGCCGCATCCTCGATGCAAGTGAAGTACGGCGCCAGCAAGTTATCCAGTTCGGCGCGCGAAATGCCGAACGGCGGCCCCTTCGGGGCATCATGAAAGAAGAAAAAACCGGCCAGCCAGGCGCCAGGCGCCAGCAGTTCGGCCCAGCGCGCGGCCACGCGCGGCCACAGCGCACGCGGCAACGCGCACAGAAAGGCGCGCTCATAGACCAGCTCGACCGGCCGCGGCGGACGGTAGGCGAAAAAATCGGCCTCGGCCACCCGTGAGGCCCAGCGCCCGGCCGCCGCCTTCGCGCTGGCGACGGCGACGGGCGCGAAGTCGATGGCGGTCACATCCCAGCCGGCATCGGCGAGGAAGGTCAGCTCGTAGCCCACGCCACAGCCGGGGATCAGGGCCGCCAGCGGACGCTCGGCCTGCGCGGCAAAGCGGCGCAAGGCGTCCGGCACGCCCTGACGGTCCCACGGCGTGAAGCCGCGCTCGAAGCGTTCGTCCCAGAACGCCGGCGTGCGCGGATCGCGGTTCGCGAACTCGGGCATGATCTTTAAGCGCCCAGGAAGCGCGAAAACAGGCGCAGCCCGATCAGGCCGACAGCCACGCCCCCGGCCAGCCAGGCAACGAAACCCAATAGGCGGTTGGTGCGGCGCTGCTCGAACAACAGCATCGACAACAGCTCGGCGTTGGCCATGCTCGGCTGCGCGTCCCGCTCCAGCGCGCGCTGCATCAGCCGCGGCAGCTGCGGCAAGATGTGCGTGTAACGCGGCGCCTCGGCCTTGAGGCGTTCGACCATGCCGCGCCAGCCGACCTGCTCACCCATCCAGCGCTCGAGGTAGGGCTTGGCGGTCTTCCACAGGTCGAGGTCGGGATCGAGCTGGCGTCCCAGCCCTTCGATATTGAGCAAGGTCTTTTGCAGCAGCACCAATTGCGGCTGCACTTCGACGTTGAAGCGGCGCGAGGTCTGGAACAGGCGCAGCAGGATTTGGCCGAACGAGATATCCTTCAGCGGACGATCGAAGATCGGCTCGCAGCAGGCGCGCACGGCCGACTCCAATTCGTCGACACGGGTGCTCGGCGGCGCCCAGCCCGACTCGATGTGGGCCTCGGCCACGCGCTTGTAATCGCGCCGGAAAAACGCCAGGAAATTCTGCGACAGGTAATCCTTGTCGAAGTCGTTCAGGGTGCCGACGATGCCGAAGTCGAGCGCAATGTAACGGCCGAAGGTGGCCGGATCGACCGAGACCAGAATGTTCCCAGGGTGCATATCCGCATGGAAGAAACCATCGCGGAATACCTGGGTGAAGAAGATTTCGACGCCGGCGCTGGCGAGCTTCTTCAGGTCCACGCCCTCCGCGGCAAGGCGGTCGATCTGGGAAACCGGGATGCCATGCATGCGCTCCATCACGATCACGCTGCTTGAGCAGTAGTCCCAGAACATTTCCGGCACCAGCAGCAGCTCGGAGTTCGCGAAATTGCGGCGCAGCTGGCTGGCATTGGCGGCCTCGCGCATCAGGTCCAGCTCGTCGTGCAGATATTTGTCGAACTCGGCAATGACCTCGCGCGGCTTCAGACGCCGGCTGTCGGCCCACAGGCGCTCGACGAGGCCGCCCGCCAGGTACATGAGCGCGACGTCCTCGTCGATCAATTTCTTCATTCCGGGACGCAGCACCTTGACCGCCACTTCCTTGCCGTTCCTGAGCGTGGCGAAGTGCACCTGCGCGATCGAGGCCGACGCCACGGGCGTCCGCTCGAAGCTGGCAAACAGCTCGTCCGGGTGAGCGCCGAGCGCGCGCGTGATCTGGGCGACCGCCAGAGCGGAATCGAACGGCGGCACGCGGTCTTGCAGCAGCGCCAGCTCGTCGGCGATGTCGGGCGGCATCAGGTCGCGCCGGGTCGACAGCACCTGGCCGAACTTGACGAAGATCGGCCCCAATTCTTCCAGCGCCATGCGCAAGCGCACGCCGCGCGGGGCGCTGATATCACGCCAGAAAAACAGCGTATCAACCAGTTTGGCGGCGCGCGGTACTTGCAGTCCGGATATGGCGATTTCATCGAGCCCGTAGCGAATCGCGACGGAAAGAATTTTCAGCAGGCGCAGGAATTTCAAAATCATCAGCTATCCAGGGTCCGGTTACCGCTCGGCTGGATCGGCCGGGCGGCAGCGTCCTGCGCTAGCCTCAGCTCGAGTTTGGCGATGCGCTTGGCGCTGCGTTCCACGTCGTCGCGCAGGCGCGCCACTTCGGCGGCGAAATCGTCGACCAGCGATGGTCGGACCAGGACATTGCGCTCTTCCAGCAGGTATTCAGCCAGGTTTTCGGCCAGACGGCGCCCGGCATTGGCCGCGCCCGCCACCGCGCCCCTGGCGCTGCCGACGATGCGGCTGGCGCCGATCGGGCCAAGAAAGCGCTCAAGATCGTGCTCGGCTTCCCAGCGCAGCCCCTTGGCCAGCTGCGAGAGCGTGTTCGCAAATTCGGCATCGCCTTCGATCTTCACGTAGGAAAAAGCGCGGTCGCGGTCTTGCAAGATCAGCGGCAGGTCGGCCAGCTTGATGCGGATTGTGACGTTGGCGGGCGATTCGGAGCTGGCGGTCTCGATCATCCCATCGCGGGCAACACGCACGCGCAGTTGAAAGTGGACGGTATCGATGCAGGCTTCCTTACCGGCGTGCAGCGCCAGCGATTCGCGCGCCCAGGCTTCCTGGGCCAACAGGTGATTGATCGCGGCGACGGCAGGCGGCATCAGCGTATGCTGCGGCGACAGGAAAGATGAACTCGAAGGCATGGGCATAGACGTTAAAAAAAACGAAACCGCCCGTTGTCACGCGGGCGGTTTCGATCTTACCAGTTTGCCGGTGGCACAAACCCGGCGGCACGAGAACTTTACTGATAAATAATTACGACAACTGCTGGATACCCGCCAACACCCAGCCGGTCCTGCCGTCGAGCGGCTTGGACATGTTCCACACTTCGGAAAATGGCTCGGCCGGCGCGTTCGGCGCGCTCCGGATCATGCCGTTGAAATGCACGCTGGCCAGGTAGTCGTTGGCAGTCGTTTCAATGCCCAGCAGCTGGGCGTCGATCGAAACCACATCGGTGAAGTCGGCATGCGCGCGTTCCTGGATCTGCATCTTGAGTTCGGCAAACATTTCCGGCGTGGTAAATTCGTGCAGGTCGTGGGCGTCACCCTTGTCCCAGGCTGCCTGCATCCGGATGAACGAGGATTTGGCGTGGCGCAGGAAGGCCTCGGTATCGAAATCGGCCGGCACGCCCCACGGCGTGTGCGGCTGCGGCGCGGCATCGCCCTTGTTCAGCGAGATGCCGGATGCCGGCTGCTGGGCCTGGAACGACTGCGGCTGATAAGCGGGCTGGTGCAGGCCGGAGCCGATTTCGGGCGTGGCGCCCGCCGGGACCGGGCGGTTGAGGCCGTTGCCGAACGACGGATTGGCCGGAGTGTCCTTGCTGCGGAACATGCGCACGACGAAGATGACGGCCAGCCCCAGCAACGCGATCATCAGGATCGTGGAGATTGCGCCGGCGAACGCGCCGCCGAGGCCGAAATGCGACAGCAGCGCGCCCAGGCGAGGCCGAGCAGCGCGCCGCCGAGGATGCCTTTCCACATGCTTGGCTTCTTCTGCTGCATCCCGCCCATTGCCGCCGGAGCGCCGGCCGCCGGAGCGCCGGCCGCCGGAGCGCCGGCCGAAGCAGCTTGCTGGCGCTGCACGATGGGAGCCGCCGGCGCCGGTGCCGGTGCCGGCATCTGACGCACGGCCTGCGACTGGCGGCCGACCGAGCGCCTGCCACCCATTGGGCGCGCCACGGCCTCGGCGATCATCGACACCGTGGTGATCGCCAACATCATGGTGATCAAAAATTTCTTCATGCCACTTGTCCTAAAGCTTGATACCAGTGTGCAAAGCTGCCACACCTGCAGTCAGGTTGTAGTACTGAACCCGCTCGAGTCCGGCAGTCTCCATCATCGTCTTCAACGTTTCCTGATCCGGATGCATCCGGATCGACTCGGCCAGATAGCGGTAGCTGTCGGCATCGCCGGCAATCCGCTGGCCCAGCCACGGCAGCACCGAGAACGAATACAAGTCGTATGGTTTTTGCAGCGGCACGGCCACTTTTGAAAACTCCAGCACCAGCAACTTGCCACCCGGCTTGAGCACGCGGCGCATTTCCACCAATGCCTGGTCCTTGTGCGTCATGTTGCGCAGGCCAAAGGCCACGCTGACCCGGTCAAAATAGTTATCAGGAAAAGGCAATTTCTCCGCATCGCAGAGCAATGTAGGGGTGACAAGACCTTTATTCAACAGGCGATCGCGCCCGGCGCGCAACATCGACTCGTTGATATCGGTGAGCCAGACTTCGCCGGCATGGCCGGCCTGTTGCGCGAAGGCTTTCGCGAGGTCGCCAGTGCCGGCGGCAATGTCGAGCACCTTGAAGCCGGGGCGCACGCCGGCCTGGGCGATGGTAAAGGCTTTCCAGACGCGGTGCAGGCCCGCCGACATGAGATCGTTCATCACGTCGTATTTCGACGCAACCGAGTGGAAAACCTTGGCGACTTCCTGGACCTTCTCGTCTTCCTGGATGGTCTTGTAGCCGAAGTGGGTGGTGTTGGTCATGGAGCCTAGTTTGTTTTGATTTTGCAGCATCATTATACAAGCCGGCGAAGCGACGGTCGCCGCGCACACCTGCATTCGGCATGTGCCTGCTCCGCACGCTTGGCAAGCGCGACGCTCAGGGATGATCCTCAGCTGGCGCTCAGATCCGCAAACCCGCAGACCAGCCGCGCCGCGGCATCCTTCGCCAACCGCCTGAGAAGCGGTGCGGATGCATCTTCGTGCTTCGCGAATTCTTCCGGCGGGCTCAACTTCCGCCGGACTTTTTTCGTGAAATTCTTTGTCGCGGCGTCAGCAGACCTTATTGGCGGCCAAATCCCATCCACCAATTGTGCTTCCGCCTGCTCCGCCGCCAATCTTTTGCTGCGTGTATTTCAAGTTCACCTTTGAGAATTTCAGGCAAACTTGTTCGCGCAGGAGCCCGCCCTTTTCAATACTGGGATGAATTGCACCGATTATCACATTTGTGCAAGCGATTTCGAAATACGATATCGGGGTGCCGCTCCCATCAGCGCGCATAAATTCGAATTTCGCTTTTGGTATCGTTTTTCCCATCGCGCAATACTGGGCTAGGATTGGTGACGATAAATCAACGAGTTTGGTGAGCGTGATGTCTTCGAATTCGACCCGTTCCGCTGTATGGCCACCAGCGGTCGATGCGGTAGCGCTTCGTGGTTGGTTAATTCCCCAGTGGACGGATTCGCACTCAATCCACTGTTTGTGCTTGTCGTCTTGCGACTCCCCTTTGATCCCTTCAATTTGCAGGTAGACGTCGATAGCCATTCTCTTCTCCCTAGTATGCGTCAACGAGGGTTCTATGGTCGCGCAATACGGACGAGCTCGCTTAACTTAGATCAACAAGTGGCGTTACCACCGTGATAAATTGACTGCTTACCTCTGCACGGGCTCGAAATGGCAAATCAAAATTCCACGGCCGCGCCAAACGCGGGCATGACAATGAGCCCGGAAGCGCGCGCAAGAATGAGATGGAATGAGAAAGCTATGCTCAGGTACTACAACGACATGGGCAAGAATAAAGGAAACTGTACTTGGGGAATCGGCTTCTACGTCCATAAAGGCGTGTGCTCTGAAGAAGAGCTTAAGCGAAAAGTTAGCGCACCCTCCATTGACATCGAGTATTACAAACGGATAGCCGAGGCAGAACGGCGGGTTAAAACGCACGTACAAGTGCAACTCACCCAAGCACAATTCGACGCGCTTGCTAGTTTCACTTACAACACTAAGAGCATTACAAATCGGCCGGTTTATGAGGCGCTCAATAGAGGCGATTTCAGGCGCGCGGCAGATTTAATCTCTGGCGCGATTCACGCAACCGTCGACGGCAAGAAGAAATTAGCGCCTGGACTCATAGGCCGCCGTGCTGAGGAGAGTGCGCCATTTCGCTCCGTCAAAAATATTGAAGCTGCTTCGGAAAGATAGGAGTCGAAAATGCCACTCTTGCGCTGCATTACATTGAAACAGCGCCTCCAAGGAATTTCCGCCGCGGTGATTCTACTGGCCTTTTCGCATTCTTCGCTCTGTCAAGTCCGTCAATCCGGCAACGCGGTTATCGGAGACTGGAAGTTAACAGCGGCGGTTGACTCGGCCGATATCGCCATGCGGGACGAAAAAGGTGCACAAAAACTCGTCGGTCACGTTATGAGCATTCGTGAAGACGGAACTCGCCTCGACAACGATAAATGCGGTGCGCCGACCTTTGAAGTTAAGCGGGTAGAGCCCAACCTTTATCTGGAGAAAGAGGGAGGGCTAGACAATTCGAAGCTGCGGTTGCCAAAGCCAGTGACCGTGGTTGATATTGGCTGCGCTGTAGTTTTTGTGAAAAATCGAAATCGCGCTGTCATCACTTGGGACGGCTGGTTCTTCGAAGCAACTAGAGTTAAACGATAGCCGACCAAGAATGTCCTGTCGGATTAGTAACGGTGCCCGCAACCACCCGAGGTTACCGGCCCGCCCGACAACATAACCCCCGGCTCGCGTCCGCTATCGCCCTCGAAACCGGCCGCGTGCAGGCGTTTCAGGTAGTCCTGCCACAGCGCATCGCGCTCGTTCCCGAGCTTGTAAAGGTAATCCCAGGTGTAAATGCCGCTCGCATGTCCGTCCGTGAACAGCGGCTTGATGCCGTAATTGCCGACCGGCTCGACGCCAGTGATGCCGACCTCGCGCTTGCCGACCTGCAGCACTTCCTGCCCCGGCCCGTGGCCCTTGACCTCGGCCGAGGGCGAGTACACGCGCAGCAGCTCGAACGGCAGCGAAAACACGGCGCCGTCATCGAATGCGATGTCAAGCACGCGCGACTTCTGGTGGACGGTCAGCTCAAGCGGGTTGGCCACGGCGGTTACCTCGGTTTGCTCATGCGCCGCCCGATCGCGGCAGCCAGTTGCGGCAGCTGCGCGCGGCGCGCGGCCAGCGTTCGTTCATCGGTGACGCGCACCGCCTGCGCCCACACCGGCGCGGGAAAATGCGCGTCGTCGGCAAAGCGCGGGATCACGTGCCAGTGCAGGTGCGGCACCACGTTGCCCAGGCTCGCCACATTGACCTTCGCCGGCTCCATCGCCTCGCGCACGGCCCGCTCAACGTTGCACACGGCCTCGTTGAGCAGCAGGCGGTCGGCGTCCTCCAGGTCGCTCATTTCCTTGACGTGCGCGCGCCAGATGACGCGGCAAAAGCCAGGATAGTTCGGGTCATCGACCAGGATCACCGCCAGCTTGTCGTCGGCGTACAAGGTGGAGACCGCCAGCTCGCACAGCTCGCACTGCACGCTCATACCAGCACTCTTTCGATGCCGCCGTTGTTGGCGCGTTCCACGTAGTCCGGCATCCAGTTCTCGCCCAGCAGGTGGCGCGCGATTTCGACCACGATGTAGTCGGCGGTCGTGCCCGCATCCTCGTCGTAACGCGACAGACCTTGCAGGCATGACGGGCAACTGGTCAGGATCTTGACCTTGCCGCCAAATCCGTCCTGGCGCAACTTGGCCACACCCTTTTCCATCTCGATTTCCTTGCGGAAGCGTACCTGGGTGGCGATGTCCGGACGCGACACCGCGAACGTGCCCGACTCGCCGCAGCAGCGGTCGTTCTTCTCGATCTTCACGTTATCAAACGTGGACACCAGCGCGTTGATGGTCTTGACCGAATCCTGCATTTTCATCGGAGTATGGCAGGGGTCGTGGTACATGTAACGGGTACCGGTCACGCCTTCGAGCTTGACGCCCTTTTCGAGCAGGTACTCGTGGATGTCCATGATCCGGCAACCGGGGAAGATCTTGTCGAACTCATAAGTGGCCAACTGATCATAGCAGGTGCCGCACGATACCAGCACCGTCTTGATGTCGAGATAGTTGAGCGTGTTGGCCATGCGGTGGAACAGCACGCGGTTATCCGTCATCATCTTGTCGGCCTTGTCGTACTGCCCGGCGCCGCGCTGCGGGTAGCCGCAGCACAGGTAGCCCGGCGGCAGCACGGTCTGCACGCCTACTTCCCACAGCATGGCCTGAGTGGCCAGGCCCACTTGGGAGAACAGGCGCTCCGAGCCGCAGCCCGGGAAGTAGAACACCGCTTCGGTATCGGCCGTCGTCGTCTTTGGATTGCGGATGATCGGGACGACCTTGTCGTCCTCGATGTCGAGCAGCGCGCGCGCGGTCTTCTTCGGCAGGTTGCCGGGCATCTTCTTGTTGATGAAGTGGATCACCTGCTCGCGCACCGGCGCCGTGCCGGTGGTCGGCGGCGGCGCCTTGGTCTGCTCCCTGGCAAATCCCTTGAGCAGGCTGTTGCCCATGCGCTGGGCCTTGAAGCCGAAGTCGATCATCGCCTTGCGCGTGGCGTTGATGGTCGTCGGGTCGGTCGCGTTCAGGAAGAACATCGCGGCGCGGCTGGCCGGCTTGAAGCTCCTCTTGTCCATCTTCCGCAGCAGGTTACGCATGTTCATCGAGACGTCGCCGAAGTCGATGTTCACCGGGCACGGCGTGACGCACCTGTGGCACACGGTGCAGTGATCGGAGACGTCCTCGAACTCTTCCCAATGGCGGATCGAGACGCCACGGCGGGTCTGTTCCTCGTACAGGAAGGCCTCGATCAGCGCCGAGGTGGCGAGGATCTTGTCGCGCGGCGAATACAGCAGATTCGATTGCGGCACGTGGGTCGTGCACACCGGCTTGCACTTCCCGCAGCGCAGGCAATCCTTGATGCTGCTGGCAATCGCGCCGATATCGCTCTGCTGCATGAGCAGCGATTCGTAGCCCATCAGGCCGAACGAGGTCGTGTAGGCGTTGCGCAGGTCGGCGTGGGCGCCCTCCAGATTGAGCAGCTTGCCCTTGTTGAAGTGCCCTTCCGGGTCGACGCGCTGCTTGTAGTCGCGGAAGTCGCGGGTCTCGTCGTCGGTGAGGAATTCAAACTTGGTGATGCCGATGCCGTGTTCGCCGGAGATCACGCCGTCGAGCGAACGCGCCAGCTTCATGATGCGCTCGACCGCCTTGTGCGCGTCCTGCAGCATCTGGTAGTCGTCCGAGTTCACCGGAAGATTGGTGTGCACGTTGCCGTCGCCGGCGTGCATATGCAGCGCGACGAACACGCGCGAACGCAGCACCCGCTTGTGGATCGCGGTGACTTCGTCGAGAATCGGCTTGTAGGCCGCGCCGTTGAAGATATGGCGCAGCGCGGCGCGCAGCTCCTGCTTCCACGAGATGCGCACGGTGCGGTCCTGCACCAGGTCGAACAGGGTGGCGTTCGGCTCGGCCGCGAGGCGCGCATCGAACGCGCCCGCCAGCGGGAGGCCGATCAGCTCGAGACTGGCGCGGGCCTCGGCCAGCGGCTGGTCGAGATTGGCCAGCAGGTAGCGCCAGCGCTCCCGCACCTTGTCCAGCAGGTCGAGCGCCTGCTGGCGGCGCTCGCCCAGGATCTCGTCCGGCTCGGCCGTGTCGATGCCGGCGTCGTCGCTCTTTTCGAGCACCAGGTTGCCCGCGTCGATGTAGGCGTGCAGTTGCTCGACCAGTTCCAGCTTGTTCTTGATCGACAGTTCGATGTTGATGCGCTCGATGCCGTCGGTGTACTCGCCCATCCGGTTGAGCGGAATGACCACGTCTTCATTGATCTTGAAGGCATTGGTATGGCGCGCGATGGCCGCGGTGCGGGCGCGGTCGAGCCAGAATTTCTTGCGCGCTTCGGCGCTGACGGCAACGAAGCCCTCGCCCACGCGCGTGTTCGCGATGCGCACCACTTCCGACGCCGCCAGCGCCACCGCGTTCTCGTCGTCGCCGACGATGTCGCCGAACAGCGCCATCTTCGGCAGCGTGCCGCGCTTGGACTTGGTGGCATAGCCGACCGCGCGCAGGTAGCGCTCGTCCAGGTGTTCAAGGCCCGCCAGGCGCACCGTGGCAAAGGCTTCGCCACCGGTCTTGGGCAGGCTGTCGAGGTAGTCCTTGATCTCGACGATCGACGGGATCGCATCGCGCGCCTGGCCAAAAAATTCGAGGCACACGGTGCGGGTGTGCTTGGGCATCTTGTGCAGTATCCAGCGCGCCGAGGTGATCAGGCCGTCACAGCCTTCCTTCTGGATGCCAGGCAGGCCGGCGAGGAACTTGTCGGTCACGTCCTTGCCCAGGCCCTCCTTGCGGAATTTGCGGCCTTCGATGGTGAGCATCTCGGTACGGAACGGCCCGCCCTTCGCGGCGCCGCGCGTCGACGGACGGGTCCATTCGAGCTTGAATGTGGCCGTCGGCGCGTCGTGGATCTTCGACAGGTTGTGGCCGATGCGCGTCACCTCCAGCCAGTCGCCGTTCGGATCGACCATGCGCCACGAGGCCAGATTGTCGAGCGCGGTGCCCCACAAGACGGCCTTCTTGCCGCCGGCGTTCATCGCGATGTTTCCGCCGATGCAGGAGGCGTGCGCCGATGTCGGATCGACCGCGAACACGAAGCCGGCCTTCTCGGCCGCCTGCGACACGCGCTGGGTGACCACGCCGGCGCCGGTGTAGATCGTCGCGTATGGATGCTCGACGCCCGGCAGCATGGTCATCTCGACCTCGCCCATCTGGACCAGCTTTTCGGTGTTGATCACGGCCGACCTTGCCGTCAGCGGAATCGCGCCGCCAGTGTAGCCTGTGCCGCCGCCGCGCGGAATAATGGTCAGGCCCAGCTCGATGCAGCCCTTGACCAGGCCGGCCATCTCTTCCTCGGTATCGGGCAGCAGCACCAGGAACGGGTACTCGACGCGCCAGTCGGTCGCGTCGGTCACATGCGAGATACGGTGCATGCCGTCGAAGCGGATGTTCTGCTTGCTGGTGTAGGCGCCCAGCACCTTCAGCGCCCGCTTGCGCAGGTCATGCATCTCGCGGAACTCGTTGGCGAAATCGTCAACGGCACGGCGTGCGGCACCCAGCAAGCGCTCGACGGCGGCGGCGCGCGCGGCATTCGCGGCGAGGTCGCCGGTTTCGATCACTTCCACCCGCAGGCGGCGCTTGTCGATTTCCCCCAGCCGGTGATACATCGCCTCGACCAGCTTCTCGCGCCGTTTCGGGTTGTCCAGCAGGTCGTCCTGGAGATAGGGATTGCGGCGCACCACCCAGATATCGCCCAGCACTTCGTACAGCATGCGCGCCGAACGGCCGGTCTGGCGCACCGCGCGTAGCTTCTCCAGCAATAGCCATGACGGCTCCCCCAGCAGGCGGATCACGATTTCCCGGTCCGAGAACGAGGTGTAGTTGTACGGAATCTCACGCAACCGGCTAGGTGCGTGATCGGCGAACAGGGTATGGATGTGTGCTGGAGCGTTCATAAATAAATGAATTCGACAACCGGACTGACCCAAAGATAAACATTCTAGCTTATCTGCTGCACCACGTTGGGCGGTAATCGGTTTTTCAACCGCAGACGGAATAATTATTTGGCGGGGCCGGGCAAAATTGCCACCGCTCCCAGCCCGGCGCCGCTCCACCTCAGCCGATTATCCCGTTCAACAGCTCCCCGGTACGCATCCAGAATCCGTCGGGCACATAGAGCAGCACCGCGGTCATGGTCAAGTAACGCGTGAACTTGCCAACCGCCATATAGGCAACGCTGGGCCAGAACGGCAAGTGCAGCCAGCCGGCCAGCGTGCACAGCGGGTCGCCGATGCCCGGCACCCACGACAGTAGCATGGTCTTGGCGCCGTAACGCGCCAGCCAGGTGAACCAGCGGCTCTGACGTTCCTTGGCGAAGGCCGCCTTCGCTTGGTAGCCGATCAGGTAATCGGCCGCGCCGCCGAGCGTGTTGCCACAGGTGGCCGCCAGAATGGCCGGCCAGAACATCGCCTCGTTAGCCTTGACCACCGCGAACACGGCCGGCTCCGAGGCCAGCGGCACCAGGGTGGCGGAAACAAAACTGACGACGAATACGGAAGTGAGGCCGACTGTCGGTGCAGCGAGAACTTTCAGTAGCCAGAGAACGGCGGTTTCGATCATTCGGCATCGCTTTTAGCGGGGGCGGGAGGCCCCGTTGGTGCGATTGATCAACTTGCTGAAGCGGCTATTCCTTTCTTCCTGATAGAGGAAGGCCAGCTTGTTGCCTTCGAACGCATCGAAGAACTCGTCCC
>Ga0170475_110237336_pt1 | contig 53479 bp, 49 predicted proteins | sample Soicark_Litter_5_FD_111474 | JGI IMG/M metagenome (GOLD analysis project Ga0170475, IMG submission 111474) | Avena fatua rhizosphere microbial communities from Hopland, California, USA. Combined Assembly of 48 SPs
GAGGTTCCCGTTGTGCTTCGATCGATCCCCTCGTCCCTGCAGTGCGCCTTGGTGGTGGTCGGTTGCCGGGGCAACACCGAGGAACTCTCGGACCAATGGCTCGCGGACCGCCCCGACCTCGTTATCCTGCGCCTGGACATCGTCGACGATACCGTTCAGTTCGCACTGCGCGACATTGGCCTCGAGCCACTACTGACCGCATTGAAGGAACTTGTCAACCGCGTGGGCAGCCAGCCGCAGGACCGGGTCTTGCGCCTTCAAATGAGGCACGTTTTCGCCGGCAACGAACCAGACATGGCGCCCCCCGGAGAAGCGCGCCGGGATCGCCCGCTGCTAAGCGCGGCAGTTCACTGGATACACACGGTGCTGCGCAAAGCGGTCGAGCAACTTTCGAGCGGTAACGGCGACTTGCCCGGCCTGACCGTCACCGCCGCGACAGTCGCGACGCTCCTGGATGCAAGGGCTGACAGCACCGCCATGGATGTCACATCAGAGGTGGAAGCCGCCGGCTCGCTGTTGACACAGGCGCTTACGGCCGCGGACTCGCAAGCAGAACCCCTCGCGGCGGCGGTTCGGACGTTGAGTCTGACTAACCTGGAATTTCGCGTGCTTCTACTGGCACTGGCACCAGAACTGGACGCCCGGTACCAGCGCTGTTTCGGGGTTCTGCTCGATGACCTTGGCCGGCGCGTCGGGACACTCGGCTTGTGTGCGTCGCTTCTCGGCGCGCCGACGCAGGTTCGCTGCTATCTCGCACATACGGGAAACCTTGCGCGATGGCGCTTGCTGGACAGCCGAACGGGAGACCTGCCGCCCGCGGACGAGCCGCTGCGGCTCGATCCTCCCATTGCGGACTGGCTGCTCGGAAATTGTGGCGCACTCGACCTCGACATGGGCATCCGGCACGCAATGCAGATCGCCCCTTGGCCCGGCGCCTCTTTGTTGGAGCGGCAGCAAGAGCGCATCGACGCGGCGAGATTGGTGGCCAAGCTCCAGGGTTCGGGCGAGATGCAATGGACCCTGCTCGGCGGCCAGGACTCCGCCGGCTGGCGTGCGCTGCTCGAGCTTGGTGCAAAGCTCGTGCGGTCGAGGCCGGTTCGTGTCGAGCTCGCGCGCCTTGCGGGAGCCGACGTCATCGAAATCGAGGAGTGCGCCCTGCGAGTGGGGCGCATGACGCGGCTCACGGGCCGTCCGCTAGTCATCGATGTGACCGGAGTGGACGGCACGGCACAGGCAGACGATCGCATACGTGTCTTCCTCGCGGCCCTGTCGGGCACAGGATGCAAGGCCGCGGTGATATGCCAAGACGAAGCGCGCATCATCGGGCTGCTCGGATCGATGGCGTTTGAGATCGAGGATGTGACGCTGCAAACTTCCGCACGCATCTGCGGTGTCCGTGCCGCTGCAACAGGCGCGGACGTCTTCATCACTGAAGAAACCGCATATGCCATCGCAAATCAGTATCCGCTCCAGGTCGATGGGTTCGAGCGGGCGATGCGGCTCGCATGCAGCAGGCCGCTACCTCACCAGGGCGAGGACCCGCGATACGAGAGATTCGTCGCGGCTTGCAAGCAAGTGGCTGCCGAGGACTTGTCGCGCCTGGCCGAACGCATCGAGCCTGGCTTCAATCTCGACAACGTAATCCTGCCCTCCGACCGAAAACGGCAACTGATCGAAATCGTCGACAGCATCCGCCTTGGTCCCAAGGTGCTGGATGGATGGCAGTTCCGGGAGCATCTGCCTTATGGCCGTGGCGTGACTGCGCTTTTCCATGGTCCCAGCGGGACTGGCAAGACGATGGCCGCGATGGCCGTGGCACGCAGCCTCGATATCCAGATCCTGCGCCTGGATTTCTCTCGGGTCGTGAGCAAGTACATAGGTGATACCGAGAAGAACATCGATCGTGTTTTCAACGATGCCCAGAAGGCTGGCTGCGCAATCCTCATCGATGAAGCCGATGCGCTGCTCGGGAAACGCAGCGAGGTGAAAGACGCGCACGACCGTTACGCGAACATCGAAGTCGCCTATCTGTTGCAGCGGATGGAGGCGTACGAGGGGCTGGCGATTCTCACCACCAACCTTCGGCAGAACCTCGACGCCGCGTTCCTGCGCCGCTTGCGGTTCATCATCGATTTTCCGCGCCCGGATGCCATCGCACGCGAAGAGATCTGGCGCCGTTGCCTGCCCGAGAATTCGCACCAGCTCGACGCCGCGGCATTCCGGCTGCTTGCTCGCAAAATCGAGCTTACCGGCGGGCACATCCGGCAGATTACTCTTCGCGCGGCGTTCGTGGCGGCCGCGGCCGGCAAACCGATCGGGTTCGAGCACATCATCTATGCGACGAACGCGGAGTTCGCGACCTCGGCATGCCGGCGGTGGAACTCGACATGCGTGAGGGGAGGAGAGCAGCATGAGCGCCGACGCCATCTATCAGGTCACCAAAGCGCTCCGGTTCCGTCTCGAGCAGGTCACCGGTGCCGGCAAGGTCTTCGTTGGGCCGCTCGATGATCCAGATGTGGGCAACGCCTCGCTGATTCTTTTTCTCTATCGGATCACGCCGAATGCGAGTCTGCGCAATCGCGAGCATCGGGTGCCGTCGAACGCAGCGCCTTCTCCGGTCGCCATATTCAGGAACGCATTGCCTCTCGATCTGCATTACCTCCTGACCGTCGGCACGACGCCCGGAACCATCGAGGAGTTCCTGCTGCGGACCCTCGGCGCCGCGATGCAAACCCTGCAGCTCGATTCGGAGCTCACCGGTCCCGAGGTGGGCTACGAGACAGTGCACGTGTCGCTCGATCCGCTGACAACCGAAGAAACGAGTCGCATCTGGGCGCTGTTCCCGACTGCCAACTATCGCACTTCGATCGCGTACCTCGCGACCCCCGTGTGGATCGATCCGAAACAGCCCGAAGTGGCGGCCCCACCGGTAGTCAAGGACCGGCTTGACGTGGGCGCCGGCGTCACGTTGCCGGAGGAGTGAATCATGGCGCGCCCATTCGATGTTCGCCTTCCGCTCGAGCAAGCGTATCTGCGCGAAGCGATGCTCGCCGTGGAACTGCTCGACCCGGTCACGTTGGAACGCGTTTCGTACGGCGTGAAGGTCACGGCAGTAGGGCTCACCGGCACACCCATCGTCAACTTCGGCGGGCTGTTCGTCTGGCTGAAGCAACCCACGATAAATTTCCAGAAAATAATCATTGAGCCGGGCACGCAGCCCTTCGAGCGCATGGAGATCGCGGCGGCGCAGGTGCAACGGCCGCTGCACACGGTAGAGCTGAAGCCGCTCGCGAACTATCCGTTCACGCCGGGCATGACCGCAATTCGCGGCTCGCTATACGAGAAGAAGGTACCGGCGGGAATGACGCCGGCGCCGGTCTCCGGCGCGACGATTCGCCTCGAGTGGCTCCACGAAGACAAGGTCACCTGGATACCGTCGCCAGCGACGGCCGTGACGACCGCGAAGGGCGATTTCACCTCGATCCTGCGACTCGCGCCCGTGGAGGTTCCGGCCCTCGACGCGCAGGGAAAGATGTCCATCCGGCTGTTCGCGAAGCGCGCCGCCGGTGGCGAGAAGCACCAGGAGTTCCGACTCCCACCTGGCCGCGTCGCGGACGAGACCTATGCATGGGATGAGCTGGTGTAACGAATCGGCGACCAAGGAGAACGATGCCATGACCGACAATGCGCCTCAAGCAACCGAAACGAACTCCAAGCCCGATTGCGAGCAGCTCCCGGAGGCACCGCACGTCCCTGAGATTCCGAAGCCGGGGACGTGCCCGGAACGGTGCGACTGTCCGGCCCCGCCCGCAGGCGAGCCACAGAGTTGCATTGACAAGCTCATCCGGGCACAGAACATGATCGTCGCGAAGGCCGAGCGAGCCAAGGCATTTGCGGACGAGCTCACGGCCATCCAGGATAAGGTCAAGAGCGCCCTGGTGGACTACACGCAGGCGCGCTTCCATGACCTGCGCAAGACCTGGAAGGAGCAGGACGACGCGATCGTGGAGCTCATCCGCAAACTCGTCTGCGCGGTAAGTTGCTGGGAGTGCCTGCTCGAGTGCGGCATTTGCAAACAGCTTGTCGAGATCCGGAGGCTGGAAGACCGCCTCTACGGTCCGCCCGGGGACGACGCGAAGGGCACCGGCCCGCTGACCAAGGAGGTCCATTCGCTCTTCGATCAGCAAGCCTGGCACGAGCGCAACGTGGCCCAGATGAAAGCACGGATGCAGCGCATCACAGACGTCCTGGCGGCCTGGGAGAAGCCATCCGCCACGCTCGGCGACGTGCTCGAGAAGAACGGCAACCTCATCAAGGAGACCCAGAGCCTGATCTCCAGCGACTCGCCCAAGGTGGTGTACGACGTCTTCATGACGTTGATCCCGAGACATTGGGCTATCCGGCCGCGCGATCCGGGCATGGAGGACGATTGGAAGTCGGGTATCGATGAGAAATACATCAAGTTCTGTGATTGCCAGCAAACTCCGAAGCCGCAGATGGCGGGCGAGGGCCGAACCTACGGTCAGGGCAGAGACCAGCAGCCCGGCAAAGAAACGGGCAACGACAAGGAAAAGTGCCAATGCGATGAGGGCATCTCGGACGACTGCTGTGGGCCTGACGTCGGCATCCTCAGTCTGCGACAGCGCCTGGTCGGTCCGCTGCCTTACATCGTGGACCCAGCGATGTTCTCCGACATCATCTGTTGCCTCACCAACTATCGCCTATCGCCGGCGAGCGATCAGCTTGCGGCTGCCGAGGCGGATCTCGCGGCGTCGGCCGCGGAGATCGAACTTGTCCGGAAACAGATCGAGGACAAGACAGCTGGAATCGAGGCGAATTTCAGAGCAGGTCTTCCCGATCCGTTCGAGTGCAGCAAGTACCAGAAGAAAAAAACGCCACCGACGGCCACGACGCCGGACGGAGGCTACCAAGGCGACACGAAACAGTCCGATCAAACCGTCAGCTGATCGCACATCCGGAGAATCACCATGCCCGAATATCTGCACCCCGGAGTTTACGTCGAAGAGATCGAGCGGGGACCCATGCCCATCGAAGGCGTGCCGACCAGCACTGCGGCATTCATCGGCGAGACCGAGCGCGGCCCGACGACGCCTCGCCTCGTGACCAGCTACAAGGACTATGTGCGCTGGTTCGGCGGTGTGTTCGATGCCACCAAGTTCATGCCTTATGCAGTGAACGGCTTCTTCCAAAACGGCGGCAAGCGCCTGTATGTCTGCCGCGTCACCGACGATGCGGCAACGCCTGCCCAGGCGGCCTTCGGACCGAGCTTCATCGTGCGCGCCGTGGGCCCCGGCGCCTGGGGCAAGCGCGTCTACGCGAAGGTCGACGACAGCACCACGCAGAAACCTGGGCCCAATAACACCGTGGTGCCGGTGGGATTCAAGCTGCGCCTCGCGTACTACTCCACGGCGCCGGCCGGCAATCCGCTGGACTGGTTCAACAACCCGACGAAGCCGCCGTTTCCCAGCGCCGCCGAGACCTTCGACGACCTGGACATGGACGAGCAGTCGCCGAACTACTGGCACAAGCGTGTCCATGACAACTCGGCCCTCGCCGAACTGAGGTTCACCGGCCAGGGCTCGGCGCCTCCTGCCAAGCAGTTTGCGCAGCTCGCCGCCAACGGCTCGGACGGCGCCCCATCACTGGATGTGGCCGACTTCGAGGGGAAAGTCAGTTACCGCAACGCGCCACAGCGCAAGGCCTGGCCGCGCTCGAGCTCGATCCGTATCGCGAGGTGGCGCTCGTGTACGCGCCGGGCGCCCCGGTGGCCGTCAACAAGGCGGTGATCACCCACTGCGAGAATCTCAAGTATCGTTTCGCGGTTGTCGACCCCGGCAGGTCGGAGGACGTGACCAACTTCCAGCCACGCAGCGTGATCCAGGACACCAAGTACGCCGCGCTCTACTACCCCTGGATCGCCATTTCCGATCCCGGCAGCGGTGCGCGCAAGGAGGTGCCGCCAGGCGGCCACGTTCTCGGCGTGTACGCGCGCACCGACGCGGAGCGCGGCGTCTTCAAGGCGCCCGCCAACGAGATCCTGCGTGGCGTGCTCGAACTCACGGACGACATCAAGGATAGCACCCAGGACGTCCTCAACCCGCGTGGCATCAACGCGATCCGTCAATTCCCCGAGCGCGGCATCCGCGTATGGGGTGCTCGCACGCTGACCTCGGACGCGCTGTGGAAGTACGTGAGCGTGCGGCGCCTCTTCATCTTCCTCGAGCGCTCGATCTACGAAGGCACGCAGTGGGTGGTGTTCGAGCCGAACGACGATCGGCTGTGGGCGCGCGTGATCGACACGATCCGCCTGTTCCTGCGCACGCAGTGGCGTCTCGGCGCGCTCTTCGGGCGCACCGAACAAGAAGCATTCTTCATCACCTGCGACCGCACCACCATGACTCAGGACGATATCCTGAACGGCCGTCTCATCTGCGAGATCGGCATCGCACCAGTGCGCCCCGCGGAGTTTGTGATTTTCCGCATCTTCCAGAACACCGCTGAAGCCCAGAACTAGGAGACAGCGCCATGGCTCGCATCGATCCTCTACGCAATTTCCGCTATCGGCTTGAAATCGACTCCATCACGCAGGCTGCGTTCAGTGAAGTCATGATCGGCGAGACGACGATCGACGCGGTGGACTACCGCGACGGCACCGACCCGCCGCACGTCAGAAAACTCTCGGGCCTCACCAAGTACGGAAACATCACCCTGAAGTGGGGGCTCTACGTGGGCAGCAACGCGCTCGACCTCTACCAATGGCACCGGGACGTCTCCTCGGGCCAGGTGACGTCGAAGCGCAAGAAAGTGGTGATCGTCGTGCAGGACGAGGCCGGCGCGGACGCCGCGCGCTTCGTCGTGAGCGAGGCTTGGCCCATCAAGTACGACCCCAGTGATCTGAACGCCAAGGGCAATGAAGTGCTGGTCGAGCTGCTCGAGCTCGTCAACGAAGGCGTCGAGCGCGTGAAATAGCGAGGAGCGGCCATGAATACCAAGTCTCACCTGGGGTTTCAGACGGAAGTCGAATTCGAACTGCCCAAAGGCTACGTCGACGAAGAAGGCACGCTGCACCGGCGCGGCGTCATGCGTCTCGCCACGGCGGCGGACGAGATCCTGCCGCTGCGCGATCCGCGTGTACAGCAAAATGAGGCGTATCTGGCGGTAATCGTGCTGGCGCGGGTCATCGTGAGGCTGGGCACGCTTGCCGACATCCACACGGGGACCATCGAGGGGCTGTTTGCCTCGGACCTTGCGTATCTTCAGCGGCTCTATGAGCAGCTCAACTCGGAGGACGATGTTGACGGCTTGGCTCTCTCCGCCGCGGCCCGGAGTGCGCCGGGCAGCTCCCTGCGCAGGATGAGCGCGCTGGGGGAAGCATGAGGGCCTATCCCGTCAAGTCGCTGTACGAGGAAATGGCCTTCATCGCGCATCACTTCCACTGGTCACACAGCGAACTCATGCAACTCGAGCACCGGGAACGGCGGCGTTGGTGCCGGGAGATCTCCGCGATCAACCGGCGGCTCGATGGCGGGCCACCGAACCCATTCGAGCTGGATCGGTAACGGCGATGAAGCGCAAAGACCCACTCCGCGGTTTCCGCTACCTGGTCGAGATCGATGGCCTGGTGAGCGGCGCATTTTTGCGCGTTAAGGGGATCGCGCGCGAAGTGCGGCATGAGTCGTACCGGGAAGGTGGCGTGAACGAATACCAGCACAAATTGCTGACGCAGGTGACATACTCCGCCGTCATATTCGAACGGGGGTTGGCGCTCGATGACCTTTGGAAATGGGCGCTTGCCGCGGCTGATGGCGATGTCACACGGCGCACTGTCCGCGTGCGCCTGCAGGACGAGGAAGGCAGCAGCGCCTGGGCATGGCAAATCGAGCATGCGTTGCCGGTGAAGTGGTCGGCGTCCGATCTCGACGCGAAAGAGTCACAGGTCGTGATGGAAACCCTGGAATTGGCTCATCACGGCTTGAGGAAGGCGACATGAGTGACGCCGTGAATCCCGTGGTCAATGGAGCGGGCGTCATGCGCGTGCTCGGCGCGCAGCGGCCGCTCGTGCTCGCGGCGCATGACGCGGCCCGCGCGATGCGCCGCCGCACCTTGAAGAGCATGTTGAAGCGTTTGCTGCGTCAACGAATGTTGTTGTCGAGGACATCTGCCTGCCGCAGGCCAGCCTGGACGCCTTTGCTGCTGCGATGGGCGCGCAAAGCGGTGGCAGTGCGGAGCAGCGGGGCGGTGCGCGCGCCTGCACTGCCGGCCAGCCCGGCCTCCCAGTTCCACTGGCACCTTCACCTGACGGCACTTCTCGGTTCCGAGCGCGAGCGGCGCGAAGCGCGCACGACGGCAGTGACGGACCCGTTCCGGACGCGCGCACCGGCAAGCCGGATGAATCCGCCGAGCGCCGGCCGGATGGCCGGCACAGGCTACCGCCGTCTCCGTGACCCGGCGGGCACGATCGAAGGAGCCTGCGCGATACCTGCCTATCCACAGCCGGCAAGCATCGGCCCGGTACGCTTCGCGGAGCGCGCGGAAGCATGGAAGGCGTCGCCTGCGTTGGCAGCCAAGCGCGCTTCGTACAAGTGCCGCTGGCCCGAGCGGGCCGCGCCGCACGCTCGGTGGTTGCGTGGGCAGGCGGATAGCCGTCCCGGGGAACGGCCACACGCTCCAGCAGCGCAGTCATTCCTCACTCGCGGTCATCTGCCGCCGGGAGCGCAGCCATTCGACCAGGCCCGCGGCGCCGGCCGCAATGCAGCGGCGGACCCTCTGTTGACATCGACATCCATGGCGCGGCGCTCGCCTATGGAGGCCCCGGCAAAGACGACCTCAACCAAGCGATCCATTTATGCGCAGGTGCAAGCGGGCTCGGAGGGCCTGTTGCGGCAAACGCGCAGTCAGGTCACGCGCACATTGCTGCGGTCGAAGCGCGGGCAGCCGGCGACGCACGCGTTCGCTTCGTCGCGTCCCCCGGCCGCAGGGCGCCGGTTGAGCGAACAGACCTGGCGCGCAAGGAATCCCGCGGCTACGGCAGCCCGTTTCACGAGGCGCCACACCGCGGCGCCTCCCACGGCGTCGAGCATTGCCATGAGGCGGCCCGCGGATCTCGTGTGGCTTGCCGGGCCGACCAGCTTCGCACCGCCAGGCGATACCCCGCGCTCAAGAACTGGCTCCGGCGCGCTCGCCTCGTCCGCGCAATCAAAGGCCGCCGCCCAGGTGCCCACGGCCTCGAGCGGCACCGGCGACAACACCGTCGTGCGCGCGGCCGCGCTGGATCCGGTGCTGGCAAACCGCCTGGCTGATGAAGTGATTCGCCGCATCGATTATCGCGCGCGCATCGAGCGCGAGCGCCGGGGCCTGTAGTGGAGCCGCCATGAGCCAGCCGCCCCTCAAGAAAGCGACGATCACGGTGCTCGACGGCGAGCGCAAGAACGAGGTGATCACCGTGCTCTTCAATCCAACGGAGTACACCTTCGATCGCTCGAACTCGTACAAGACCATTCCGGTCCCGGGCCTCGGCGCGCCGTTGATCCAGTTCGTGAACGGCGAGTCGGACCAGCTCAGCATGGATCTCTTCCTCGACGACTACACCGACCCGCTCGGGCCGACGTCGATGCAGCAGAAGGAGAACGATCCGCTCGGCAAGCGCCTGCGCGACCTGACAAACCTGCTCGAGATCGACCGCACTATTCACGCACCGCCGCCGGTGCGCTTCAACTGGGGGCCGATGGAGTTTGCCGCCGTCATCGAGAAGATCGGCCGCAAGGTCACCATGTTCCACCCCGACGGCGCGCCGGCGCGCGTGACGCTGTCCGTCACGTTCAGGGAATACCGCACGCTCCGCCAGCTCGTCGAAGACCCGCGCCGCGAGTCGGCCGACAAGACCAAGCGACGCGTCGTCGTCGGCCGCGAAAGCCTCTGGCTGATCGCCTCGCGCGAATACGGCGACGCGGACGAATGGGTGCGCATCGCCGACGCGAACGACCTCGATGACCCGCGCCAGATCTCGGCTGGCGACTGGCTCGAGCTGCCACCGATCGAGAACCCGAATGAAACTCGTCGACCTCTCTAACGGCTACGGCAATTTCTATGCCCCGGCGTTCACGGTGCGCCTTGCCGGCGCCGACGTGGTGCGCGAGCTGCTCGTTGCCGTAAGCCAAGTCGAGGTCGAACTGGTGATGAACGCGGCCTCGCACTTCTCGTTCACCCTGAGCGATTGCTACAACGAGGAATCCGGCAAGTTCGAGACCGGCCGCGGGAAGAACCTGCTGGAGATCCTGACGCTCGGCGCCGAAATCGAGGTCTGCATCGGCTACGGGGATGCCGCATCGACGCCGACCGCGATGCTTGGCCAGGTGACGGAGATCTCGACGAGCTTCCCCGAGGCCGGCGCGCCGGAGCTAGTCGTCTCCGGCTACGACCACGGGTTTCCGCTCACGCTCGGCAAGAACTCGGACAGCTGGAAGAACCGCAAGGACAGCGAGGTCGTGCAGCTCATCGCGAGCTTCCACCACCTCGGCACCGTGATCGACGGCACGGCCGAGAAACATCCGCAGATCGAACAGAACCAGCTCAGCGACTGGGATTTTTTGAAGAAGCTGGCGGAGCGCAACAGCGCCGACGACAAGAACCTGCACTTTGAGCTCTATGTCGACCCCGGTGGCATCGGGAAGCAGCCCACGCTGCACTTCGGCAAGCCGCGCACCCGCTCTGCGCCGGTCGCGACACTCAAGTGGGGCGCGGGGCTGTTGAGCTTCAGGCCCGAAGCGAACCTTGCCGGCCAGGTCTCCAAGGTGGAAATCTACGGCTGGGACGTCAACGGCAAGCAGGCGATCGTCGGGCACGCAAGCGCCGACGACGTCGCCGGCCCGCAAGGAAAAAGCGTCGCGCAGCATATGAGCTCGCTGGTGCGCGCGCCGGACCGGCAACCAAGGCTGCGTTTGCGCCAGCCCGTGTTCACCCAGGCCGAGGCCGACAAGCGCCGAAGGCTGCGCTCGGCGAATTGACCAAGAAGTTTCTCACCGGTGATGCTGAATGCATCGGCCTGCCTGAGCTGCGCCCGGACCGGACCGTAGAGCTGACCAACCTCGGCGAGGCATTCTCCAAGGTCTACTACATCGAGCAGGCCACGCATCGCGTCGACAGCGGCGGCTATCGCACACGGTTCAAAGTGAGGGAGACGAAGAGATGAACACTGCGGTTGCTACCTTGAGTGAGATTGCGCACGAGTCCGGTTATGCGAAGGGTGTGGCCGTTGCGGTCGTCACTCAGAACAAGGACGAGGACGGGCTCTGCCGCGTGAAGGTGCGCTATCCGTGGCACGACAAGCCACGCGAGAGCTACTGGGCACGCCTCGCCGTGCCAATGGCGGGCGCTGGGCGCGGCACCGTGTTCATTCCCGAGGTGGGGGACGAAGTGCTGGTAGCGTTCGAGCGGGAAGACCTCCGTTTCCCATACGTGCTCGGCGCGCTGTGGAACGGCAAGGACAAGCCGCCGCTCGCCAACGACGATGGCGGCAACGACAAGCGCATCGTCAAGTCGCGCAAGAAGCACTACTTGCTTTTCGACGACGGCGCGCAGGTCATCGTCGAGCTCGCGCATGAAAACGGAGCCGTCGTCCGCTTCACTGACAACGAGATCGAGCTGAAGGACAGCCAGGGCAATCAGCTCAAGATCGAGAAGAGCGGCGTCGTCACGCTGCGGGCCAGCACGCGGCTCGACATCAAGGCCGCCGCCGTCACGATCGAAGCGACCGGCACGCTCGAGCTCAAGGCCAACGCGACGCTCACCATACGCGGCGCGCTCGTGACCATCAACTAGGAGACACACGATGGGCCAGCCTGCCGCACGCCTTGGAGACCTCACCAGTCACGGCACGCCGCTCTTGCCGGGGCCCGGCTGCCCGACTGTGATGATCGCCGGCCAGCCCGCGTGGCGTGCGGGCTCCGACACGCACGCGTGCCCGCTGGTCGACGGCGTCAAGCCGCATGTCGGCGGTGTCGTCGCGGTGGGCAGCGTCACCGTGATGATCGGCGGCCTGCCGGCCGCGCGGCAAGGCGACATGGTGGTGGAAGCGGGCGCGCCCAACCCTATCGCGCTCGGCGCGCCAACGGTGATAATCGGATGAGCACAGGCCGCCCCAGCGATGATCGCAAGGACTTTCTCGGCCGCGGCTGGGCGATGCCGGTCGCGCTCGATCCGCGCACGGGCCTCGTCGAGACCGTTGCGTATGAAGAAGATATCAGGCAGTCGATCCTGATCATTCTCGAGACATCGCCGGGCGAGCGCGTGATGCGGCCGAATTTCGGCTGCGGCATCCACGACCTGGTCTTCGCCGCCGTGGACAGCACGGTGTTGCAGCGGGTGCGTTCGACGGTGGAGGAGGCATTGCGCCGCTGTGAAGCACGCATCGATGTTCTCGGCGTGAATGTCGACGAAGCGCCGAGCATCGACGGCCAGCTGGTCGTCGAGATCGAGTACCGCGTGAGGAATACCAACCAGCTCGGCAACGTGGTCTTCCCGTTCTACTTCCGCGAGGGCGGTAGCCCATGAAGCCGCCGCGCCCACCCCGTTTCGAGACGCGCCGTGCGCAGGAGCTCGAGGCCGAGCTGTTCGAGCGCGCGCGGGCGTGGATTCCGTCGTGGGGAATGGATGACGACAAGCGCGATTTCGGGCGCGCACTGCTCGAGATCGCGGCGCGGTTCAGCTCCGAGGTGGCCGAACGGCTCGATCGCGCGGGCGAGAAAACCAGGCTCGGCTTTCTCGACTGGCTGGCTGTGCAGGGGGAGGCGGCACGGCCCGCGCGCCTGCCCGTGGTGTTCAAGCTCACCGATAGCGCGCGAGAGGCGAAGCCTGCGACTGCGCCGACGCGACTGCAGGTGGAAGCGGCGGGCGCCCCTGTGATCCTCGAAACCGAGACGGATGTCCTGGTGCTGCCGCGCGGATTGCAGGCGCTCGTCGGCGTCGACGGCGCAGCCGACGCGTTCTTTCTGGCGCCACCGGGGCTTTCGAGTCTCGCGCCGCTCGAGCCGCTGCCGACGCAGTGGCAGCTCAAGAGTTTTGCCTCCAACGGCGCCACGGCGCTGCAGCTCGACCCGGAACAGGGGCTCGCGGCCGACCTGCTCGTCGAGCTCGGAGGGAAGCAGTACCGCATCACCCAGGTGAACAAGGACATCGTCACGCTCGACCCGCCGCTCATCCAGGATCACGCGGCGCAGTCCGTCGTGACGAAAGTGACGGCCTTCATGCCGTTCGACGGCGCCGCGCATAACCGCCAGGAGCACGCGCTATACATCGGCCACACGGAGCTGTTCAACATCGAGGCGGCGGCCACCATCGAGATCACGGGCGCCAGGCAACTGGCGGAAATGGCCTGGCACTACTGGGGCAAGCGGCACCCGGCGGACGAAATCGGCTGGCAGGAACTGCCGCTCGCGGACGCGCAAGCCCAGGCGAAATCCGATGGCATCGTGCTCGCCAAGCCGAAGGGCTCGATGGAGATGCTGGAGCTCGTGAAGGGCAGCGAGAGCCGCTGGATTCGGGCTTCCGTCGGCACGGTCAAGCCAGGACAGGCGCCGCTGCTCGGCGATGCGTTCGGGATCCGCATCAACTGCGGGCACGGCGCGCCGCTTCCGGCGGGCGCCGGCCCCGCGGCGGCCGCGCCGTTCGCGGAAGCCATGGCGAACACGACGCCCCTCGTGCTCGACAACGTTTTCTTCCCGCTCGGGAAGGAGCCGCGCCAGTTCGACGCCTTCTACCTCGGCAGCCGGGAAGCGTTCTCGAAGAAGGGTGCGAAGGTTCAGCTTTGCTTCGAGATGGCCGATCCGAACTTTTCGTCGTTGACCAGTCTCCGATCCGGGCCGCTGGCACACCTTTTTCTGGCAGGCGTCGCGGCGGATGGCCAGCTCCATCTGTTTCAGTTTTTGCCATCAACTGGCTCACTGACCAGGCTGCCCAATCACGTTCCGCTTCGTCCGCCGGCACCGGCAGGACAAGGTGCGCCGGCGCCGCAGGACAGCCTGTCGGTCGCGCTCGATCCACGCCCGGCGTTTCGCGTGCCAATCTGGTTGACTGGCACGAATATTTTCGTTGCGGCGGCGGCAAAGGGCGCCGTTTGGGTATGGCAGGAGAACGGGCTCGCGCCGAACCTCAGCGGCTGGATGCCCCTGGACGTCGTCCATCCAGAAGCCGATCCGGCGAAGAAGATCGATGGGCTGGCCTACCTTGCGGACGGTCCATTCGGGCGACTGTTCGCGTTGCGCGACTCCAAGCTCTTCGTCCGCGACCTGAACATCCCGACCGCCAAGTGGAAGGAGGTTGAGACCAAGGCCGGCAAGGCAGTCGTGAAATTGGCAAAGATCGCGCCGATCTGTCCCGCGCCAGGCGATCTCGGCAATGGGACGCTGGCCGAGGGGCTCGTCGCCGTCTCCACAGACAACAAGCTCTTCGGCATCAAGCTCTCGGGTGCGCCGCTCCAAGGCATCTGCACGCAACTGCTTGATGACATCGCGACCACGGTGGCGCCCGCGGCAGTTCGCCGTGCGGATTCCCGCCTCGTCGCCGTCGCCGTGGATACGCAGATACCGCCGCGTCTGGTCGCCTTCCGCTCCGGTCCCGGGACGTTCGGCCTTGATGCCCAGGACGTTGTCACGCTGGACTCGCAGCCGGTGATCGGCGGGTTGCTCGACGTGAACTTCAACGCCACTGCGTTAACTGTCGTCTTGTCGGTGGGAGATGCGCCGGGTTCGACGGCGTTGGCCTCGTGGGTGCCGTTCGCGCCGCCGGGTCTGGACGAGCTGTTCAAGGTGCCGGTTCCCGCGGCCCTTGGGGGGGCCGCTGGCGCGCCGACGTTGATGCCGGGGCACGTGCTGGTCCCGACTTCGACCAGCCAGGTGATCGTCGCCGGGTTCGATCTGACTCGCCGGGTCGAGGTGCTCGAGTCGCTCCGCACCGCGATCATCGCTGTCGACGCTCCCGATCGCTTTGCCATCGGCGACAAACTCGCGATCCCCGTCGACGGCGGGGGTGGCGTGACGAAGTATGAGTTGCAAGACGTCACCGCGGCCGGGGTCGAGTTTCGCGGCAAGGCACTCTATGAATTCGATCTGGAAGCGATCGACAAACCGCTCTTCGTCTATCGCACCGCCGAGCCGGTGTTGCATGGCGCGGTCGATCCGATGGCGCTCGACACGACCGCGATTGCCGGTTCGGATCCCGCGCCGGCCAAGGGCGCCGTTTTGCTCATCAAGACCAACGCGTCGCCCCAGCTCTATGTGGTGCAGACGTTCAATTCCGGCACGCGCATCGCAACGCTCGATCGCAATCTCGACCTCGTCAGTCCGCCGCCCGGGACGATGGTCTCCTATATTGCGCCGCAAACCAGCCAGGCGACCGTCCGGCCGATGCTGCACCTGAATCCGGCCACCGCCGGGGACTGGCAAGCATCGGCGCTCGATGGCGTCAGCCTGTTTTTTCCTGGCGCCGATCCTAAGTTCCAGCCGGCCACCGCGTACCAGACGAGCGCCGGCCAGCCGGTGCTCGTCGTGCTCGGGGAGCACTGGCACGTCAAACCGCCAGTTGTTTCCGAAAATGTCAGGTTTATCGTCGATGGCACGGCCGGCGAGTGGATGCCCCAGCTCGGCGACACGTCCACCAATCCAGAGTTGTCGTGGGAGTACTGGAACGGCAAAGGCTGGTGGAGGCTCGACGTCACGTTCGATGGGACGCTCTTTCTGAAGAAGAGCGGCGCGGTGCGATTCGAGGTGCCTGCCGACATCGCCTCCTCCGACTGGGCAGGCAAGACCAATCACTGGGTCCGCGCGCGCCTCATCGGCGGTGACTACGGGCGCGAAAAGGTCACCGTCACGACGCAGGACCTCGGCGGCGGCAAGTCCGAACAGACCGTCCATCGATCGACCGAAGGCATTCGCGCGCCGTCGGTCGCCCAACTCCGCATTTCCTACAGCGTCTGCGACGCAGCGCAGCCGACGTTCGTGCTGGTGCGGGACAGCGGATCGATTCGCGATCAGAGCGATGCCAATCGCACGACGGGCGCGAAGGTCGAGGCGTTCGTCCCGCTGGCGCTGCGGCTTGGGCGATTGGCAAGCCCGCCGGCCGCGGCCGGGATGGCCGGCGACTGCGAACCCGGCTGCCACTGTCCGGGCACGACGGCCAACACCGGCACGGCAGCAGGGGCAATGTCGATGTTGACGGGGGCGAAGAGCAGCGCGGCTGCGGCAACTGCGTCCACGGCAAGTTCATCTGCGGCTGCCGGTTCCGCCACGGCGCCGGCGCTGGGCCGTGCCATCTATCTGGGCTTCGACGCGCCGCTGCTCGGCGAGCCGATCAACGTGCTGCTGCTGGTCGAGGAGCGCCCGCACGACGAATTCGCTCCGATGAGCGTCGAGGCGCTGGTCGCGGACCGGTTCGTGCCGATCGTCGTCAACGACGCGACGCGCGCGCTCGGTGAAAGCGGCGTGCTCTCGCTCGCATTCCCCATCGAGCCGGCGCCGTGCGAGCTGTTCGGTCAAACCCTGAGTTGGCTGCGTCTCACGCCTGCCGCCGGCGCTCCGTCCGGGGACTGGAAGCCGAAGGTGCTCGGCGCCTATCTCAATGGCGTGTGGGCGTCCGCGGCCGAGACGTTGACGCGCGAACTCATCGGCTCATCGCAAGGAGAGCCGAATCTCACCCTGTATCTCGCGAGGCCGCCGGTGCTGCGTAGCACGCTCGAGCTGCGCGTGAAGGAGCCGCTCGGTGAAGAGGAGGTCGATCAGCTCAAGGCCGAGCGCGCCGACCAGGTGCTGACCGCGGTCGAGAATCTGCCCGGAAACTGGGTGTTGTGGAAGCATGTGACCGACCCGGGCGACGAGACGCCGGACGCGCGCGTGTATGCGCTTGATGAGGCGACGGGCGAGATCCGCTTCGGCGACGGGCGGCACGGCAGGATACCGCCGATCGGCCGCGATTCGATCATGGCTGTAACCTACCGCCGCACCGAGCCGGGCGCGCCGGACAGCCTGATCGTGCCGGGAAATGCCATCACGGCGCGCACATCCCTGAATCTCGTGTCGCCCATCGACGGCGTAGAGGCCGTGTTTGCAGCGGACCAGGCTGCTGGCGGCGCCCCTCCCGAGGATGCCGATCGGGTATTGCGCTTCGGCGTCCGGAGCCTGCGCCATCGCGAGCGCGCGCTCACCACGCACGACATCGAGGATCTCGTGCTCGAGAGTTCTCCCGACATCGCGCAGGCACGGTGTTTCCCGCGGAAAGGCTTCGTTCAGCTGGTCGCGGTGATGCGAGGGGCCAATCCGATGCCGGGCGCGGCCCAGCTTCGTGAGCTGCATCGAACGCTGGTGGCCGCGGCGCCGCCGTTGCTCGGTGCGCGCCAGGCCCTACGCATTGGCGGGCCGATTCTTCGCCGTCTGCGTGTCGGCCTGCGCCTGCGCGTTGCGAGTCTCGATGATGCCGGCGCGGTCGCGCGCGACGCGAGGAAGCGGATCATCGCGCTCTTCGACGCCGCGACGGGCGGCGTGGATGGAGACGGCTGGCCGCTCGGTGAGAATCCGGCCGAAGCCGATGTTGCGGTCGGGCTCGCGGATGTCCCGCGGCTGGAAGGCATCGCATCCGTCGCATTGCGTGAGATTGCCGACGACGGCGCCGAGCAGCCTTGGCCGGATTCGCTCAAGCGCACCGAGCTTGCATGGCTCGCGAAGGACGGCGTGCGCATCGAGTTCGAGACCGTCGGGGAGGGCGCATGAAACGCCTCGCCCCGAATCTCTTCGACCGGCGCTTCAGCGACCTCATGGAGCTGGGGCGTGCGCGCCTGCCCGGCCTCGCGCCGGACTGGACCGACAACAACGCGCACGACCCCGGCATCACGCTGATGGAGCTGCTGGCCTGGGTCGCCGAGGCGCAGCTCTACTCGCTCGGGCGCATGCGCCGCGACGAGCGCGCTGCTTATGCGGCTCTGTTTGGCCTTGCCGCGCGAGGCACCGAGCCGGCACGGGGCCTGATCTGGCCCGACCGCCTCGATCCGCGGGCGCCGGCCGCTATCTACTCGCGGAGCGTGGCAATCACTGCCGACGCCGTCGTCAACATGCTGGACGCCGAGACGCCGGCGTTCAGGCCCGCCGCAAAGCTCTTGTGGGTTCCCGGGCGCGTGCGCCGGCTCGCCGGGCGGCTGGCTGACGGCGGAATCACGGACTACACCGCCATCAATGCGCGCGGCGGTCCCGCGTTCCAGCCGTTCGGCACGTCCGCGGGAAGCGGCGACGTGCTGCTCATGGAGTTCGAATGCCGTAGCGATGACGGACTCTTTCCGGCGCAGCGCGCGGACGCGGATGGCGCGCTCTGGCCCATAGGCATCCGAGCCGACAAGCCGCTCACGGGCGACATCGCCGACCCCGGCGCGCTGTTCGCGGCCGCGGCCGGCACGCCGCGCGGTTCTCCGCTCACAGCTACCCTGGTCACGCCGACGGAGCGCATGCCGCTCGGGATCGCATCGGACTCCAGCGACGGGATGCTGCGCACCGGCGTGCTGCTGCTCGATCTTTCCGCAGTGAGCGCCTCACCCGGGAGCTTCACGATCGAGCTGCGCGCGACGCACGGCTTCGAGCGCCCGCCGCGGCTCCTGCGTATCGAGCCCAACGTGGTGCCGATTGTGCAGGGCTACCCTGTGCCGGACGAAGTGCACGTTGCCACCGGCAATCCGGACTGGACGTTCCAGCTCAACGTTCCGGGCCTGCGGTTCGCGCCATTCCAGCCGCCGGTGAAAATCGAGCTGCGCGATCCGGACACGAACCGCCGAAGCGAATGGCGGCCTGCGCGGCTCTCCGACAGCGGCCCGCTTGACGCGGTGTATGAGTTCGACGTGGCGACAGAACGCGTCACCTTCGGGAACGGCGTGAACGGCAGCATTCCGCCGGCGGGAGCCGCCATGCTCGCCACGTACGCCGTGTCGGATGGCGACCAGGGCGGCGTCGCGGCCAATCACAAGTGGCGTGTGGGCGGTTTCGCCGGATCGTTCGGCGTGAATCCCGACGCGGTGACCGGCGGCGCGGCGCCCACCGGGTGGATCGACGAACGCCGCGAAGCGCGGCGGCGAGCGCGCGAGGATCATGCGCTCGTGAGCGCCGACGACATTGTGTCGGCTGCGCTCGCACTGCACCTGCTCGAGGTGGTGCGTGCGTGGGTGCTGCCGCCCAGGGAGGATGCGCCGCGCACGGGCGCCGTCACACTGGTGGCGATGCGCGCCCGAACGTCGGAGGAGGATGCCGGCGGCACTCCGGAGACGCCGCGCTGGCTCGAAGGCATCCGTCGGCGGTTGGCGGCGAAGATGCCGCTGGCTACGCGACTCGTCGTGACGGCGCCCCAATACATCGGGTTCTCGATTCGCGCCACAATCGAAGTCGCCGCCGGCAGCGATCCCACAACAGTCCTGGCCGGCATCGAAAGCGAGCTGAAGAAGCGGCTCGCGCTCGTGGGCGTGTCTGCGCGTCGTCCCGGTGTGCCCGTCACGAAGCGCGATCTCATGGCGTGGATCCGGGTGGTCGACGGCGTGCGGCGCGTAGTCACGATGCGCCTCGCGCCGGCTTCGGGCGACGACGTCGACGAGATCCGGGTGCCTCGCAACGGCTTGCCAAGATTCGATCTCGCCGGCAGCGCTTTCGACATGAAACGCGCCGGAGCCGGGGCGGCGCCATGAGCGGGCCGGCGCAGCGCGGTTATCGCTTCCGCACTCCGGCTCAATGGAGTGCTTGCCTGTTCGACCGCGTGGATCGCGAGACCTTCGACGCGCAGGGCAGCATCGAGCCGATTGCTCCTTATGAGCAGACCGCGCGGCTCTACGCAACCCGGGGCGCTCACGCGCCCGCCGCGACACGGGCCGGCGAAGTCCTGTGGCACGATGATGCAGGTTGTTTGCATCGGCTCACGGCCTGCGACGATGAGCCCGAGGGTTGCGCCGCGCCCTACGCGATCGCCCACGCGTCGCGCCTCGTGTCGACCTCGAACGGGCTCTGGGTCATCGGGCAGCCGCGCACCTCGCTGCTGCGCTACGAGGAGGAGACACTGTCGCGCCTGAACGTCGTGGACATCGCGGATGCGCGCGTCGTCGACATCGCCGGCGACGGTCACGACATGCTGTTCGCGTTCATCGAGCGCGGCGGCATCGCGCAGGCTGTTCGCATCAACTGCGCCGGCCGCATCGCCGAGACGGTGACGTTCGAAGGAATTTCGGGCGCCACGGCGTTCGTTTTCCTGCGCCGCTCGAAGCGATTCGTGGTAATGACCGGCGGCACCTCCCCACGGCTCTACTGGTTCGCGGCCGAGGCGGGCGCCGCCGTGAAGAACATCACGATCGGTGCGATGCATCCGTGTTTCAACGCCACTGCGCTGGGCAGTGACGGGCGTGGCCGCGTGTTCCTCGCTGGAAACGACGGTGCGGAGTTCGGCGGCCAGCCCTTCGTGCTCGTCTTCGATGGGGATGGCGAGCCGCTGGACGAGATTGCGCTCGACGTGCGCGCGACTGGCGTCTCGGGCATGCGGGACAGCCTCTTGGTGACCGGGTCGCGCGGGCTGCTTCGTTACTCGATCGCGCAGGGCGTCCCCGACGAAAAGGCTGAAGTGCGCTGCTCGCTCATCACGCCCGTGCTGCACTCGCCGGACCGGGAGGACGCGCGCCGCTGGCTGCGCATCGAAGCGAGCGCCAGGCTTCCGGACGGCGCGTCGCTCGAAATCTCCTACGCGTCAACGGCCGACGTGGCGGTGCGCAACCGGCTCACAGCCCTGGCCGAGGACAAGGCCGTGCCGGCGAGCCTTCGCCCGCAGAAGCTGCTCCGCGAGCCGGGTATCTGGAGTACGCCGATCGTGTTTCATGGAAGCAACTCGCCGCCCGGCGAAACAGTGGCGCCACTGTCGGCGCCGTTGTTCGACGTGCATGAGCCGTACGTCTGGGTCTGCATCACGCTCACCGCGACGGCCGGCGGATCGCTGCCTTCGCTCAGCGAGCTCGCAGTGCTGTATCCAGGGCAGACGCTCATGGAAAACCTCCCGGCGATCTATCGCCGCGCGGAGGCCCAGCCCGGTAGTTTCCTGCGTTCACTCGTCGGCGTGCTCGAATCCACGACGCAAGGGTTCGACGCCCGCATCGCCTCGCTTGCAAGTCAGGTGCATCCCGCCACCGCGGCCGGACCCTGGCTCGACTTCGTCGCCGGCTGGCTGGGATTGCCGTGGGACGACGCGCTCGATGACGGGCAGAAGAAACGCCTCGTCGCACGCGCATCGGACCTGGCGCGCGGCCGCGGCACGCGCGCGGGACTCGAAGCGCTGCTGGAGTGCCTGATTCCCGGAACGCCGCCGAGGTTCCGCGTGATCGACGCGACGGCGGATGTTGGATTCGCAACCGTCGGCGGAGGAGACTGCCGTGGCAGCACGCTGCCGGCGCTTCTGGCCGGGCGGACGCCGTGGAGCACCGAGCTGGATTTCGGCACGGTGCTGGGCCGCATGCGACTTCGCTGCGAAGGGCAAATCGACGATGGCGCCGGCGAACTCGCGGGCCGGGTCCGCGTTGACGTCGCCGCCTCGGACGAAGAGCGGCGCGCGTGGGAGCCATGGCTCGCGACGCTGATCGATGACATGGTGCCGCTCACCGCCCGCGCGCAACTGCGGTGGGTGAGCGCACGGGCGCTGCCTGGCAAACGCCTTGATGGATCGCTCGTGCTCGAGGCGCCGCCGGCGCCTCATTTGGGAAATGACGCCGTTCTCGGCGTTACGCGCCTGCCGGAGCGTGGAAGCCGCGTCACGGCCTCCGGAGCCGACATCGGCACCCGCCTGCAATGACGATAGGAGATGGATCCATGCAAAAGATGACCACACAACGAGCTGCGCCGCCTGCACGCAACCGCAGGCGAGAGTGTTGCACCGATGCTCCGTGTGAATCGGGCCTGCGGAACCAGTATTTCGAAGGCAAGCGCCTGACGGCGGATTCGTTCCGGGTGGAGCAGAGCTACGCTCTCGACCGGCGCCGCCTTCTCAATCGCGCGATCCACGGTTGGGGCGTGGTGTACGGCTATGCATTGAAGCCCGCACCGGCGAAGGACGGCGATACGCAGGACCGGTGGGGCCGGCTCCAGATCGGGCCCGGCCTGGCGCTTGACGAGTGCGGCCGCGAGCTACTGCAGACGGGACCGGCGCTGCTAGGCTTCGACGATGCAACCCTCTTCGATGGCAATGGCGCGCGCATCGAACGGCCGCCCGAGGGGAGCTACGAGCCTCGCGCCGTGCAAAGAAAGTATGGAGATGAACCCCCTCCAGCGTGCTGGCTCCTGAGCGCGCACTACGCCGAGCAGCTCGTTGGGCCAATCAAGGTCAGCGATCCGTGCAGCTGCGAGCGCAACGAGTGGGATCACGTGTGCGAAACCGTGCGCTTCTCGCTGCGGCGCGTGGATTGCGAAGTGTGCTGCGCGGACTTCGACTGCGAACTGAAGTGTGGCTGCGGAACGGGCCCCTGCTGCGGCGAGCATGCAGGGAAGCGGCCGGAGCAGCCGCCGACAGTCGAGTCGAAGGAGAACGGCGCGCAGTACGAATCCTCGAGACCGCCGCAGACACCGAAGAATCCCGTAAATCGCGGTGGCTGCCAGTGCCTTTGTGAACACTTGGCCGGTTTGCCGGAAGCCGAGTGCGGCGGCCTGCGCGAGATCGAGGACCCCTGCGTGCACATTCGCGCGGACCTGTGCCACGGCGTTCCTCTCGCCTGCGTGAGCCTGCGCGAAGGGGAATGTGACGGCGAGTGGGTGTTCGGCCGCTGGATCGACGCCTGCGCTCCGCGGCGCCTCGTGAAACGCAACGACGTGCTGTTCGATCTCATCCGCGGCTGCGATCTCACCCGCATCAGTGCCATCGGCTGGGCGGGCTGGCACCGTTCCCGAAAGCTCGTCGAATGGGACGACTTTGAGGCCTCATTCGGTGCTCTGAGCGAAAGTGATCTCGATCACATGCGCAAGAGCAGGGATCGGCGTGAGACGTTTCCGGTTGTGACTTTGAAATACTGGGTGGAATTCTCGCGGCCGGTGCGGGCGGACACCGTGCGCGCAGACTGCTTCTCGATGACGGTGCTGGGAGAGGAAGACGAGGGCGGTTGGGCCGGAAGTTACCGCGTGCCGATATTGAAGGCCGAGAGGTGGGCTCCCCCGGGCACGCCGCCGGGGCTCGTGACGCGTGCAACACTGGTTGTTGACGGGCGCTGGCTGTACGACGCTATCAAGGGCTCCAAGACGATCTTCGACGAGGACCCGATCACTGTAGAGATCGAGATTCGCGGCGATCTGATCGTCGACTGCAACGGCCAGACGGTCGATGCCAATGCGCACGGATTGTTCCCTGCCCCAACCGGCAACGGCACTCCGGGCGGGACGTTCTTCTCGAGCTTTCAGGTGCAGCCACGCTTTGCCGAATACCGGGTTGCCGATGACATTGCGGATCGTACAGACGGAGTTGAATCATGAAAGCGAACAACCAGTCCCTCGTCCTGGCGAAAGGCCCCTCGACGCTCGCCCGCGCAAAGTTCGGGCCGGGGATGCTGCTGCAGCACGACGACCTGGAACAGCTGAACGTTTACACGCGCGAGCTCAATCGGCTGATGTTCCGTTCGCTGTTCGGCTGCGGCGTCGTATGCGGTCTCGTCGTCGGCGCAAAAGTGGAGTGCGGCAAGGTGACGGTGACGGTGGGCTGTGGCCTGGCGCTCGACTGCCAGGGCGATCCCATCTACGTGCCGCAGCCGCAGAGCCTCGTGCTGGACGAGGAGTGCGACCCGGACATTCCGACCCCGCTCTGGGCGGTGTTGTGCGGAACCGAGAAATGCTGCGCGCCGCGCACGTCGCTGTGCGCGTCCGACGAGGACGAGTCGCCTTCGGTATGCACGCGGGAGCGCGACTACTTCGAGATCCGCATCGTGCGGACGCGGCCTCGCTGCACTTGCAGTTGTCCCGAGCCCGACTCGAAAGACTCGACGCAAGCCTTTCTCGACAGTAAGTGCAAGTGTGCGAATCCGGAGCACAAGTGCTACCTCGACCACTACGCCGGCAAATGCGGATGCGATTGCGAGGACTGCGCCAATTGCGACTGCGATTGCGTGCTTCTCGCGCGCCTGGACAAGAGTGGTGATCCTGAACACCCCGTGTGGACGCCCGATCACCGCGTGCGCCGATTCGTGCGACCCGTGCTGATGCGCGATCCGCAAGTGTGGATCGAGGAGAAGGCGCGGCAGAAGTCAGAATCCGGCACGAAGGACGATCACATGGACGAATACCGGGACGAAGCAGCCGAGGTCAAACAGCAGCCCGAGGGCACGCCGGAAATCCCGAAGCGCACGCGCGGACGCGACCATGGCTAAGGAACGTGCCCCGGTGCGCAAGCCGGTCGCTGCGGAAAGGCGGCCTGCCGCGGCTTCCCGCACGCCATCTCGCGCGCCGGTCCTGCGCAGCTTGCAGCAGCGCTTGGGAAACCGGGGAACGCAAGCCTTCGCAGCTCAGGTGGTGGCGAGGTCGACTGCGGGCGGCGCACCGGCAATGGGCTCGGGAGCAGGGCAACTGTCGCTGAGCCAGCCTGGTGATCCGCACGAGCGCGAAGCGGAGCGCGTGGCCGACAAAGTCATGCGCATGGCGGAGCCGGCGCCGAAACTCTCAAGCATTTCTTATGTTTCCACTCCGATGCCTGCTTCATTCGTCCACAGGCGCTGCGGGGCGTGCGAAGAGGCGCACGCGCACGCCATCGCGCGCAACGCGGAAGCGACGGCGATCGAGCCGCAAGCACAACGACGCGAAGCGTCTTCGGCTGCTCTCCAAATCACCCCCCCGGTGTCGGCGGACATAGGTGCGCTACGGGGAAAGGGAAGCCCGTTACCGCCGTCGGCACGCGCATTCTTCGAGCCGCGCTTCGGTGCGAATTTCAGTGAAGTTCGAGTGCATACCGACACGCACGCGGCGCGCACCTCGAGCGCGATCAACGCGAAGGCGTTCACGGTGGGAAGGGACATTGCATTCGGTGCCGGGCAGTTCTCTCCAGACTCGCACCAAGGACGGCACTTACTGGCTCATGAGCTGACGCATGTCGTCCAGCAGACCGGACCGGGCCCTGCCCAGGCCGTACAGCGCGCGCCTGACCCGCAAGCACCGGCCGATCCGAACACGCCGCTCGCCACCGCCCAGCCCTATCCTCACGAAGACGAGATCCGCTCCCGGCTCGCCGACATCGACAATCGTCTCGCCGTCCTGGCGATAGAGTACGCGGACGCCTACTCGAAGCAGGACGTCAGCATGCCCGCACTGATCGCGTTGAAGAAACGCTACTCAGCGGTCCGTCGCGAGCGCTTCATCGTCGAGACCATCCAGTGGAACGCGGCGGCCCCTACGATGAGCGAGCAGGAGGTCGATGGGTACCTGGCCCAGGTCGGCTCCGCCGCAAGCACCGAGCAGGGGAGCCTTGCCCTGCTCAGCAAGATGGTGCTGGGCAATCCTTCCGGGCTGGACGTCGCTCAATACTTGCTGCTGAGCACGCCGGACCTGTTCCCTGACCACGTGATCGCCCTCTACAAGGATGCCGTGCGCGATCTGCAGAACCGCTCGAATCAGTACGACAAGACTTTCAATGCCCAGGTTGCGGCGATCACCAGTGCACCGAGCGACTGGCTCGTCAAAGTCTTCCTTTACATGATGAAGCACGAATCGGAGCTGCAGGAGCTGGCCAACCGCGTCAACTTTCACGTCGCACTCGACCCGGAAAAACCGGTGCTGCTCGAGCGCACGGAGTCGAACGCAACCGGCTTCGCGATCGAGGATCTGAAAGGCCGCGTCCAGGATTCGGTGCACAAGGCGCACCCGCCCGAAGTCGAGGAAGGACTCGGATTTCTGTATCCCGCGCTCGAAGCCGCCTACTTCGCCGATTTGTACGGCGGGCTGGCTTCGCAGATGCAGGTGTTCAGCATCGCGGTCGAGTCGACCTATCAGCGACTCAACATCGAAAGCGATCCCGACGTCGGCGCGGACTTGCGGCGCGCGTACAGCTCGGGCATTCGCGTTGCCGTCGGCCCCGGGTACGTCGACTTTCACAGCAATGTTGCCACGGCTAAGGACGGCTACACGCGCGCGCACGAAGCCATGGAGCGACGGCTCGATCGATGGGTCGCAAGTCTGTCCGATCTGTCGAAGATCTCGGAAGGCTTCGGCATGTACGACGTCTGGGAGGACATGAAGACCGCCCTCAAGGGAATATTCACGCTCCAGGCGCTGAAGAATCTCTTGATCTTCTTCGGCGTGATGGTGGCGATTCAGTTCATCCCGTTCGGCAATCTGATTGCCGATCTGATCATCTATGGCCTGTTCGGCGCGGCGGTGGTGAAGATGATCTTCATCTTCGGCAGCTATTTCTCTGCCGCCGCCAGCGCGAAGAACTTCAGCGAACTGCTGCGGGCGTCCCAACTGCTAGAGGAGGCCGGGCCTGCGGTCGTCGACGTTGCGGTGCAACTCGCGACCTTCGGCATCGGCAAGGCCATCGGCCGATTCCTCAAGTCGCGCGGCCGCAAGTTCAAGAGCGCGGAAGACCTCAAGAACGATCCGGTCGTCAAGGAAATGAAGCCCGAGGATCAGGCGGAATTCAACAAGATACTGGGTGAGAGCAAGGGTTATCGGGCGTGGAAGGACCGGCTGAACGCGGAGACCCGCCGAATGCTCGACCAGAATCCGGAGCTCGAAAAGATTTTCGCGGAGATGGACCCTGAGGTCCGCGACCTGTTGACGCTGTGTAAAAGCCCCTGCATACCCCCGTCCGCGACTCCGCCGCAGGCCGCACGGATCAAGGCACTCATCAGCAAGCTCCAGGTCGCCGAAGGCAGCGAGGCGTCCCAGTACCTGCGCGAGTATCTGCACAGTCCAAAGAACCGCGCCAATCTCGATCCGGTCATCAAAGAGTTGGAGGGGCTCAACTCGAAGGCCGAGCTACAGGCGCGGATCGAAAAGTCGATCCAGGACGCGGCCGCGGCCAAAGGGCTCACCGCGGTTCGCCTGCCCGATGGGAAGTGGGAAGTGACTCTGAAGAATGGCGCGAAGGTGACCGAGTACAGCGTCCAGCCCCATAACGAAGCGCCAGGAACCGACAACTTCTTCCAATCCCACCATGGCATCCAGGGCGCCTGGGGGCGTGCACGCGTTAAGGGTTATGTCTACGAAGAGGCGCCGACCATTTTGCTGCGCGACTCACGGATGGGCACCCCGCACCGGATCGTGAGCGCTTTGCAGAAGGCCCGCGAAGCAGGTGTCGGCTCGCGCACCTATGCCCAAGAACGTGTTCTGCTGCAAAATGATATGAAGGCAGCGGGCGTCCCGGCTGCCGACGCGGCTAAGATTTTGTCGAAGTCTGACGCCTATTTTTCCCAGCTCTACAGCAAACAGCCGCCGTCCATGCGCGATGCGATCTTCGGCGACTGGAAACCTTAAGGAAGGAGTAGAACCATGTCTATTGCGATATTGGAGCGGCTGCGCGCTCTGCCGGAATCGGACTGGATGCCCCATCCACCGGCGACCCCTGAATCGCTGGCGCTGCTCGAGAGCAAGTACCACCTCGAACTTCCCGCCGACTACCGTGAGGTAATGCTGGTGACGAGCGGCTTTGGGCTCTACGGTCACCGTACCCAACTCAACCTCGAATCCGCCGATGAACTGCTTTGGCACAACGAGGACCCGAGCTTCACTGCGGAGCTGCCCGGCATGTTCGTCATCGGCGACGATAACGGCGATGCTCTTTTCTACTACGACCCGGCCAACCGCCTGGGCAAGGGTGAATATGCGATCTTCCAGGTTGATTTTGGGACAATCGGGTTTCCTTACTCGAAGCACGCGGCCTCTAGCCTGACCGACCTGATCGAGGCTATCCTGGCTAACAAGTCGATCTGGGAGTATCCCTACCTTGGGCCGCTGAATCACCCTGATCGGGCGGGGTGATCGATACAGCTTGAGTCTTCAGCCAGACGACACAGGTCAGCGCCGAAACGGAGATTACGGGCCCGCCGACCGCGCCCTTGTGGTATCTGGAGGCGACACCAACCACGGGGCATCGCGAACCCGCCGCATCAACTGCGAGCGCCGCTGCAATTGCAGCTTGTCGAGAATGTTGTGGACGTGATGCTTAACGGTAGAAAGACTTATCACCAGCTCGCGCGCGATTTCCTTGTTCGACAGGCCGCGTCCGATCAGCTGCAGGACGTCACTCTCCCGCCTGGTCAACGAACGGTCCGGGCCGGCCTCTTCGAGCGGCGAATCGGTTCGAAATAAGGCGTGCAAGAGACCGCATGAAATCTCGGCCGGGCAGGCAAGACGACCCTCAATAATGTCCGACAGCGCCTTGCAGAGCGTGTCAACCGTGGCCTCACGTGCGATGTAGCCAGTAAACCCGGCACGGCCGCAGCGGATTACCTCGTGCCGCTGTTCGGTGAGGCCCAATGCCACGAGCGCAACGTCGTGCCGCTCTGCGGCGATCGAACGCACATCGTAAAGATCCACGCCCTGGGTGACGTCGATGAGGACCAAATCCACAGCAGCGGTCAGCGTCTGGCGCAGAGTCGCCAGATCGTTGACCACGGCAGTGACCGTTAAGTCGGGGTGTTGATTGCAGCAAGCGGCCAAACCGTCGCCCAGTAGCCGTACGGGAGTCAACACAACGATGTTCATGTTTCTTCCTTTCGTGTTCCGAACAATATTTCGTCGCGTGGTCGGACCCTAGGGTTCGATGTGTTCTGGCTAGAATTCGTAATGCCCAGCAAGAGGGTATCAATGACGAACACCGCCTTTTGACCGCAACTGGCTATGGACGGTTGCGTCTCGATGCGCGAGCCCGACAGTGCAGACGACTGCAAGGCGCCGACATTCATCAGGCTTTCCTTTCGCTTGCCTGCTCACTCATCTGTCGGCGTTATGTCAGAGGTTTTGTTAGGCGCTTTTAACCGCCAGCCGCGCCGGGGCTCGCGTACAATGGCGGAATGTATATCGATTCCCACTGTCACATCGATTTCCCCGAGCTCGCCGCGCGGATGCCGGAGATTCTGGCAAAGATGGCTGAAAACAAGGTCACGCACGCGCTGTGCGTGTCCGTCGACCTGCCGGACTTTCCGCAGGTACGCGCGCTGGCCGAGCAGTATCCGCACCTCTACGCCTCGGTCGGCGTGCACCCCGATTACGAGGACACGCCTGAGCCGACCGTGGAGCAATTGGCCGAGCTGGCCCAGCACCCGAAGATCGTCGCGATCGGCGAAACCGGGCTCGACTACTATCGGCTCGAAGGCGACCTCGAATGGCAGCGCGAGCGCTTTCGCACCCATATCCGCGCCTCGCGCCAGACCGGCAAGCCGCTGATCGTTCACACCCGCTCGGCCAGCGCCGACACCGTCCGGATTCTCCAGGAAGAGGGCGCTGGTACCGACGCCGGCGGCGTGGCCGGGGTGATGCACTGCTTTACCGAATCGCTCGAAGTGGCCGAGGCCGCGATGGCGATGGGGTTCTATATCTCCTTCTCGGGGATCGTCACCTTCAAGAGCGCCAAGGAACTGCAGGCGGTGGCCAAGGCCGTCCCGCTCGAGCGCATGCTGATCGAAACGGATGCGCCATATCTCGCGCCGGTTCCCCATCGCGGCAAGATGAACGAGCCCGGCTTCGTGCCGCACGTGGCCGAGTTCATCGCCACGCTCAAGGGGGTGTCGCTGCGCGACGTGGCCCGGCAGACCAGCGACAATTTTTTCAAGCTCTTCAAGGTAGCCAAGGACTGACACCGTGCAACGCGCGGGTGCACGCGTTCACGCGTCGAATTGGCACGGGAAAACCGTCTATATCGTGACTTCGCCAGCCTGTATTGTTGTGCATAATGTTGAAGCAGTATCGACAATAAGGGCGCCGGATATCCGCGCGACAATCTAAAGGACAACCATGCTGAACGAACGCGAAATCGAGAGCTGCTATCTGGGACAATTCATTCCGGTCCACTACCATCACAACATGCTGATGGACCAGAATCGCATGCACAGCTTCAAATCGGCCATCCACTACGCGGTCTTCCGCGGCGCCAAGGTGCTGGAACTAGGCGGAGGCACGGGCGTGCTGTCCTTTTTCGCCGCGGACAAGGCCGAGAAAGTCTACTGTGTCGAATTCAATCCGGACATGGTGCGCGAAGCGCGCCGTTTCCTGGCGCTGAACCCGAACGGTCACAAGGTCGAGGTGATCCATGCCGACGCCTTTGAATACCTGCCGCCGGAGCCGGTCGACATTGTCATCTGCGAGATGATCCACGTGGGCATGCTGCGCGAGAAGCAGGTGGAGGTGATCGAATCGTTCAAGCGGCGCTACCTGGCGCGCTTCGGCGGCCCGCTGCCGGTGTTTTTGCCGGAAGCAGTGATCATGGCAGCCCAGCCGCTACAGCAGGAATACGATTTCGAGGGGTTCTACGCGCCAATCGTGCAATTCCAGGAGACGACCGTCAAGTATCCGGGCACGGTGGAGCTGGCTCAGCCGGTGGTATACAGCGTTCTCGACTTCAACGAGCCGGTCGACGGCTTGATCGCCTGGGAAGGAAGCTTCGTCGTCGAAAAGGGCGGCAACCTGAATGCGATGCGCTTCATCACCAAGAATATCCTGGCAGTGGTGCAGGAGCGCGCGAGCACGATCGACTGGCTCAACCACTACATGACGCTGCCGCTCGCCAAGCCGCTCGACGTGGTGGCGGGCGATGTCGTGCACGTGGCCTTCCAGTACCGGGCTGGCGGCTCGATCCCGTCGTTGCAGGCGTCGATCCGTACCGAACTGGTAGTCGAGTCGGCGCCCGCCGCATTGGTGCCCGTATTTGCCTGATTGTTCGATGACGGGGCGCAATGCCGCCCCGCCACGGCAGCCCGCCGCTCGTCCCTTATTTTCGCGGCCTCGTCGCCCCAAGTCTGCCATTTATCACAAGTCGATTGAAGCACGACGCGCACCGTCTTATATTCTCGATGCCGACGCTTTCTTCAGGGAGAGAACGATGTTGGGTTTCCTGGTGTGGTTGTTGCTGTTGTTCCTGTGCTGGCCGGTCGCACTGCTTGCGCTCGTGCTCTATCCGCTGGTGTGGCTGCTTCTCCTGCCGTTCAGGCTGATCGGAATCGGCGTCGACGCCGTGTTTGAACTATTGCGCGCAGTCGTCACGCTGCCGGCGCGGGTACTCGGGCATCCTCCGCGCCGTTGATATGCCCGCTGAGTGTGGGCCAATTAACAGACCGCAGCGCAGCGAACGCTTACCGTGAAGGTTCTGCTTTCATCCGGAAAGCATGCCTTGTCTGTAAGGAAACCATCATGCGCTTGGACATTTACCGCAGAGCCGAAAGCGACGGCAAGTTCTCATACCTGGCTGTGCCCGAAACCCGCAATATTCCTGAGGAAGCCACCAACACCGATTGGCTGGTGGAAGCGCGCGCCTTCGAGATCGACGACAACGCCGATCAGGTGCCCGACTACAAGATCGATAACCTGAACGGGCAAATCGCCGAAAAAGGCTATGCGATGACCTCGTTGTACTAAGAACGTGTAAGCGGACGCTCTACTTTAGATCATCACTTCAGTCGCGCCATTCTTCAACCAGGGTACGTATCAGTTCCGCGGCGGACATTTCGCGCGCGAGAGCCGCTCCTTGTCCTGCCCAATGTGCCGCGAACTCATGATTGCCTAGCTTGGCCGCAGCCGCATGAAGCTGCTTGGCGGCGTCATATGCCACAGGGTAGGCTGCCGGAAATGGACTGCCTTCAGCTTCGCCATGCGCGATCAGACGGTTGACGATGCCCCTGGCGGGCCTTCCCGATAACGCGGCGGTCAGACGGGTGGAGGCGGCGCGTTCGCTCTTCAAATTTTCGCGATAGGCAGTATTTGCCGATGACTCTGGACAGAGGATAAAGGCCGTTCCAAGTTGCGCGGCAACCGCGCCAAGATCGAGCGCTGCCTTGATACCGTGGCCGTCCATGATGCCACCGGCGGCAATGATCGGCAGTTGCGTCCGTTTCACGAGCAGACGTACCAACACCGAGGTGCTCAGCCGCTCGTCAGTTGCGGCGGGGTCGAACATGCCACGGTGCCCACCGGCCTCAATGCCCTGCGCCACGATCGCATCGATCCCTGCGTTCTCGATCAGGCGGGCCTCCTGCAGATTGGTAGCGGTAGCCACGGTATAGATCCCGGCCTGCCGGAAGGCCGCGATACGCTCGCTCGACGGCAAGCCGAAGTGAAAACTCACGACAGCCGGCCGCAACTCGAGGAGCATCCGGAAGGCTTCCTCATCGTCATTGAAGGTCTTATAGATTTCGTTGAGGGATGCCGGCGCGGTTGCTCCGGCTTCGGCGAAAAGTGGCGAAAGATGCGCAAGCCAGGCAGCTTCATTCGCGGCGTCACGCTTTGCCGGCAGGTGACAGAACACGTTCACGTTGAACGGTTCCCTCGTCAGGGCACGCGTTTGCTCGATCATCTGGCGCGACTGGACAACCGTGCTCGCGCCCAGGCCCAGCGAGCCAAGTGCACCAGCGTTGGATACCGCCGCAGCCAGCTCGGGAGTGGCGACGCTGGCCATTGGCGCTTGAATGATGGGGTACTGAATAGCGAGCTGCTCAATGAACTGCTGGGACGAAATCATGATATTTCCTTTCGATGATCATCATATGCTCAGACAAGCCGGCGGCCAAATCGCTCTCATGTTATCCTCCAGCCCTGGCAATCCGGTACAGCAAGATAGACAGCCGGGGTTTGGAGAGGCATGATGAAGTGGGCGGCGATCGGGTTTTATTTTCTTTCCATCTTACACATTCATTTTCGCGGAAAGGTGCGCTTGCCTTTCCGGCGGCAACTGTTCGACCATTCGTCGTTCATGGCGCCGATTAACCTGTTCATGCACCTGTTCTCCAAGGTGCCCAGTACGCCTTATATCCCGGTGCGCGAGTTTTCCGAGCTGGCGCCGCTGCAGCAGAACTGGGAGGTCATCCGCGCCGAAGCGCAGAACTTGTTGGAACTGAACAAGATCAAGGCGACGGAAAAGAACGATGACGCCGGCTTCAACTCCTTCTTCAAGAACGGCTGGCGGCGCTTTTACCTGAAGTGGTACGACGCCAGCCACCCATCGGCCCAGCGCCTGTGTCCGCAGACCTACGCCTTGCTCCAGTCGATTCCCTCAGTGAAAGCAGCGATGTTCGCAGCGCTGCCTCCTGGCGGCAAGCTGAACCAGCATCGCGACCCGTTCGCCGGCTCGCTGCGCTACCACCTTGGCCTGGTCACCCCGAACGACGACCGCTGCTTCATCGAAGTCGACGGCCAGCGCTACAGTTGGCGCGACGGCCAGAGTGTGATCTTCGACGAAACGTATATTCACTGGGCCATCAACGGCAGCGATACCGAGCGCACCATCCTGTTTTGCGATGTCGAGCGGCCGATGCGCTACCGCTGGATGCAGGCGATTAACCGCTGGCTCGGCCGCACGATGATGACCGCGGCCAGCTCGCCCAACGAAACCGGAGACCAGACCGGGCTTGTCAGCAAACTGTTCCGCATCTCCTACGTCATGGGCCAGTACCGCCGCCGTTACAAAGCTTGGAACCCGACGGCATACAAGCTCACGAAGGCCGCTCTGATCATCGGCGTGGCCGCGCTGATCTACTGGTTCTGACCTCTATCCACAAAACGAGCAGCTGCCTTCATGGTCTCACGCAAAGGAGGCCACGATAATCCTTCAGCATCGTCTCTGCCGCTACACAAGCCCTATGTAGTGGAAGGCACTGATGCCTGCTATTTCGGTTGACGCAGCGCAGATGCAAGGTGACGCAGGCTTCTATCATCGATTGCCGGAAAATGGAGAAGAAGTCATGGATCAGCCGAACAAAGAGTTTATTGCGCGTCATCGAAGGCGCGCAAGACCTGACGCTGGCGACAGTGCGCCCGGACGGATATCCGCAGGCCACCACCGTGAGTTTCGCGCACGATGGGCTGACCCTTTACATCGGGATCGGCAAGCACAGTCAGAAGGCCAACAATATTCGCCAGAACAACAAGGTTTCGCTAACCATCAATTTGCCGTACGACGACTGGCGGACCATCAAGGGTTTGTCGATGAGCGCGTCGGCGGAAATTCTGGACGATCCTCAGGCAGCCGCCACAGCTCAGGACTGTCTGCTGCGGCGTTTCCCGCAGGTGCAGGAGTGGGGCGACCCGAACGTGGCGGCCGACGTGTCCTTCCTCAAGATCACGCCGCAAGTCATTTCCGTGCTCGACTATTCAAAGGGATTTGGGCACACCGAGCAGTTCATCGCCTGCTAGCCGTTGGCGACGACGCGCAGACGGGCGTACCGGTTCGGTGTCACCCTGAACTTTCGATGCGGTTGTGGCGTCACACTGTCATGCTCGTATTTAGACGGAGCCTGGCATGAAACAGGTTGTGATCTACTATTCATTCACGGGCAACAACAAGCTTCTTGCCCTGGATTTGCAGCGTCGTCTCGGTTGCGATTGCGTGCAGTTGAGCGAGGTGCGCAAGCGCTCGCGCTTGACCATCCTGCTCGACATTGCGTTCGACCGAGCACCGGTAATCAGGCCGAGTCCCTGCGACCTGCACGAGTATGACTGTGCGATCCTGGTGGCGCCGGTCTGGGTGGGGCACATCGCCTCGCCGCTGGTCTCGTTCATACACGGGCAGCGCGCCGACTTGCCTGACTTTGCATTCATCTCGCTTTGCTCGGCCCTCCCGGGACAGGCTGAGCAAATTTCCGACGAGTTGCAGGAGCTGACCGGCCGAATGCCGCTCATGGTTGCTCAGCTCAACGTTAACGAACTGTTGCCGGCGGAGCACAAGAATGTGGCGGGTTACGTCTCGGCGTACCGGGTGCAGGAGCAGGATCTACATGTCTTCGATGCTGACATCAAGCATTTTCTATGCTCGCTCGACCCGGCGAACAATATCGACATGCTACCGGCGGCAGCGCGCACGCCTTCGCTCCGGTCACGGCGCGCTTCGCCTTAATTCTCGCAGCAGCAATAGCAGCCAAGACGTATCGGAGCGCCTGTCCTGTCATTGCTGCCTTACCGGTACACCAACACCGGGATGTCGCTATGCACTAGAACCTTTTGGGTCTCGCTGCCCATCAGCACGCCCTTGATTCCTCTGCGCCCGTGCGAGGCCATGATGATCAGATCGCACTTGCGCTCCTTGGCGGTAGCGAGGATCGCCTCATACGGATTATCGGACCTGACCTTGACTATTGTGCAGCCCACGCCGGCGGAACGAGCGGCATCGCTAATGAACGTCAGATGCTTGATGGCCCGTTGTTCGCTGGCGGCAGTGAATTCTTCCTGCGTGTCTTCGAGCATTTCGACGTTATAGGTGAAGGTATGGAACTCCGGCATGACGGTGAGCCCGACGACCTGGGCGCCCAGTTCCTTCGCAAAGCTGATGCCGGCGAGGACCGCGCGCTCCGACATTCCGAGCCGTCGGTCGGTAGAAGTATCTGCTTGAACATGTTAGCTCCTTGAAGGCAGGGCGCTCACCTTCTCACCTTGAGACAGCGTAGCGTACCGCAGCGACCAACTGCGCTGATGGGCCAGCGGCGAGGTTCATAGTCTGTGCGCGCACCGCCCGTGCGCGCTTGATTCCGCTCAAACGTGCCACTGCGGCAATCGCGGCTGCCGTGGCCGCCAGCCTTGTCGTCAGCGCGGCAATAATATCTCGACAGCCTCTGTAAATCCGAACTCCCACGCGGTAAGACGTTCTGGTGATAAACTGGAGCCGGTTTTCTGCGCGATCTTCTCGCACCTCACATGTTGTTATTGCACGCTTGGATCGGCGGTGAAAACCAGCATGGCGAATGCCTGCCCGGTGCCGAAGATATTTACAAGCTCTTCCGCGCAATGCTACACTGGCTCTTTCGGCCGTTTAACAATTGCGCCCAATATGGCGCGGCCACGCTGGAACACAGCGGCCAGCAGGATGGCGCCAGCTGAAGTGAAGGCTCGAATAGAGAAACGTGTGCCGCACAGTGTTCATATTGCCAAGCCAGCGTTTCCGCTTCAAATTTACTGCCTCAAATGCCCGCCAAGCGCTGTGTGTCTAAACTTGATTTTTCGGGGAGTCGGCTTTGAACGATGATTTGTATTTTGTAGTGAAGAATACTGAAGACCAGTATTCCGTCTGGCTTCAAGGGTGCAGCCTGCCCGCGGGGTGGGCGACGGTGGGTGAGCCGGCATCGAAGCAGCAATGCCTTCAGCGCATCGAGCAGTTGTGGACCGACATGGTGCCGCGCAGTGTGCGTGAGCATCTGAACCAATATGCCACGTCAGGGGCTTGACTATGCCGTACGATGAGATTCTGCCGATCGAAACCTTGGTCAGGCCACGGGTGGACGATTTTCGAAAGTATTACCTGGATAAGGAACAGCCGGTAAAAATCGCGGGTGCGCTCGAGCACTGGCCAGCCATGCAGAAGTGGTCGCTCGATTTCTTTCAAAACAAGCATGGCGATGAAACCATCGGGGTCGAATGCTTTGAGCCAGGAGAACGCGGCCCGCTCAACAACAGCCCCCAGGGCTATGTGAAGTATTTGCGTTTTCGGGAATTCAAGCTGAAGGAGCTGATCCAGATCCTGCGCGACAAGCCTGAGCACATGTATTACATGGCGTCGCATCCTTTCCGCAAGAGCTTTCCGGGCCTGCGCGATGATCTGGGCGTTCATCCCTACGTGGAAGGGCATATCCAGCATATCCCCGGCGCGCATATGGATTCGTATCTGTGGATCGGCCCCAAGGGCACGCATACGCCGACGCACACGGACCCGATGCCTAATTTCCTGACCCAGGTGATGGGCCGCAAGATGGTCTACCTGTTTCCGCCGGAGCAGGCCAGAAAGAATCTCTACATCGGCGACTTTGAGCGCGAAACTTTCAGTCCTGTCGATTTTGACAAGCCTGACCTCGAGAAATACCCCAACTACCGATATTGCACACCTTACCGGGCCATTATCGAACCCGGTGAAAGTCTGCATATCCCGCGCAACTGGGGGCACTGTGTTATCTCGATGGACATTTCGATCTCGGTCTCGACATTCTTCATCACTTATCCGCAGCTGTTCAAACTGGTGCCGGAATTCTTTACCGAATACATCAATCGAGCTTACGAAGGATGGCGCTGGAAAAACATGGATAACGAACGTGCCGGCCTGAACCCTCCTCCCAGGGAGTCCTGACCCCTGGTTGTAAGCCTGCCTGGAGGGGGCGTTGAAGATCGATGCCCCCTGGCGCACGGGCGGCTACAGCATGATGAGGATGGCATGATGAGGGTGGCATTTTGATTAATGAAGAGATAAAGGATATGGCGCCGGCATCGGGCGCGCAGTTGTCAACAGATCCGGTTTGTCTTGCCTTCAACGAAAACCCCGAGTCCGTCGCGAACGCCGTCAAGCTGGGCATCAGCGTGGCAGCGGAACTGATCAACCGCTATCCGTTCGCAACGGAGGCGCGGTTGATGGAGAAACTGGCGCTGCATTTCGGCTGTCCGCAGGAAAATCTGATGCTGGTACGCGGCATCGACGAATGTTTCGACCGCGTCGCCGGCGAGTTTGGGTCGATGCGGTTTGTCACGGCATGGCCCGGTTTCGATGGCTACCGCAGCCGGGTTCGCGCTAACCGGCTGGCCCATTTTGAAATCGGACTGACCGGGGATCTGGCGCTCCGGCAGGAGGATCTGGAGCAGGTCAACAAGAATGACTTCGTCGTCCTGGCCAACCCGTCGAATCCGACGGGACTCGCCTTGACCGCGGACCAGATCGGCTTGTTGCAGCAACGGGCGGGCAAGTTGTTAATCGATGAAACCTATATCGATTACTCGTCGTTTCGCGGGCAGGGCCTGGTCTACGGCGACGACAAGCTGGTGTTTCGTTCTTTCTCCAAATCCTATGGACTGGCTGGACTCAGGCTGGGCGCGGTGTTTGGACCGAAGGACATCATTGCGGCAATGAAGCGGAACCAATGGTTTTGCAACGTGGGCGTGCTCGACCTCTACGCGCTGGAAGCCGCCATCGAAAACGACGAGGCGCGCGAGGCCCATATCCGGACCACGCTCCATGAACGGCAGCGTGTCGCGCAGGCATTGCGCGAGCTGGGGTTCGCGGTGCCGCCCTCCGAGACCAATTTCCTCCTGATTAAGCATGAGCAGGCAGGCGACCTCATGCATTTCCTGGCCCGGAAGGGTATCCAGGTCAAGGACGCCAGCCAGTTCAATCTCAACAACCATATCAGAATCAGTATCGGCAGCGCAGCGGAAAACAGTCGGCTGCTTTTCGCGCTCGCCGAATATTTCAATACACTCGGATAATCTTCATGACCACTGATTCAATCGTTCGCACCCCCTCGCAGCGGGACGATCTTTCTGTCGACGATATCCTGAACTCCAGCTGGTTCCAGCCGGAGATGTTCAAGACGCTCGATTACGTCAAGGGATTCGTGGGCGCCAAGGTGATATTCCAGATGCTGAAGCTCGGCGTGTTTGACGATCTTCTTGAAGGCATGAGCCTCGAAGGCATTGCGGCCAAGCGCGGCATGGACGCGTATCTGTTGCGGACCGTATTTGAATACCTGACGGTCGAAGGTCTGTTGCTCAAGGAAACCAGTGGCGATACAGCCTCGTTCCGCCTGTCGGCTTATGGCTCGCGCATCAAGTATTACGAAGGATGGTTCAATATCCTGGTCGGCGGCTACGACAGCATCTTTTCCAATATCGGTGCTATGCTGCAGGAAGGTATCGACGGCTACAAGCGTGACGGCAAGTGGGTCGGTATTGGAAGTTGTCAAATTTCAAGATACGATACGATCCCGCTTACCAAGGCATTCATTCAATCCGTCAAACCCGATGCCAGGACGATCGTCGACTTCGGTTGTGGCAATGCGCAGTACCTGTGCACGCTGGCGCAAGAGTTGGGTGACATTCGCGCCATCGGCATCGAACCCGACAAGAGCGCCTATGAAGCCGGCCTGAAGCAAGTGGCCGAGATGGGCTTGGAGGGGCAGGTCAGTCTGGTGAACGTCGATGCGCTCGACTACGAGATCACGGAACATCCCGACTTCATCCTGTTCGGTTTCGTGCTGCAGGAAATCGTCTCCCAGGTGGGCCGTCCCGCCTTCATCGAGTATCTCCGCAAGCTGGGCAGCAAATTCGCCGACAGCTATCTGATGGTGATGGAGGTCGACTACGACGTCGACAACGTCGCCGTGATGCAATCACCGATGGGGCGCGGCTATTACAATCCGTATTTCCTGCTGCACCCTTTCACCAATCAGTTACTGTTGCCGAAGAAGGACTGGGACGGGATATTCGACGAAGCCGGCTACGACGTCGTTCGCGACGAAGTGACGAGCCCCAAGGCGGACCCTTCGGGCTTGGGCATCTGTTATGTCTTGAAATATCGCGGCACCGCGATTGCTGACCCATCCGGGCCGGCTTAAAAGCCGGGCCGGGATGATATCGGATAAGGATTTTTACATGATTGAAAACACGCGCGAAAAGGTTCTGCTCTGTATTGACAATGTGGCGGGATTTGAAGTGCTTCAGTACCTCGTGCAGCGGCCCGATGCGGACGTCGTGGGCGCCATCGTCCATCCCGAGAAAAACGCCACGCATCTGGAGCAGATTGTCGCGCTGTGCGCGAGCAAGGACATCCCGGTGATCGAGATTACGGCTGCGCGCAGCCGTTTCGATGAGCTGATCGCCCCTTTGGCGCCGGATTTTCTGGTGTCGATCTATTTCGATTACATCCTCGACGACCGCTTCATCAAGCTGCCGGCGAAGGATGCGGTCAACCTGCATCCGGGTTATCTGCCCTACAACAAAGGTTTCTATTACTATGCCTGGGCGGTATTGGATGGGACGCCGGCCGGCGTCAGCATCCACCGCATCGTGTCGGAAGTCGATGCGGGACCGGTCATCAGCCAGAAACTGGTGTCGGTCGCGGGCACCGATACCGGCGACATCATTTATGACAAGCATATCGCGGCATCGGTCGAGCTGTTCCAGTTGACCTGGCCCAGCCTGGTCGCCGGCACCTACAATGTATTCCGGCAACTGCATGGCGGCACCCGGAAAAAAATCTCCGAAACCAACAAGATGCTTGAAATTGATCCCCATGCGAGCTATACGGCGCGTGACCTCATCAACATACTGCGGGTGTTCAGCGTTGCCGGCGGCGGCGGCTGCGTGATGCAGATCGACGGCAAGAAGTACAGCATCGGCATCGAATTTTCGGAAGTCGTCGACAATCGCAACCAACTTTTGGGCAAGCGCGACAACTACCTGGTCTGGTAGCCAAGGCATGCCGCGCGCATCTATATATCAAACAGGAACTGAAATGAAACCGACACATATTCTGCTGGCCTATTCGGGCGGCCTCGACACCTCCACCGCATTGCACTACCTGAAGCACAAGTTCGGGTGCCGCGTCACTGCCTATTGCGCCAATGTCGGGCAAAAAGAGGATTGGGAGCGCATGAAGCAGCGCGCCAAGATCGCCGGCGCCGACGAACTCGTGATCGACGACCTGCGCGAGACGTTCATCAGCGATTATGTGTTCCCCGCGCTGAAGGCCAATGCCGCCTACGAACGGGATTATCTGCTCGGTACGCCGCTGGCCCGGCCCGTCATCGTCAAGGGCATGATCGACTATGCGCGCAAGCACGATGTGGATTGCCTGTCGCACGGTTGCACCCAGAAGGGCAACGACCAGGTGCGTTTCGAGATGGCGGCGAAACTTCTCGCCCCCGACCTGCCGACGATCGCGCCGTGGCGCATCTGGTCGCTGGCCTCGCGCGAAGACATGTTCAAGTACTGCCAGGAGCATGGCATCCCCGTCACGAGCAGCGTCGACAACCTGCTGAGCCACGATGAAAACCTGGTGCACGTCACGACCGAGGGCGATTACCTGGAAAGCGTCGGCAACGAGTTCAAGTGGAGCGACGTCAACTGGATCACGCCGCCGACCCAGGCGCCGGATGCGGTCGAAACCATCACGATCGGTTTCCACAAGGGCGTGCCGGTTGCCGTGAACGAAGTGGAGCTGGGCCCGGTGGAACTGATGCAGCAACTCAACGCCATCGGCGCCCGCAACGGCGTCGGCTTCCAGGACATCATCGAGAACCGCATCAACGGGCTCAAGGTGCGCGGCATCTTCGAGAACCCGGCGCTGACCATCCTGCATACCGCCCACCGCAAGCTGGAAAAGATCACGCTCAGCCGCGATATCGAGCGTCTGCGCAATCTTTTGTCGGACGATTACGGCGATATCGTCTATCGCGGCCTCTGGTTCAGCGATGAGCGCCTCTGCATGCAGGCACTGGTGGACGAGACCCAGAAGCATGTCAGCGGCGACGTCCGCGTGCAGCTGTACAAGGGTTCGTGCACGGCTTCTTCCGTGCAGTCGGAACAAAGCCTGTATTCGCGCGATCTGGTCACGCTGCATGCCGGCCAAACCATCAGCGGCGAGGATGCAACGGGCTTTCTCAATACCATCGGCATGCGGATCGCGATGGAAGCGGCGCGCGCTACCCGTTCGAAAAAGGGTGCAGCATGAGCAATGTGGTAACCAATCCCTGGGCAGGCCGTTTCAGCGCATCGATGACCGAAAGCCTGGTGGCGTTCAATACCGGCCTGCCGCTCGAAGCGAGGCTGTTTGAATCCGACATCGACGGCACCCGCGCCCATATCGACATGCTGCGCTCGGTGGGCCTGCTCGAACCGGCCGAGCATGACGCGCTGGCCGGCGCGCTGGAAGAGGTCCGCGCGCAATGGCTTGCGGGCGAGATCAAGCTGTCGGTGGAGCTCGAAGACATCCACATGAACCTTGAGGTCTTGCTCGTGGAGAAGGTGGGCGAACTCGGCAAGAAGACGCATACCGCCCGCAGCCGCAACGATCAGCAGGCGACGGCGCAACGCATCTTCTTCATGCGTTCCACCCGCGAGCTGGCCGACGCCATCAGCCGTTTCCAGCACGCCTTGCTCGCGCATTGCCGGCAGCATCCGGGCCTGGTCATGCCGTCCTATACGCATCTGCAGCGCGCCGAATTCACCTATTACGCGCACTGGCTGTCCGCCTATATCGTGATGCTCGAGCGCGACCGCAGCCGCTTCCTCGATGCCCTGAAGCGGGCCGATCAATGCCCGCTCGGCGCCTGCGCCTCGACCGGCACCAGCCTGCCGATCGACCGCAAGCACTCGGCCAGCCTGCTCGGCTTCCGGGAGCCGACGCTGCATAGCATCGATTCCGTGTCCGACCGCGACTACCTGGTCGAGTTTGGCGCCCATGCGGCCAACCTGATGATCCACCTGTCCCGGCTGTCGGAGGAAATCATCTCGTTCACCAGCCAGGAGTTCGGTTTCCTGGCATTGGCGGATGGCTACTGCACCGGCAGCTCGATCATGCCGCAGAAGAAAAATCCCGATGTGCCCGAGCTGGTGCGCGGCAAGTCGGCCTCGGTCATCGGCAATGCGATGAGCCTGATGACGCTGCTGAAGTCCCTGCCGCTCGGTTACAACAAGGATCTGCAGGAAGACAAGACCGCGTGGTTCGCCGCACTGGATAACTGCATGTCTTCGCTCGGCATCCTGACCGAGCTGGTGAACACCATGCAGCCGGTGCCGGAACGGATGCGGCAAGCGGTGCAGGGCGGCCACATCATCGCCACCGAATACGCCAACTATCTGGTCCGCAAGGGCATGCCGTTCCGCGAGGCGCACCGTGTCGTCGGTGAGCTGGTCAAGCTGGCCGACTCGCGCAAGGTCGATATCTCCGGTCTGCCTTACGCGGACTTCGCCGCCGCCAGCCCGTTGTTTACCGAGGACATCGGCAGCATCACCGTGGAGGACATGGTGATCAAGAAGAACTCTTACGGCTCCTGCGGTGACCAGGCGCTTGACGAATTGCTGACGCGCTTGCAGGCACTGCTCGACGCCCATCAGCGATAACTCACTCACCTTGATCAAGTCGGAGCGTATGGCTACTCCTTTACCAGCAGGTACGAAAATGGCGGCGGCAGGCATCTCTTACTGCTCGTTCGGTGAATTGCTGCAAGGCGTGATGCATGAGGACGAGGCGGATTTTCTGGTGACCTTGCCGATCCAGAAATATTCGATCAGTTACTTCGTGCCCGACTTCGACAAGACCGAGATTGTCACCTTCCCGAGCGGCAAGACCAAGTCGGCCGCGCTGGCCAAGGTCATCCTTGCGCATTACGGGCAAGAGATCGGGGGGACGTTCTACATCGATTGCGACATTCCTGACGGGAAGGGCCTCAGCAGTTCTTCCGCCGACCTGCTGGCGACCGCCCGCGCGATCGAAACCTGTATCGGCAAGGAGTTGCCGCTGAGCGACTTGTGCGCTTATATGAGCGACATCGAGCCAACCGATGGCGTGATGTATGCGGAATCGGTGGTCTACCTGCAGCGCAAGGGCAAGCTTTGGTCCCGGCTGGGAAGGCTGTCCGATATTCAGATCCTGTCGCTCGACGAAGGCGGCACGGTTGACACCCTCGAATATCACCGCCGGGGCATTGCGCATCGCCATAACCAGGAACATCGCAACGAATTCAACGAACTGCTGGAGCGGATCGTGCTTGCGTTCCGCAACTGGGACTTGGATGAGATCGGCAGAGTGTCGACCCGCAGCGCCTATATCAACCAGAAGATCAATCCGAAGAAGCATCTTGAGTTGGTCCATGAGGCATGCCGCGCCACCCGGGGTATCGGCCTGGTGACCTCGCATAGCGGAACCTGTATCGGGATTCTGTACGACAGCCGCAGGCTCGATCACAAGGCCAATCTGAACAAGGCGATCGCCATGCTTTCCAGTCATGGAACCGTGAATGTCTATGATGCGGTCAAGTAGCCGCCGCCAGGCGCGTGGCCGATGCCGCGAGGGTCAAGCATGACCGTCGCGGACTCCGGTGCGAAAAGTAGCGGCATTGGCGCGGCCGGCGTGCCCGGGGAAGCCAGGCGCTCGGTCAGCAGCCATAACGAACTGATCTACATCGTGTACCGGGTGTTGACGCTGGCGATCCTCGACCGGGCGATCTTCGTCATCTTCCTGATGCACAAGGGCTTCGATGCCTACCAGATTGGCATTCTGCAAGGCACCTTCTTTTTGGCCAATATCCTGATCGAAGTCCCGGCCGGCCTGTTCGGCGATGGTTTCGGGCGCAAATGGTCGGTACTGCTCGGGCTGCTGGCTTATTGCATCTATGCGTTGGGGGTCATGGTCAGCGATAGCTTCGTCGCCTTCCTCGTCCTGTATGCCTTGCTCGGGGTGGCACTGGCGCTCGTGTACGGCTCGGATACCGCGCTGATCTACGACAGCCTGGTCCTTGATAACCGGCCAGAGGATTTCAACCGGGTACAGCTCAAGGCCAATGCCCTGGGCTTGATCTCCGGCGCCCTCGGAGTGCTGGCCGGCGGCCTGCTGCAGATGCTGTCGTGGGAGGCAGTGTACGCCGGCTATTTCCTCATTCATGCGACAGCCCTCGCGGTGTGGTCCTTTGCCATCGAACCGCCCTTGACCGAGGCCGTCAAGGGCAGGAAAGAGGTGGCCGGGGAATTGCTGCTGCTGATCCGGCAGAACTGGCGCTCCGTGGCATTGCCGATTCTCGGTTTCGTCATGTTTGCCGCCTGCACCACGCCGTTCTTCGCCTTCAGCCAGATTCTGTTCAAGGAGAACGGCATCAGCGTGCAGCGCATCACCTGGTTTTTCTGCGCGGCGCAGATGCTCATCGGCGTCGCCTACTTGCTGATGCAGCGTTTCATGGCCTCGCTCGGGCTCTATCCCGTCGTCCTGGCGAGTACGCTGCTGACCACGGTCATGCTGGCGCTGATGTTCTTCAATGTGGCGGCCGTCGATTTCACCGCATTCTTCCTGGTGATGGTCATCAGCCCCATCGCCGGCGTGGTGACCACCAACCACTTTAACCTGCAATTGCCGAGCCGGGTCCGGGCTTCTTTTCTGTCGCTGATCGGACTGTGCATGTCGCTCGCCATTGCGGTGATGTATTTCCTCTACGGCTATCTGGCCAAGCACTTGCAAATTTATCAGGTGATGGCATCGACGGCGCTGGTCGCGCTGTCCGCGTTCTTGATTTTCTTCGTGGCCTACCGGATCGATAAACAAGGAGCAAAACCATGTTAAGGTTCCTATACCGGGAGGCCAAATTTGAACGCTTGAGCGCTGACCAGATGCGGTCCCTGCTCGGCGCGTTCAGTGAAATGCGGGACGCCAATCCGCAAATCTGCTACTGGATACATCGGCTGGACGCCGAGCGCCTCTTGATCACCGACTTCTTCCATTCTTCAATGCTGCGCTACCGCGGCCTGGAGGTGGTGTTGATCGAAAACGAAACCCTTTCCTACTACCGCCTGCCGGGGGCGAAAGTAGGCGGCACCGGGCATGTGCCGGTGGGCGATTATGCCGTCTGTATCACGTCTCCGGCCGGGGCGAGCTTCTTGCTGGATATTCGCAAGAACCATCCGGGCCGGTTTGAAGTGCGGGCGCTGGCGCCGCTGAAGGCGGGCGCGGCGCCGGGGGCCTACGTCGAGCTGCCGCGCCACGTGCTCGAACCGAGCAAGTTCGCCGACGAGATCAAGACGGCCATTGCCGGCAGCGTCGAATGGACTTACCGGCGCTACCGCAGCGCCGACAGCCTGCAGCAGCCGGGTCTGGCGGAACAACTGCGTAGCGCGCCCTGGCTAAGGGCGGTGCAGGGCGCGAGCCCGGACACAGATACCTATCTGTGGATGCTCAATGAATCCATCAATCAACCCATCCAGGAAACCAAGGAATCGCTTCGGTGACTAAGATTTTGAATGACTCTTCATCCCGTCTTTACGACAACTTCTCCAGCACCCTGGCCCATCCGGATCTGATCCAATTGCAGCCGGGATTGATTGCGGCCGCGTTTCGGCTCATGAAGCTGGTGCCGGCCAAATACATCATCGAGAAGGCGCTGGCCGAAGGCGAGCTCGATCCCACCAAGCCGGTGCTGGAGACGTCGAGCGGCACCTTCGCCCTGGGGCTGGGCATCGTCTGTGCCGAGAAGGGCATTCCTTTCCATATCGTCAGCGATGCCGCCATCGACGAGCGTTTGCAGACACGTCTGCAACAGCTTGGCGGCGAGGTGCAGATCGTCGGCGCGAACGCGGCCGGCTCGAACGTCCAGGTGCTGCGGCTGGAAGCCTTGCAGGAGCAGTTGCGCAACAACCCTGGCGGCTTCTGGCCGAGACAGTACGATAATCTCGACAACCAGCGCGCCTACCGGGGGTTCGCCGAGCAACTGATCCGTACCCTGGGCAAGGACATCGTGCTGGTAGGCACGGTCGGCTCGGGGGCATCGACCTGCGGCACCGTCAATGCGCTGCGCGAAATCGAGCCATCGATCAAGCTGGTCGGCGTCGATACCTTTGGCAGCGTCCTGTTTGGCTTGCCGGTCGGGCCGCGCATGCTGCGGGGCCTGGGCAATTCGATTTATCCGAACAATCTCGACCATACCTGCTACGACCAGGTGCACTGGGTGTCGCCGGCCGAAGCCTTTGCCAGCACCCGCCGCCTGCACGCGCGGTACGGCTTGTATTGCGGCCCCACCTCCGGCGCGGCGTTCATGGTCGCCGAGTGGCTGCGGGAGCGGCACAAGACGGTGGTATTCATCGCGCCGGACGAGGGCTACCGCTACGCCGACTCGGTGTACGACGATACCTGGATGCGCGAGAACGGCTTTGCGGAGGTGCCGCTCGCACCGGAGCCGCGCAAGGCCGGCAGTGTGCAGACGGCAACCGGCCCCTGGGCGTATTTCGCCTGGGACCGCGCCACATACGAGCAAGCGACAGGCAAGCCACGTCCCGCCGGCACGGCGCTGGAACAGGTCCGTGCTACCCAAGCTGCTGCCGCTCCTGCTGCGACCGCATGACGGTGGCAAGTCAGCTGTGAGCGATTTCCTTTCTGACTTTCTAACCACCGCAGCCTCATGAAGACCTTTGTATTCATCGAAAGCAACACCACCGGCTCCGGCCGTATCTGCTTGCAGAAGGCGCTGCTGCGCGGATTTAACGTGCTGTTCCTGACCAGCCGGCCGCAACTCTATCCGTTTTTGCAGGAAGAGATGGTGCTCCCGGTCATCGTGCCCACCACCGATCCGGAGCAGATCATTGCGTTGCTGGATGAATATCCGCAAATTGCCGGCGTCTTCTCCACCTCTGAATATTTTATTGAAATCGCCGCCGAAGTGGCTGGCCGGCTGGGATTGCCGGCCTCGGACCCGGCAGCGATCCGTACCTGCCGCGACAAGGGCTCGCTCTACCGCTGCCTGCGCGATGCCGGTGTCGGCGTCGCCGACACCACGGAAGTGGAGAGCAGCGAGCAATTGCGCGCGCTGGCGCCGAATTGGCGCTATCCGCTGGTATTGAAGCCGGCAATGGGCTCGGGCAGCGTCGGCGTGCGGCTGGTGCATGACGAGGCCGAACTGCTGGCGCACGGCGACAACATCCTGCAGACGCGCAGCAACGAGCGCGGCCTGGCGCTGACGCCAAAACTCCTGGTGCAGTCCTATGTCGAAGGGCCCGAGTTTTCGGTCGAGGTGATCGGCCTGGGACCGGCGCACGGCTATGAAGTCTTGGGCGTGACCGGCAAGCATCTCGGCCCCTTGCCGTTCTTTGTCGAGAAGGGACATGATTTTCCCGCGCCCGTGGCAAGCGCCGTGCGCAACGCCATCGTGGCCGAAACGCTGCGGGGCCTGCAGGCGGTTGGACATTGCTTTGGCCCGGCCCACGTCGAATGCCGCTTCGTCGGCGGCAAGGTCGTCATCATCGAAATCAACCCGCGCCTCGCGGGCGGCATGATTCCGCAAGCAATCGAGTGCGCGACCGGGATCGATGTGCTGGACGCGCTGGTCGATCTCTACAGCGGCGGCACGCCGGACTGGCAGCCGCGGCGCCAGCATGTCGCGGCGATCCGTTTCGTATTGCCCGACCGTCCAGGGGTGTTGAAGCAGCTCGCGCTGCAGCCGACGGCAAGCTTTCCGTCGGTGCAGATGACTTTCATGGCGTTGAAACAAAATGGCCAGCGCATCCGTCTCGAAGGCGATTACCGCGACCGCATCGGCCTGGTGATTGCCAGCGGCCCCGGCCGAGAGCAGCTGGCGCGCGCCCTGGAAGCGCTCGACGATCTGGTGACGGTCGCGATCGGCGCCGATGACGGCGCCGGCGCCGGCACCGGGCGGATTCGCGCAACGCTGCATCCCGAGGCGCTGGCGATTGTGCGCAAGCCCTCCAGCCGCGCGGCGCGGCTGGCCGAGTTCGAGGCGTTTGCGGCGATCGACGAGGCGCACCTGCTGATGCTGATCGACGCCGGCATCTGCGAACCCGCCCGCGCCGCCGCCGTGTTCCAGGAGCTGGCCCGCCAGCGCGCGGAAGGGTTCGCCTCGGCCATCGACGCCGTGGTGCCGCGCGGCGCCTACGCGCTGTACGAACAAACGATCATCGGCCGCCTGGGGATGGAGACCGGCGGCATGGTGCATACCGCACGTTCCCGCAACGACATCAACGCTTGCGTCGCCAAGCTGCAGGTGCGCGACTGGTTCGTCGCGTGCAGCCGCAAGCTGTGGCGTCTGCGCGCCACGTTGCTGGACAAGGCGCAACTGACGCTCGACTGGCCGTTGCCCGTGTACAGCCAGTACCAGGCGGCGCAGCCAGGCAGTTTCGGTTATTATTTGTGGTCGCTCGAAAGCGCGCTGCAGCGCGACCAGGCGGCACTTTACCGAATTGACGACGACCTTTCCGTCTGCCCGCTGGGCGCGGGCGCGGGCGCGGGCACCGATTTCCCGATCCGGCCCGAAGTCACCGCGGAGCTGCTGGGATTCAGGTGCAGCTTCGACAGCGCGCTCGACGCCGTTGCCAGCCGCGACCTTGTGCTGCACCTGCTGTCGGCGCTGGCCATCGCGGCCACGACCTTGAGCCGTCTGGCGCACGACCTGCAATTGTGGACCATGCGCGAGACCGATTTTCTCGCGCTGCCCGATGCCTTGAGCGGCAGTTCGTCGCTGATGCCACAGAAAAAGAATCCATATTTGCTGGAGATCGTAAAGGGCAAGCTGGCTCAGGTGGCCGGCGTGCTCAATAGCGCGCTCTTCGCGTCGCAACGCACGCCGTTCAGTAATTCGGTCGAGATCGGCACCGAGGCGATTTCCCGCTGCGGCGAGGCGGTGCTGGAATTCGAAGAAAGCTGCGACTTGCTGCGGCTGATGATCGGCGACCTGGAGGGCGACACGGCGAAAATGCGGCTGGCCGCCGAACAGGGGCTGGTGGGGGCGACGCAGGTCGCCAACCAGTTGGTGCGGGAACAGCACATCAGCTTCCACGAATCGCACCATCGGGTCGGGGCGCAGATTACGGAGGCGATCGAAGCGCGCCAGGATCCCGCCGCCGCGCTTGGCCGCCTGACCGGGCGCTCGTTGGCGGCGGTCGATGAGGCGAGCGCAAGCCTCAAGTACGGCGGCGGACCGGGGGCGGCCGAAGAGGGCATCGTCCGCTCGCGCCAGCGTTTGCGCGACGACGCGCAATGGCTGCGGTGGCTGTTGGAGGAACACCGTGTGGCGAACGCGCTAAGGCATGAGCGGGTGGCGGCGGTGATGGCGGCAGGCGGCCGCGCCGCTCACGAATGAAGCGGCCAACCTATCCCCGGATGGCAAACAAACTGGACCAGGCAATGATAGATTTTCTGAGCGATACGGTAACTTTACCCACTGCCGAGATGCGGCAGGCGATGTTCACCGCGCAGGTCGGCGACGATTGTTATGGCGAAGACCCGACCGTACGCGAACTCGAAACGCTGGCGGCGGAGATGACGGGCAAGGAGGCGTCCGCCTTCATGACCAGCGGCACGATGGCCAACCTGACCGCGCTGCTTGCTCACTGCCCGCGTGGCCACGAAGTGATTCTGGGCGACCAGTCGGATCTCTACAACTACGAGGCAGGCGGCGTCTCCCTGGTCGGCGGCGCCGTGCTGCACCCTGTCGCGACGGCGGAGGACGGCAGTCTGCCGCTGGCATCGCTGCGCGCCGCCATCCGCGACAAGACCGATTATCAGTGCGCCCCCGCCGCCGTGATCGCCCTGGAAAACCCCCATTGCCTGAGCGGCGGCCGCGTGCTCGCGCTCGACTACCTGAGCCGCGTACGGGAGCTGGCCGACGAGCACGGCCTGATGCTGCACATGGATGGCGCCCGCATTTTCAATGCGCAGGCCAGCCTTGGCGTGCCGGTGGCAAAGATCGTGGAATGCGCCGACTCGGTGCAGTTCTGCCTCTCGAAAAGCTTGGGCGCGCCGTACGGCTCGATGGTCTGCGGCGGCAGCAAGTTCATCGACAGCGTCAAGCGCTATCGCAAGATGCTCGGCGGCGGCTTGCGCCAGGGCGGCATCATGGCCGCCGCCGGGCTGATCGCCCTGAACTCGATGGTCGAACATCTGGCCGAGGATCATCGGCGCGCGGCATGGCTGGCCCAGGAAATCCGCGCGTTGCCCGGCTTGAAGCTGCGTTCGGAGAACATCGACACCAACATGGTGTTCTTCGATGCCGTGGGCCAGGATAATCAGTCTTTCCTTACGGCATTACAGCAGCGTGGCGTCCGCATGGGCCTGCTGGGAGACGGCGCAATCCGCGCCGTCCTGCACCACATGATCGATGACCAGGCGCTGCGCGATGCCGTGACGGCCATGAAGCACGTCCTGGGCTGAGCTACGCACATCTCGAATCGTCACTGAAAGCATGATAATGAACGTTTTTCCCTTGAACACGCGACGCCTGATTCTGCGTCCTTTCAAACGGAGCGACCTGCCCGCATTCACCGCCTACCGCAACGACCCCGAGGTTGCGCGCTACCAAAGCTGGTCGTCCTACACAATGGAAGACGCACAAGCCTTCTTTCTGCAACAGGATGGCTTGAGCTTCAATAGCGACGACACGTGGTTCCAGATCGCGGCCGAGCGCCGCGAGGACGGCGTCCTGGTGGGGGATGTCGCCGTGCATTTCTTTGATGAAGGCCGCCAGGCCGAGCTGGGTGTGACCTTCGACCTTGCCCATCAGCGCCAGGGCTATGCGCGGGAGGCGGTGGCGGAGGTCATCCGCCTGCTGTTTGCCGAGCTGGGCAAACACCGGCTGGTCGCCACGGTGGACGTGCTCAACCAGCGCGCGTTGCACCTGCTTCAACGGCAAGGTTTTCGCCGCGAAGGCCACTACCGGGAAAACATCTTTTTCAAAGGGGCATGGTCCGACGAGTACAGCTATGCCTTGCTCGACCATGAATGGCGGGCAAGGCAAGAGACCGGCTCGCAGGCGGAGGGCGCGTGATGGCGGGATTCGAGAATTTTGTCGCTCTCTGCGAACACCGCGCCAACACCGATCCCGACAAGCTGGCCTACCGCTATGTTCACCAGCATGGTGAGGACGATACGCTCAGCTTTGGCGAGCTGGACCACGTTTCCCGTCTGCTGGCCGCGCGGCTTGCCGCATCCGGCGCCCGCCGGGGCGACCGGGTATTGATCGTCTGCCGCAGCGCATCGATTATGTGACCGCCTTCTTCGGTTGCCTGTATGGCGGCTTCATTGCGGTGCCGGCCTATGCGCCGCGCAACAATCATCATTTCGAGCGCTTGCGGAGCATTATCGAGGATGCGCAGCCGAGCATCCTGCTGCTGTGCCGCAAACAGTATGCCTCGGTCTCTTCGTTCATGGAGAACAGCCCGTCGTTGCGCGCGATGGAAATCGTGATCGTCGACGACGTGCTGGCCGAGGACGGCGGCACGGCATCGGCAGAATGGCGCGTTCCCTCCATCGGGCGCACCGATCTCGCCTTCCTGCAATACACTTCCGGCTCGACCGAAGCGCCCAAGGGCATCATGGTCTCGCATGGCAATTTGCTGGCGAATGAAGAGATGATCATGCGCGCTTGCGGCAATCACCCCGGCACGTGCACCGTGTCCTGGCTGCCGCTGTTTCACGACATGGGTTTGATGGCGATGTTGCAGGGGATGTATGCCGGTTACGGCACCTGCCTGCTGGCGCCGATGGATTTCCTGGCCAATCCGCTTTGCTGGCTGCGGGCGTTGTCGCGCTTTAAGGCGACCTTGACGGTGGCGCCGAATTTCGCCTGGCAGCTGTGCGTGGACAAGATCACGCCCGAGCAGCGCCGCGAACTCGATCTTTCCAGCGTACAGGTTGCGATCAACGGCTCCGAGCCCATCGCGGTACGGACACTCGACAGTTTCGCCAGCGCGTTCGCTGGCTGCGGTTTTCGCAAGCATGCGTTCCGGCCCAGCTACGGCCTGGCGGAAGCAACCTTGCTCGTCACCGGCTCGAAGGGTTTGCAGCCCGAGGACATCATCGACGACAGCATGGTCTCGTCCGACGGACGTGAAACGGTGTTCAAGCGGGTCAGCTGCGGCGTGCCCGTCGAAGGTTGCGAAGTCGTCATCGTCGACCGGGAAAGCCGGCAAGCCCTTGCGGAGGGCGAAGTCGGGGAAATCTGGGTCAAGGGCGCGCACGTCGCCAATGGCTACTGGAACCGTCCAGAGCAGAGCGCGCAGACCTTCGCCAACCGTACGGCCAGCGGCGCCGGGCCATTTCTGAGCACCGGCGACCTGGGCTTCCTGCACAAGGGGGAACTGGTGGTCACGGGCCGTTGCAAGGATGTGATCATCCTGCGGGGCGCCAATTACTATCCATCGGACCTGGAAGCCAGCGCCGTCACCGCGCATGCGGCACTGCTGTCCGATAGCGCGGCCGCGTTTGTCGCCGGCGAGGACGAGCTGGCGGCGGCAGGCGCCGACGCCTCGCGTGCGCTCGTGATCGTGGCCGAGGTGAGGCGTAACACGCCGGCAAGCGAGTATGCGCAGATCGGCAGCGCGATCGTCACGCAAATCTCGGCGGCCTATGGCCTGGCGCTGGAACGGGTGGTCCTGATTAAGGAACGCTCGCTTCCAAAGACCTCGAGCGGCAAAGTGCAACGCAGCGCCACGCGCTCGGCATTGGCCGAAGGGACGCTCAAGGTGTTATGGGAAAGCCATCTGGACAAGACCGAGGTTGCCGGCGAGGCCGAGCAGCCCGATGTGCAATCCCTGCTCGCGGGCGTGCCGGCTCAGGCACGCGCGCAAGTGGTCAACGGCTTCGTGCTCAGCGTGATCGCAGAGACGCTGAAAGTGCCTTTCTATGCGATTGACCAGACCCAGCCCTTGACCTCGCTGGGCCTGGATTCGCTGGCCCTGATGAACATCAAGCACCGGATTGGCGCCGCGCTGCAAGTGGATCTGCCGACCGAACTGTTGTTCAGCGACGCGCCTTTGGCCACGCTCCTGACGACGGCCGGAACGCTTGCGCA